>VFQT010002390.1_pt1 | contig 19461 bp, 14 predicted proteins | sample 3512381 | NCBI WGS metagenome assembly VFQT01 (sample SAMN10412376, study PRJNA504923) | tailings metagenome | isolation source: Relicate 2 Philex TSF3 active mining site | place: Philippines: Tuba, Benguet | collected 2017-08-29
AACATGTTCGGAGGTTGGTGTCTGACAGCGCTCGAGGGGGGGACCCGCGCGGGGACGCCCGAGCTGAGCAGCTGGACGGGGCTTCGGAATGGAGGGTTTACGGCATGGACGGGAGACCTTCAGGGACCCTCGAGTCTTGACGCGTTGTTGCTGTGGAAACGAGAGCAGTTTGCAAGTTCAGGGTCGACCTACGGATTCGAGTCCGGACGGGACACACTGCAGGTCGACCTTACGAGCGTCATCGGGGATGGCACCAACTTCTTGAGATTCGTCGTCGTCGATTCGCGCAGCGGGGTGCTGCGCTGGTTCGTGTCCGAGGCGGCGTGGACGCGAGCGCAGCTCGGTGACGGGATCTTCCGTCTCGACGGTTGGGCAGGCAGTTCGGCGATGGGACATCGGTGGGCGGAGGTGCCTGCGCCGACCGCGACCTCCCTGCGCTTGCCTGAGACAGGGCTTGTCTTTCAGGCCGAGACGTTTAGCGACGTCCGCGCGGTGGGCCTCTCGTATCGGGGCACCCGGTGGCGCTGGCATTATGCCTTTGGCTTCTCGAGATTCTTCGCGCTGGGAGAGTCGACGCCCTGAGCCTCTGATTTCGAACACCATGACAGCGGCCGCAGCATGTGCGAAGAAGCGGCCATGGGCATCCACGATACTTCGAACATCGAGGCGTATCTCCGAGCGACCGACGAGGAGCTCAAGGTCTACATCGACGCGGCGCACATGAGCTATCTGCCGACCTATCTCGGGCGGGCGGACGCGCGCTTTGCCCTCGGAGAGCCCGCGGAGGCGGTCTTGAGAGAGCTCTGGCTCGCGTCGAAGGTCTACGCCGTTCACGGGTCGGTCTTTCTCGCGAAGTGGCCGCACTCGCAGCTCAGGCGGCGGCGCCTCGAGCCGCTCGAGGTCGGCCTCGCAGCCTCTGACGAAGAGGTCATCAAGAGCCTCGCAAAGATCTATGGCTGCGATCCGATCGCGCTCTTTGCGGGGATCGAGCCCGATGACATCGCGGTCGAGGTGAAGAACCTGACCGGGTATTTCCAGAAGGATGTCTGCGACGATCCGATCGACCTCGCGGGCGCGCTCGCGATTTTCTACTGGCTCATGCTGGCGTGCGCCGCGGGCCGTGATGGCGAGGGCTTCGAGGCGGCACGCAGGAGGGCGACGCGGTGCCTCGATGATTTCGGTCATCTCGCGGGCGGAGCGAGCGGCGGTATCGCGCGGATTCGTACGATTCAGCAGACGCTGCAGCAGTTGAGGCCGCCGAGGCCCGAGGCGTATGTCAAACATCTGTTGAACCACGTCGGCCTCTGGCGCATCGAGCACGAGAAGCTCGTCGCAAAAGGCGATGAGGCGGCCATTCGTGGAGGCGGTTCGCTCGACCGGACGGCCCTCGCGCTGCTCGCCCTCGCGAAGGCCTTCAGTCTCGAGCTCGGGGCTGCGCTCGTCGAGGCTAGGGCCGAGGGTTGGGTCCTCGACTTCGCGAGGGCGCTTGGACACGACGTCCCCGAGGTCTCGAAGGGTGAGTCCGCATGAAAGTCATCACCCTCGACCGGGATGTCCCCGAGACCTGGCTCATCGGCCCCGCGGTGGATGCCGTCAACAAGGGTCAGCTCATCCTCTTTCCGACCGACTCGGTCTACGCGCTCGGTTGTGACCCCTTCGACCGCAAAGCCGTCGACCGGTTGTATACCGCCAAGCGCATGACCGAGAACCATCGCTGTTCGGTCATCTGCGGGGATTTGAAGCAGGTCGCGACCGTCGCGCGCGCCGTCTCGGATGAGGCCTTTCACTTCATGCGGCGCTACTTGCCTGGGCCCTATACGGTGCTGCTCAAGGCGTCGAGGGATCTCCCCAAGGAAGCGACGGGCAAGCGCAAGCAGATCGGCGTACGTATGCCCGAACATCCGATTGCGCTAAGCCTCGTCGAGTCGCTCGGGCGGCCGCTGCTCGTGACATCGGTACCCTCTTGGCTCGCGGGTGAGGTCGTCGACCCGGTCGAAATCGCGGAGAGTCTCGCCGTTCGACCCGAGGTGGTCCTCGATCAGGGGCCGCAAATCGCTGACCCGTCGACCGTGGTGGATTTCTCCGTCGACCCGCCCGAGCTGGTCCGACTCGGCAAGGGGCCGGTCGACTGGGAATGAATGGTGGTTCAGTGGCTGGTGACGGGCCAGAACAGCGGGTTTCAGCCTAGCCGAGCAGGCTGCGAAGGTGTTCGGCAGCGTCCTCTGGAGGCGTCGGGTTGATGAGCATCGACGTGCCGAACTCGAAGCCGCCGTAGGGGAGGAGGCGCGGGATGATGCCGATTTTCCAGTGCCAGGCATGGTCGACGTGTTCGAGCCCGTGGTGGCCGAGCGTGTAGCTGTCGGGGTTTGGCGGCAGGTCGAGGAAGAGGTTGTAGTCGGCCTCTGCGAGGGCCTCGTGCAAGGCTTCGAGGACGCGTCCGAGGAGGCGGGAGAGCGCGAGCGCCGTGGTCTCGTTGAGGCTCGTGAAGCGGGCCTCGTGGCGACGTGGGGCGATGAGGATCTCGAAGGGGTGGGGGCTTGCAAAGGGGCACCAGGCGACGAACGGCCCCTCGTCGGCGAGGATGCGGTGGAGCGAGGTGCGGGTGGCGCGCGATCTGGCGTCGTCCTCGAAGGCGAGGATGTCGCAGAGGAGGCAGCGTTCGTGGGAGAGCCAGTGGGCTTTCGAGGTCGACAGCAGGCGCTTGATGCGCTCGGGTCGGACGGGGGTCGCGACGATCTGGCTGTGGGCGTGCTCGAGGGTGGCGCCGGCGCGTGGGCCGTCGTTCCGGAAAATCTGGATGTGCTGCATGCGGCGGTCGCGCATGAGATCCGAGGCGCGGTCGCGCCACATGAGGAGGACGCCAGCCCGCTGTTCGACGGTGAGGCTTCTGAAGGGGAGGCCGTGTTCGAGGGTCTCGACGACGACCTCGTGGGCGCCGACCCCGCTGACGACGTCATAAGGGCCAAGGGCGCTGCGCTCGGTCGGGGCTTCGATGCTGAGGGCTGGGAAGCGATTGGCGAGGACGAGGACGCGGTCCTTGTCGACGCGGCGCTCGGCGATGCGGACCTGGGGGCTCGCGGGGTCGTCGATGACGACGCAGAAGGGGCAGGGGTGGGACTTGCGGTCGACGAGGACGCGGCGCGGCGGCAGGAAGTCCAAGGGGCGGAGCCCGCGATTCGGAGCGATGAGGACCCACTGCTGTTCGAGCGGGTCGTGGCGGAGTTCAGACATCCTCACACTCCGTGATTGAGGGCATCGTCGAGGCGCGAGAGGAGCTCGAGCTCGAGGTCGCCCATGCCTGGGAAGCGCTCGATGGGTTGGCCGTCGGGGTCGCTCACGTCGAGGCTGCCGAGCAGTGTGCTCGGGAGTCTTGGCGAGCCGATGATGGCGAGGGGGATACGCACCTCGAAGACCTGCTTGCAGGCGGCGGTGACGGGCTCGGTCGGTGGCCAGAGGCGAATGGGGTCGGTCTGGGTCCCGAGGTGGAGGTCGACGCGGGAATTGGCGAGCGCCGTGCTGGCGGGTTCGCGGGTCTCGAGGCGAAGGAAGAGGGCCTGGTCGTCGTTGCCGTAGTGGATGCGGGTGAGGAGCGCGTCGGCGCGATGGATGGCGCCGTAACTCTGTTGGGCTTCGCCTGCGCCGAGCCATTTGAAGAACCAGCCCCGACTTCCATCGATGGGGATGTCGATTTGCGAGAGGGGGCGTTTTCTCGTGGGGCGTTCGGTGCGGCGGGTCTCGCGGTGGGCGGCGAGCTCGTAGACGGAGCGATGGAGCGCGTCGGGGACGGGTTTGCCGATGGCGAGCCAGATAGCCATGAGGTGGGCGCGGAAGAGGGCGTCGAATTCGGCGTCGAAGGTGCTCGAGTGGCCTTCGCCAAACCACCACCACCAGTCGGAGGCCTCGGCGCGCAGCACGAGGTCGGCGAGGCCGGGCTCTTCGGCGACGAGGCGCTCGAGGGAGGGTCCGACGGCGTGGCGGGCGGCGGTGAGAAGCTCCCAGGCCTTGTTCTTGACGGGGTCTCCGAGCCAGGTGCGGAAGGTGCCGTCGATCCAGGAGCCGGTTCCGAGGCCTGGGAGTGGGCGTGCGGGGACGGCGTCGAGGGCTTCGCTGACGGTCGAGAGGCGCAGATGTGGGGTGGACGCGATGCTGTGCAGCAGCCCCGGGAGGAAGCGGGTGATGCCGCCCGGGTAGTGTTCCCAGCAGTTCTCGCCGTCGAGGGCGATGAGGACGAGATGGTCGCCGTGGGCGCGCGTGGCGCGTTCAATATCGAGGAGTGCGTTGGTGAAGTCGCGGTAGGCGCGCTCGGGGTGCCAGTTGGCATAGACGAAGCCGATCTTGTCGGAAAGCGCATGGTCGCGGAAGACGAGCTTCACGCCGTCGTGGACCCAGGGGAGGAACTTCTCGTGGCGGTGGTGGTTCTGAATGCCAAGTGATTTCCAGAGGATGGACTCGTCGGTGGCGAGCCATTGAAGTCCCGCCTGGCGAGCGAGGGGGAGGACGGCGGGGGCGACGGAGCCTTCGGAGGGCCACATGCCGCGGGGAGGAGCGCCGAAGCGGCGGGTATGGGAGCGGATGGCGTGCTGGATGTGGAGGTCGGCGTCGCCGCGGACGCGGAGGCGGGTTTCGGGGAGAGGGCTCGAGGGGTCTGCCGTGCGGGCGAGCTCGGTGTCGATAAGGAGCGGCAGAATGGGGTGGTAGTAGGGGCTCGTCGAGAGCTCGACCTGTCCGGATTCGGCGAGCTTGCGCCAGCGAGGGACGAGGTTCAGCGCGGTGTCGCGGTGGGCCTCGAGCAAGAGCGTCTTGTCGGCCTCGGTGAAATCGCGCCCTTTTTCGAAGAGGGCTGCGATTTCAGGGCGGGCGCGGACGGTGACGCCCGTCCAGGCGAGGTTGAACCAGACCTGGAGGTCGCGGAGGTCGGCGGGGGCGAGCGGGAGGTCGGCGCGGACTTTGTCCCTGAGTTCGCGGTAGCGCGAATAGGGCTCTAGCATCGTACCGTGCGCAAGTGAGAAGAAGTGTTGCTTGATGAGGGAGATTTCCCCAGGAGCAAGGCTTTCGGCAGGGCGCTGGGTGATGCGCCAGAAGCGCTCGCGCTGCCCGTAGTCGCTGGCCTGAAGGGCCTCGCACTGGTCGAGGAGGCCGGGGACCCAGTTGACGGTGGTGCGAGACTCGGGAACGGCGGCGAGAGCGGTCGCCATGTCCGAGTAGTCCTTGACGCCGTGCAGGCGGACCCAGGGGAGGATGACCTCGCCGGTCACCGGGTCGCGGTAGCTCGGCTGGTGCATGTGCCAGAGGAACGCGACGTGTAGCACGGGGCCTCCTATCCGCCGATGTCGAAGACGGTCAGACCGAGCTGCTCACCGTCTGGTCCGAGGACCTCGCAGCTCCAGGTGCCTACCCAGTGAGGCTGCGTGCGTTGCTTCGACCAGGTGCGCCATTTGGGGCTCTGGCCGACTTCGAGCTCCACGCGCGAGACGAGGCGCGCCCCGCGCCTCCACACGTGGGTGACCGTCGCATTCGGGGACGGGTTCTCGAAGACCGTGTAGCAGTAGAGTATTTCGGGTGGGGCGTCGTAACGGGTCCGGATATTGGTCGGGAGCTTCTCGTCGAGCCCACTGCCGACGTAGAGCTCGATGAGCTTCGGGAAGCTGCCGAGCGGCCAGATGTGGGTCCCGGGCTTGTTCCAGAGGTCTTCTTCGGATTTCGGTCGTTCGGTGGACGCGGAGGGTGCATCGCGCACATCGGGTTCAGGCGAATCCGTTGTCCCGCCAGGCGGCAAGACCGGGTCGCGCTGGCCGAGGACATGCTGTTCGCGTTCGAGTTCGGCCACGACCGCGGGGCGAAGCTCGTTCTTCAGTTCACTGCGAACCTCCTCACGGAGTTCGGCCTTTAGGGCCGCTCGTGCCTCCGAGCGAAGCGCGCTCATCTCTTCGGGGGTCAGGTAGCGGCGGGCCCGGGCGCTGCTCGGGGCGCTATCCCCGCAGGCGCCTCCAATCATGCAGGTCGCGAGCGCTGAGATGACATGCACCGAGCCACGCCGTCGCAAGGCGTCGTAGATGTCATGGGATTCGTGGGTCCGCTGCGTCGGCCTGTTCATCGCGGGGAGCATACACGAGTCGCGAGCTTTTTCGACAATCTCCTCGCGCGAGTCTACCTTCTCTCTTCGCACCCCAACGCGCCGTGGCGCGCCGACACGGTATGGGAGAATCGACATGGGACATCCGAAGGCTCAGGGCGACGCCGACACACGCAGCATCTGCCCCGCGTGCAACACGTTGTACGACCGGTCGGTCTTCGTCTGCGAGCGATGTGGCACGGGACTGCTGGAGATCCCCGATGCACCGTTGCTATCGGGCAGTACCCTTGACCTGCGCTATGACATCGAGGGCGTCGTCGGCACGGGTGGCATGGGCACTGTCTATCGCGCTCGGCAGCGCGGAATGGAGCGGGAGGTGGCGGTCAAGGTCCTCCACCCGCGCTACGCCCATGACCCGCGCGCCGTGAAGCGGTTTTTTCGCGAGGCCCAGGCCGCAAGCCGTCTCATCCATCCGCATGTCGTGACGGTCTTCGACTTTGGCCGCTCGGTCGAAGGGCACCTCTACATGGTCATGGAGCTCCTCGAGGGCTCGACGCTCGGGGACCTCATTCACTACCGGGCGCCGCTGCCGCCCGCGTTCGCGCTCTCCATCCTGTCGCAGATTTGCGACGCCCTCGAAGAGGCCCATCGACAGCGCCTCGTCCACCGCGACCTCAAGCCTGACAACGTGCTCCTGACGAGCCACGACGAGGGTCCCTGGGCCAAGGTGCTCGACTTCGGCATCGCCCGCATGTTCCGCGAGCCAGACGATGGCCCGGGCCTCGAGCGTCACCACTCGACCGTCGAAATCGCCGGGACCCCCGCCTACATGTCCCCCGAGCAGATCCTCGGCAAGGAGCCGGATCCCCGTTCGGACCTGTATTCGCTGGGCATTATCCTATTCGAGATGTTGACTCGACGCCGCCCTTTCGACGACGAGAACTCCGTCGCGCTCTGCATGAAGCAGCTCAACGAGCAGCCTTCACGAATCTCGCCGACCCAACAGGTCTCCGAGCCCGTCGAGCGCCTCGTCCGTGGTCTCCTCGAGAAGAAGCCCGAGGACCGCCCCCAGCGCGCTCGCGACGTGAAGGCGCTCATCGCCGCGTGCCCCGAGTCGTCCTATCCGTTCAGCCTACCCGAGTTCGCGCCCCAGGCGCCGCGCGGCATCGGCGAGCGCCCGACCCGCGCCGAGGTGATGTTCACGCCCGACCAGCGCACCGCCGATCTCCCGCCCATACAGAGCCAGCGAGGCGATGCCGACAAGCGCCCCGAGGTGCCCCAGACCCAGCTCATCCTGCCGAAGGTTGCGCCCGCGCCAACGAACGGCCCGAAGGACTCGAAGCGCCTCGGCCGCGCCGCGCCAGAACCCGTGAAAGAGGTTCGCGAATCGCGCCAGAGGAAGACACCAGTGGCGATCGCCGTGATCCTGACCGAGCACGCAGGAGCGCTCGGGAGTGGCGAGCTCGCGAACTGGCTTCAGACGAAGGAAAAGGCGCAGGCCGAGGTCACACGAGAGGATCGTCGAGCGACCGTGAAGGTCTTCGAGGGCTCGCCGCTCGAGGCGCTAAAAGCTCTCTCCGCGGACGCGCTCGCCCTGCAAGAGCGCTCGCTCGCGCAGAACCTCGGGCTCAGAATCGGGCTCGCCGAGGTCGGGGCCCAGGGCCCGACGGTCGCCGCGGATGTCGCCCGCCGGCTCGCCGCCGCAACGACGCACGGTCAGGTCGCGGTCTCGAGCGCCATCGCTCAACGGGCGGGGCTCGCGACTCGGCCCCAGACGAGCGTCTTCATGCCCGACGGAGGGGCGCTCGAGGCGGCTGTATTGAGGCGCGCGATGGCCGACCAGGACGAGGACGCCGCTGGCCTCCTTTGGGGGCGAGGGCTTCAGCTCAGAAGACTTGGCCAGATCGGCGACGAGGCGGCGAGGCAGGGGCCGACGACTGCCCTCATCCAGGGGGCCCGAGGCATGGGCAAGAGCGCTGTACTTGCGGCGTTCATGCAGGGGCGAAACTCGGTGCACATCCGCGTCTCCCCGCTCGCGGCAAACCATCCAGGGCATACGCTCGCGGCCCTCGTGGCCGAAACGATGGGGACACAGCTCCGCGGGCGTCCAGGTGACCTCGACCGGCTTGACAGGGTCGATCTCTCCGACCGGAGTCGAGAGCTGCTCGAGTTGTTGCTGCTCGACCGCCCAGTGTCCGAGGTGCCTTCGGTCAAGTCGTGGGCGCGTTTCGTCCTCGAGCTGCTCCAGATGAGGGCAGGAGAGGGGGCGCTCGTTGTGGCGTTCGATGACGCCCACTACCTCGACCGGGCAAGCCAGGAGGTCCTCTCGCAGGTGGTGAAGCTCGCAGAGAAGCGCCCGTGGACCTTTGTCGCGACCGCACGCTCGCTGAAGCCCGAGACCTTCCTCGCGGAGGGGGCGAGGGTTGATCTCAGGCCTCTCGGTCTCCGCGCGATGAACCAGCTCGCGGAAGAGCTCAAGGTGCCGCCGCGCCAGCGTCATGGGATGCTCGCTGCGTCCCAGGGGAACCCCGCGACCCTTAGGCTGCTCGCGCGCCTCATGCAGAGTCAGCCCCAGGGCGATTTGCCAGCCCAGGTCCATCAGCTCGGCGAGGGTCTCCTGCCCTGGCTTCTGACGGGGCTTCTCCGGGCGGCCGACCCGCGCGAGGCCGACCGGGCCTGGTGCGAGGCGTCGCTCGGCGAGGCGGGCACGAACGAGGACGCGCTCGTCGCTGCGGCTCGGCTCTACCTCGAGCGCGAGCTTCCAAAAGACCTCGGACGTTGGCTCGCCGACCGTCTGACTCGCGAAGGGCCCGTGCCCGAAGCCCTCGGGCGTGGGGTGCGCGAACACTACGAAGGGACGGCCGAAAAGCGGGCGCAGAGGTGCGAGCGGCTCGGCCTCTATCGCCTCGCGGCGCTCGAGCTCGAGGCGACACTTGGTGCACTGAATGCGGCGGACAAGGCGCAGGCCTGCGTCGAGATTGCCCAGCTCAAGGCCCAGGCGGGAGACCTCGCGGGCGCGGTGCAGTCGTTCGATGCGGCAGCGCGCTTCCCCGGGGAGCGGCGCTCGACGGCGATGTTGAGGTTTGCACGCGCCCTCCTCGACCTCGGCGACAAGGAGAGGGCTGCGGATGTGCTCGACCTTGCAGAGGAATCTGTGCTGCACCAGCGCGAGGCGAAGCCGATGGGCGAGTGGCTCGTGCTGCGGGCAAAGGCCTCGCTCGTGAGGGGAGACCTCGCAGGCACCGGGCATGCGCTGCAGCGTGCTCGCGACGTCGCTGACCAGCTCGCGCGGTCGGATGCGCGCGCCTCGCGTGGTCTGCAGGCGCTTGTTCAGGAGACACGCGCCGAGCTTGCGCTCGCGACTGGGGACCGAGAAGCGGCTCGGACGAACTTCCGGCAGGCGCGCGATGCCTTCCGGGACCTCGGGCAGAACTCGGATTCGATGCGCTGCCTCGTGGCGCTCGGCGAGGTAGAACTTGCGATGCGCGATTTCCGACGTGCGGCGGACACCTTCCGTGCGGCCTCCCGCCTTGCGGCCGCGGCAGGCCTCGGACGCGAAGAGGTGCTTGCGGAGATCGGTCTTGGCGAGACGGAGCTCGCGCTCGGCGAGCTCGACGAGGGCTGCCAGCGCCTGCGTGGCGCTTTCCGGCGAGTGTCGGTCGATGACGAGGACGGGACCCTTGGCGCACGGGCTGCGCTCGGCATGGGGCACGCGATGCTCGCGCGAAGGCTGTTCGCGGACGTCTTCCGCTATACCGAGCGGGCGCGCCAGCTCTCGCGCTCGGCGGGGGTGCTCGCGCGCATCCACATGTGCGAAGCGCAGGCTCACCTCGGTGAACAGCAGCCGCGTCGCGCAACGAAGAGCCTCGACCTCGCGCTCGAGGCGGCGCGTCAGACCGCGGACGCGCTCCTCATCGAGCGTATCCGTCAGCTCCGACAGGACCTCGAGCGGGCCGGCCATGCGGGCGAGCCGGCCAGCGCAGTCGCCTGAGACGCCCGCCGCGCCGAGCGCGCGCCAATAGAACGCGAGAGGAACCGTGAACAGGGAAAGCGTCGACGCTTATCTGCGAGATGGATGTGGGCGGTGTGAACATTACCGCACGCCCGCCTGCAAGGTGCATCTTTGGACAGAGGCGCTTGTCGCGTTGCGTCAGTTGGTCCTCGAGGCTGGCCTCGATGAGACCATGAAGTGGGGTTCACCCTGCTACACGCTCGGTGGCAAGAACGTCGCGATGATCGTGGCGCAGAAGGACTTCAGCGCGCTCGCGCTCTTCAAGGGCGGGTTGCTCGACGATCCCCATCAAGTGCTCGAACGTGCGGGCCCAAACTCGAATTCAGGACGACGCATCGTCATCCGTAGCGCGGACGAGGTCCTTGAAAAGCGCTTGGTCATTCTCGAAATCCTCGCGCAGGCGATGACCCTGGAGCGCGCTGGTGCGAAGGTCCCGCCGGCTGCGCGGGAGCCCTTGCCAGACGAGCTGGCGCGCCGCTTCGCGCTGGACGAGGCACTCGAGAGGGCTTTCGACGCGCTGACCCCCGGGCGCCAGAGGAGCCACATCCTGCACATCGGCAGCGCAAAGCAGAAAGAGACGCGCGAGCGTCGCGTCGACCAGTGCGTCCCGCTCATCCTGGCGGGTCGCGGCATGAATGAACGGTGATTCATTAGCTTCGCGGGGGCTCGTCGTTTGCCCCTTGCAAGTCCTCTAGCGAGGTCGCTCGGGGTCCTTGCTGGCGGCTGACAAGACGATTCGCACCTGTTAGCTCACGAAAGATGCGGCCTCGCACCCACTGGTCGCAAGGAGTCCCCATGTGGCGTCCTAGAAACACGAGCTGTGCGCTCCTACCCTTTGCCTTTCTGCCTGTTTTCGCAGGATGCGGGGAGTCTCGCTCCGAGTCCACCCCGGATTTGTCGCTGGGCACGCTCGACACCTCACCTGTTGACATCTCCGCTCCGGACATCTCCGCTCCGGACAGCTCCGCTGAAGATACCGTCGGGCCCTTCCCCCGAATCCCCGCCTTCCCAGGGGCCGAGGGGTTCGGCGCCTACGCCACCGGAGGCCGTGGCGGCCGCGTCATCACCGTCACCAACCTCGAGGCGAGCGGCCCTGGCTCGCTTCAGGCGGCCCTCGACGAGTCCGGTCCGCGCACCATCGTCTTCGCCACGACTGGCGTCATCAAGGGCGTCCCCATCCTCTCTCGCGGCGACGTCACCATTGCGGGCCAGACCTCGCCTGGCGGCATCACCCTTCGCGGGCTGCTCATCCAGGGGGACGAAGTCTGCGAGGACCCAGACTGTCCGCTGCCGACCACATTCCCAGAGAACTTCATCGTCCGCCATGTCCGCATCCGACCTGCTGGCATCGATGACGCCAACGGGGCTGGCGATGGCCTCCGCTTCCATCATGCCCGTCGCGGAATCATCGATCACGTCTCCATCGGTAACGCCGAGGACGAGGCCATGCAGGTCTCGTTTTCGAGCGATATCACCGTCCAATGGACGCTGCTCGCCGAGACCCTCGGTGAGCACGTCGAGTTCGGCGGCATGCTGATCAACTACTCAGACCCCGCGCGCGGCTTCCCGCTCACCCGCCTCTCCATTCATCACACGATGTGGAACCGCATCTTCGGCCGTGTCCCCGAGGTCAGTCGCGAGAACGTCCCAGACCCCGAGGTCATGCAGCTCGAACTCTCGAACAACGTCATCTACGACGCCGAGCGCCCCATCTATCTCGCGGCTGCAAACCCCCAGAACGACGCCCCCTTGCACTACGCCCTGAACCTCGTCGGCAACTTCGTCGCCCCAAACCCCGCGAGAGCCGAGACCTATGGCCTCCTCGCCATCGAGCTCGGCCCCGTACCGAATTCGATGACCGCAAAGTCGAGCGCCTATTTTCACGACAACCATCATGGTCTCGTTCCGGACCGCGCGGACTATCAGCTCGTCTATTGCTGCAATGACTTTGTCGCCTCGCCTATCGAAGGTCTGCCCTATCCGACGAACTCACCACTACCACCCTGGGGACGCACCGAACGCCACCCCTTCCCTGCCATCACCTATTCGCCTGGCAACGCCTCCCTCGGCACCGAGCTCGCGGACACCGCGGGCGCCTTCCCCCGCGACCCGATGGACCGCCGCCTCATGGCATCACCCCTCGCGGGCACCTTCGAAAGCGCGAACAAGGCGACAAACCCGAAGGACGACGCGCTCTCCTCCGACTGGCGGAACCCTCCCAACGCACCCGCCGACGGCGACGGCGATGGGATGCCGGACGCCTGGGAGGTCGAAAAAGGCCTCGATCCGGCGTCCGCTGACGGCAACGGCACAGCTCTCTCGCAGTCGTCTCTGGGCGTTCAGGGCTACACAAACCTCGAGGTCTACCTTCACGCAAGGGCCATCGACGTCATGTCCACGGGCCGTGACAATAGCGTCCCTCGACGCTGAGGCCGAGTCTCAGCGGGAGAGCAGCTCGACGATGAAGCCGAGCCCGATGATGGCGCCCGCCGAAAACGTCACCATGCGCGCTTGTCTCAGCGCGGCCTCGGCCTCCTCACGTGACCGATTCCACCTGGGCCTCGGTGCCTTTTTCGGTGGCGCTTCGACCTCGAACTCAGAGCGCTCGGGGTCTGGCAGCCCAAGCGCCTCGAGGGCCTTCTGGTCCCGCTTGCGTTTGTTCTTGACCGAACGGTCAAGCGCTTTCCGGCCAGCCTCGGTGTAGGTGAGTGGGAAGGCGGCGCGCGCCTGTCGAGCGTCCTTCCAGGGCGGGGTCTCGCTCGCAAGGGCGTCGAGCCAGGCGTCGACCTCGGGGAGCCACGGGGTGCCGAGCGACTGCGCGAGGCGATGGACCGCGAGGAAGTCTGCGCGTGGAGGCCCGTCCTTGCCAAAGCCGGTCAAGACGATGCTGCCATCCGCGTGCACGAGGACGTCGCTCGGGCCGAGGCGCCCGTGGACGACGCGTTCGTTGGCGGCCGCGGCGAGCGCATCGAGGACGTTGATGAGGATGTTGGTACCTGCCTCGAGCGAGAACTTCGGCTTGCCGCGCTCGGGGAAGAGCTTCTCGAGGCTGACGGCGTCGACGAGGTCGAGGACTGCAAAGGGCCGGCCGCCGACGGTCTCGACCGAATGACAGGGGACAATCTGGTCATGGTCGAGCCGCGAGAGCTTTTGGTGATGGCGGGCGCGTTCGAGGAAGGCTTCGACCTCGCGTTCATCCTGAGCGAGGGCGCCGTGCAGGATCTTCAGCGCCATCGGGCGCGCCTCGGCCCCGATGGCGCTCGCGTTGAGCGCTCGATAGACGCTCGCGTGCTCCCCCGTGCCGAGGAGTTCAACGAGTCGCCATGACCCTATCCCAGTGAGCTCTGCTTTCATCGCACCATCGCAAACGCGGTCTCGTCGACCGGGGCGCGATTTGAACGGGCACCCGCGGTGCGGTCAAGAAACCCGACCATCGCCGGCCGTTTGCGGCATGAGCTCAGGGTGTCGCGAGGGCCTCGTCAAGGCTCGAGACATCGAAGATGCGGAGCGCGAGCTCATCGAGGGCCGTGGCATTGAGCTGTTGGAGGGGCGATTTATGTCCGTCGGAGAGCGGTCCGAAGCGCTTCGCGAGCTGTTGTTCGAGGAGAGTGCGTCGGGCCACGAGCGCGCCTTTCTCGAGTCCCTCGGCACGTCCGGTCTCGAGTCCTTCGGCGCGTCCTTCCTCGCGGCTGCTCTCGACGAGCTCGGTCAGATTCTCGACACCCTCGCACTGAAAGAGGTTTCGGAAGGTCACGCGATCGGCCTCGTCGCGGTCGAAGAGTGCTTTCACTGGTACGGGGTTTCTCAGGAGTCCAGGCGCCTCGAGTTCTCCGTTTTCCGCGACGAGTCGCATCGGTCGCCCCGGCTCATAGACCTCGACCCGCCTTGGTCCATCGAGCCTCACGACCCAGATGTGGCGCGTGCCGAGCGCGAGAAGCTCGCTGATCTTCGCCTGCAGCTCGTCCTCGTCCTGAGCGCGGTCCGCGTACTCGAGGGCAAGCGGCGGGATGTTCGTCTCCCAGCCGCGCCCGTCGCTGATGCCGAGGGCGACGTCGGGGGCCCTCAGGGTGCCAGGCTCGGGGCTTATGCCGGGGTCGATGGCGACGCCGACCGCGTCGGGGTCGCTCGAGAGGACCTGGAAGGCGAGCCCCTGTCGCAGCGCCTTTGCGCGGCCCTGCGGCGAGACGAAGATGGCGTGACACCTCGAGAGTTCGTAGGGGTCACCGCTGCGAATCTGGTCAGCGCGAAAGGGGCCAGGAGCGACGAGGGCCTGTGCGTTGCGTTTGGGGTCGACCATGCCGAGACAGTAGTCCTTGACGCGATGTCGGGGCAAGCACCCGGGCGCCTCACCACATGTTACGGCGTCGGGTGCTCTCGGGCGAGCCTACCGTCAAGGCTGGGCAAGGCTGGGCAGAAACACTCGCCAGCGCGCGTCGTTCGCTGTAAGTACGCGCCACGTCGCCCCCATGCGACCCATCAGAAGACGGAGGCAGAGCGTGATCCCCTCATCCATCCCCGGACTCGTAGAAGTCGAGGTCATCCGCGGCACCGAGGCCCAGGACGCCGCTCCGCGTCTGCTCATCGACATCCCCCACGGGGCGACCACGACCGAGGATTTCGTTTCGCACGCGGCGATGCTCGAGAGCCCGCTGCCGAAGGACCTCATCGACTTCTACTACGTGAACACCGACACGGGCGCCCCGGAGCTCGCCGTCCACATCGCCTCGGAGGTCGTGAAGCTCGACCCGACGATGGCCGTCCTCATCATGCGCTGCCGCGTCCCGCGCACGTTCATCGACTGCAACCGCAACCTCGACGCCACCCCCGAGGAGTTCAAGGCGGGCGGCGTCGCGCCTGGTCTGATGCCCTGGGTCACCTCCGAGCGCGACCGCGCGCTGCTCGTCGACCGCCACCGCCGCTACTACTCGGCTGTCTGCGCGGCTGCCGACGCGATGCCCGCCGACGGTGCCATGCTGCTCATGCACACCTACGCGCCTCGCACGGTCGGCGTCCAGGTCGACTTGAACATCGTCGACAGCCTTCATAAGGCCTACGCCCCCGACGTCGAGCCCACCTGGCCGCTCCGCCCCGAGATGGACATCATCGGCCGCGGCCCGAACGGCGAGCAGCTCGCACCTGTCGCCGTCTGCGACGCCCTTCGCGACGAGCTCGCCGCCATCGACATGAAGCTCGGCGACAGCACGACCTACCCCCTCCACCCGAGCACGCTCGGCTGGCATCACGCCGTCCGCAAGCCTGGTCGCAGCCTCTGCCTCGAGGTCCGCCGCGACCTCGTCGTCGACCGCTTCATCCCCTTCGCCGAGGCGAAGATCGACCCCGCCCGCGTCGCCCGCCTCGCGCCTCCTATCGCCCGCGCCCTATTGCGCTGGTGGTAATTCGCACACTCCCGCGGGCCTGAATCACCATTCATTTTCACCCCCAGGCCCAGACTTCAGCTTGTGACGGCCACCATATGTGGCAAGATGGTCCCCATGAATGTCCTGATGGTGTCCTCAGAGGTTGCTCCCTTTGCCAAGACCGGCGGTCTCGGCGACGTCGTCGGGGCGCTCCCGAAGCACCTCCGCCGCCTCGGTCACGACGTCCGCGTCTTTGCCCCGCTCTACAGCAGCATCGACACGAAGACCGGCTTCTCCTTCGAAGGCGACCCCTTCGAGATTCGCCTCGGCCACTTCGCCTACAAGGTCCGCATCGTCTCGACGACCTCGGCGCCCGGCACCTTCTTCGTCCATTGCCCCGAGCTCTACCACCGCGGTTCGCTGTATACGAACCACGCCGATGAGCACCGCCGCTTCCTCGCGCTTGGCTGGGCCGCCCTCATCGCCTGTCAGCGCATGGGCTTCGCGGTCGACGTCCTCCACTGTAACGACTGGCAGACCGGCCTCCTCCCGCTCACCGTCAAGACCCGCTTCGCCTGGGACCGCCTCTTTGCCCACACGAAGACCGTGCTGAGCGTCCACAACCTCATGTATCAAGGCACCTTTCCCGCCTCGACGCTGGCTGATACGAACCTCCTCGACTCGGCCCACCTCTTTCACCAGGACCAGCTCCACCACGGTCAGGGCTGCCGCATCAACTACATGCTGCACGGCATCATGTACGCAGGCGGCGTCTGCACTGTCAGCCCGACCTACGCGAAAGAAATCCAGACCCCCGAGCACGGCGCGGGCCTCGACCCCTTTCTCCGCACCCGCTCGAGCACCGTCGTCGGCATCCTCAATGGCGTCGACTACGAGGACTGGTCCCCCGAGGTCGACAAGTTCATCCCGCACCGCTACTCCGCCGACAACCTCGCCCCGAAGGCCCTCAACAAAGAGGCTCTCGTCAAGGGCATGGGGCTTCCCTACTACCCCGACGTCCCGGTCATCGGCATCGTGTCGCGGCTCGCAGGTCAAAAGGGCTTCGACATCCTCGGCCCCATCCTCGGCGAGGTGCTCACCCGCCGCGGCTGCCAGCTCATCGTGCTCGGCAGCGGGGAAGGGCGCATGGAACAAATGTTCTCGCACTTCCAGCGCGCCTTTCCAAAGCAGGTGGGATTCTATTCCGGCTTCTCGAACCCGCTCGCGCACCTCATCGAGGCGGGCGCCGACATGTTCCTCATGCCGAGCCGCTACGAGCCCTGCGGCTTGAACCAGATGTACAGCCTCCGCTACGGGACGCCCCCCATCGTCTTCAAAACCGGCGGTCTCGCCGACACGGTCGAGCCCTGGAACCCGCGGACGGGGACGGGCAATGGCTTCGTCTTCGAGCACCACGACTCGGCGGGCGTGCGCTGGGCCATCAACGCCGCCATCGACGCCTACCGCAATAAGCCCGTCTGGTCCCGCATCATCCAGAACGGCATGTCCCGCGACTTCTCCTGGGACCGCCAGGCCCGCCTCTACGAGCTCCTCTACTCCCGCCTCGAGAACTGAACCATGCACGTCGTCCTCGTCGAGCCCCGTTTCCCGACCAACCAGAAGCTCTTCGTCAAGGCTCTCGCCGAAATCGGCGTGACCGTGACCGCCATCGGCGAGGGCTCGAAGCAGTCCCTCGACCACGAGCTCCGCCACTGGCTGCGCCACTACGAAGAGGTCACCAACGTCACCGACGTGAACCAGGTCCTCGGCGCCGTCCGCCGCATCCAGCGCGCGGCCCATGTCGATCGCCTCGAGTCGACGGTCGAAGCCCACATCATGGCGGCCGCCAAGGCCCGCGAGGCGGCCGAGATCCCCGGCACGTCCGTGCGCACCGCTTGGCTCTGCCGCGACAAGCCCGCGATGAAGCAGGCCCTCCGAGAGGGTGGGGTGCCCTGCGCCGCCTCCGACGCGGTCTCTTCTCTCGCCGAGGCGCGCGCCTTCGCCGAGCGCGTCGGCTATCCCCTCATCCTCAAGCCGCGTGACGGCGCGGGCGCATCCGGAGCGGTCCGCGTCGACAACGACCGCGAGCTCGCCCACGGCCTCGTCTCGTTGCACGTCCCCCTCGAGGGCGGCAATCGCTCGGTCGCCATCGAGGAGTTCCTCGAGGGCCACGAGGGCTTCTACGACACGCTCACCCAGCACGGCCGCGTCGTCCACGAGTTCGTCTCGCACTACTACCCGAACGTCCTCGAGGCGATGCGCACCCGCTGGATCTCGCCGCAGATCTGCGTGACCAACCGCGTCGACGCCGTAAGCGGCTACGACGAGGTCAAGGCGCTCGGCCGCAAGGTCATCTCGGTCCTCGGCATCGAAAGCTCCGCGACCCACATGGAGTGGTTCTACGGGCCGAAGGGCCTCAAGTTCTCCGAGATCGGCTGCCGCCCGCCTGGCGTCCGCGCCTGGGACCTCTACAACGTCGGCAACGACATGGACCTCTACCGCGAGTGGGCGCTCGCCATCACCGGTCGTCGCCCCCAGCAGATGCCCTCCCGCCGCTTCGCGACCGGGATGATCGCCATCCGCCCCTCCCAGGACGGCCGCATCATTGGCTATTCCGGCGTCGACACCATCGCCAACACGCTCGGCCATCACCTCATCGACTGGCACCTCCCCGCCGAGGGCACGCCGACCCAGCCCGTCGCTGCGGGCTTCATGGCCAACGCATGGGTGCGCCTGAAACACCACGATTACGATGGGTTGCGCCATGTCATGGGGCTCGTCGGACAGACGCTGAAGGTCTACGCGCGGTGAGTCCCCAGTCCGTACATTCATCGCCCCATCACGCTCGCATCGTGCTGCTCGGCCCCCAGGAGGTCGAGGGCGCGCATGCGGGGCGTATCATGCGCGAGCACGGCATCACCGGCCCGGTGGCGCTCGTCACGGCAGGCTGGCAGGAGCGCGAGTCCGACGACGAGGCGCTCGTCCGCGAGCTCGGCATGCCCGTGACAAACCTCAAGCTGCACACGCGCTCCGAAGAGGTCTTCCGCCTCGATGCCGAGTTCGGAGCGGCCTACAAAGAGCGTCAGGAGCGGCTGCGACACATGCAGTCGTTCTACCGGATCCGCCTCGAGGCGGCCGATGACGCTGCGAGCGCCATCGCGGTGCGGCATGTCGACCCGAACCTCCTCGACGAGGAACTCGGGGTGTCCATCGACGTCTTTCGGCACCTCGACAAGGACCACCTCGATCGCTGCCGCAAGCTTCATCGCGCCTTCGACGCCGAGTGGGTGCCGACTTCGCGGCCTGTCATCGAGAAGCACTGCCGGGAGCTCGGCGAGATCATCTCGAAGTCCTCGGCGCTCGTCATCACGGGTGGTCACGTCGGCTCGCTGTTGAACCGCCTCCACCTCTTCGACATCGTGACGCTCGCCGCGCACCTGCCGATTTACGCATGGTCGGCGGGCGCTATGGTCCTCGCGGAGCGCGTCGTCTGCTTCCACGACTATCCGCCCTACGGCAAGGACATCGCGCAGGTCCTCGACCGCGGCTTCGGTCTCACACCGAACGTCGTCATCCTCCCCGACCCGAAGCGCCGCGTCCGCCTCGACGACAAGGCTGGCATCGCGCGCTTCGCCCGCCGCATGGCGCCCGCCCAGGTCATCGCCATGGACCGTGGCGCCGAGGTCATCTTCGAGCCTGGCGAAGGCCCCCATGGCCACGCCTACCATCTCGCGAAGAGTGGCGACGTCGACCGCGCCTGGCAAGGGTCCCGACGTCGCGCAGGAGGCCGGCCATGACCGCACGCGCTGTCACCGACCTCATGAAGAGCGGCCGCAGCCGCGAAATCATCGAGGCCTTCATCGCCCGAAACACCTTCCCCATCGTCGACGGGACGAACATCACCTTCGTCTGGCGTGGCCAGGCCGACGCGGTCAATCTGCGTCACTGGGTCTACGGGTTGCCTTCATCTCAAGGTCTCTCGAAAATCGAGGGAACCGATATTTGGCACATTACGCTTC
>VFQT010002391.1_pt1 | contig 19458 bp, 19 predicted proteins | sample 3512381 | NCBI WGS metagenome assembly VFQT01 (sample SAMN10412376, study PRJNA504923) | tailings metagenome | isolation source: Relicate 2 Philex TSF3 active mining site | place: Philippines: Tuba, Benguet | collected 2017-08-29
GCCCCCGCAACCACCCTAACCTGAACTATTGGCAAAGCTCGTCTGGCTCCTCGCTGAATGCGGGAGGTTGCGTCTATTTGGGCCGTCCTTGGGCGTGTGGTTATCAAGACGTCCGTTCCGGTATCCAACATCGGGTTGATCGCGCATGGAGCGCTCTGACGCAGCGGCGAGACGTGGATCTAGGCCAGCATTGCCCCGATGATAGAGTCGAGCAGACGAGGGCGGATCTCCGACCCGAAATGAGGGCGCGACGCCCCTATCAACGGCTAGCGCATCCACGACCACCTCTGGCCGTCCCCATGCCGACGCTGGCGGCGAGCGATGGCGTCATCATGGACAACCTCGCTGGGCACGAGCGACGCGCGATCAGCTCGTCTCATGTTCGTTCGGGTGATGCGTTCGAGCGCGGTCGCCTGGCACGGATGTCCGCAGACCTCGAGAGTATGGTTAGGACAAGGCGAACCCAGACCCGCCAATCGCTCAATTGCGGAACCGAAAGTTGTTGCGCGGTTCCTGCCCAAACGAACGCGCCAGCCAATGCGGCAACGTCGCACCTCCGTCCGTGTGCGCCGCACGTGCTCTAGGCGTTACCGTCAGCGCGACGGGAGATGAATTCGTTTGCCGCTGCTTCCAGAGCTTCCGTCGCAGATCGGGATAGGGTCTGAGGCAGTAACGCGTTCGCGTTTCGGAAGACCAGCTTGATGGCATCTTCGCAGACGTCACGGTCGCCACCGCTATGGAGCAGGGCCATAACCTCTTGAGCCCATACCATGTCTGCACCGCGCGGCGGGCGAAGCGGCAACAGTATGTCGGCGGGCTGCGAGACGTGCCGCCTCAGGTGCTTTTCCGTATAGAATTCCGCACTCATGTCGTCCGCGGTGCCTACTGGTATCGAATCTCTTGCGATTCGAGCTGGATCGGGCGAGGGATGCAAGCGTCTAATGTCATTTTTAGACAGTTGCTTGTATCGTTTTGCTCATGATTCGGCTCATCGAAACTCGTACAGTTCCTCGGTGAAGGCCAGGACGTTCTTCACCTCCATGCAGAATGCGTAGAGATCCGGAGACGCTGTTCCTTCCCGGAAGACCTCGTCGAGCGAGAATTTCGTCTCGTGCAGATCCGCAATCAGGTTTGCCAGGGCAGCATCGGTCGTCACGCAATGCTTGGGGGAGGACAGAAGTTCCGCTACCCGCTTGAGGCGCAACGCCGTTACCGCGATGACATCCCATCCATCGAACCATGTCGAGCGGACTGCATCTTCGTGGTCACCGATGTAAGTGCTGATTTTTTCGGCCAGCTTGCCGCTTTGAATGCCGAACGTGTGCAGGTAGAAATCGAATGGAAGACCATTCTTCCGCGGCACTGCCCTGACAATTCCCGAACTGACCGACTCTTCGCCTGGTGATTTCTGAGGTGTTGGCTGCTTAGCGGCGCGTGGCTCGAATACGGCTAAATTGCTGGATCTCATCGAAGGCATCCACGGTCGGGCTGGAGATAGTGTGTTCACGCTTTAAGGGACGCTTTGCGATGCCGTTCAGACGACTGCTTCTGGTCCATGCACCAACGATTTCAGCATAAATGCGTAAGCGCACATTCTCGTCGAATTCTCTGAGATCTGCGAAGGTCAACGCCAATAGCTGTTCGTCTGAAACCATGCCTGCCACCTGCATTCACCACAATGCTGGCCGAGGCACGCCTTAGACCCGGACCGAGGTACGTAGAGCCGCTTAACCGTTCATTCACGGGGATAGCCACAGTGTGAGTTTTTCGACGGATTATCTTGTTGCAGACAATATTTGCTGTGTCGGTTAACGTCTTGTTAAGACCTTCATCGGTGCTTCTACTGTTGGGGCCGGTTTTGGTGCGCGACAGTAGGCAAAATGCGCGCCGATTCCCGCCCCTGCGGACGAGGACGCTGGTCATGGTCTAAGCGCGATGCTGGCTCGTGCTTCCGTTCGTGTCCCGAAGTGTCGCGCCGCGACCGGAGTTTCTGCGCTCGTCGGTTGCGATAGCCCCGAGAACCGCTTCCTGGCGCCGTGCTTAAAGATGGCGGGCCAGTTCATCGTCATCATGTGTCTCCAACCATGAGTATTAATTCGTATGTATTGACGACAAAATTAATTAAGCTTCGGGTGACGCCGAATCTGTCAATTCCTTCGGCGCGAAAGCCGACAACTTCGGGTGCCGCTCAAGCGCAGCCATCGCAGCGGCACCCTTTTTTCATGTCCTGGACCTAGCCACGCCACGGCATCGCTTTCGGCAAGGTGTCGGCATCGTCAGTTTCATCCAAGGGGCTCCGCCGGGTCAATGCCGACGCCAGCACGACGATAGGACGAATGGCGTGGTGCGCCGCCCGTGGCCGCGAAAAGGCTCGGCAACGATGTGCACTGGAATGGGCCACCCGACGACGAGGTAGAGCCGCAGTCTGGGAGGCCCTGGGCCATGCTGAGAGCGCGCCAACAGGTCCATGCGTCGACACTCGCGATCGTTTGACCCGCTGTGTCGGATGGACCCGCCGCTCAGGTTGACCACTCAGGCGGCGGAGGGAAACACGAAGCCGCGCTCGATCGGACCGACGAACAACTTATCTGGAAGCTTGCCGAGGCCGAGACCCGACAAGGTGTGATTGACCGTGGACACGGCTACATGCAATGCCCATGGCGTAGGGGCGAGCACCAGGATATCGTCCATATAGCGCACATAGGTCAGGGCCTCGCGCCTCGCTTCGAGCTCCATGATGTAATCGAGCTCGTAACAAAAGAACGCACCCATGACGTGACTCAGTGCGCACTGCGTCGCAAGTCCCTTGTCGGCGTCGAAGAGGGGCCTGCCGGAATCGGCCGTGCGCTCCAGGAATTGCGCGACCAGATTGAGCACCCGGCGGTCTTCGATGTGCACTTCGAGGCGCCGCAACAGCCGGTCATGATCGATCGAGGCGTAGTAGGACTTGACGTCGGTGCAGAGCACGAAACGCTGCAACGGCACGGCCTCGGCGACGCGCCGAACCACATCCTTCAACCCGCGATTACCTTTGACGTTCGTGGAGGGCTGCGACCGCGGAAGAATTTGTCCGATGTACTTCGCCAAGAATTCCAGTACGACGGCATCGCGCGAGGACCACACGTCAGCAAGATCGCCGTTCCACCGCGCGCCCTGCCGCATCGGCGACAGGCGATATGTTCCAGCGACGAGTCGGTCGAGAACGTCTTCGCGCTCCAGCGGCCAGTTCTGACGTAAATCCCATATATCGGTGGCGGCGGCGCGATGCCGAAGCGCCGAGTGCACCTTGGCGTAGGCCTCATCGAGGCGCGCGATGGCGAACAGTGGGTCAGGTTGCAAGGCGTGCATGTCAGGCTCGTGACGTCGCTGTCAGAACAACCGTTCAATCGTTCCATGCCGTGCCGTACGGATTGCGCCCGCGACATGCTGAAAAGCTTGCCCGAACCGCCACGTCACTTCGCTGGTGTGGCCAAAATGGTAGCGCAACTCTCGAAAACCGACTTTTCCTGGGGATGCGAAAGTTTTTCCTGGGCCGACTATTTATGAGAAAGAATAAAGTGGAATAATGATTTGGGATCGAATGTGTCCCGCAAGCCACATGAAATTCCGGCATGCTGCCGGTGAGCAGTCACCTCGGCGAACCCGGTCGACGGCGGTTCCGGCCGCTTGTATCGCAACGCGCGGGCAGGCAGGCGACTGGGGGCAAACATGACTATCGCTTTGACAACAACATCCCCGACACTCCTCCTGATCGACGACTCCACGATCGATCTCTACGCACTGCTCGACCTGCTGCACGAGCGCGCCTTCAGTCTTCACGTTGCTTTCAACGGGCAGGACGGTTTCCAGAAGGCGGAGATGCTTCTGCCGGACTTGATTCTCCTGGACGTGACCATGCCGGTCCTGGATGGCTTTGCGACATGCCGGCTGTTGAAGAGTAGCGCCAGGACCCGACGGATCCCCGTGATCTTCATCACCGCGGCGACCGAGCTGGATCGCCGCCTGGAAGGTCTCTCGCTCGGTGCCGTCGATTATATCGTGAAGCCCTTCCACGCCGAGGAGGTCATCGCCCGCATCCAGATCCATCTCGAACTGTCGATGTCTCTCAAGGCCGCTCAGCCCAACTCCCCCGAGACGAAGGCGGATGAGCATCTGCAGGTGTCGTCACGCTCTGCCACTCTGACGCGCGCAGCGATTGCAATCCTCAGACGCTCGCTGCGCGATCCGCCAGGTAGCGCTGCCTTGGCAAAGATGCTCGGGTCGAACGAGCGGGCGCTGAACGAAGCCTTTCAAGCGGAATTCGCCCTGACGCTCTCGGGTTGGCTTCGAGAGGAGCGACTGCGGACCGCGCGACATCTGCTCGTGACCACGGATACCGCTATCCTCGCGATCTCCGAGCACCTGGGCTATTCGAACCAGGCTAATTTCTCCAAGGCGTTCCGGCAGCGGTTCGGTGTCACGCCGAGTGAGGCGCGCGCGAGCCTGCGCGGCAAGTCGGCAACCTAAGACGGGACGCAAGTTTGTTCCATGCTGCATCGTTTCGCCGTGATGGTGTTGCTGCTCCTGGGGTACTCCACCGCAACGTTTGCCGAGCTCGCCCAGACCGAGCCCATCGACATCACCAGAGCTGAAGTCGTGGACATGACGGCTGCGATCGTGTGGTGCGCGGCCGAGCCTGAACTCGGGATTGAAGCTGTCAGCGCCGGCGGCTGTCGTTTCAGGCCCGTGCGCGATCAGAGTGAACTAACGCCGGGCCTCTCCCGGCAAGCGTACTGGCTGAGGTTCACGCTGTATAACGACACAGCCGAATCGAGCCTGAGATGGCTACGCGTCGGGCATCCTCGGCTGAATTCCGTGACCTTGTACCGGCCGGCCGCAGACGGCGCGTGGATCGCTACAGCTACGGGATTGAGTGTTCCTTCCCGGGAACGGCCGGTCCTCCGATCCTTCCTGTCAATCTCGAGGCGAATGCAACAAAGACGTACTATCTGCGGATCGCTTCGGATACTGCCATCGTTTTAAGGACTGTTCTCGTAACACCCCGCGCCCAGGTCATTGCCTCCCAGTTCAATCGTCTGATCTCTTATCTGTCTCTAGGTGCCGTCGCCCTGGCGGGTGTCTTCTGTCTCATTGTTTATGCAAAGCTTGGCAACGTCAGCCTTCTTTTATTTTCTGGAACGCTTTTCTTCGTCGCGATTGCCGATGCCGGATACACCGGTTTGACGGCGACGTTTCTGTGGCCGGCACACCTCCCGTTTCCGATACAATCGAATATCGTCGCGGCTTGCGCAGCAATCATCTGTTTCACGGCATTCGTCATCTCGTTCATTCCGCCTCACCCTGGCCTGAAGCGCATCAAGGCGGTTCTGGTCATGCAGTGTGCGGTTTTGTTGATCCTCGCAGCCTGGACTCTCGCGGCAGGTCTCCGGCATGGCTTACCCTACCTTTACATAACTGCGACGATCACAGCACTGGTCCTGATGCTCGCTGTCTTCGTCGTCGGCGCCTGGCGTCAGGGGCGCGCGGTGCCAGTACTTCTACTTTGTGGGATAAGTCCGATCGTCCTCCTCCTTCTCCTGAGGATGACGATGCTGCTGGGGTTCGGCAACTACGCCGTCATTCATGAGATCGGCTTTTCCTGGACGATGGCGCTAGTATCGCCCGTGATCATCAGTGGCCTGTTCAAGCAAGCCGACGAGCTACGCCAGCGGCTGGCCGCGGCGGACGTCGAGAGTGCGATACGCTCCCAAATCTTGGCCCATATCAGTCATGATTTTCGCACACCCTTGAACGTGATCATCCAATATGCGGACCTCGTGGCACGTGGCAGCTCACGGGTGGGCTCGCGTGAGGCGATGTCTGCGATCAAACAGAGTGGATACGACCTGCTCGCAATGATCGATACGGTTTTGGAGTATGTCCGTCCCGACGCAAAGGATATCGAACTGCGGCTCGTCGAAACGCCACTGGCTCCGTTCCTCTACGAGTTGGAAATCCGTGCGCGTCATCTCGGCGAACTGAACGGTAATACCTTCGCGATCGAGATCGACGAGGCGGCACCGCACGCGGTTCGTATCGACAGGGTTCGCCTCAAGCAGGTGCTGAACAATCTCATCGGCAATGCGCACGCGTATACCAAGAACGGTGCCGTTGTCCTGCGCTGCCATGCAGAACAGGGTGAGCCGGGGAGATGCCTCTTGACCTTCTCTGTTCGAGATACCGGCATCGGAATTCCTCCTGAGGATCATATCCGGATCTTCCAGCCTTATGTGCGTGGCGATGCGGCGCGTACGAGCGGCGTCGCGGGCTTTGGCATCGGATTGGCGCTCTGCCAAAGATTAGTGGGTCTCATGGGGTCCGAGATCAGCTTGGTGAGCCAACCCGGGATGGGGAGCAGGTTCTCGTTCACAGTGGCGTGCGAGATAGGTTGCGAGGAGGTGCAGCCGCGCTCGTACGAGCCCCGCTCGGGACGTCGCCACACGCTGCTCCTCGTCGATGACGATCCGCTCGCTCGCGATTTTTTGGCGATGCAACTTGCACCCTACGATGTCGAGGTATTGACGGCGGGCGGTGGTTCTGAAGCGACCAGCCGATGGACGGATGACATCGATTTGGTGATTACCGACCAATTCATGGCCGAAGGCGACGGCTGGACTGTCTTGGCTCACGCCGCTGCCCGCGATGTGCCGACATTATTGATTTCGGCAGCCAGGCCGCAGCGGCCCGATGAACTAGCCGGTTCCGTTCAATTCGCCGGGGTGCTTCAGAAGCCTTTCGAGGCCGACGAATTGATCGCGGCCATCGACCGACTTCTGGGTGGCCTGGCGCGACGGGGTGACATCGCCAAGGCGATCACCGAAGAACGTTCTTGTGATCGGCCCTCGGAGGCACTTTTGGCTGCGTTGCGACAGATGATCAAAGAGGGTGCGGTGACAAAGATAGATCTTTGGGTCCGCGAGGCAGAACGCCTTCATCCCGAACATGGCGGTTTCTGGTCTTCGGTCCGCGCCGCGAACAACAGGCTGGATTTCGCGAGGCTGCACGAGTTGATCGGCGAGGCGCCCTGAGTCACCGGACGTGCGAGCTGACCTGGGCATGTTCTTCGCGGCCGTGCGCCATGTGCGCACCGATCCTCGATGGCCGGATAGCATCGGCCGGATGCCTGGCGTTCCAGACAACGGTCGAAGGTCTCGTGACCGGAGGCGGGGGCGCGGATCAAGCGACGGCGAATGCGGTCGGAGCAGACGGGTCTTCGACGAGGGCTGGCGCTGACCGGTTGGCAGCGATCGTAGCTCTGAGTTCCCGGATGCTGCGCAAGCGTGCGGTGCCGTTGAGACCGGGGGACGCTCCTTGCGCCACTGGCGACGCGTGCTCAGCTGCCAGCAGAACGTATGTGGCGATGTTCCCTTGCTCGCGACGGATACGGCGCTCCATGTGCTGGATCAACGGATCGTCCGACGGGTTCGTCGCAATGATCACGACCATGTGCGGTATTTCGCCTTTCGTGGCTACCTGCACGCTTGCGACGCCGAGCAGGCCGGTCACCTTCTCCATCGCGATGACATTGTCGGTGCCGGCGCATTCCAGGAACGTCTTGGCGAGCCCCGCAGCCACGGCGTCGGCTGTCCCGCGTGCCGGGATCAGCACGACCGGCCCTCGTGCTCTTGTACTTGCGTCATGCGTTTTGCAGCCTTCTTCGGCCAATTCTTCGGCAAGCAACTGATTGAGCTCTTTCAGGGTCCGCTGCATGGCTGTCGCCTGTTCGTCGCTCAATCGGCCCGTGCGACCGTCTCGCGCCATCAGTGCCAGCGCCGGCAAGACGATGTCGTCGGTGGCTCGAGTGACGGACGTTCCGGCAGCGAGAGCCATGACCTGATCGAAGGCGGCAATAGCGTCGCCGGAGAGCAGCCGGTGATAGAGTTCTTCGTCGGCGTCGAGCGCAGGCTCGTTGCCGAGCAGCACACTCATGAACTCGAAGCGCGGGATGTATTGCCCTAGGACGACGATGGTCATCGTGAGTGGTGCAGCCAGCAGCAATCCGATCGGGCCCCAGATGAGGGTCCAGAAGCTGGCGGCGACGATCAAGGCGATCGGCGACAGGCCTGCACGCTTGCCCAGAACGAGCGGCTCGATCAGATGGCCCACGACGGGTTCACCTATCGCGAAAATTGCGACCGTGATGGCGACCATGCTCCATCCGGGATCGACAGCTGCCGCGAGCACGATCGGAGGTATCGCGGCTAGGATCGATCCGACGTAGGGAATGAAGCGCAGGGCGATGACCGAAATCCCCCACAGCACCGCGTTGGGAACCCCGGTCAAAGCCAAGGCGATTCCGACGAAGGCGCCGAATCCCGCGTTGAGCGCGAGCTGGGCGAGGAAAAGGTTCGAAAGACGCGTGCCGGCATCGTTCAGCGCGGCGACGGTTCGGCTCATATTGTCCGTGCCCGCGACGCGAACGACGCGATCGCGCAGGTCCTGATACTGGGCGAGAAGAAAAACAGTGAAGAGCAGCGTCAGAGCACCTATGGCCAGCGGATGAAGTGCGGCCGCGAGCTGCTGCCAAGGCCCCTCTGTCGACTGCTGTTCGCTTTTCAACGCCACGGGATCGCGATCACCCGCATTCCCGACGGAGCGCCGCATCTCCTTGGTCAATTCCTTCTCGAGTGCGTCGACCGCGTTGGCTGCGCGTTGAAAGGCACTCGTTTCCACGGACGCTCCGGTGATCGTGCGCACCTTCTGCACGAGGTTGTGGCGGTACGAGTCGAGGCTGCCGGCAAGGTTGATGAGCTGGGTGGTGAAGACAATGGAAAGCGCAGCGACGGCGCACACGGTCATGGCAACGACGAGGCCCGACGCGACCCCGCGGGGTACGTGGAGTTCGGTCAGGCGCCGGACGATGGGTGACAGTGGAAATGCGATAAGCGCGGCGAGGGCGAGCGGCAGGACGATTTCCCGACCCAGCACGAGCGCGGCGATGATCAAGGCGGCGACGACGAGCGACGCGGCCAAACCCCGAATTGAGTCGGAGAACATTGGCATGGAGACCTCGGCTGCAAAGGGATGGCTCGCCGTTCACTCTGGCAGTCACGTCAACGCCCACGACGCCCGAGACATGAACGCACGACGCGCGGTGTTGGTTCCGCGAGGCGTCGTCCGCGCGTGTTCTGTCTTGTCGTCCAGGTCTGGGAACGGAAATGCGCGGATGCGCGTTCAAGAGGCGTATCCCTCGCATGAAAGGCTTCCGATATGGGCAATCTTCTTCATTACGCGATCGTTTTTCTCGTCGTGGCGCTCGTCGCGGCATTCCTCGGGTTCGGCGGCGTGGCCGGAACTGCCATGGAAGGCGCGCGCATTCTGTTCTGGGTGGCCATCGTGCTCTTCGTCATCTCGCTGATCGCCGGCTTCGTCAGACGCGCATGACGTCGAGGTTCCGGCTCGGCGACCGTGGCCAATAATGTGCCTCGGCCGCCGGAAGTCGCACAAACTTCCTTTCCCAGTACTTTTCACAGCGATGCCCATGCCGCGTGAGAGAACCCGCGCACAGCACCTCGAGCGTTTGATCCTCCTCGGACTGACGCTGAGCTTGCCGACGCTATCGCTCGTGCCGCTCGGAGGGCTCTACCTCTGGGAGCGTGGCTGGCTGCTTCACTGGGCCTTGGGCACGCTGATGGCTGTCGGCGCGTTCGCCCTCGCCGAGCGTCTGCTCGGCACGCGCCCAGCGGAGCTCGCCCCCGACGGCCCCCCAACGAATGACGAAACGCCCTACCGAGCCGGAAGCCCGGCGGCGCGCGCCTGGTCCGACGTCCAGAGTTTCGCCAGATCGATCGAACCCGCGAAAATCGACGACATGCAAGCCGTGATGGATCTGGGTGTAGCGACGATCACGCGCGTTGCTCGGCGCATGCATCCCGAGCGGCACGATGCGGTGTGGAATTTCACCATCCCCGAGGCGCTGTCGATTTCCGAGGCGGTGAGCCGGCGCTTCTCGTGTTTCGTCCTCGAGAACATCCCCTTCAGTGATCGCTTGACCGTTGCGCAGCTGCGCTCGGCGTACCGATGGCGCGGGGCGATCGGCGCCGCGGAGCACGCCTACAACCTGTGGCGCCTTCTCCGTCTCGCCAATCCCGCAACTGCGGTCACGAACGAGGCGCGGGAGCGGCTGTCGCGCGCGGCGTTTGGCTGGGGGCGCGAACAGCTCATCGGTCGGCTGTCGCGCGCCTACATCGAGGAAGTCGGGCGAACGGCGATCGCGCTCTACGACGGCCGAAGCGCCAGGGAGGGCCGCCTCGCCGGCTCAGGAAATCCTGGTGAGTCTGCAGGCGCGGCCGGTGCGTCTCCGACAGCGGCGACAAGCGTTGTGGAACCAAATGGAGGGGGCAGCGTTTTGCGGGTGCGGAGCCCGGAGGGGCGTCGTTCGAAGCTGAAGTTTCTCAACAAAGGGAATTGAGCAGATGCCTCAGACCATGAGCACCAGCCGGCACGACCGCAGCTTTCAGGACGCCGCGTCGAATCGGGGCGCGGCGATTGCGGAGAAGGCCAGTGAACTCGCCGACAAGACTGGCGAGACGATCGATAACGCGGTCGATACAGCAGCCTCCTCGGCGCGATCTCTGGCCGAGCAAGGTCGCGACGCCAGCCAGCGCGTCAACGAAGTCGCCGGCAACATGAAGACTGCGGTCGACAAGTCGTTGTCCGATCAGCCGATGACGACGCTCGCGATTGCGGCGGCACTGGGCTTCGTCCTCGGCGCGGTTTGGAAGTCGTAACCAGTCAGGGCGCAGGCACCACCGAGGTACGGGAGGCCAATATGTTCGATTCGATAATGAGGCTCGCTCGCCAAGAGGTGGAAGATACGGTCGGCAGTCTCGTCGAGCGGACGCTGGTGGTCGTTCCCTTCCTCGTCGCGGGGGCGCTGCTGACGGCGGCGGGTACGGTCAAGCTCATGCGGGAGCTCGGTACCGAACTCGGCCTGACCGCCATGGCTGCGATTTTCGTCATCATAGGTGCGGCGCTTGCTGCCACATTGCGTCGACCGGCGCTCATGGGTGTCGAGGAGGATGCTGACGAGGCGACTTTCACCAGCACGGGAAACGAGCCGCCGCACTCAGGGAAGGCGACGGCGGCGGAGCAGGAGCTCGTTACGGCGGCCTTTACGGCGCTCGCTCCCGTCGCGGCACCGGCGCTGGTCCGGATCGTTCTGAAGAACCTCCCCATTCTGGCGGCCATCGCAGCGGCACTCTTTGTTTTCACTCGTCCGGTCGGTGCCGAGAGTGCGGAGAGCGCGGCAGGCGTGACATCCGCCGAGTAGGTCGTTGGCCGATTTCGAGAGAAGGAGCGAGTGTCGATGGATGAGACGGGGAGCGACGGCGTTATGATGCCCGCGAAAAAGAGCGCCCAGCCCACCCGAGGACCAGCGATGCCCGAAGAAGAGAAGACAGAGATGGATAAGAGGGTTCAGTCCCACGAGTTGGAAGTGTCGGGGGAGCAGTCACTCCCACCTGAAGTGCAGGCAAGCATCGGCCGGCAGCTGAAGCGGGCTTACGCGGATATCGTCGCGGAGCCATTGCCGGACCGCTTCAGCAAACTCTTGGACGAGTTGGCTCAGGCCAACAAGAAATCAGGAGACAAGTCTTGAATAGTAGCCCGAGTCAGAGTTTCCAGCGGGATCTTGCTGCTCTCGTGCCCAATCTGCGCGCCTTCGCGCGCTCCCTTGCTGGCAATGCGGACAAGGCCGACGATCTCGTTCAGGAAGCGCTCGTCAAGGCGTGGCAGAACCAGGACTCTTTCGCGGAAGGGTCGAACCTCAAGGCCTGGGTCTTCACGATTCTGCGTAATGCGTTCCTCTCGGAACGACGAAAGCTGAAGAACGAGGTCGAGGATGCCGATGGAAGCTACGCCAACGGAGTGGCGACCAACGGCAATCAAGTCGCGCACATGGATATGCTCGATTTCAGTGCCGCGTTCCAGACATTGCCTCCCGATCAACGGGAAGCGCTGATACTCGTCGGCGCGGAAGGCTTCGCCTATGAGGAGGCCGCGCTGATGTGTGGGTGCGCGGTGGGGACGATGAAAAGTCGCGTCAACCGCGCTCGCCAGAAGCTCGCGACGATACTCGCTGCCGACGAGGTCATCTGACCGTCGCGCGGCGACACTCGAGTGGACGGTTGCCAAAAACTTTCTCGCCGCCGGGAACCATTATCAAAAGCCAACGTTCTCCGATCGGTTCACACAGCGTCAACAGGACAAGGAGAGAGAGCATGGCGACCATGGCGGTGGAGACGAAGACGAAGCCGACCGACCCTCGCACTGGCCTTCAGGCCAAGGATCGCGTGAAGATCGCCAAAGCACTCGAGACCGTGCTGGCCGATACATACACTTTGCTGGTCAAGACTCACGTGTACCACTGGAACGTGGTTGGTCCGCTTTTTCTGCCGGTCCATCACCTGACCGAGGAACACTACAACGATCTGTTCAAAGCGGCGGATTTGATCGCGGAGCGCATTCGCGCTTTGGGTAAGCCCGCACCCGTGTCTTTTGAAGCGTTGCTGCCGAAGGCCTCGGTCGACGAGGAAGCCTCCAACCGATCCGCTCGAGGTATGGTGCAACAGCTCATCTCGGATCACGAGAACATCGTCGTCAGCCTCAGAGAGGCCGCACTCGCTTGTGAAGAGGCCGACGATCTCGTGACCACCGATTTGCTGACGCAACGCATGGCCTTCCATGAGAAGGCAGTCTGGATGCTGCGTGCAACTGCTGGCGATTGACGCCACGGCATCGCATTCTCATGCGAGGACGGATATGCGACCTGCCACACAAGGACATAATATGGCCAGTACGCTCGCCGAATTGATTGCGCCGGAACTTCCTTACCTGAGACGCTTTGCGAGGGCGCTGACGGGATCGCAGGAGCGCGGCGATTCCTATGTCGTCGCGATGCTGGAATCGCTGATTGCGGATGGTAGCCAATTCGACACGTCGCTGGATCCCAGGACGGCACTCTACCGGTTGTTCGTCAGGATCTGGGACGCTCTGCCGCTCAACGGAACGCGCGATCCAGTCGTTCGTGAGAACGGCGAAGTCGTCGATCGCCGCATCGACACACTCACCCCCCGCGCCCGGCAGGCATTCCTGCTCGCCTCGGTCGAAGAGTTCGACGAGCATAGGATCAGCAGGATCCTGGATTGCCCTGTCAGCGAGGTGCAGGTTTTGATCGCACAGGCGGGCCGCGAAATCGCCGAGCAGATCGCGGCGAAAGTGCTGATCATCGAGGACGAGCCGCTCATCGCGATGGAGATCGAAAATCTCGTGACGGACATCGGCCACGAGGTTGTGGGGATCGCTCGCACGCGCACGGAAGCGGTAAAAATGGCCGATCAGAAAAGGCCAGGTCTCGTCTTGGCCGATATCCAGCTGGCGGACGGAAGTTCGGGGATCGATGCGGTCAATGACATTCTTCGCTCGCTGGAGGTACCCGTCGTGTTCATCACGGCTTATCCCGAGCGCCTGTTGACCGGCGAGCGTGCCGAACCTACGTTCCTGGTTTCGAAGCCATTCCGCCAAGAGATGGTCAAGGCCGTGATCAGCCAGGCGCTGTTCTTCGAGGTAAATGCCGGACGGCCACAGGCCTGATCAGGGGTGCGGGCGGTGGGCGAGGGAAGCGGTATCCATTGGTATGGGCAGGTAGATCGGAACGAGCCGGGTCTCGGGCTTCTCGGTGCGAGCCCGGACTGCGTCAAGCTGATGAGCGCCGATGGGTTGCTGCTTGCCGTGAACAGACTGGGAATCGATCTGCTGCAGATCGAAGATCCGGCCGCGCTAATCGGCCAGCCGTGGATCCGCATGTGGCCGCCGGAAACCCGTGCGCAGGTGAACGAAGCGCTCGCCCGAGCCAGTCAGGGAGAGACGGCGCGGTTCTCGGCATCGTGTCCAACGGCCAAGGGTGAGGAGCGCTGGTGGGACGTCTCGGTCACGCGCGTCGATGGACGCTCTGCGGTCGATCAGCGGCTTCTTGCCATATCCCGCGACATCACGCGCACGAAACAGCTCGAGGAGAAGCTGCGGATCAGCGAGTATCGCTTTCGCGCCGTCGCCGACAACATCGCTCAGTTTGCGTGGATGGCCGATCCGAGCGGGCACATTTTCTGGTATAATAAAAGGTGGTACGATTATACAGGTACGACGCTTGAGGAAATGGCGGGTTGGGGATGGATGAAAGTTCATCATCCCGATCACGTCGACCGGGTCGTTGAAAAAATATCCCGGCATTTCGAGAGCGGCGAGCCGTGGGAGGATACGTTTCCGCTTCGCAGCGCGGCGGGCGAATATCGCTGGTTCCTGTCCCGGGCGATGCCAATTCGCAACGAAGCCGGGCGGATTACGCTGTGGTGTGGAACGAACACCGATATCCACGAGCAGCGCAACTGGTCCGAGCGGCTTCGCCAGAAGGCACGCCTGATCGCACTGTCGCACGAGGCGATCCTGACGTGGAGCGTGCAGGATGGCATCGTAGCCTGGAACCAAGGCTGTCAGGATCTCTACGGATATACTCTGGAAGAAGCGGCGGGCAAGCGCACACACGAACTGCTCAAGACGCGCTTACCCATGCCTGTCGAAGACTTCGAGCGCTTGCTGATGGAGCAAGGGGCCTGGTCCGGAGAGCTTCTGCACATGGGCAGGGATGGCCGGGAAGTCTGGGTGGAAAGCCGACAGGAGGTTCTGGTCCTGGACGACAAGAAGATCGTGCTGGAGCTCAATCGCGACATCACCGAAAGAAGGCGAAACGACGAGCTGAAACGTCTGCTGCTGGCCGAACTCGACCACAGGGTCAAGAATACGCTGGCGATCGTACAGGCTATTGCGGCGCAGACGGCTCGGCGTACGCTGACGCATCGGGAGTTCACATCCTCATTCAATGCGCGTCTCCATTCGCTGGCGCGGGCCCACAATCTCTTGGTGTCTTCGCAGTGGTCGGGGGCCTGGCTGAGAGAGTTGATCGTCGATCAAGTCGCCATCGGGGACGAGGCCGACCGGCAAATCACCGTCGAAGGCGAGAACGTCTTCGTGCCGGCGCAGACGGCGTTGCAGCTTTCGCTGATGGTCTTCGAACTGGCCACGAACGCGCGCAAGCACGGCGCACTTTCCACGCGGCAAGGCCATCTCGATATCCGCTGGGAACGAGATGCGCGGGATCACGATCGCATCGATCTCACGTGGCAAGAGACCGGCGGGCCTCGGGTTTCGGCTCCCCAGGCGCAGGGTTTCGGAACCACGCTCATCGAGCGGACGGGAAAGCAGGCGAACCTTCACGCCGATCTGGACTTCGCGCCGTCGGGTCTGACGTGCAGGATGTCCATCGAGATCGGTCGTTCGCATACGGGGCCGACGACATATTTCGATACGCGCCGTGAGGAGAACCGAGCCAACGCGCGTGCGGCCAAGCGTCTCGAGGTGATGATCGTCGAAGACGAACCGTTGATCGGCATGGAACTGGAGGAAATCGTCTCCGGCAGCGGCTTTGGCGCGATCGGTCCGCTGATATCGGTGGAAGATGCGCTGGCCGCAATTGGCAAGAGGCCGCCTGACGTCGCCCTTCTCGATGGTAGCCTGCAGGGTGAATCCGTGGATGCCATCGTCGCGGAATTACAGCGGCGTCGCATTCCATTCGCGATGGTGACAGGTTTCACCGAAAAATCACTTCCGACCGGGCTCGACAAAGGATCGACGCCGATCGTTGCCAAACCGGTCGAACCCGAGAAGATCATTCGAGTTGTGCGCGAACTTGCCGGCCGGCTCTCCGGGCAACGCGACCTTTCATCTTAGAGTGCTCCGGTTTGTGTCCTCGGTTCCCGCTGCGAGACGTGTGAAAGAACACGCCGGAACCGCCAGAAGTGCATGCAACGCGATCGGCGCAGCCTCGCGATGGAATGCGACGTTTGATTGCGAGGCCAGCCGCGCGCGGGTATCCAGCGCCGAGTTCTCAAGACTGGAGTGCGGGCCAGGGCACTTCGAACTCGTGGCGTATGCCTGCCGTTGCGAACTCCGTCAGAAGCGTTCCGTTCATGCTGCGCTCCACCACGAACGCAAGCACGGAGCTTCCAAAGCCGCGTCTTTGTGGCGCTTCCACCGGCGGTCCGCCACGCTCCTGCCATGCCAATTTCAGCATCGCCGGAGTCGCGGTCCGGTCGATCTGCCAAGCCACATCGACTTTGCCTTGGGGGACCGACCAGGCGCCATACTTTGTGGCATTGGTCGCGAGCTCGTTGATGAGCAGGCTCAATACCAGTGCTTCATTCTGCGGTACCGGAACGACCGGGCCTGCGAGCGTCAAGCGTTCCTCCACGTTCGCCGTGTGGGGTTTGAGCACGACTTCAATCAAGTCCTTAAGTTCGGTGGCACGTTGTTGATCGGGCCGCAGCATGTCCTGGATCCGCGCCAAAGCATTCAAGCGGTCGCGGAAATCGTGCATGAAGCCGTCGATCGTCTTGGTGTGACGTGCCGTCTGGGATGCGATTGCCGATATCACGGCGATGGTATTCTTGGCGCGATGGATCAATTCGCGGTTGGCGAGACCTGCGGCCTCCTCGGCCTGCTTTCTCGTCGCGACCTCGTTGGCAAGGAGCGCCGCCGCGGCGGTCATGCGCAATTGGTTGTTTACGATCGTGCCGACGATCAGCGCGATGAGGGCGCTCAACAGGATGCCAACCAATACGATGGCGCGGGTTCGGCTGGCAGGGATGGACTCTTCGAACATCGGGGTCGAGGCAACCACGAGTAGCCATTCCGCGCCGGCGATCGTGAGCGGCAGCGCGAATTCGAAAGCGGGACTGTGACCTTTCGACTGTGGCGTGCGCTCCCGAGGGGGCGAGCCGTCGAACAGGAGCGCTTCAGGCCTCGCTGAGGTGCCGTCGTAAAGGCGAACAGTGGCCGACTCCAGGGATTCCCGTGCCTCGTTGAACAAAGCCTTCGATATGAGATCCGACATCCGAAAGGCGGCGTAGACGAATGCGCGCGTGCTGCCGTCGTGTCGGAACACGGGCAGATACATCAACGTGCCGGCCTGGGCGCCCTCACTCGTTTCCTGCATGAGCGTGACGCGGCCGCTCAGGCTCGGCTCGCCGGTCTCCTCGGCGTGCAACATGGCCGTTCGCCTTGTCGGCTCTGCGAGCATGTCGTAGCCGATTGCGCGCAAATTGCGCCAATCTTCCGGCTCCAGAAAAGTGATCGGGGTGTATCTGTCGCGCTTGCCGGCAGGCTGGACATCGAAATTCGGACGACCCGATGCCCGTTGGCGCGCCTCGAAGGCCTCGATCTGCTCGGGCGCGATTACCGCTGCATAGCCGAGGCCTTGGATGCCGGGAAACGACGTCTCGAAACGCTGGGCCGCAGCGAAGGCTTGCCATTGCTCGTGCGTGGGCTCGCCAACCGCGGTGGCGAACCCTACGCCCGCGCGCAACACCTGCGAGTAGGCTTTCATGGTGTCCGATATGGCGTCGCGCAGGTTCTTCGCCTGGCTCTCGAATGCGTGGCGTGCCTCCGAGCGAACGGAAGATCGGCTGCTCCAGGCCGCAAGGGTCGTGGCGGCAAGGCACAAGGCCAGGACGAACAGCGGCGCACGCAAAAAAGGCGCAAGGCTCGGCATGTCGACGGTCGCTGCTCCCGGTTCAGATCGAAATATTTATAGTGCAGACAGCCTGTTATCGCTATTCGACACTGGAGATTTGCAGGAAGTGAGGTTGCGGCGTCGACCAAGGAGCGCAATAAGGGTCACACTCGGGAAAGACGGGGCCGGCGCGATGTCGCCGGAGGCGCGACATCGGAGCGTGCCGCATCGGGTCTGAAAGACGACTAAGGGGATTGGCAGCGACGTCACTGCGCTGCGTGGAGGGAAATGCGGCCGCTGCTGCGATACCTGATCTTCGGGCTGACGCTACCGTGCCTCGCTGCCACCAGCATCGCCGGCGAGCGCATCAGTGTGCTGCAAATCGCCGGTTTACCGGTCTCCTGGTCGCGCGAGAGCGAGGCTGATAGCCGAGATCTCGTCCTCTCGTTCGCAGTGCTCACAGGGAGCGCAACGATCTCCGGCGGCGTCAACTGCGGTCACATCGGCGCTATGGGGGATCTGCAAGGCAAATCGGGGATAGATCAGTACGCGATGGACGAAGCTGTCGCTGTGGCGCTCGGGCGCTGGCATGATGTCGCGCGCTTATCGTTTCGCAGGACCGACGACCCGGCGCGTGCCGACATCGTCATCGGTGCGCAGCGCCGTCCGCATGGCATCGCATTCGTCGACCTCGAGACAGCGCCGGGAGCCGAAGGTCGGACAAGGGCAATCGCGAAGGCGTTCGTTTGTCTCAATCCAGAGCAAAAGTGGAAGATCGGATTCGACGGCAATCTCAAGACCTATGATCTCGTTCACGTGCTCACGCACGAATTCGGACATACTCTCGGTCTCGACCATCCAAGTGCGCGTGGGCACGTGATGTCGTTCAAGTACACCGAAACCCAGCACGGCCTGTCGCTGCTGGACCGGACGGCCGTGCAATCCATTTATGGCGCGCGCATACCTCGGCCAGAGACGGCGAATGGCATGGTGGAAATGCGCAGAATATCGACAAGCCGTTGATCGACGTTTTTTCGAGTCGGGGAACCATCGGTTCATTTCCGCGTTTTTAAGGCTCTGCCGATACGGCAGCGAACTTCCCTCGAAGCCCAATTCAGGAATCGTGGAGTAATCTATGAAAAAGCTCATTCCCCTGACGTTCGCCTTCGCTATGGCACAGACGACCGCAGCATTTGCGCAGAGTACGGCTGCGCCGCCGGCGACCCCCGGCGTTGCTCCGAAAACGACTATCGACAGGACGCAGCCGGCCCCTGCTGCGGGCACGATGAAGCGTGGCTCGGAGCTCGTACTCACCGAGGCCGACGCCAAGGCCTGGGTCGACAAGGTCGTCTACAGCAGCGACAACAAGAACCTCGGTGAAGTTGCCGCATTTGCGCGGGATGCCACGGGCAAGGTGACCGAGATGCACGCCGACATCGGCGGTTTTCTCGGCATGGGCGAGGCCCGTGTGCGGATCAAGCCGGACCAGTTCAATCTCGTTGGCGACCGGGTCGTGCTTACGATCACCAGCGAGCAGGCGAAGTCGTTGCCGCGTATTCCGCAGTAACCTGCTGCACGGCTGGCGCAGTCCCCGTATCGCCGCGCACGTGGCGGCGGCCGGAGCCAGTTAGCAAGGTAGCGCTCCCGCCCGCTCGCCGGATCCGGGAGCGTTGCCCGTTGTGGCGGTGACGAACGTTTGTCTGGGATCCTCAGCTGAGGATGGACGCGCGCCACAGGGACGTGCGTGCGCTTAATGAATCCCTGACATTTATTCTATTCCAGATTCACGGTTTCAATGAGGATTGACCTTATCGAATTCGTGAATGTGAAACGATCGCGGTTTGGAACCAAATTCG
>VFQT010002392.1_pt1 | contig 19436 bp, 17 predicted proteins | sample 3512381 | NCBI WGS metagenome assembly VFQT01 (sample SAMN10412376, study PRJNA504923) | tailings metagenome | isolation source: Relicate 2 Philex TSF3 active mining site | place: Philippines: Tuba, Benguet | collected 2017-08-29
CCCGGATCGTTGGCGAAACGGGCGGGAAGGATTTCGTGATGGTGCATAGATCGGCAGATGTTGATGTCACCGTGACTGCCTTGCTCCGCGGTGCTTTCGAATATCAGGGACAGAAATGCTCCGCAGCATCTCGCGCTTATATCCCTTCCAACCTGGCGGATGAGATCCGCCAAAAACTCGTGAAAGGCATCGAATCCTTCCGCATGGGTTCGGTGGAGGACTTCACCAATTTCATTAATGCGGTGATCGACGAAAAGGCCTTCGAGCGTATTTCCGGATACATTGAAAACGCCCGAAACGCCCCACACGCCCGGATCCTGGCCGGAGGTCATCATGACAGAACGACCGGTTATTTTATCTCACCTACCCTCATTGAAACAACCGATCCGAATTTTGTGACCATGTGTGAGGAGATCTTCGGTCCTGTGCTTACGATGTATGTGTATGAAGCCGATGAATTCGAACAGACCCTTGACCTGCTCGATCGCACTTCTCCATACGCACTGACCGGGTCGATCATTGCTCAGGACAGATCAGCCATCGAACACGCCACCACCCGACTGAGTCAATCTGCCGGTAATTTTTATATCAACGACAAGCCTACAGGTGCAGTGGTAGGCCAACAGCCATTTGGCGGTGCCAGGGCATCCGGCACCAATGACAAGGCCGGTTCCATGCTCAACCTGCTCCGTTGGCTGAGCCCGCGTACCATCAAAGAAACATACGCGCCCCCCACTGATTACCGCTATCCCTTCATGCAGGAACCCTGATCAAAACCATTCCCTCATGCAGGTACAGACAACCATCATGGATAAGGCACAACTTGAGCTCACCCTCAAGCGGCTTGCTCACCAATTGATCGAAAATCATCACCCGTTCGATGATACCTGTTTCATCGGCATTCAGCCCAGGGGTGTGCCGGTGAGTGATTTCATGATCAATTATATCAGAGGGGTTTACCCGGACCTCAAGATCGATTACGGTAAGTTGGATATCACCTTTTACCGCGATGACATCAGAGAACGTCTGCATGTCCCCAGTGAAACCAATCTGCCCTTTTCCATTGAAAACAGGAAGGTGGTACTGATCGACGACGTACTCTACACCGGCAGAACGATCCGTGCAGCCATGGATGCCCTACTCGATAACGGTCGTCCCTCCAAGGTAGAGCTTTGTGTGGTCGTTGATCGCTTGTTCAGCAGACAATTACCCATCCATCCTGATTATTGCGGTCGATCCATCGATTCGATCGTTACCCAGAAAGTAAAGCTCGTCTGGGGTAACGACCCGCACGTTATCCTCTATGATGCGGCTTGAACCATGCATGATGCGGATAACTTTTTTCATGCAATCAACATCAATCTGCTAACTTCGCTTCCTGATGCAACTCAGCACCAGACACCTGCTCGGCATACGTGACCTCGAAGTTCAGGATGTCCAGAAAATCCTGGATACGGCTCAGCAGTTCAAAGAAGTGCTGCAACGGCCCATCAAAAAAGTCCCATCTCTCCGGGACATAACGATCGTCAATCTCTTTTACGAAAATTCGACACGTACCCGGATATCATTCGAATTGGCTGAAAAGAGACTCAGCGCAGATACCATCAACTTCACAGCCAGTGGCTCATCCGTCTCCAAGGGAGAAACACTTCTCGATACGGTGAATAATATCTTGTCCATGAAGGTGGACATGGTTGTTATGCGTCACAGCGCGACCGGTGCACCTCATTTTCTCTCGAAGCGCGTGCCGGCAGTCATTGTGAATGCAGGGGATGGGATCAATGAACATCCGACACAGGCCCTGCTGGATGCCTTCACCATCCGAGAAAAGCTCGGAAGCCTGGAGGGCGCGCGCATCGCCATCATCGGAGACATCATGCACTCCCGTGTGGCCCTGAGTAATATTTATTTATTACGTAAAATGGGCGCGGAAGTCATGCTGTCCGGACCTCCCACCCTTATTCCCAGGCATATTGAAGAAGCCTTCAACGTTCGGGTTGAATATGACGTGGACAAGGCCCTGGCTTGGTGTGATGTAGCCAATGTACTGCGCATACAGCTGGAACGCCAGAACCAGGTGCTGTTCTCTACGTTGCGGGAGTACAGCCAGGCCTATGGGATCAACAAACGCAGACTGGATCAGGTTGGAAGGCAAATACACGTAATGCATCCGGGCCCCATCAACCGGGGTGTTGAGTTGGACTCGGATGTGGCGGATAGCGGACACTCCCTCATCCTCGGTCAGGTTGAAAATGGCGTGGCGGTCCGCATGGCCGTACTTTACCTGTTGTCCGGTAAGTCCTGACAGCTCAATACACTACAATCACGGCTCATGCAAAGGATCTGCCTTTTTCCGGGAACTTTCGATCCGATCACCCTCGGCCATGTAGACATCATCACCCGAGCCCTTCCTTTGTTCGATAAGATCGTGGTGGCCGTGGGCATCAACGCGGGCAAAGCGCCGATGTTCAGTGCAGAACAGCGTCAGTTATGGATAGAAGATATTTTCAAGGATGAACCGCGCGTGAATGGCGCCGTGTATGAAGGACTGACGGTTGACTACTGCCGTGAGATCGGAGCCAGGTTCATTCTCCGGGGTATTCGATATGTGAGTGATTTCGAATATGAAAAAACGATCGCCGATGCCAACAGAACCATGGACCCTGGTCTGGAGACGATCTTCCTCACAGGTGAACCCAAATACACTTCCGTAGCTTCCACCATCGTCAGAGACATCTTAAGAAATGGAGGCAATGCCTCTCCTTTCATCCCTGAAGTGGTGCAAAGGTCCCTCTCTGTTCAGAAATAATCACCCACAAGGCATGGAAATCTGGCACGTCCGACCCGACTTGAACCGGCTCAACAATCCGCCCCTTCAACACATGGGAACCTGGCTCGAGATCTCGTTCACGGGCGTGGAGGATGATGCGCTCTATGCCAGGATGCCCGTGAATGAGCGGACGAGACAACCAATCGGCATTCTACATGGAGGAGCCTCCGTCGTTTTGGCAGAAACCATCGGTAGCGTGGCATCCTACTACGTGATCGATCCAGAGACCCATCTGGCGGTAGGCATGGAGATCAATGCCAACCACCTGCGTCCCGTCAGGGAGGGTTTCGTCCATGCGGTTTGCAAACCGGTGCATCTCGGAAAAAGCAGCCACGTTTGGGATATCCGTCTGACAGATGATCAGCAAAAACCGGTTTGCATCAGTCGCCTGACCGTGGCCATCGTAAAAAAAGGTCGGATCAGTTGATTTCGGATCTGGCAAATACTGCCCGAATGGAAGGGTACGTGGATGTCAGCAGATCCTTTATCCGATCCCGATCCGCCCATATGATTTCCTCGATATCCTCCTCGGTCTGGGGGATCAACGGGTCAGAGGACCACCCCTGCACCATGAACCAGTAAGATTCTTTGAGGACATCTTCTCCCTTGTACGCATAAGTGTGATAGGTCGTACACAGGGGTTTGATGATCTGCAGATGCATCAGACCGGTCTCTTCACGGATCTCCCGAAGTGCACATTCCTCGATGGATTCCCCATGATCAATTTTTCCCTTGGGCAAGTCCCAATAGCCACGGCGGTAAATGAAAAGGACTTCACCCCGTTCATTTTCAATCAGTCCACCTGCAGCCCGGATGACCTGGAATCGTTTCCAGAAAAGTTTCCGCAGCATGTCAAGGTCATTGGAAAGCATGACGCCCGCCCTGATTTCCGGCCTGCTAATTTCATGGAGCATGGCATGTACGGCATGCGACGAACACTCTTCTATGAGCACGGTTTCCGGGTGCTTCAGGATTTCCTCAAACCCGGGATCGCGCGCATCTGCAAGGATCACAGGTTTGTCACCAAAATGTATCGTGATGTACATAAAATGATTTCATTAAGTTGCCGGTAGCTGCCACCTTTGCAATATGACAAACGAAAAGGCCGTAGCAGAGAAGTTGCTACAAGTTAATGCAGTCAAGCTGAATCCCCAAGAACCCTTCACCTGGGCTTCAGGCTGGAAGAGTCCCATCTACTGTGACAATCGAAAAGTGCTGGGCTATCCCTACGTTCGTGACTTCATCAAAAGCGAACTCTGTAATGTCATTTTTCAGGAATTCCCGGATGCAGAATGCCTTGCAGGCGTTGCCACGGCCGGTATCCCCTGGGGTGCCATGGCAGCCGATCAGTTGAAGCTTCCTTACATTTATGTTAGGCCGAAACCCAAGGAGCACGGACTTGGCAACCAGATCGAAGGTCATTTCGAGCGGGGGCAGCGTGTCCTGGTCATCGAAGACCTGATCTCAACCGGCAAAAGCAGCCTTCAGGTGGTGGATGTCGTCAGATCTGCAGGAATGCAGGTGGAAGGCATGGTATCACTCTTCAACTATGGCTTTCAGCAAGCGGTGGATGCCTTTGCCCAAAAGGATGTCAAATTCATATCGCTGACCAACTATGAGCAACTGGTCAAACTTGCAGTGGAGAAAGGATGGATCAATGCCGCAATGGAAAATACCTTGTTAAAGTGGAGGCAGGACCCTGCACATTGGACGGGAATGGAGTAAATTGTTTCTAAACAATTAAGCGTATGAATCGATATTTTTTGCTGTTGACCTTACTGATGACCCTGTCAGTGGGGGGCTTTGCACAACAAAAGAAGCCCATCACTTCAAAGATCATGACCCCTGGTCTCCAATGCGATGATTGTAAGATCCGGGTGGAGGACTATCTGAAATTTGAGGATGGGATAGGTAAGGTTGTGGCGTATCCCAGGGGACGTTATGTGACGGTGACCTATTTTACGGATCGGACCAACCTGGAGAATATAAAGACCGCCATCGCCAATGTGGGATATGATGCGGATGATGTTACCGCCAATGAAGATTCCTACAAGCGACTTCCCACCAAATGCAAGAGGCCTGAGGATGGCGGCCACCCTAAAAATTGAACGGCCGGATCATTTCAACCGATACCGGGTCTTGTAATCCACGGGGATCTGCCAGATCATTCCTGCCTTTGCGCCACGGCTGAGTTTCGCTGTTCCCTTGATGCGGATATCCGCCTCACGATTCAGCCCAAGACTCAATCCCTGACTAAGCAGGCTTTTCATGCCCACTTCCATGCGTACCGGAACATGGAATGTGTCATTCCCGGGAATGAGGGTGGCACGAATATCTTTTGCCTTACCAAGATATTCTCCATTCATAAAGACATCCAGATCGAAGCGCTCCAGCGTAAGCCCAAATCTGTTGGGATTGAAAAATCCGACCTCCATGTCCAGTTCGCTGCTTTTTAGTCCCAGCTTGTTCATGGAAATATTTCGGGTTCCGGTGAACTCAGGCTCCCGGATCACTGGCTTCTTACATGATGAGATGATCAGACAGAAAATAATGGCCAGATAAATTCGTGAGCAATTCATGCAATGTAGATTTATATGAAGTTAAGAAATGATTGTGCTAACGCCGTTCACAGTTCCTGCAACAGACGGTGTAGTTTAAAAAATTCAATAATATTTTGTAATAAACCATTGAAATACATTTTATTGTAGACACTATATGAACTATTTATTTAAATGATGCCAAGCGAATTTATCCCTGGAAAATCTGAAATTGGAATCGTCCCCCTGCATTATTTGCCGTGTATTTCCGTGTTCAGGTCCATCGTCACATTCCATACGCTTGACTTTCAGCTGGGGAAGCCCTACGAGAAGATGAGCTTTAGAAACAGATGTGTCATAGCGGGTTCGCAGGGGATCCAGGTATTATCCGTTCCGATCCTTGGGGGCAGGGGATTTCGGGGAAGTTATGAAAGTGTGCTGATCGATCACCGTCAGCAGTGGAATGTCCATCATTGGAGGGCAATATACAGTGCCTATGGACGAGCTCCTTTGTTTGAGTATTATGCGGATGAACTGGAGGGTCTTTTTTCTTCACCGCCTGAGCGACTGGCTGATTGGAATATTCAGTGTCTTCAATGGCTCTATAAATGTCTGGGTATTCCGTTTCCCGAGTTGAATGGTTCCGGATCACCGGTAGGTCATGAAAGCAGGATGATCGATCACGAAACGAAGGATTGGCCAACACCAAAGCATTTTCAGTCGGTTTCCATGGACAATATTCCCCGGTATCACCAGGTCTTTCAAGAAAAGACCGGGTTCCTACCCAACTTAAGTATGCTGGACCTTATCTTATGCCAGGGGCCGAGAAGCATCAGACATTGGCTTTTGTGATCTAAATTTCGGGATTGGCACGATTTATGAAATGATTATTAACAAAACTATCGCATTCTTGATCGTCTACACAACGCTGTCTATACTAAATGATTATGAATGCTTTAGTAACGCACAGTACGATATCCTGCGAGGCTTTTCTATCAAAACTTTCCAAACCAGCTGTTGAACAACCTTTGATTACACCAAATTTGTTCTACACAAACCTTGGGAGTTGGGAAAAATCGAATTTTTCACTGAACTTTAGCTCATCTCCATGACTTTTATACATGCAAATTTTTGAAGGTAAAGGCTTGGGAAAATGATTTCTTATATGCGTCGCTTTTCGATCTGTTTTTTTCTATTTTTTTCAGTGGGCACAACTTTTGGACAGCAGCGTCCTCACTACACGCAGTATATCCTCAATAACTACGTGTTGAATCCTGCGTTGAGTGGTATCGAGAACTATACGGATGTTAAGTTAAGCACAAGAAACCAATGGGTGGGAATTGATGGGGCCCCGACGACCTTCTATGCCACGATCCATACTCCGATCGGGAAGCCTGATTTCAAGACCAATGCCACATCTTTTGAAATGAAGGGAGAAAACCCCAGAGGCAGACAATATTGGACAGATTACCAGGCATCGCCAGCTCACCATGGTGTTGGTATGTCCGTCATGAACTACCGAACAGGTTATATCAACCGTTTCACAATAAATGCCACTTATGCATACCATCTGCCTTTAGGTATGAAAACCACGTTGGCCGCCGGTTTTGGAGCGGGCATTTCAAATACCAGTCTGGATAGGACGAAGATCCAACTGGCTAACCCTATAGATCCGGTGCTAGGGACAGGCGCTGGTGAGATCCGAAAAACAAAGCCTGAATTGAACGTTGGGCTTTGGTTATATGGTTCGGATTATTTTGTTGGCTTCTCCGCGCAACAGGTCATACCAGTTAATGTTCAACTGGTCAGCGGCAGTCTGAATCAGTCCACATTGGTACCTCATTTGATCGCCACGGCCGGATACCGTTTCTTCCTGTCAGAGGATATTACGCTGCTTCCTTCTGTCATGACCCGTTACATTGCATCCATGCCAATGTCATTGGACTTTAACCTGAAGGCGCAATATCGGGACAGGTTGTGGGTTGGAGGGAGCTATCGCAGGTCTGAGGGATTCGCAGGAATGGCCGGTGTGAATGTCTCTCAAACTTTCAATGTCAGTTATTCTTACGATCTTAACAACTCACGATACCTGTTGGGTACCATGCACCGCGGATCCCATGAGATCGTGCTTGGTTTTCTCCTGAACAACAGGTACGGAGATATGTGTCCCCGTAATGTTTGGTGATCAGCTGCATTTTTTATTTTTTACTTTAATTGTTGACACATCTCGTGATTGCTCATAGTCTTTGATGTTGTTGGTACAAAGGCATGATTTTCATCAAGGACTCGTGATCAGACATTCACTCTGGAGACGCCCCTCCGGCAATTAAAATTTTCGTTGCTGGATTTTTCATGCAATGAATCTGCAAGCCAATCTTCGGGGGCAAATCATCACCTCTGAAAGTATCCAGATCTAAATACACCTAAGCCCTAACAACACCGGAATAGGTGGATAGATTCCAATGGTAAAATTTTTATGGTAAGGTTGGATCCTTCCCGAGCCATCCGATGTGGCTGAAATCATTCAACAGAAGATGCAAGGTCACTGATAATTAATCAAACAAAAAGGCCGGGGATACGATCCACCGGCCTTTTGATAAGATTTGATATTCTCGATCAATTCAAACGGTACTGAGCAGTGGCAGCATCCGGGGCTTTGGTCTCCGGCGTTGACTTGATCTCGATCCGCTTGACGGTATCGGTATCCTTTTGACCACCCAGCTGTGCCAGGGTAGGCGCTATGACCAGGGAAACGATGGACATCAGTTTGATCAGGATGTTCATCGAAGGTCCGGAAGTATCCTTGAAAGGATCACCAACGGTATCACCGGTAACGGAAGCCTTGTGCGGTTCCGACTTCTTATAGAAGATCTCCCCATTGATCTCCACACCCTTTTCGAAGGATTTCTTAGCGTTGTCCCATGCACCACCGGCGTTATTCTGGAACATGCCCATGAGCACACCGCTCACCGTTGCACCGGCGAGGAATCCACCCAGTGCCTCGGGCCCCATGAGAAATCCGATGATAATGGGGGAGATGATGGCTATCGCACCGGGCAGCATCATTTTCTTGATGGATGCCTCCGTGGAGATGGCAACACACTTATCATATTCAGGCTTGCCCTTACCTTCCATGATACCCGGAATGGTACGGAACTGACGGCGTACTTCTTCGACCATTGACATGGCTGCTTCACCTACGGCACGAATGGCAAGTGCAGAGAAGATAAAAGGCACCATGGCTCCTACAAAGAGGCAGGCCAGAACATCCGCCTTATAGATATCAATACCGTCGATCCTGGCCACACCTACAAAGGCTGCGAAGAGGGCGAGTGCCGTAAGCGCCGCAGAGGCGATGGCGAATCCTTTACCCGTTGCAGCGGTTGTGTTACCTACCGCATCGAGGACGTCTGTTTTTTCACGTACTTCCTTGGGAAGTTCACTCATTTCTGCAATGCCGCCGGCGTTGTCTGCAATGGGACCAAAGGCATCAATGGCCAGCTGCATGGCTGTTGTGGCCATCATGCCCGCAGCAGCAATGGCAACGCCATAAAGACCTGCACATTCAAAAGAACCCCAGATACCTGCTGCCAGCACGAGGATGGGCAGGAAGGTTGACTCCATACCCACGGCCAGACCACCGATCACGTTCGTGGCATGTCCGGTACCTGACTGACGTACGATGGTCAGCACAGGACGCTTGCCCATGGCTGTGTAGTACTCTGTGATGATGCTCATCAGGGTACCTACGACAAGACCCACAGCGATCGCACCTAGCACACCCCATTTGGTAAATTCCTCGTCGCGCAGCATCATGGTTTCGGGGAGCAGGTAATTGACCAGTACTACAGAGGCCACTGCCGTCAGTACAATAGAACCCCAGTTACCGAGGTTCAGGGCTTTCTGTACATTGGCGGTATTGATGCCTGCATTGTCACTTACTTTAACGAACCAGGTACCAATGATAGAGAAGATAATGCCCAGACCTGCGATCAGCATCGGCAGGAGGATGGGGGCCATGCCGCCAAATGCATCATTGGAAATGGTTTCCTGACCCAGTACCATCGTGGCCAGCACGGTGGCTACATAAGAGCCGAACAGGTCTGCACCCATGCCGGCTACGTCACCTACGTTGTCGCCCACGTTGTCTGCGATGGTCGCAGGGTTCCTTGGGTCATCCTCAGGGATACCGGCTTCTACCTTACCCACGAGATCCGCACCCACATCTGCTGCCTTGGTATAGATACCGCCACCGACACGGGCGAACAGCGCAATCGATTCCGCTCCGAGAGAAAAACCGGTCAACACTTCGATCGTTTGAAGCATCTCATGAGAGTTCACGGCGGCATCAGGTGCGAAGATCATTTTGAGGATGATGAACAAACCACCCAGACCAAGGACCGCAAGACCTGCAACGCCGAGTCCCATTACGGCACCACCGGTAAAGGATACCTGCAAGGCACGGCTAAGGCTCGTTCTGGCGGCGTGTGCCGTGCGAACGTTGGCTTTTGTGGCCACTTTCATGCCGATATATCCGGCAGTGGCGCTGAATACAGCACCGATGATGAAAGCAATGGAAATGGACCAGTGGGAGGAGGGGTTGGCAGAAGCCATGACCGCCAGCAGGATCGAAACCAGGGCAACGAAGTATCCCAGGATCTTCCACTCTGCCTTAAGAAAGGCCATGGCACCCTCTGCAATGTAATTGCTGATCTCTTTCATCCTGTCACTTCCGGCATCCTGTTTCGACACCCAATTGAATTTCAAGAGTGTGTACAACAAGCCGAGCACACCCATGGCGGGAACCAAATAGATAATGTTACTCATAAACGGTTTTATAATGAACAGACTTTCATTCAGACGGAAATGTAACTTTAACAATAAGGCGGCAAAAATAGGCTATTCAGCCTAAATTCACAATCGCCGGACATCTATTTTACCGTGGACGTCAATTCTTTGTATGCTTCACCGATGAAATCCGGAAGGTCTCCGGCCACCATCGATTCCTCCCCGAAACGATCGGAAGCATGATCCCCCGCCCGCCCGTGAAGGTAAACACCCAGTCGGGCCGCAGACAACGGATCGTACCCCCTTGCCAGAAGTCCGAGGATCATTCCGGTCAGTACGTCACCGGAACCGGCGGTTGCCAAACCCGCGTTTCCAGACATATTGATGAAGCAACTCCCATCGGGTCCAATCACCCGGGTGTGTTTACCTTTCATCACCAGTATGATGTCCTGTTTACGAGCAATGCTTACGGGATCGCAATCCGTCCCGAATAATCGCTCGTATTCAGCCGCATGAGGTGTCAATATGGTCAGGGGCGGAAGTTTGGAGATCAGCGGACCTCCAGCCATCGCCAGCTGGTTCAGACCGTCCGCGTCAATGACCAGCGGCTTTCCTGCGTCAAATAACGCATGGATCAATATTTCATTGTCATCGCGTAAACCAATACCCGGTCCGTAGGCCAGTGCATCGTATCGGCCACTCATCAGTATTGTATGCCAATCTTTAAAATCCGCGATCCTGTAGATGGCTTCCGGAACATTGGCCTGAAGGATAGGGTATCCGGACGCCTCGCAAAATATGGTCAGTTTGCCCACCCCGCTTCTGATACATCCTTTTGCAGCAAGCATGGCCGCACCCAGCATCCCATAAGAGCCGGCCAGCAATGCGGCATGACCCATATCCCCCTTATGGACATCCGTGGCCCGGGGTCTGTAGAGCAGACGAGCTTCCTCGCGATCTGTATGATTCGATGTTTTATCCATAGGAGCAACCGGGAGTTTGACTCAAGGTCATTCGGGATCTTCCATGGCATAACCGTAGCCGGGGAATTCCGAATAGATCTTTTTGACGTCATAGATCCTACGGTTATACCGGTTACCCAGTACGATCACCGCCGCCGAATCCATCGGAAATCTGGAGAATACTGTGTTATTGCCATGCCACCATCCGTTATGGTAGATGATCTTTCTTCCACCGCCGTGGTCGATCAATCGCCACCCCAACCCATAGTTCCGGGTTCCATGCCGCTCATAGCTGTACCCGCGGTAGGCTTGCTCAAGCGCCTGTTCAGAAAACATCCGGCCGTTATACAAAGCCTGATCCCATTTTAGCAGGTCCCTCGGAGTGCTGTAGATATTTTTATCGCCATAGACCCTGTCCAGGAACATCGTAGGCTCACGATGTCCAAAGGCATTGAAAGACGGAATGGCACTCTGTTCATGTATGGCAGTGTACACATAGGTGTCTTTCATCCCCAATGGCCGGAAGAAGGTCTCTTTCATATAGGCTGGAAACGGTTTACCGGTCACCCGCTCGACGATCAGTGCCAGCAGTGCATAATTGGTGTTACTGTAGTTGAACCGGCGGTTAGGTCTTCCGATGTCAAGTTTCCTTCGATGATCCCTGATCGTGTAGAGGATGTCCTCGTTCTTGACGAATACCCGCTGGTCCCAACCGATAGACTCCATGAAATGAACGTAATTAGGCAGCCCACTTCGATGATTCAGGAGATGACGAACGGTAACATCGGGCAGGGGAAACTCCTGCAGATAAGTTGAAACAGGATCATCCAGTTTTAACTTACCCTCTTCACCCAATTTCACGATGGCCATACCCGTCAACGTTTTGCTGACGGAAGCCAGATGCACGGAACTTGTACTATCCATGAGCGGACCATCTCTCAAAACCTCTCGTCCCCTGTAACGTTCAAAAACGATACATCCTTTGAAGGAAACGAGCATCCCGCCGTTGAAGCCTGACCTCGACAGCACATGTTCATAATAGTGTTCCGCAGCCTTCGATATTTTACCAGCCGATCGCCTGTCGCGATCTGTCAGCAGCTTTTTATCCGAACATGACACCGTTTCAGCGATCTCCGGCTCCGGTTCTGAACTGGCCGTACGATCTGGTTTGCAGGCACATAAAAGGGTAAAGGCCGATATGATGAGAAGAGGATATTGCATTCCTGTGACACCATCTACTGTTCGCAAAGGGATAAAGTTATTACTTTCGCTAAAAATCATCGTAAAAAGCACATGAGCGACCGAAAAGATACGAGTTACCCGAAGGATAAGATCAAGATCCTGCTGCTGGAAAACATCAGTGATACGGCGGTGAGACAATTCAAGGATGCCGGATACACTGACATCAAAAGGGTATCCGGAGCCTTGGGGGAAGATGAACTCATCCGAGAGATCGGTGATGTTCATCTGCTGGGTATCCGATCCAAAACCCAGGTAACTTCGCGCGTACTCGCTCATGCCAAAAAACTTCAGGCCATCGGTTGCTTTTGCATCGGTGTGAATCAGGTCGATCTGAAAGCTGCGACCCAGCAGGGCGTTGCAGTATTCAATGCCCCGTACAGTAATACCCGATCGGTGGCAGAACTGGTGATCGGACTGGCCATCATGCTGATCCGTCGCATCCCCGACAAGGACAAGGCCGCCCACGAAGGCATATGGATGAAGGAAGCCAAAGGGAGTTATGAGTTACGGGGAAAGACCATGGGGATCATTGGTTATGGAAACATCGGATCCCAGGTGAGTGTACTGGCGGAAGCCATCGGCATGAAGGTGAGGTTTTATGATGTGGTCACCAAACTCCCGCTTGGCAATGCCGAATCGACCCGTTCGCTCAAGGAACTCGTTTCCATGTCAGATATCGTAACGCTTCATGTTCCGGAAACGGCCCAGACAAAAAATCTGATCAATAAAAATACCATCAGGCATTTCAAGAAGGGCAGCATCCTGCTGAACTACGCGAGAGGGGAGGTTGTCGATCTGGAAGCCCTGCGAAAGGCACTCGACGATGGAGCGCTCTCAGGAGCCGCCATCGATGTGTTCCCATGGGAACCCGAGAAAAATGGTGATCGTTTCGAAACACCACTGCAACACGCCAAAAATGTCATTTTGACGCCACATATCGGCGGTTCCACAGAAGAAGCTCAACAGAACATCGGCCAGGATGTGAGTGATAAAATGCTCCATTACCTTGAAAAAGGTATGTCAACCGGCTCACACTCGATTCCCTCACTGAGCTTGCCGCCACATGAGGGAGCTCATCGCATCCTGCATATTCATCGCAATGTGCCCGGCGTATTATCTGAAATAAACCTCAGCCTCTCCAGGAATAAGATCAATATCCTCGGACAATATCTCAAAACCAATGATGAGATCGGATACGTTGTGCTGGATGTTGATAAAAAACTCTCGACGGCTGCCCTCAAATTACTCAAGGAAGTACCGGAAACCATCAAGGTCAGACTTTTATATTGATATACATGGATAGTTCGGCGCTCCTTTCATTGCTGCCATTTTTTGGGATCGATCCTCACACACATACAATCAAACCCATTGGCGCCGGCCTGATCCACGGCACCTATGTTGTTCATAACCAGGACGATATCCCGGTTTATATCCTGCAACACTTGAATAACGCCGTATTCAGGATCCCGGAGGATATTTCCTGGAACCTGGGGCGGTTACAGGCTTTTCTCGAAGCAGCGCACTCGAACTATTTTGTACCCTTCCCATTGAAGACGGAAAATGGAGATGACTACCTGATCCAGGATGGTCGGTACTACAGGTTATCGCCGTTCGTGCCCGGCAGTCATGCCGTCAGCATTTGCACATCTGCAGATCAGGCCTACGAAGCTGCATTGCAGTTTGGGAAATTCACAGCAGCCTTCAGCGGCTTCGATGCACCCTCTCTTCGATATACCATCCCCCGGTTTCACGACCTTTCATTTCGCTGGGCACAATTCGAAGAAGCCGCATCAAAAGGAGATCCGGCACGCATCATTGAATCGTCGAAGGAGATCCGATTTCTTGCAGACAGGGAAGATATTGTGAAGACGTATGCAGCCATGGTGCTTGATCCAACCTGTAAACTCAGGGTTACCCATCACGACACCAAGATCTCAAACGTCCTGCTCGATGATGCTGATAAAGGCATGTGCGTGATAGACCTGGATACGGTCATGCCGGGATATCATGTCAGTGACCTGGGAGATATGTACCGCACTTATCTTTCTCCTGCCAGTGAAGAGGAGACAGATCTGGATCTTGTGATGGTCAGATCAGCATACCTGGATGCCATCAGGGATGGTTATCTGAGTCAGATGAGTGCACTCCTCACGCCGAGGGAAATCGAGCTCTTGGATTATGCAGGCAGTTTCATGATCTATATGCAGGCGCTTCGTTTCCTGACGGACCACCTCAATAAAGATGCATACTACGGCGCCCGTTATGAAGGACATAACCTCATGCGCGCCAGAAACCAGATCTGCCTGCTTGAATCCTACGAAAGGGGGTGACCTGCAGCAGAATTCATCACTTTTTACGCGTATCCTGAACGATCATGGTATCTGAGGGGAGGAACGGTAGTTTATAGCCCCCCGTATCGATCTTCGCGGTCGGGAACTGGCTGAACAGACCCGGCAACTCTTCCCTGCTGATATGCGTGTTCCAGATATTCATGTATCTTAACGATGTCAGCGTTTTCAATGGCTGAACACCCTTTACCGTGACGCTGTCTCCGGACAGATTTAATCGTTCGAGGCTGCTTAATGTGGCAAATTCAGCAAGCCCGGCATCAGTGATCTGCGTTTTATCTACCTGCAGCCTGATGAGACGGCGAAAGTCGGAGATCGATCTACAGCCCGCATCAGTCAGATCGGTACCGCTCAGTTTAAGCCAGATCAATTGTTCCGTCAGGGGTTTCATCTCCATCAGCACACTGTCCACGGGCATCGTCACATTGATCAGGTTCGCCATGAGATAACCCTTGGATGGATCGACCGGGAGTATGACTACACCCAGCCCTCTTAATTTCTCCAGTAAAGCCGGATCAGCTTCGGCCACCTCTTCCTCGGGTACCAACGGTTCATAGGTATGTTTGGCTGTTTTCGGCGCTTCCTGATAGATCCGGAGAATGGCCAGGGTACTGTCATTGATCCCTATCTCCTTTACCGTTTTATTGAAATCTGCGCCCTGTGTAATCCACCATTCGATCAATGTCCGATCCTGATCACTGAGCTGGGGTTTTTCCTTTGGAGGCATATGATGCTCATCCTCAGGAGGCAGGAGCAGCCGCTTGAACAATTCACTGTTGCCTGCAGACCCGGGATCGATGACCACTCCGTTCTTACCACCTGTGAGGATATAAGTCTGTTCATCCAATCGTAAGCCTCCTTTTTGTTTGGAGGGGCCATGACAACTCACGCATTTGGATGTAATGACCTGAGCTACCAGGTCCTGATAGGCCCGGGCTTGCATTACATCTGCCACCGGTCTGAATTCAGGAGTTTCACTACCAGATCCATCACTGGAGGAAGCATCCATGCCCTTCCACAGAAAACCGGAACCGTGTGTCAGATCGCCACCCCAGTGACCTGTGATCGTCACCGATGCCAGCATCAGCAGGGATCCCAGCCGGGCACGATTGGGAAACCTGCCAAGCAGTCCCCCCTTTCTTCTGGCGACAAAATATCCGCTGGCAATCAGTGCTGTGATCAATCCCGCCCACTTATGACGTGTTACGGCATCTCCGTTATACTCTCCGGATGATTCCAGCATCAATCCGGTGATGCATGCCAGGATGGCCGTCAGGGCTCCGATGGCGGTGATCAGCGGTATCAGGGGAGCACCCGCCCGGAACCTGCGAAAAAGCATCAGCCATTCGAGCAGGCCGGCCAGCACCAGGATACCTATGGGCAGATGAACGATCGCAGGATGAAAGTTACCGATCAGGGAAGCGTTGAACATGAAATGGTTGGCTTAAGGGTGGGTCCGCAACGGGATATGGATTAAGCGATGATGTCTTTGATGACCGATCCATGGACATCCGTCAAGCGGAATGGCCTGCCCTGAAAATCATAGGTCAATTTTTCGTGATCGAATCCGAGTTGATTGAGGATGGTAGCCTGAATATCGTACACGGATACCTTATCCTTTACTGCACTGTAGCCGATCTCATCCGTTTCTCCGTGGGAGTGCCCCTTTTTGATGCCGCCACCTGCCATCCACATACAGAAGGCTTCAGAATGATGGTCGCGACCTGTATAAGGATTCTGCTTGCCCTCGCGGTTTTCCTGCATGGGCGTCCGCCCGAATTCTCCGCCCCAAACCACCAGGGTCTCATCCAGCAATCCCCTTTGTTTCAGATCCAGCAGGAGTGCGGTCATAGCGCGGTCCACCTGACGGGTCTTGTTCACCAACCCGATATCCAGCGATCCGTCCGGCCCGGTACCGTGGGTATCCCATCCCCAGTCGAAGATCTGCACGAAACGTACGCCCTTTTCCACCAGTTTCCGGGCGAGGAGGATATTATTCGCCAGTGAAGTTTTACCCGGCTGTGTCCCGTACAGTTCATGGATATAAGCAGGTTCGTCGTTGATATTCATCACTTCCGGAACGGCGGTTTGCATCTTATAGGCCATCTCGTACTGTGCGATGCGGGAGAGTGTTTCCGGATCTCCGAGTTGTTCATGCGTCAACCGGTTGATCTCTCCGATGCTTTCAATGGTGGCTTTCCGGAGATCCCGGTCCATACCTGCCGGGTCTTCCAAAAAGAGGACCGGCTCACCCTCTGATCTGCATTGAACGCCCTGGTAAACGGAAGGCAGAAAACCGCTGCCCCAGACACTTTTTCCGGCATCGGGATTCTTTCCGCCGGAAGTGAGGACGATGAAACCCGGAAGATTGCTGTTTTCTGAACCGAGTCCATAAGTGACCCATGCCCCCATCGATGGGCGTCCGAGCCTGGGCGTGCCGCAATGCATCAGCAACTGGGCCGGACCGTGGTTGAACTGATCGGTATTGACCGTTTTTATGACGGTTATATCATCCGCCACCTGGCTGAAATGCGGCAGGTTATCGGAGAGCCAAAGACCGCTTTCCCCGTATTGCCTGAATCCCGTCTGAGGACCCAGCATTTTGGGCACCCCGCGGATGAAGGCGAATTTTTTCCCTTCCAGCAGCGAGGGAGGGCATTCCTGGCCATCGAGTTTTGCCAGTTCGGGTTTGTAGTCGAACAACTCCAGCTGGGATGGAGCCCCTGCCATGTGCAGGTAAATGACCGACCGGGCGCGCGGGGCAAAATGCGGAGTGCGCGGTGACATGGGATTGGCGATATTCGCGAGGCCTGACGAAGTTGCAGGCTGCTTTTTGCCCCCCAGCCAATCACAGCCCCCCAACAGGGAGCCAAGTGCCATCATTCCGATGCCTGTTCGGCATTCTTTGAGGAAATGCCTTCGGGTGGTGAGTTTAAGTTGTCTGTGCAGTGACTCCCTCCGTAATTTATCCATTGCGTCCATCGGATCCGGGTTGATCAGTTCTTAGTAAGGAATTCATCCATGTTCAGCAGCGCATTGCAGGTCACCGTCATCGCTGCCACCAGGGGGGTGTTATGCTCATCCTGAACCCCCACCATCTCACAGGTCTTGTCCGGATCTTTGATGTACGTCTGCAGCGCACGATCATACAGAGATAGAAGCACGCGTAAAGTTGACGGATCGATCTCTCGACCAATGGCCTCCCGATATGCCGATGCTATGATGATCGCTGGTTTCTCGCCATATTTCTTCCTCAGGCGGATCGCCAGGGCTTTCGCTGCTTCCAGGAAAGCCGGATCATTGAGTGTGGTCAGCGCCTGAAGGGGTGTATTGGTCCGGATGCGGCGAGAGAGGCAGACTTCCCGGGCCGTTCCATCAAAATTGATCATGGAAGGGTAGGGGCCTGTCCGCTTGATATAGGTATACACCGCCCTTCTGTGTCTGTCTTCTCCAGGGCTCAGGTTCCAGGATTGTCCGTTGTATGGCGACTGCCAAACGCCATCGGGCTGATAGGGCATGACACTTCGTCCGTACATTTTATTACTCAGTAATCCGCCGACGGCAAGTGCCTGGTCCCGGATCTGTTCTGCACTTAACCTGACCCTCGGGCCACGGGCATACCAACGGTTGAAAGGATCTTTTTCACGATCCTCATCCGTGGTTTGAACGGATTGACGATAGGTAGCGGACATCACAATATGCCGAAGCGTTTTTTTGATGCTCCAACCATTTTCATGCATGAAAGTCCAGGCCAGATGATCGAGCAGTGCGCGATGTGTCGGCGGAATGCCTTGTGTTCCCAGGTCTTCCAGGGTTTCGGCGAGACCTTGCCCGAACAGTTGTTCCCACAATCGATTGACCATGGTTCGGGCCGTCAGCGGATTTTCCTTGCTGACCATCCACATGGCCAAGCCCATTCTGTTTGATGGAGCACCTGCGGGCAACGGATTCAGGGATGCAGGTACTCCTGGCTTGACCTGCTTCCCGGTCACCAGCCAATTTCCTCTTTCAAAGACGTGCGTGGGATGGTACAGATCATCGGGGTTTTCCACCAGGATCGGTGTTGTTACGGCCTTGCCCTGCTGCAGGAGGTACCTGTAGGCAGATACAGCCGAATCATAGCCGGGTTTGTCCATCCCGGGAAATTCATTGGTAAAATGGAACCAGTCGAAGCGAATCCCATTTTGATTTGGATCCTTAAGGTTCCGATTTTCATATGTAACAAAAACTTCATGTGTTCCATTAACAGAATTCAATTCAGTTTCATGATGGAACCAGCCACCGGTTGTTTCGGGGACTTTTATGAACGCCAGGATGGGGCCGGTTACGCTGTCACGGCGAATGGTGAGCTTTCCGTCTTTCTGTCGGGAATCATATCGGATGAGGAGTCGGTCCCGGCCGGTCAGATCGAAGCGACCGATCCTGGCGGAAGAAGCGTTCCGCATGACCAGCCACTTTGTATCCGAGAGTTCGCTGTTTACGAATCGGTCGGACCTGAGGCTGTTCACTGCCGGCTGACGGGTTCTCAAAAAGCTCAGAAAACGGGATGCCTGATCCCGGGAAGCGTTGGAATCCAACCAGTTGGAAACGAAATTGAAGCGAAGACTGTCGTCATCCCGAAATTCATGCAGCAGTGGATATTCTGCAAAAGTGTCTTCATCCCTGGTGTTGTTCATGAAGGCCATGAACCTGAAATATTCCTCATGACGGAACGGGTCGTAGGGATGGC
>VFQT010002394.1_pt1 | contig 19427 bp, 12 predicted proteins | sample 3512381 | NCBI WGS metagenome assembly VFQT01 (sample SAMN10412376, study PRJNA504923) | tailings metagenome | isolation source: Relicate 2 Philex TSF3 active mining site | place: Philippines: Tuba, Benguet | collected 2017-08-29
CCGACTTGTTGTAGGCAAAGGTTCCCGAGAGCTTGAGGTTGCGGGTGGCCTGGAATTGGCCCTCGAACTCCATGCCCTCGAGCTTGGCTTCGCCGTTGTTGACGGTGATGGTGATCAAGTTGGTGAAGCCGGGCAGTGCCACGGTCGAGCCCACTTGCCCATCGATCCAGTCGTTCCTGTAGAAGGTCAGGATGGCGCGCGCCCGACCATCAAGGAACGTCGACTTGATGCCCACTTCGTAGTTGTCGAGTTGCTCCTGCTCGAACGCAAGGCTCGCCGTGGGCACGACCGACAGCAGGGAAGCCACGAGGGCGGCCGGAGAGGTCTTGAGGGCTGCGTTGAAGCCACCCGGGCGGAAGCCGCGAGAGAACAGGCCGTAAATCAGCGTGTCATCGGTGATCTGGTAATCGACGGAGATACGCGGCGAGAAGCTCGTGAATGTTTCCGAGAGCGTTTCGGCGGCGACGCCCGTGGTCGCAACGCCCGGTGGCGCGACGAGCGGGGTCTGTTCGATCTTGTCCCACTGATAACGACCCTCGACGCTCACGGTCAGCTGGTCGGTGAGATCGTAGTAGAGCGCACCGAAGACAGCCGGAGTCGTCACCTCCTGGCGGGTGATGGATGCCGTGAACGACGGACCGCTCGGCAGCAGACCATACACCGTGCCGCCCGGGCTCATGCCAGAGAAGTAATTGCCGCCGACCACCCAGCGCAATCTTTGCTCTTGGGGTGAGGTGAAGCGCAGTTCCTGACTCCAATCGCGGAACTTGCCTTGCGAGACCAGAAGAGCCTGCAGCCAGGGTACGGTCGTCGTCGGCCGCGTGGCGTAGAACGGATTGACCCGGTCTTTGCCGTTGCGATAGTTCAGATCGATGAGCGTCATCGTCTTATCCTGGTGGGCTGCTGTCAGCGACGACAGCGAGTAGCCACCGGCGAAGTCGTAGTCGACGCGCAGGTCAGCCTGCAGCGCCTCACGCTTGATGCCGCCGTCCTGATTGAAGCTCGTCTCGAATCGCGTCCAAAGCGGATTCGGCTCGAACAACGCCCTGTAAGTGTTCGGGTTCGAGGTGTCGTAGTCACCCGAAATGATGCTGCGAGGAATGGTCGCCATGGTGGGCACTTCGCCGCAAACGTAGCCGAACGAAGCGCGGGAGTTCGCCGCTTGCCCCAGAGCCGCGGTGCCCGCCGGCGCTTGCGAGAACGGCACGCAGGTACCATCGGCGGTGACGCGACCGGTAAAGGAGTCGGACTTCAAGGCGCCTTGAGCAGGCGGACCGTCATCATCGCGGAATACGTTGACGTAGGCTTTGATCTTCAGCGAGTCGGAGGGCTTGAAGACGAGCGCTGCAGAAAACGATTGGGTGGTTTGTTCACCGAGCTTCTTGCCGCTCGAGTCGGCGAAGTTGGTGTACTGACCGCCACGCTTGAAGTCGCGCACCGTCACGCGACCGGTGATGCTGTCTGTGAGGCCACCTTCGAAACTGCCGCTGACGTCGTACGAAGACCAGGAGCTCACTTCAGCGATGACTTTGCCTTTGACGTCCTGCCCGGGCTCGCGGGTCACGAAATTGATGGCGCCGGCGAAGGTGGAGCGGCCGAAGTAGGCGCTCTGCGGGCCTTTCAGCACTTCAATGCGTTCCACGTCGACGATGGCCGGCGGCTGCGCGCCAAGTACGGGAGCGCCGTCGATGAATAGGTTGCCACCCGCGTTGAGGCCGGTGTTGAGGTTGAGATACAGGCCGCGAAACACCAGCGAGCTGGCCGAGCGATCGTTACGGCCGGAGCTGCCTTGCTGGTTGACGAAATTGAAGCCTGGCGTCATCAGCATCACATCGCCCAATTGTTTGATGCCCGCCGATTCGATTTCGGCCGATGAAAACGCCGTGATGGCGATCGGCACGTCCATGAGGTTTTCCTCGACCTTGCGTGCCGTGACGACGATTTCTTCGAGGCTGATCGCGCCGTCACCGCCTGCGTTTTGCGCAGGTAACAGCACCGCGGTCGGTGCAGCGAGGATGGCGAGGATGGCGCTGGTAACCCGGCGCGCGGACGATGCTGACATTGAGCCCCCTGAGCGTTTGTTGTTGTCCCGTATAAACGGGTGATACCGCTCTGAGGCTACGGAGGAAAACGCCCCCGGTACACAAAAAAACATCGTCCATTCGCAGGGTGAACAGACGGGCGGCGTCGTGGGGCGGGATCGGGGCTAAGCCTAGAACTGGGGCTAAGCCTAGCAAAGAAAAGGGGGCCGGGTGGATCACCCGGCCCCCAGTGGTGTGACAGATCAGACCGTATCGCGGATCAGAAGCTGTAGGTCGCGCGCAGGCCGAAGGCGCGGGGCAGCGGCGGCGAGACGCGAAGTTCGTTCCGATTCGGCGGTGCCGCCAGGAACGTCAGCGCGTCGACACCGATGAGACCGGCTTCAGCCACGTTGTTGTCGGTCAGGTTGTTGCCGAAGAGCTCGATCGTCCACACATCCGAGCGGATGCCGACGCGCGCATTGATCGTCTGCTTGCTCTCGATCTCCGCCGCATTGGAGAAGTCGGTGTACTTCGAGCCCTGGTTCATGATGTCGAGACGGCTGAACCAGTCGAGCCCGTTGGCGAACTTGTCACCGAGTTCCGCCGACAGCGACCAGGTGGTCTTCGGTACGGTGGGTAGCTGATTGCCGATTGCGCCGGCAAAGGAACCCCACACGTAGCTACAGTCGATGCAAGCGCCGGTACCCAAGCCGTAGCTGACGATCTCGGTGTCGTTGTAAGCGAAGGTGCCGGACAACTTCAGGTTACGCGTCACCTGCAATTGACCCTCGAACTCAACGCCGCTCAGTTCCGCCTCGCCGTTGTTGATGACGAGCGGGATGAGGTTGGCAGTACCCGCGACGACCACGGGGACGGAGTTCGACACCTGGCCGTTCTTCCAGGTCGAGTCGTAGTAGGTCAGCACGGCGCGAGCACGACCGTCCATGAACGTCGACTTCACGCCGATCTCGTAGTTGTCGAGTTGCTCTTCTTCGAATGTCAGTCCAGCCGAGGGTACGGCGGCCTTGAGCGCTTCGATCGTGGCTGCCGAGGAAGTGACGAGACCTGAGTTGAAGCCGCCCGGACGGTAACCACGTGAGAACAGTGCGTAGAGCAGCGTGTCGTCGGTGATCTGGTAGTCAAGGGAGACGCGCGGTGAGAAGCTCGTGAACGACGCATTCAGCGGCGTGGCGGCCAGCCCCGTGACCACGGCCCCGGTCGTGCCAACCTTCGGGATCTGATTGAGCTTGTCCTTCTGGTAGCGACCTTCGACGCTCAAGGTGATCTTGTCCGTGACGTCGAAATAGAGGCCGCCAAACGCTGCCGGGGTCTCGACGTTTTGTTCGGTGATCGCCGCTGCGAACAGCGGACCGAGCGGGCTTAGGCCGTAGACGGTACCACCCGGCGTGTTGCCATCAAAATAGTTGACGCCAACCGTCCAGCGCAGCGCCTGCTCCTGCGGCGAGGTGAGACGCAGTTCTTGGCTCCAGTCCTGCAGCTTCACCTGCGAGATCAAGAGGAACTGGGCCCAGGGTACTGTGGTGGTCGGGCGTGACGCGTTGAACGGGTTGATCCGATCACGTGCAGCACGATAGTTCAGGTCGATGAGCGTCATGGTCTTGTCTTGGTGCGCCGCCGTCAGCGAGCTCAGCGTATAGCCGCCGCCGAAGGTGTAGTCGATGCGCACGTCGCCCTGGAGTGCCTCACGGTTCATGCCGCCGCTCGTGTTGAACGACGTATCAAAGATTTTCCAAGCCGGGTTCGGCGGGTTGAACAACGCCGCGCTGGTGGCTGCGGGGCTTGTATCCCAGTCGCCCGAGATCAGGGATTTCTGGAAGCTGCCGATGCGCGGCACCGTACCGCAGACGTAACCGAACGAGGCGCGTGAATTGGCAGTCTGACCGAGTGCAGCAGTGCCGGACGGCGCTTGCGAAAACGGCACGCAGTTGCCGTTGGCGTCGACGCGGCCCGTGAAGGATTCGGATTTCAGCGCCAGCTGCGCCGGCGGACCGTCGTCGTCCTTGAACGCGTTAATGTAGCTCTTGATGCTGAGGCTGTCGGTCGGCTTCCACAGCAACGTGAGCGCAGCCGACTTGGTGCTCTGCGCACCGAGCTTGTCGGTCGCTGGGAATGCCGCGTTGGTGTACTGACCGCCGCGGTCGAAGCTGCGCAGTGTCAGGCGAGCCGACGCGTTCTCGCCGAGTCCCCCCTCGACGCTCAGCGAGGCGTCATGCGAATCCCAGGAGGAGATTTCCGCGGAGATGCGACCCTTGAACTCTTGCGACGGATCGCGGGTGATAAAGTTGATGGCGCCGGCAAATGCCGAGCGGCCGAAGTAGGCACTCTGCGGACCTTTCAGCACCTCGATTCGGTCGATGTCGACCATGGAGGGCGGTTGCGCACCGATCACCGGTGCGCCGTCGATGAACAGCAGACCGCCGGCGCTCAGACCCGCGTTGCCGCTGATGTAGAGGCCGCGGAACACGAGGGAGTTCGTCGAACGGTCGTTGCGGCCCGAGCCACCGAACTGGTTGACGAAGTTGAAGCTTGGCGTCATGCGCATGACGTCGTTGAGCGTCTTCAAGCCCGCTGCTTCGATGTCTTTGGATGAGAACGCGGTGATGGCCATCGGCACGGTCATCAGGTTTTCTTCGACCTTGCGTGCCGTGACGACGATTTCTTCGAGCGCGAAGCCATCGTCGGCGGGTTGCTGGGCCCAGGCCGACAGCGTCAAAGGCGCAAGTAGCGCCGTGGCGACAGCGAGCGAAACTTTGTGGTTCAGTGTGCGTGCAGACATCGAGAATTCCCCTCCCTCAATGATCCGTTATTGGACCCGTCGACCGATGAGTACTACAAGTTGAAGCCAAACTCCATAGTCGCGCGTCTTTCGTGTCGCTACGTGGCAACGCGCAGGATGATTTGGTTGCACGTTTCAGAGTCGTTTCGAGCTCAATAACGCTTGGCAGAATCCAGCGGAGCGAAGGCAAAAGAACGCATCGAAGACGAAATCTGCGGATCATAGGTGGCCTGCCAGGCAGGTGACTCCGAGGCTCCGCTTTGGGTTGTTGCGAGCGCGCCACCTTTACTGCGCATCAGCAGTTGATAGCCGGTGCGGGAGCCGTAAGGTCCGCGCGTTTGTCCGGGTGCACGCCAAACGTAGGCACCGCTTTGCATGATCCCGCGCGGGGTCGCCACCTCACCGCTCAGCAGAAAGGATTCTTCGACGGCTTTGTGCACCACCTTGGGGCGTCGCGGCTCACCGCGGTCCATCGGGTCTGCGGCGACCTCGATCAGCCACGTGCGCTCTCCCGTGTTCGGGTCATCGCGCAGCAGCTTCTGACGCACTGCGGATCCAAGACTGGTCAGCGCCAAATCTTTGGCAGGCGTCCAGCGCATCTCGCTTGTGGCGAGGCGCCGAATCAGTTTTTCGGGCTTGTACATCCCCGCCGGGGTCGGCTCGTAGAACGCCAGATGCTCGCCCTCGTAGAAGTTGAGCAGTGTTGCACCCGGGGTGCTGCTGCGGCTCTGGTGGGCAAAACCCGCGGGCAGATAGGCATAGTCACCCGTGCGATAGCGCTCGCCGTTGATCTCGAGCTCGCCCTCCAGAACGAGGAATTCCTGATCGCTGTTGACGTAGTGCGGTCGGGTCATCGACCAATTGGCCGGGAAGCGAAAAACCACCGTCACGGCCCGTGTGCCTTTGGCATCGTACGAGAGCGGCGTGCCGGTGACGCCGGGCTGCGAATTGCTCGCACCGAGCACGCGTGAGGGGGCGAGCTGCGATTGGATGAAGTCCGTGTGCGGTCGACCCAGCGCAAGCGGGTGCGCGTCTTGAGCGCGCAGTCGCGACGGCAGGGCAACGGCGAGGAGCAGGCCGGCGATAGCGTCGCGACGAGTGATGTGCATGGAGTCCCCCGGGAGTGCGAATGTCAGTCGATCAGAACTCCCCGACTATAGTGGTCCGCGAACCCCGACAGGCCCGATCAAGTGTCGTTGGTTTCATCCAGCGGATTACTGAGAGATCGGTTTGGCACCGTCCCGGAGGTTCCGCTACCGTACTTGGCATGGCGAATCTCGAATATCGCGCAGCAATTCTGTTCGTGCTGGGTATCCTTCTGCTGCAGCCCGTGGTGGCCAGTTCGCAGATTGCTGCGCCGGCGCCTGCAAATCTGCATCTCGGGCCGGTGCGCTTCTATGCTGACTTATCAGCCGGCGAACAAACGGCCACGGTGGCGAGCGCGGGCAGTGGGCGCGCCGAATTTTCTCTCGATCGGCAGACGCTGACCTTCTCCTGGCGCATCAACGTGGACAAACTGACCTCGCGCGCACTCGGCGTGTCGGTCAACGGGCCACAGCGGCCGGGTACCAATGCCGGCGTGCAGATCGATTTGGCGCCGCGCGGCCTCGCGCCGCGATTGCAGGGTTCCGCGGTATTAACCGAGGCGCAACTCGACTACTTGCTGGCCGGGCGGATGTACGTGAACGTACGCACCACGCGCTACCCGGCCGGGGAATTGCGCGGCCAGATCCAGCGCGTGCCGCTGACAGCAGAGCAATTGGCCGCTTTGCCTGAACCTGCAGCACCGATACGCGTCACCTCGAGCAAGGCGCCGTCCGTTGCGGCGTCCCCGACGCGTGCGCAAGCCGCGCGCGGTCCACGCACCCTTGGTTACGTGGTTGCCAATTGGGATAACGCCATCTACGAATCGCGCTTCATGGACGAATGTCCGGAGGGTCCTGCGATCGGCAACGATGAGTTGTGGTGGCGGGGTCTGTCGCGGGCCGATAAGGATAAGTTGACCGACAAGGGTCTGGTGCAGCCGGTCGATCGTCGGTTCGTGTCCGTGTTCCGCGGTCCGAAGGGTGAAGACGTGTGCTGGAATCCCACGCTCGTCAAGGATCCACCCCTGCGTACCGTGAAGGGGAAGGTGGCCTACGGCTTTGATCTCGACGGTCGCAGCGATGGCCGTGCTACCCCCAAGTCCTGCGCCCACTCCAATTTCATTGGTGTACGTGGCGAGCGCGGTGTCGACAACCAGATGTACCGACTGCTCGGTTGCCACTACGGCTGGCGCCGCAACGGTGTGCTCGACACCTTCGGCAATGAGGAGCGACGCAACAGTGGACGCGGCGTCATCCTGCTCGAAATCAAGGGTGTCACTGACGAACGCAACTCGCCGAACGTCGAGGTGGGTTTCTATCGCGCCACGGATCCCTACCAGATCGACAGTGCGGGGCGGATCCTGCCGTGGGCCAGCTATCGCGTGGATACGCAAGACGGTAAGCCGCGCTACGGTGCCGTGGCCCGGGGCCGAATCGAAAACGGCGTACTGAAGACCGAGCCGCTCAGTCTCAAACTGCCGTTTTACGGCAACGCTGCCTACGCGGAACTCGATCTGAAGGACATGCGGCTCGAAATCGATCTGAAGCCCGCCAAAGACGGCAAGGTGCATGGCCTTGTCGGCGGGTACTACGATTTCGACAAGTGGTGGGAATACATGCTCAAGCTGGAGTTTCTCATCGCCACCGGCGATTGGAGTTGTCCCGCGTTGTACCAGGCGGCGCGCGAGCTCGCCGATGGCTACCCTGACCCTCGCTCGGGAGAGTGCACGGCGATTTCTTCGGCGTTTCGCATGGATGCGCTGCCTGCATTTGTCGTGCATGAGCCAGCCGATGCGCCGGTGAGGGCTTCGCGATGAAGCGCTTTACACGCATCGCCTGCGCTGCTTTGGGTGCGCTGTTGCTGGTAGCTTGCGGTTCGCGCGAGCCGTCGACGCGAGGCGGACCGCCGACACTGCGCCTGCTCACCGAGTCTCAGTACCGCAACGTGATCGCCGACGTTTTCGGCGAACACATCGAGGTGGCAGCACGCTTCGATCCGATCGTGCGCGTCGAGGGCCTGCTCGCTATCGGCGCCGGGCGGGCGACGGTGACGCCTTTCGGTGTCGAGCGCTACATCGCGCTGGCGCGATCGATTGCGACGCAGGTGATGGCCGAGGGCAATCGAGAGTTGCTCGTCTCGTGTCAGCCAGCGCAAGGGGCGACCTTCGATGCCCAATGTGCCGAGCGCTTCATTGCGCAGACCGGGCGTTATCTGTTTCGTCGGCCGCTCGCGGCAGCAGAAGTTGCGTCGTTCATGCAACTCGCCGAGCGCGCCGCTGCCAGTCGAGGGGATTTCCACGCGGGTCTCGCGTACGGATTGCAGGCGATGCTGGCCTCGCCGGAATTCCTGTTCGTCGCTGAGAACGTGGTTACCGACAAAACAGGTCAGCCGCAACTTGACGGTTATTCGCGCGCCACGCGGCTGAGTCTCTTCCTCTGGAACACGACACCCGACGAAGCGTTGCTCGCAGCGGCGGAGCGCGGAGAGCTGGACGATATGCGCGGCATCCGCCGTCAGGTCGATCGCATGATGGCTTCGACGCGTTTCGAAACCGGTGTGCGCGCGTTTTTCACCGACATGCTCGCGCTCGATGACTTTCAGACGCTGGAAAAAGACTCCAGCCTCTATCCGGCGTTCAGCCTCGCGGTAGCAAACGATGCGCGGGAGCAGGTGCTGCGTACCTTGATTGACATGCTGCTGGTGCGCGAAGAGGACTACCGGGACATCTTCACCACGCGCCGTACCGTGATGAGCGGGCCGCTCGGGCTCGTGTATCGCGTACCTGCGGCCTCTCCGAGCGGTGGCTGGGTGCCGTTCGAGTTTCCGGAGGGTGATCCGCGGGCCGGCATCCAAACCCAATTGAGTTTCGTAGCCTTGCATTCGCATCCCGGCAAGAGCTCACCGACGCTGCGCGGCAAGGCGATCCGCGAACTGCTGCTCTGCCAGCGCGTGCCCGATCCACCGGGAAGCGTGAACTTCGATCTGTTCAACGACCCGAATTCACCCAGCAAAACGGCGCGCGATCGGCTCGTTCGCCACTCCACCGATCCCTCCTGTTCGGGCTGCCACAAATTGATGGATCCGATCGGGCTGGCGCTCGAGAATTTCGATGGCGCCGGTCAGCAGCGCGGGTACGAAAACGGCGAGCTCATCGATACGAGCGGCGAGATCAATGGCATCCGCTTCACCGATTCTTCGGGGCTCGGCTCGGCATTACGCGACGATCCGGCCGTACCGGCGTGCCTCGTGCGGCGCGCCTACACATACGCCGCCGGCCGACCCATCCAGCGCAGCGAACGGAAGCTCCTCAACCATTTCGAGGACGAGTTCGCAGCGGAGGATTTCCGCCTGCGGGAGTTGATCTCTGCCATCGCCACAAGCGATGCTTTGTACGCGGTCAGCGTGACGCCCGTTCGCACGGCGCTGCTCGATCGCAGGGAGCCACGTACATGAGCGTTCTGATCAAAAAACCCTTTACTCGACGCGACGTATTGCGCGGCTCGATCGGCGGCTCGGCGATCGCCGTGAGCCTGCCGTTCCTCGACTGCTTCCTCAGCGAGAGCGGCGAGGCGCTGGCCTCGGGGGCGCCCGTGCCGGTGCGTTTCGGCACCTGGTTCTGGTCCATGGGGCACACGCCGGGCTACGCGGTTGGCGAGCGGACCGATCGCATTGAGTTCCTCGAGGAGTGCAAGGCGCTGATCCCGTACGTCGACGAGATCAATTACTTTGGCCACTTCAATTCACCGCTCGACGGCAGACCGAATCACGTCCATCACACCGGCTGGGTCGCCACGCGCACGGCGACCGCGCCGGTGTTGCCCGGCGACATTCCGGCACCGACCCTGGATGTGCTCGTCGCCGATGCCATCGGTGGTAATACGCGGTTTCGTTCGATCGACATGACCTGCACGGGCAATCCGCGAGATTCGTTCACGGCGCGCAACACGCATACGCGTAATGCGGGTGAGGTCTCGCCGCGAGCCCTATACGCCCGTCTGTTCGGCGACGGTTTTCAGGATCCCGCAAAGATGGGTTCGCAAGCCGATCCCGACCTGATGCTGCAGCAGAGCGTGCTGTCGGGCATCCGCGAGCAGCGGCAACGGTTCGAGCGACGCGTAGGCGCCGCGGATCGTGCGCGTCTCGACGAGTACTTCACCTCCATCCGCCAGCTCGAGACCCAGCTTGCGCTGCAACAGCAGCAGCCCGCTGCGCTTGCCGCTTGCCGCAAGCCGCAGCTTCCTGCAGAGGGACCGGTCGGTCTCGAGATCAACGTTGCGCAGGGTAACCACGACGCCATGGCGCGGTTGTTGGTGATGGCGCTCGCCTGCAACCAGACGCGCGTGTTCAACATGGCCTTCAACAATGCCTTGTCGAGTCTGCGCCGCCCGGGCACGGCTTACACCCACCACACGTTGACGCACGAAGAGGCAGTCGACCAGAAATTCGGCTATCAGCCGGAAGCGTTCTGGTTCAATTGCAGGGTCATGGAAGCGTTGGCGAGCTTCATCGGCATCTTCAAGTCGGTCAAGGAAGGCAATGGCACGCTGCTCGACAACACGCTGATCTTTGCCCACGCCGAAACGAGCTACGCCAAAGTGCATGCCGTCGATAACATTCCGGTAATGACGATCGGCCGCGCCGGTGGTCGGCTGAAGACGGGCAAGCACATTGCGGGGCACGGCGACCCCGTGTCGCGCGTAGGACTGACCGCCATGCAGGTGATGGGTCTGCCGATCGAAACCTGGGGCACCGGTTCGCTACAGACTTCCAAGACCATCAGCGAAGTGCTCGTTTAACGTGACGCGGTCTATCTGATGCGACGCGTGCCGCCGATGCGCTGGTTGAGCCTTGGAGCGTGGCTGCTCGTGGCGGCCTCCATTCCTCGCGCCGTGTCCGCTGAGTTGGTACTGCCCAAAGGTTTGGCTGCGCAGCGCACTGCGGCGGGCGCGACGCTGCTCGATTCCCGCGGCGGCGTGCTCTATACCTACGCCCGCGATTCAGTGCGCGACGTGTCGAGCTGCGTGGCCGAGTGCGCGAAGCTGTGGCCGCCGCTGCCGGCCGATTCGGGCGCTTCGCCCAGCGCCGACTGGGTGGCAATCAGCCGTCCCGATGGTACGCGTCAGTGGTCATTCCGTGGCAAGCCGCTCTACACCTTCGCAAAGGATGCCGCACCGCGTGTCGCACTCGGTGATCGAGTGGGCCAGGCCTGGCGTGTGGCGCACGTACCGCTGCGTACGCCGCCCGGCATTGCGCTGCGCTCGATTCATCTCGGGCGTACGCTCGTCGAGGCTCGCGGGCTCACGCTCTACTGGCACGAGGACGAGGTGCCGAAGTCCGGCAGCACAGCCAAATTGCGCTGCGTTGAAGAATGTCTGCGTGAGTTTCAGCCGCTCCCGGCGCCGATGCTGGCGAACGCCTTGGGGGACTTCAGCCCGCTCGATCGCGACGATGGTCCGCGTCAGTGGACCTACAAAGGCCGTCCACTGTATTTGCATGTGGGCGATTTGCAGCCGGGTGACAGCACGGGCGAAGCAGCCGAGCGCGATGTCTGGCGGGCGGCCGTATTGGAACCGGCGGCTCCGCTGCCTCCGTGGCTCAAGATCCAGCGCGCCGACATGGGCGAGGTCTATGCCGATGCGCGCGGATTCACGCTCTACACACTCGCGGGGTCGCTCGAACGGATACGCACGTTGATTTGCAACGACGAGTGCATCCGTCGCAATTGGCGCCTCGTGCCGGCTGCCGCCGACGCACGCCCCTCCGGTGAGTGGACCGTCATCGAGTCGCCCTTCGGTGATGGCGCGCGGGTGTGGGCCTACAAGGGTGATGCGCTGTATACGCACAGCCGAGACCGCGAACCCGGTGCGGTCGGTGGCGACAAGTGGGCCGCCGGCTCCGGTGGCGCCGGTGGTGGCTGGAACCCGCTGCTACGGCGGCGCGATTACGAACTGTAATTCAGCGCGCCGGTGCTGTCGCAGGCGCTGCTGATGCGGGCGCGGCTGCCGTTCGCTGTCTGCGCAACTGGCCGCGCAGTTCACCGTCCTTGTAGCGACGGGTGTGGATGTTCACGTAGACGCGGCCCGTGGTCAGGTAGCCGAGCACGCCATCGCTGACGATGGTCGAACCCACGATCGGGCTGCGCAAGCCCCGAGTGCCGAGGTCGACGACCTGTCCGGCATTGGCTCCGACGTTCTCTGGCCCATAGAGACCGGCTGCGATCGGCGGTGAGGTCAGTCCCTGATAGGTGATTTTCCAAGACAGTTTCAGCGTCGCTCGTTCGAGGCGGAATTCGGCGAAGCCCTTGCCGGGGCTATAGGTCGGAGTGCTCTGGTCCTCGTCTGACAGTACCGCGGTGTAGACGATGTCGTCATTAGCGGCCAGGGCGGTCGGCAAGGCCACGACGCAGCCCAGCAGGGCCAACACGCAGTGTCTGACGGCACGAAGTGGGATGAACACGAGACCTCGCAGTATCGGGCCGGAAGGGGAGACCATTCTGCAGCCAACCCGGTGATCAGCCGGGCGCCCGTGGTCACCTTGTCCACTGGGTGAGCCGGCGGTTGTTCGGCGAGGCCGTGCCATGGCGTAGGCAGGTCGAAAGTTGGTATACCCACTGACCATGATGCCCAACTCGTTCTTTGGTCGCCGCGCGGCGTTTGCGTCGTTGCTGGGTGTGCTTGCCGTCTCCGCGGCCGTGCCGTCTCACGCCGCTCAAAGCGGTAAGTCGATGGGCTTCGTCGTCACCACCTGGAACATCGCCTCCTACGAAACGCGTTTCGTCGATGAGTGCCCGGAAGGACTCAACGTCGGCTACGACGAGTATTGGTGGCGCAGCCTCTCCAAGCCCGACCGGGCGCGTTACACGGACAACGGCCTGAAGAGTCGGTTGGAGCGTTATTTCAACGCCATCCGCCGCGGGCCGAACGGCGAAGACGTGTGCATGAATCCGACCGTGGTGAAGGATCCGCCGCTGCGTCTCGTGGAGAGCGAGAAGGCCTACGGCATGGATCTTGACGGCAAGGACGGCGTGGCCGCGGGCCGGTCCTGTCCGCACAAGGAGTTCACGGGTATCGACGGCACCAAGGGTGTCGACAATCAGCTGTATCGACTGCTCGGTTGCGTGTACGGGTTTCGTTCCTATGGCCAGTTCGAGGCCAATGAAAACGAAAACCGCAAATCGAACGGCAAGGGCATGACGTTGATCGAGATCACCGGCGTCGACAACCCCCGCAATGATCCCGAGGTGACAGTCAACTTTTATCGATCGATCGATCTTTACACCCTCGATGGCAGCGGTCGCTTTCTGCCGCATGGCAGCTATCGCATCGACACTTACGGGGGCAAGCCGCGCTATGCGAGTCAAGTGCGCGGCAAGATCGTCAACGGCGTGCTGATCACGGAGCCGGGTGACGTCAACCTGCCGTTCTATGGCAACTACACGTATCAGAACCGGCTGTTTCGCGACCTGCGGTTGCGCATGAACCTCTCCAAGGACGGCGAGAGTGCCGAAGGCATGGCCGCCGGATACTTTGATCTCGACGAGCTCATGTTCTACATCGGTGGACTCGGCCCGATCCAGTCGACGGCGATCTCCAACTGTCCCTCGATCTACGTCGCAGCGCACGAGATCGCCGACGGCTATCCCGATCCGAAGACGGGCAAGTGCACGTCACTGTCCTCGGCATTCGTGTTCAAGGCGGTATCGGCCTTCGTTGTACATGACGGAGCCGAAGGCTCTGCGAGCGCGGGAAGTGGCTGGTGGCAGCGCGTCAAGGAGTGGTTCCGGTGAGTCGCATGCGTGGCCTTGCCCTGCTGGCGCTTGCCCTGTCGTTCGGGATTCTGGCGGCCTGCGGCGGCGGTACGCCAGCAACCCGCGGCGCTGAACCCGGCATGCGTCTGCTGACCGAGCCGCAGTATCGGCGCATCATCGCCGATATCTTTGGCGAGCAGATCACGATCGGTGGCACCTTCGATCCTCTGGTCCGGACCAACGGACTTTTGACGGTCGGTTCTTCGGATGCGCACATAACCCCCGCAGGTCTCGAGCAGCTCGATCGCATGGCACGCTCCATTGCGGCGCAGGTGACGAGCGAAGAGAATCGCGACTTCCTCATCCCCTGCGCTCCCGCCGATGCGCTGAGCCCTGATCCGCAGTGCGCGCGCCTGTTTTTCCGCGACACGGGTCGACTGCTGTACCGCAGGCCCTTGAGCAAAGATGAGCTCGATGCAGCCGTAGCTGTGGCGGACGCTGCCACCACCGAGCTCGGTAGTTTCCACGAGGGGCTCGCCGCAGGGCTCGCGGGCATGCTGATTTCGCCTTCGTTTCTCTTCGTCATCGAGGAGATCGAGCCCGATCCGGATCGTGAAGGTGCGGTGCGCCTCGATGCCTACGCCAAAGCCGCACGGCTGAGTTTCTTCCTGTGGGGAACTTCGCCCGATGACGAGTTGCTGCGCGTTGCCGAGAGCGGCGAGTTGCATGCGCCACGGATGCTCAAAAAACAGGTTGATCGTCTGCTCGACTCGCCACGCCTCGAGCAGGGCTTGCGTCTTTTCTTTGACGACATGCTCAACTTCGAGAACATCGCGCGACTCGAAAAGGATGCGATCATCTACCCAGCGTTCAGCGCAGCCGTCGCCAACGATGCCCGCGAGCAGACCTTGCGCACGATGATGGATGTGGTGCTGCGGCGGGACGGCGATTACCGCGACGTGTTCACGACCCGCAAGACGTTCCTCAGCGGACCGCTCGGGCGGATCTATCGCGTCCCCGTCTCGCGGCCCGACGGCGGCTGGATGGAATACGAGTTCCCCGAGGGCGATCCGCGGGTCGGCATCGCCACGCATATCAGCTTCACGGCTCTGCACTCGCACGCCGGACGCAGTTCGCCGACGCTGCGCGGTAAGGCGATCCGCGAAATTCTGCTGTGTCAGCGGGTTCCGGATCCGCCGGGTACCGTCGATTTCTCGAAGTTCAACGATCCGCAATCCCCGGCGCACACCGCCCGCGAGCGTCTGACCGTGCACTCGGTCGAACCGGCTTGTGCCGGCTGCCACAAGCTCACCGATCCGGTGGGCCTCGGCATGGAGCACATCGACGGGGCCGGCCAGCTGCGTACCTCCGAAGGGGGCTACCCGATCGATGCGACCGGCGAACTCGACGGCTTCGACTTCAAGGACGTGGCCGGGATCGGCCCCGCCTTGCGCGAGAACCCGGCGGCGCCGGCCTGCCTCGTCAACCGGCTGTATTCCTATGCCACCGCGCGGACCCCGGTGCGCAACGAGCGCAAGTACCTGAAGCACCTCGAGCACCGTTTCGAGGATGAGGGTTTCAAGGTCCGGGCGCTGCTGCGCGAGATCGCGCTCGGTGAAGCAATGTATGCTGTGAAGCAACCAGCGGCCCGTACGGCCGCCGTCAATGGCAGTCCGAGAGGCAAGTCATGAGCATTCTGTTACCGCGTCCCGTCACCCGTCGGTCAGTCCTGCGCGGCGCCTTGGGCGGAGCGACGATCGGCATTTCCCTGCCGTTCCTCGACGCATTTTTGAACGAAAACGGCACCGCACTCGCGGGGACCGGCGCTCCGCTGCCGGTGCGTTTCGGCACCTGGTACTGGGGCCTTGGGCATACGCCGGGTCACGCGATCGTGCCGAAGACGCGCACCGCCGAAGGCATCGAGTTTTTGACCGAATGTCTGCCGCTCAAGCGTCACGAGAAGCGCCTGAACTTCTTCGGCGGCTTCAATATGCCGCTCGATGGCCGCTCCAACTACACGCACTTCAGCGGTTGGGTGGCCTCGCGCACGGGCTCTGCGCCGTCGACCAACAGCGAGATCCCGGCTCCGACACTCGATCTGCTCGTGGCCGACCACATCGCCCGCGGCTCGCGATTCCAGACCATCGACGCCACGGCCTGCGGCATCGCGCGCGAGAACTACAGCGCGCGCAGCACCAACAGCCGCGCGGCCGCCGAGGCCTCGCCGGAGCGACTTTACTCGCGCGTGTTCGGCGTCGAGTTCGCTGATCCGAACAAGACCGACTTCAAGCCCGACACCCGGATGATGGTGCGGCGCAGTGTGCTCTCTGCCGTCACCGATGAGCGCAAGGCCCTGCTGCGCCGAGTCGGTACGGCGGACCGGCAGCGACTCGACGAGTACTTCACCTCGATCCGTCAGCTCGAAGGACAGCTTGAGGCGCAGTTGCGCAAGCCAGAGCCCAACCAGTCCTGTGCGATCCCGAGTGCGCCGCGTCGTGATGGGGCCGAGCAGGATATGCCGCAGGGTCTCGAGGTTGACACTGTAGTGGCCAACCACAAGGTGATGTCGCAGATGATGGCGATGGCCGTCGCCTGCAACCAAACCAAAGTATTCAACATGGTCTTCAGCGACAACTTCTCGCACATGCGTCGCCCGGGTCAGACCTACACCCACCACTTGCTGACGCACGAAGAGACGCCGGATAAGGTGCTCGGCTACCAGCCGGTAGCGTTCTGGTTCAACTGCCGCACGATGGATGCGTTCGCGACTTTCATCGATGCCTTCGCCAACATCCGTGAAGGCGACGGCTCGCTGCTCGACAACATGCTGATCTTCGCTGCGACCGAAACCAACTATGCGCGTGTGCACTCCGTCGACGGCGTGCCCGTATTCACGGTGGGTAACGCCGGTGGGCGTATCAAAACGGGCCTGCATGTCGTCGGTAATGGCGATCCGATCACGCGCGTCGGCCTGACTGCGATGCAGGTGATGGGTGTGCCCATCGATACCTGGGGCACGCGCTCGCTGCAGACCTCGAAAACCATCACCGAAATCCTCGTCTGAGCGTGCACTGACACATGGCCGGAGACGTGTCGTTCCGCCGCCCGTTCGCAAGCGGACTCATGCTGGCGGGCGTCGCGTCGCTGCTGATCGAGATGCCATCGAGTGCAGCACAGACCGCTTCAGCGCAGGCAAGCAAGGCGTCTAACGTCTCGTTGCCGGCCGGCATTGCCACCCGACCACGCGGCGATGGTCTGGTGTTCACCGATGAGCGCGGCATGACGCTTTATTTTTACGATCGTGACGAGGGCACGCCGGGTCGCTCGGCGTGCGAGGGTCCTTGCGCGACGAACTGGCCTGCCGTGCTCGCTCCGGCGGGCGTCAACCCGCCGCCCGGTTGGTCGATGGTGCAGCGCGCCGATGGCAGCTTGCAGTGGGCCTTCCGCGGGCGCCCGCTATATCGGTACACGCTCGACGATGCACCGGGTGCGTCGTTCGGCGATGGCGTCGGCACGGTGTGGCGAGCGGCCCTCAAGCAGATTCCGCTGCCTCGCGAAGTCCGGATCCGCCCGACGCATCTCGGGCAGGTGCTGACCGACGCAAAGGGTCTGACGCTCTACGCGAGCGAGAGCGACAAGCCCGGCAAGACGCCAGGCTGTAACGATCGTGATTGCCTAAGGTCTTGGCAGCCATTGGCGGCGCCTTGGGGTGCGACGCGACAGACCGGCGATTGGACGACCATTGCGCGTGCCGATGGATCAAGGCAGTGGGCGTTCCGCGGCAAGCCGCTCTATCGTTACAGCAGCGGCGACGTGTCGGCAGGCGAGACCTTTGGTCATGGCGTCGATGGTTGGCAGGCGATCGTGCTCGAGCCCGCGCCGCCGTTGCCGCCGTGGGCGACGGTGCAGCCGTCCGACGCGGGGGAATTGATCGCCAACAAGCAGGGCATCACGATTTATTCCTTCGGTGCCAATGCGCGTGGCTCGCGCGTGTATCGCGGCCCCGGGGTGAAATGTCCCGACGGCACCTGCATCGATGCACAGTGGAAACCGTTCTACGCGTCCCCAAGCGACAAGCCGATCGGCAGTTGGGGGATCGCCCGGCTCGAGAGCGGCAAGCTGCAGTGGACCTACAAGGGCATGAAGCTTTACACCAACGTGCTCGACGAGAAGCCGGGTGACTTCAAGGGCATCCGCTTCGGCGGTGATCGCTCCTGGTCAGCGATCATGCGCAGCGGCGAACCCATGCAGGGCGTCACCGTCGGCGGTTGAGTCAGTGCTGTAGCGCGAAGCGCGGCTTGCCGAGCGTTCCCGTCACCACTGCACCGAAGATCATCGCGCCGGTTGCGAAGTACAGCGTCGGCACATAGCTCTGGTAATGGTCGTACGCCATGCCTGCAGCGAGCGGGCCGATGGCAGCACCCAGATAGAACGAGGTCAGCTGCCAGCCGTAGATCTCACCATATGACCGCATGCCGAAATATCGGCTGGTGAGATAGGCGACGAGATCGACCTCTGCGGCTGCAGCGAGTCCCAGTGATAGCACACTGATGCCGATGAGCCAGATCGACGCATCCGGCAAGGTCAGCGTAAGGCAGCCGAGTGCGCACAGTCCGAGCAGGATCCGGGCCACCGCTGGCGCGGCGAAACGATCGAGCATAAAGCCGATGGCGACGCGTCCAACGAGTACCGCGATACCCATGACGCCCGCGATACTCGCTGCGCTCTGTTGCGCGAGTCCGCGATCCACGAGCAGTGGGATCAGGTTGATGATGAGTGCCGCAATGACGGCCGAGACAAAGAAAAAGCCGACGGCGATTTTCCAGAATGTCACTTCGCGCAGCGCCTCGGCGAGAACGAGGCCCGGCATCGGCGCGGCAGGCTCCTCTGCTTTGTCGGATTGCGATGCCGTCACCGGCGCCGTGGGGCGCTCCTGCAGCAGTACCGCGATCGCCGGCACCGAGACGATCAGGATGAAACCGCCGAGCGCGAGGTAGCCTGCTTGCCAGCCGTAGTCCGCGATCACACGACTGATCAGCACCGGTGCGAAGATGCCGGCGACTCCCGAGCCTGCAAGTGCGACACCGAGGGCGAGTCCACGACCGCGGTCGAACCAGATGTTGACCGTTCGCGTCCAGACGACGGGCGTTGTGCCGCCACCGATCAGCGATAGCGCGAGCCACGCGGCATAGAACACGCCGAGCGTACCTTCCAGTTGCGTCAGCGCCGCATACACGAACGCGAGTGCGATCATCGAGGTGATGCCGACGCGTCGCGCACCGTAGCGGTCGATGACCGAGCCAATCAGCGGCGCGGTGATCGCTGTGCCGATGATGAGGAAGCTTGCCGCAGTGGACACCTCGCCGCGCGTCCAGCCGAACGCGGCGGACAGCGGCAGCACGAATACACCGAAGGTGTAGAACGACAGGCCGCTGAGACCAGAACCGTTGCCGATGGCCGCAGCCAGCAGCGAACGCCAGCCGCGCTTGAACTCGAGTGCCGTGGGCGACATGCGGAAACTCCGTCAGGGTTGCGAAACAGGTGGTAGGGCGAACGCGACGATCGCATCGGCGAGTTCCGGGCTGACGCGAGCGTTGCCGCCCGCGGCGATGACGACGTACTGCCGGCCATCGGCCATGTAGCTCATCGGCACGGCCATGCCGGGCGCAGGCAGATCGTGGCGCCAGAGCTCGGCACCGCTTTTGACGTCGAACGCGCGCAAGCGACGATCCATGGCCGCGGCGACGAACACGAGTCCGCCCGCCGTCACCATGGG
>VFQT010002395.1_pt1 | contig 19422 bp, 17 predicted proteins | sample 3512381 | NCBI WGS metagenome assembly VFQT01 (sample SAMN10412376, study PRJNA504923) | tailings metagenome | isolation source: Relicate 2 Philex TSF3 active mining site | place: Philippines: Tuba, Benguet | collected 2017-08-29
AAAAACAACATTATCTACTTCCCCCCTTTTCTCATCCATGAGAACTTTCAACAAGTTATTGATTTTATCGAGCATTTTGTCTTGGTCAAAGAGAATGGTGTGCGCCATATCTTTTCACATACCGTCATTCTGGATGGAATACCCCATGTGGACGAGAAGCCTATTTTGGTAAAATCGTTCACAGATCAACAGTTGAGTGATTTTGATTTAAAAAGAAACTTTGTTTTGGAGTTCGCATATCACAAAGGAGGTAGCAAAAGTTTTATTTGGAGCAGTGTTGTGACACGTGACGAGTTCATGGCCCTTGTTGAAAAAAAGGTATTTGAGGAATATACTGTCAAGACGTTTAATGAGCTATTTCCAGGAAAATTGGTTCAAGAATTACTGGATCACCATGTAGATGTTACAGCCAGTCGATATGAAATAAGCAAGTGGTGGGTGGAATGCCCTTTGCCTGTCAAAAGCAGCAAGCACAAGCATGGCTCTTGGATTGACACGCAGCACGACAGATGGGAATGCAAGTTGTGTAAAATAACGGCTAACAATATTACTCCGTGGAAAGACAATAATAAATTAAAAGCTAAAAAATAAGTATGGAAAAGAAACACAATTTAACGCCTGATCTGATCAAGAATATCATTGCATCTCCACCATTCTTGGTGCTTGATGTCAACATTGGAATTGCGGAGTATCTGCGATTGTATGCACTGCTCAAAGGTGAAGATGGAACAAGATACGTTTACAGTCATGTTCCCTACGTAAATGGTAAAATGCATGAAGATGATGAACCTCTGTTGCATCACGTTTCAGATGAATACGAATTGAGTAATCTTGAACTAAAACGCAAATTTTTATTGGATTATGCCTACTCTGAGGGAAGAAAAAACAGATCCCAGAAATTAGTTTGGTGCAATGGTCTATCCATGGAGGAGTATCAAGAGAAATTTACAGCTGGAAAAGATGAGGCGTATAACATCCATCTTTTCAACAGAGAAAACCCAGGCACTTTGGTTAGGCAGCTCCAAAAACTAGGTCAACTCATGAATCCCAGTAGAATGGAATATTACAAGTGGCAAATCACCTGTCCCATTCCCGAGTCATTTTTGAATTCACATCAACTATGGATAGATGCCGAAAAAAATGAGTGGCATTGCGAAAAATGCAATGTCCATGGGAACACCATCCAACCTTGGATAGACAAATGGGGGGATGACATGGAAGATGACGATTGTGAAGAGGATGACGAATAGGGAAATTCCTTACTCAGACTGCCCTACTTTGACCCAGTTGTAGGTGCCATTTGTCCATTCCAATCCCCAATAATCAAATGATCCATTGGCTCTGTCGCCTTCAGGATTGAGCATTATAGAGCCCGTGGCTCCGTTGTATTGTTGTGCAATGTTTTCAAAGGCATCCCACTGTGCGAATGGATCCTCAAAAGCTCCCTTGTTTTGCTCTATCATTTTTGCCATTATCCACAAAGCATCATAAGCAGCCAAGGTAAAGGCATCGGCTTCTAATCCACATTGAGCATATACTTTTTGTTGAAGGGGTTCCCAGATGTTAGAAGCCTCAGCTGGCAATCCAAATTCAGGGCTAAAGAATGATGTGGCCAAAGCAAAAGAAGCCGCATTGATATTGCTCAACAATGCTTGATTTTTAATAAAACCATCACCGCCAAACCATTGCACTGAGGACAAAATAGGATCACCTGCTGCTTGCTCAAACAATTGAACAGCCTCATCAAACGAAGCCAAATAAACACCAATTTCATTGGGATTGTAATCAATACCCAAGGCCAAGATTCCTTCTCGAATCATGTCCAATGAAGAAGAAAAATCTACCGTATTGGGATCATACACTACGGCAGAATAAACCTCTCCACCCAACGTTTCAAATTGACCAGCAGTAGCTTCCATCAAACCTAGATTTCCAACATCATTGCGACCAACGACAATCAATCCCTTTTTCTGCATCCCATATATGGATTCTGCCATGGCCGCTCCTTCTATTTGATCTCCAGGACAAAGTCGATAAATGGCATCACCTACAATGGCCATGCTACTGGCTGTGCTTCCCTGACTAACCACTAAAATTCCGTAATCGTCTGCGATGGATTTTATAGCAGCGACTTCTGAGCTGGACTGCGGACCAATTACCATTTGAATTCCTTGAGAGGCAAAATTTTGCATCACAGCTGCTGCATTGCTCGGATTCAATTGTGAATCCTCCACTGATAACGACAATCGATAAGGTAAATTTTTTGATTGATAATATGCATTGATTTCCTTAACCCCTATCTCCAAGGCTGCTTGAGAGGAAATGCCCAAGTTGCTCCACTCACCTGTAAGGGAAAGCAAGGAACCAATTTTAATGACTTGTAGAGGTGTAGCAGGATTGGGATCTTTTTTACAACCGTTGGCTACAAAAAGAATGACCGATACAAACAAGAAAAGAATAAGTGAGCGTCTCATAGAAGAAGTTTATTTTGTTCAAAGTTGGTGAAAAAGCGTCATCAAAAAATAGTACTTGTACTATTTTTTTCCTGTCTCATGCCATTTTTTGAACAAAAAAATTTGCCACCCGATCACCTAACGAATTCAAAATCAGAAAAATGACTTACTTCACTCTAAAATATGCTGACATTAAAAACAAATAGATGAAAAAACTGCATAAAATATTTTTTGATATTTCGACGCGCTTCTCCTCCACCAAGAGCAGTTGTTCAAGAAACTAGGGCTGTCCATGTTGATGGGTTATCAAAAAATTTGATGACCTTCGGTTACCACATGGATGGCCCTTTTTATTGAAAAAAGAAATTGATGTTAAGAGAAAGTCAATTGTGGTAGAAGAAATAATTTAGTGGAAAATTTTTTCTGAAATACATACCAACTAAAACATACTTGAGGTAGATTTCAAAAAAAACATGGCAAAAATTTCAACCAAGAAAATCTTTGTTTTAGACACTTCTGTTCTTTTACACGATCATCACAGCATAGTGAAATTTGAAGAAAACGATGTTGTCATTCCCATTACTGTGCTGGAGGAATTAGACAAATTCAAAGTGGGAAATGAAATTAAAAATTACGAAGCACGAGAGTGCATTAGGTTCATCGATAAACTCTCTGAACGATACACCTTGAATGATTGGATTCCCATTAAAAACGGAAAGCGAGGAAGATTGCGCATACAGATGCAAACAGATTTTGAACTTCAAGAGGATGCTACAAAGATTTTCTCCAGTGCTAAAAATGACCACTTGATTCTGAATGTAGCCATTGAATTAAAGTACAAATTTCCTAAGTTAAAAGTTGTCCTTGTCTCCAAAGACATCAACCTGCGATTAAAAGCCAAAGCTTTGGAGATAAATGCTGAAGATTACAAGCATGGAAAGGTCAATGAGCAGATGATTGCTTATTCAGGAATAACTACTGTTGAGAATGCCGACGCAGCCGTTATCAGAAAGCTCTATCAATCGGGCAATCACAACAAAGTGGCCGTTTTAGGGAAGGAGAAAATCAACAATCATTTTTATATATTACGAAACAATGAGGCCAGTGTGTTGGCCTACTACTCGGAAAAAGAACAACTCATTTATCGGGTAGATAAGACCTATGCTTGCGGCATCAAACCCAAAAATGCAGAACAGGCATTTGCTTTGGACGCCATCATGAATCCAGAAATCAAGTTGGTAACCATCTCTGGAGTTGCCGGTACAGGTAAAACATTACTGGCTTTGGCTGGTGCCCTTGAACAGCGCAATCAATACGAACAAATCATATTGGCTCGCCCCATCATACCATTGAGCAACAAAGAAATTGGTTTTCTTCCAGGGGATGCCCAAGAAAAGGTTAATCCTTACATGCAGCCCTTGTTTGATAACCTCAATTTCATCAAAAACCAATTCAGTGAAAATGAGAAGAAAAGGAAATGGATTGATGAAATGCAAGAACAAGGCAGAATCACCATTGCTCCATTGGCATTTATCAGAGGTAGAAGTCTGACCAACAGTATTTTCATCATCGATGAAGCTCAGAATCTCACCCCTCATGAGGTCAAAACCATAGTAACCCGTGCTGGAGAAAATACCAAGGTGATTCTTACTGGAGATGTCAGACAAATAGATACGCCTTATTTGGACGAAAATTCCAATGGACTCAGTTATGTCATAGAGCGATTAAAAGGGAGTGACTTGTATTGTCACATCACCCTTGCAAAGGGGGAACGCAGCGATTTGGCTAATTTGGCCAATGAGAAGTTATAGAGTGACTATAATATTGTAAGTATCTTTGGAGATACTCTGTTTCTATTTCAAAGATGGCCATTAAAAAAAGACCTTTCCATATCATTGCCATTATTGGCTTCTTGATTTTGGCCTCCATTACCATTTGGATTGGCGTGGACTATACCTGGATTCCGCCAGCTGCTCCGGTAATCTCAACAAAACCACTTGCTATTCAACGACATCCTTCGAATGAATATACCTGGGGTATTGACATTTCACACCACCAAGGGGAAATAAAATGGAAAATGATGATTGCAGAACACCGTCCCGACTTTGTCTTTTTAAAAGCCACGGAGGGCAATCATTTCAGCGATAACCGATTTGAATTCTACAAAAAGGAACTCCAAAAAATGAGAATTCCTTTTTCAGGATATCATTTCATGCGGTTCAATCAAAACGGAAGAACTCAAGCCCTGCATTTCCTGAAAAAGACAAATCCACAAAAAGGAGAACTCATTCCTGTTGTGGACATTGAATACCAAAGACATCTTTACACAGATGAAATAGCACAGCGCAACATTGACCTCTTCATGGAAACCATCCGCGAAGACATTGGCGTTTATCCTATTGTTTATTGTGAGGAAAAATACTTCCACAAATACTTGAAAAAGAATTACGAGGACAATATCATTTTGTGGATAGCCAATTACAAACGCAAGCCAACTGTTCCACATGACTTGTGGCAAAAGACGAGCAAGTTTAAACACCCCAGTTTCAAAGGCAGAATCGATTTCAATTTGCTCCATGATGAGCGCATTGGTCTTCAGGATTTAATCCTGAAATAATTACGCCTCTACGTTCAGTAAATGCAAGATACGATGTACCATAGGGGCAAATAATATCCCCGCCATGGTCAAAAATGCAACACCGCTGTATAATGCATAAAACGAAGCAAACCATTTGGCCGCATCATTGGTGAGAATATTCACCGGCCACATTCCTGTTAAGATCATTGAACTATTGTACAACGCATCAAGCCAACTCAATCCCGCGGTATAATGGTAACCCAAGGTCCCAATCATCAATGAGATGGCCACAAATACAACGGTGTAGAGTGCAAAGCGAACTTGTCTCTTGACATATTCCAAATTGCTAATTACAGGTTTTTTCTTGTGTTCAAATCGCATGCTCATTGATTAAAGTGAATCTCACAACGCTCCTCAGTGCACTGCGCAATGCGCTGTTCCGTGGTCATATCATGAAGATCAGCCTTCAAAATTCTGCGTTTTTCAGCTGAAAATGCTTTAATCAATTTTCCCTCGCAAAATCTGCGCAATTGAACTTCATTTTCCAAAACCAATTTGGGAACCTCTACCAATTCCCCTGCATCGTTTTTAGCAGCCATCGTAAAGTAACAACTATTGGTATGCTTGGTTTCTTCAGTCCTTGGATTAGAGGCCTCAACCCTTATTCCTACAATCATGGTAGTTCTACCGACATAATTAACAGAAGCTTTGAATGAGACCAACTCTCCTACCTCAACCGGATTTAAAAAAGCTACCCCTTCCACAGCAACGGTTACGCAATACTGATGGCTATACTTGGCTGCGCACACATAAGCCACCTTGTCCATCAATGATAACAAAATACCCCCGTGAACCTTTCCTCCAAAATTGGCATAGGCCGGAATCATGAGCTCTGTAATTTCAACTTCAGATGAAGCGACTGTTTTGGACAACAATTGTGACATAAAACAAAACTAACAATATTTGACCATTGTTTTATTTTGTTCTATTACTCTTCAAAAATCACTTTCTGAGTCGCTGTTTGATTTCCGACTTGAATGGTCAGTAAATAAGTGCCACCCAACCAATTGGATTTGTTTTCATAAACAAACTCATTTTTTCCTTTCTTAACCTCATTCATTTGCGTCTGTTCAATGACCTGTCCATTCAAATCTCTCCACGTCAATTGAACGGGTTCACTCCCCGTTGCATTGAATTGTACAGTAACCTTGTTGTTAAATGGATTGGGGTATACGTGCCACTGAAGCCCGTTTGAACTATGCTCATTGACTACGGTGTTATTCAACTCTGGGTAATAATAAACCTCCATCCAAACATTGGCTGCGTTGCTCAACACAGCGTTGCTCCAAAAAATATTCTTCTCAGAACTGCTGATTCCACCATAGATATACCCCACCAAAACAGAGTCCATGGATTGTTGCTCATTGGACAATTGTACCAAACCATTGCCCATTTCATTTAGGTTCTGGGCAAGAAGCAACTCGGCACCTGCCCCCAAATAACCCGGCAACAGTTGAGGCACCAAGGCCTCTTGCCATTGGCCATTGGCATTTTGAGTTACGCAAGCAATGGTTTTCACAAATGGAACATTGTTATTCTGAACCATTACACCAACGCTGTCATAATATTGAGCAATACCGCCAAAAAAGTAATGTTCCACTTTCTGGAGATTGGGATTGTAAATGGGCAAAGTAGCGCAATGATAATGGTTGTAATATTGTGCAAAATTATTCACTTCATTATAACCGTTAGCTGAAACATCCACTGCATTCAAATAAGGAATATCATCATTGATTTGAAACACACCTGAGTACACAGATATTTTTTCATTCATAGTATTCAAATCCAATGAGGGCAACACATTGAAATCCCGTCGGTGCAACAATGACGCATCGTGCCATTCCTCAAACCAAGTTACCACACCATCATTGGACACCTCAAATCTTCTTATAGCTGATGAATACGTTTGTGAAAAACCTGGACCATTGTTGGGTCCCATGGGATTGTATCTTCCATCAAAGCGATGACCGCCCACCAAGAAAAATTGACCATTGATCTTCAACAACTTCCCTCCTGTGATGGCAAAGCGATCATCTTCTACCCGTTGAATCAATGCCGTATTCAAGTCCGACTGAGACAATATCGCAGCTTCCAATAATGGAACATCAAAAATGAGCAGGGATGGAAAAGTAATGTGGTCATTGTTGATGGTACTATAACCATATCCACCCACCACAAACAATCGATTGTCTTTTTGTACAAAACAAGCATTGGTGCTGTGCATTTGCTCCTCTACCTCATCTGGCAAACTGGAGGTATTGTGATAAACAACATTTCCCTTTATTGGATCGATGAATGAGATATTGAGGTTGTGACCGGCAATGTCAAAAGCTGCAAAAGGTTGTCTTCTGTGCAATCCATCTAATCTTCCGCCAAATACAATGTATCCATTAGCACTACTACCATAGGTATAAGATTGCAATCCACCCAACTGATCATTCACCTTGGGGAAAACTTTGACAGTTTGCGACCGAGCCATTAATGCGCTGACCAACACGACGAACACCAAAACAATCTTTTTCATGTCACAAATAAAAAACAAATCCAATTAGGTCAATGTGACTTTACTCACCTCCCCGATATTGTACTTAAAAACAATGAATCAAACTTCAGCGCTCCCGCGCGATTCAAATGTTTTTCATCATAAAAATGATCTGAAACAGCAAAACGCTTATCGCCTGAAAAATCATACAATTCAAATCCAGAAGAAGCTTGCCTTTCCTTCAGCCATTGCATCATCCAAGCATGATCATGAACATTATACAAGGGCGTTGTTGGAGAGACAATAATGCGTAACTGGATTCCTCGATCTTTGCATTGCTTTACCATACTTTCCAAGGCGCTGAACGCATCTTCGGATGGCGAAATAAAAGCCCTTCTGGGAAATGGGCCCCTTTGACAAGATTGAAACACCTCAGACTCCATGCTGTCCTTCACAGCAACAAAACCTCTTCCATGGTAAACCGATTTCCCTTTGCTTTCCCAAACCGTATTGCTGCAAAAGAAACGCTTGGTCAATAAATTAATCACTCGGATATCCCCGGAAGAAAATGCCAACTGAAATGCCCATTCATCTGCCGTTACATTCTGAATCAAATCAGCGGTCGACTCCAATGCCTCAGGCTTAAAAGATGCTGGTACCAAATCCAACCAAATCTCTTTGGGATGTGTTTGAAGCAATAAATTCTCCAACAACAAGGCAGAATTTTGAAGACTTTGAGCAGAAGTTCCCCAATTGAAAAGCTTTACTCCGTTATTCTCAAAATACTCCGGATCATAAGATCTTTCTGCTCTAGACGCCCCCAAAACAATCACATCCCAATCCTCGTAATGCTCCAAAGCCGCATTCCATTCCAAACTCTTGTTGTAAGTAAAACCACCGTTGGGACCCAAATAATCTGAGAATAGATAAACCAAAGGAAGCGCTCGGTAATGGAGTTTGCACAAAACAAAAAAGGAAAAAAGATACATGGCAATAACCATCACTATTATACCCAAACCCCATTTCAACTTTTTCATCAGAATTGGAAATAAATGAAATCGTTTTTACCAAAGACACCAAACACCATCAAACCGACCAGCATTAAAGCCAATAAACAGGCACTTTTCCTCAACCGCATGTCCACTTGTTTATTCAAAGTATCCAAACGCTGATCAAAAATCAAGAACAGAACAACCAACAAGATTATTCCCAGAACGCGAGAGGCGTTTTTCTCTGTAACATATTGAATCAGCAGAGCGGGTTGCAACTGAAATAAATCAGACATTATACCCTGAACCTGTTGCATGTCATCGGCTCTAAAAAGAATAAAGCAAAATGAAATCACCCAGAAAGTGAGAAAAACAGAACCCCAATGGTAGAGACTGCCCCACTTTTTAGCCCAATGAGATCGTTGATCCTTGGTAAACAATTCAAAAATCAAAATAAGCGCTTGAACAATACCAAACCACACAAAAGTCATATTGGCTCCGTGCCAAATTCCGCAAATCACAAAGGTCACGGCAATGGCATAAACCACCGCCCACCGCTTCCACTTCTTTTTGCTGAATAACAAAGGTGTATAGATATAATCCCTTAACCACCCTGACAAGGATAGATGCCATCGTCTCCAGAAATCCGTCACATTGTTGGCTTTGTATGGAAAGTCAAAATTATCTGGAATGTGAATGCCCAACATGGCTGCTGAAGCAATCGCCATATCCGAATAAGCTGAAAAATCAGCATATAATTGAACCGTATATAAGGCCAAAATAAAAAGCCATACCCATGTACCCAAAGAGTCCATGCTGCCATACGCATCGTCCACATAATTACCCAACCGATCTGCAACCACAAACTTTTTCAGCAACCCCCATACAAAAAGGTGAATGGCCCATCTCCATTTTTCGAAATGTACCGTTGGAACCGATGTCCATTGGGGCATCATTTCCTTGGCCCTACCAATGGGCCCTGATTGAATTTGAGGAAAAAAAGAGACAAACAAAGCATATTTTCCAAGGTGGGTTTCCGGTTTTCTGATTTTGTAATACACATCAAAAACATAACCCATGCTTTGAAACGTAAAAAAGGAAATGCCCAGTGGCAAAACCAATGAGGGTAGATCAACCCATTGGTCGCGTTGCAACAAGGCATAGATACCGCTCATCACACCGTTGAAAAAACCCAAATATTTGAAGAGTCCCAGAATCAAAATTTGACCGGTCACTGAAGTCAACAACCATCGGTAGCGGATCTTCATTGTAGGGCTATTCGCTATCTGACCTGAGGTCAAATAAGTAAACACAATGGAAAACAAAAGCAAGGCAAATGCCCCCCAATGGGTAAGTGAATAAAAAAACAAACTGGACAATAACAATGGCAACCAACGCCACGATGCTGTTGTCCATCGCACCACCAAAATGGTGATGATCAAAAACAAAGCATATGACCAAGATTGGAATACCACCTTACTCTGCCAACTTCTGGGTCAACAAATCATAAAGATCACCCACATTGCTCATGTTCATCACTTCAAATCCGGTGATTTCAACATTGAACTCCTCTTCTATCCCAGAAATAATATCCAAGTGCGTAATGGAGTCCCAACCCGCAATGTCCTTAGCGGTGGTTTCTCTTTGAACAGAAATTCCATCGTTTTTAAAAACTCTTCTAAAGACGCTGTCCACGCGAACAATCATATCTTGGTCACTCATGTCAAATAATTTTTTCTTAATGTTTGTTTGTCAATTTTTCCACTGGTATTTACGGGCAATTGCGCCAAAAAATATATCTTTCTAGGTAACATGTAACCTGGTACTAACGAACGCATTGTTTCCAATACCTTGTCCTCTGCGCCCTGTCCCTCGACAAAGGCATACAACGCTGTTACTTCCTGCTCTTGATGGGCCAAAACCACGGCGGCATCGTGTCCCAAGCAATTGCGCAAATGATGTTCCACTTCTCCCAACTCCACCCGATACCCGTTTACCTGCACCTGATTATCCTTGCGATTCACATACATAACCTTTCCATAGTTGTTCTTAAAAACAACGTCTCCCGTCTTGTACCAAAACGCTTCATTGTCGTCTTGAAACAAGACCTCAGCTGTTTTTTCAGGTTGTCCCAAATAACCATGAAAAATCTGAGGTCCTCCTATCCATAATTCACCTTGCTCCCCCTCTTCAACCTCTCTGCCCTGATCATTAACAATGCGCATGACAATGGTTTTCAAGGGTTGTCCTATGGGGCAAAGACCGTTTTTCAATTGATCATCAATGCTTCCGTCAATATGATCAATCATGGACCACACCGTTCCTTCTGTGGGCCCATAAGCATTGTCGACTGTTGTATTGACTGCACAAGTCATCCATTCCTGGACCACCGAGTATGGTAGGGCTTCGCCCGTGAACAACGTTTTGGTCACCCAAGGTTGGGTCATTTTCAACATCTTCAACCTGCGCAAATAAAATAACGCAGACGGAGGTAGGGTAACAAAATCAACCTGGTAATCGTGAATGGCTTTAAATGCGTTGATGGCAGTAATACCATTCAAATCAGCCACCACCAGCTCTGCGCCTTGCGTCCAAGCCAACAACACACAAGCAATGGAAACATCAAAAGACAACTCAAAAGCTTGCAACACTTTGTTTCCTTGTCCCAAAGGATAACGCTCCAACAGGTCTTGCATCAACGCATACAAATGCGAATGATTGATGGGAATTCCCTTGGGAATCCCAGTGCTTCCGGAGGTAAACAAAGTGTAAGCCAGTGTAAAATCTTTTTTCGCAAACGCATTTTCTTGCACAAAATCATAGGCCACTGGAATCAATTGAGGCACCAATTCAATGACTGAAGAAACATTGGATGATGCACATAAGACATATTCAATCTGTCTTTCGGTAATGATCTTGGACAATCTCTCCGTTGGAAACTTGTGATTAATGGGGACATAGGCATTACCTGACAACCAGATACCCAACAGCCCTGCATACATCTCCAGTCGATTGTCCGTGAAAAGGCCTACACTTTTCTGGGAAATATCCAATTGCTGAATTTGACCTGCAACGGCCATTGCTCTTTGGTACAACTCTCCATAGGTCCATGTTTCTCCACCCAAGGTGATTGCCTTGGCGTCAGGTTGTTGATGCACTTGCTGAAGTATACTGGAAATGACCGTCATGGTAGATTGCGAATATAACAACTCCGCAATTTTTCCACAACGGAAAACTGTGATGGTCACAAGGATTATATTTGAGGCATGAAACTCATTTCTTTCAATGTCAATGGTGTTCGAGCCATCACCAAAAAAACTTTTGTAGATGATGTACGCGCCATGAATCCCGACATCCTCTGTCTTCAAGAAACCAAGGCCAATGATCAACAGACTGAAGAAGCCTTGCAGGCTTTTGATGAATATTTCATTTACACTTCATCAGCTGTACGCCCCGGATACAGCGGCACCGCGGTGTTGACCAAGACCAAACCCCTTTCAGTCACCTATGGTTTGGGAATAGAAGAGCACGACCAAGAAGGCCGCAGCATCATTGCAGAATATGAGGATTTCATTTTGGTCAACTGCTATGTGCCCAACAGCGGAAGTGAATTGGCCCGGTTGGATTACAGAGAAAAATGGGACGCTGATTTATTGGACTTCTTAAAAAATTTGGAGAAAAAGAAGCCCGTCGTTTTTTGTGGCGACCTCAATGTAGCCCACAAAGCCATTGATCTGGCCAATCCTAAGTCCAATTACAACAAAAGCGCGGGTTTCACCCAACGCGAAATCAATGGCATTGAAAACCTGCTCAATGCAGGATTTGTAGATACATTCAGACATTTTTATCCTGAGGAGGTCAAGTACTCTTGGTGGAGTGCACGTTTTAACTCACGTGCAAAGAATGTGGGCTGGAGAATCGATTATTTTTTGGTAAGTCCTGCCATCACCTCACGACTGAAAGATGCCTTTATTCTGAATGACGTAATGGGTTCCGATCACTGCCCTGTTGGCGTTGAATGGTAGTTGTGTAATCCTCGTCACTGAAAATAACGACCAACATCTCTTTCCTTTGCACCATGAAAAACATCGCCGCTGTTCTTACTTTATTGGTCACCTTGATGGCCTGCCAAAATTTCAATAGTCAAGCACAACATACTGGAGGCGGTGCGCCTACTTCCGTTGATGCAAAAGCTTTTGCAGAACTCATCAAAACCAAAACCGATGGTCAATTGGTAGACGTCAGAACTCCAGGAGAGTTTCAAGGAGGTTACATTGCTGGCGCGATGAATCTGGACATCAACGGCAGTGACTATGGACGTCAGGTAGCATCCTTGGACAAAAACAAACCTGTTTTGGTCTACTGTTTATCAGGTGGCAGAAGCGCAACGGCCGCCAAAGGCATGCGCAATGCAGGATTCAAGGAGGTGATTGAATTGCAAGGGGGCATCATGGCTTGGAACAAAAACGGATTGCCCTTGGCTGGAGCCAATAGCACAGCCACGCCAGGAATGAGCAAAGGTGAATTTGACAAAATATTGATAGACAACCCCGTCGTATTGGTGGACTTCTATGCCCCTTGGTGCGCCCCCTGCAAAAAGATGAAACCCACCCTGGATGAAATTGAAAAAGAATACAACGGAAAAGTCAAGGTGGTTCGCATCAATGTGGACGAAAACAAAGCGTTGAGCAAAGAATTGAACATTGAAATCCTTCCCACTTTAATGATTTATAAAGGCGGAAAACACTTTTTCCAGCACGAAGGGATTATTGAAAAATCAGAATTGGTGAAACAGTTTTAATTATTTGAACTTCAAGTCTGATTCAATACAGTTACAAATAGTTCTGAGTTGTGGCAATGAATCCTTTGAATAGTACACTTTTCGAATGTCAACTTCATGATATTCATGAATGATGAAATTTCTGAACGATTTTGGTAAATGCCATGGGTAATCATATTTTTTTAAAATATAAAAATCCACTCCTGAAACCGCCTCCCCGATTATCAAAAATTGGAACTGTATAGCACTTTGAAGAACAATGCTACTGACAAAATCCTGTTCTGTCTTATCCTGCAGAATCTCATCAATTAACTCGATTGCCTTTAATATATCCTGAATTCTCTCAAGATTACTTCTCTTGGACATAAACTTCAATTTTCTCTCTTTCCACAGATGTCCTTGCAAATTCCTTCACATGACCCAACTCCACAAGATCAACTTTTATTCTCAGTTCTTCAGATAACTCAAAAGACAATTGAATAAGATCAAACATGGACCATTTGTAGCGATTATCAAGCTTCACCATCACATCGAGGTCACTCTTTTTATTTTGAGTACCTCTGGCATACGAACCGAAAATCCATGCTTTTAAAATCGCCTTATGCTTCGCCATAACATGTGAAATCGATGACCGAATGTGGTTCATTTGATGATTAAACAACTTTCTTTCATAGGTTACTTCCGCTTCTGCCATCTTCAAAACTTTCAATGGATCTGGAACTTGATATAATTTTTGACAAATTTCGTCACAAAGCAATAAATTGCTCAATTCATCTTCCTGCGCTGCTAATCCAACTGCCAATTTTGTTAACATCTGTTCATTGGGTATACGATGTCCATTCTCGATTTTACTGAGAACAGCAGCATCAATACCCACTCTTTCTGCCAAGGTTAACAAAGTTAAATTCTGCTCTTTTCGCAAACGATGAATATGCTCTCCAAACTTGTTCATTTTGACAAAATTAATCAAATTTTAATCAAATCAAAAATAATGCTCCACCGCAAACTGGTATTGTTCAATAAATATTTTCTTGAATGCACTGAGATTATTGCGTTCGTAAAATATCAATAGCGCTTTTTTGTAAGCTATAGGATCAATGGTTCTAAAAGACAACGGACAATCCCGGTGGTACATCAGGATGGCATTGCTCACAATCCTAGCTGTGCGCTTGTTCCCATCATCAAAGGGTTGAATGTAGCTAATCAGCAACAAGGCCAACAAAGCCTTTTCCCAAACATTATGGCGCTCATTGATCAAATCACACATCCCCTGCAATGCCTCTCTGATTTGATGCTCATTGTCCAATGGCTTGTACAAGGTTCCAGAAATCCCTACCCTTCTATTTCTGATGTTGCGCTGAACCCCCAATTCCTTAATCAACATACTGTGCACATCTTCCAAGACACGAACCGTAAGCGGTTCAATAAAGTTGGGATGATCCAATAAAAAATCCAAAGCCGACTTGTGATTCAACAACATCACCGCCTCATCCTTGGTCTTTCCAGAGGCTGTCAATTGTTGTTTCAAAAGCAACTCCGTTTCCAATAAAGAATAAGTGTTGCCCTCTATTTGGGACGACTTCCAACTCAAATCAATGGCCAATCTTTCAAACTCCGTTTTGAATTCTGACTGATGCAATTGCTGAATGTTCTGTTTGAATTTTCCGGAAATACGCTGAAGCAATAACAACTCCTTTGAAGTAAAGATGCTCCCCTGCTGTGCAATGGTGTCCAACAAATTAAAATTAAAGGATGGAATAATCTCCCGCTCCAAATCCTCTTGTTGGAAATACTCCTCGACATCCACCTCACCGCGCAAGGTAAAAGCTGGATTCAAGGCATACAAAGTCCCGCGACCATTCCCATACTTGGCCACCTCTTCTTCTACCATCATGACATTCAATGTCCTCTTCACCGTGGCATAGGCCACCGGAGTCTCCATCAATCGATGCAATTCAGCTGAAGAAATCTGAGGATATCGCTTGAGCAATGTCGCGATTTCATTTCTAATCGGCAATCTTTCCCTTCCCATAATTGAGCCTTATCATATTAAAGCTCAAAATTACAACTTTAACACGGACAAAACAATAAATAAATCCATTATTTTGAGCCTCAATTCATTCAAGCTTACAATTATGATCAATGACAGACCTTCCGGAATCATTGAAATCCTGGTCAAAAAGCCCAAAAAACAAGGCTTTTTCGTACTTTTGCCGCAATGGAAAATCTTGTTTATCAACCTCAAAATAAAGTGAGAGTGGTTACTGCCGCGTCGTTGTTCGACGGGCATGACGCGGCCATCAATATCATGCGCCGCATCATCCAAACCACAGGATGTGAAGTGATTCATTTGGGACATGACCGTTCTGTAGAAGAAGTGGTCAATTGCGCCATTCAAGAGGACGTGCAAGCCATCGCAATGACCAGCTACCAAGGCGGTCATACTGAATATTTCAAGTACATGTTTGATCTCCTTCAAGAAAAAGGAGCCGGTCACATCAAAATTTTTGGAGGTGGCGGTGGTACCATTCTTCCCGAAGAAATCAAAGAATTACACGCCTATGGGATTACACGCTTGTACCATCCAGACGATGGTCGTTCCATGGGTTTACAGGGGATGATCAATGATTTGGTTTCCAAATCAGACTTCCCAACGGGTAACAATGTCCAAGTAAAAGCTGTTGATTTAAAAGACAAAAACCCTGTTCAGTTGGCGCAAGTCATTTCTGCTGCTGAAAATTTCCCTGAAGAAAACAAATCCCTTTTTGAAGAAATAAAAGCTGCCGCTACTGCCTCCAAAGTACCCGTTTTGGGCATTACCGGTACAGGTGGCGCAGGAAAATCCTCTATGGTGGATGAATTGGTTCGCCGCTTCATCATTGACTTTCCGGAGAAACACATTGGTATCATTTCTGTCGATCCTTCCAAAAAGAAAACTGGCGGTGCCTTGTTGGGCGATCGCATCCGTATGAACAGCATCAAGCATCCTCACGTTTATATGCGCTCTTTGGCCACGCGCCAGAGCAACTTGGCCTTGTCCAAACATGTGGCAGAAGCTGTGGATGTTCTGAAAGCCGCACAGTTTGATCTCATCATTCTTGAAACTTCCGGAATCGGTCAATCGGATACAGAAATAATGGACCACAGTGATTTGGCGTTGTACATCATGACACCTGAGTTTGGTGCCGCTACCCAGTTGGAAAAAATTGACATGCTTGATTTTGCTGATGTGGTGGCCATCAACAAGTTTGACAAACGTGGTGCTTTGGATGCCATCAGAGATGTGCGCAAGCAATTCAAACGCAACCATCAGTTGTGGGATGAGGACGATGAAAAACTACCGGTTATTGGGACCATTGCCTCACAATTCAATGACCCCGGAACCAATCGTTTGTACAAAATGATCATCGATAAAGTGGTGGAAAAGACAGGTGCTCCGCTCCAATCGTCTTTTCAAATCACTGATGAGATGAGCGAGAAGATATTCATCATTCCACCGCACCGCACCCGTTACCTCAGTGAAATATCTGAGAACAACCGCGGTTATGACAAGTGGGTGAATGACCAATGCAACGTCATTGAAAAATTGTATGGCTTGCACACTGCGCTTTCTACGATTGAAGATGAGGAATTGAAAAAACATTTGCAAGCTTCGTTTGATCGAATCAAGCTCGACTTGGATCCGCACAATTGGCAAATCATTCAAGAATGGGAAAACAAAAAAGCCACTTACGCACAAGATGAATACACCTTCTCAGTGCGTGGCAAGGACATCAAAGTAGCAGCCTCTACCCGTTCGCTTTCCAACTCGCGCATCCCCAAAGTCAGTACTCCAAAGTACCGCAGCTGGGGCGATATCTTGCGTTGGAGTTTGCAAGAAAATGTTCCTGGCGAATATCCTTATACCGCAGGAATCTACCCATTCAAGCGCGAAGGAGAAGATCCAACCCGCATGTTTGCAGGAGAAGGCGGACCGGAGAGAACCAATCGCCGCTTCCATTACGTCAGTTTGGGCATGCCTGCTAAGCGCTTGTCTACAGCCTTTGACAGTGTTACCTTATATGGCAACGACCCCGGCTACCGTCCGGACATTTATGGAAAAGTAGGAAACTCAGGGGTGAGCATTTGTTGCTTAGACGATGCCAAGAAATTATACAGTGGATTTGATTTGGCCGATGCCAAAACCAGCGTATCCATGACCATCAATGGCCCAGCGCCCATGTTGCTGGGTTTCTTTATGAATGCCGCCATTGATCAACAGTGCGAGAAATACATCAAAGCCAATGGATTAGAATCCCTGGTTGAACAAAAGCTCAAAGCCAAGTGGGAAGACCGCGGATTGAAGCGCCCTACCTACCAAGGTGAATTGCCCGAAGGCAATGACGGATTGGGATTGATGTTGCTCGGCATAACCGGAGATGAAGTATTAGAGGTTGACGTTTATAACAAAATCAAAGCCGAAACCTTAAGTGCTGTTCGCGGCACGGTACAAGCCGATATCCTTAAAGAAGACCAAGCGCAAAACACTTGTATTTTCTCTACAGAATTTGCTTTGCGATTGATGGGAGATGTGCAACAGTATTTCATCGATCAACAAGTGCGCAACTTTTACTCGGTGTCCATCAGTGGTTACCACATTGCGGAAGCAGGTGCCAACCCCATCACCCAGTTGGCTTTCACTTTGGCCAATGGATTCACCTACGTTGAATATTATTTGAGTCGAGGCATGGACATCAATGCCTTTGGTCCCAATCTGAGCTTCTTCTTCAGCAATGGAATCGATCCCGAGTATGCGGTAATTGGTCGTGTGGCTCGCCGCATCTGGGCCAAGGCGTTGAGCAAAAAATACGGAGCCAATGCCCGTGCTCAAATGTTGAAGTACCATATACAAACCAGTGGCCGTTCATTGCACGCACAAGAAATTGATTTCAATGACATACGCACTACGTTGCAAGCGTTGTATGCTATATATGACAACTGCAACAGTTTGCATACCAATGCCTATGACGAGGCCATCACCACACCTACCGAGGAAAGTGTGCGCCGCGCCATGGCCATTCAGTTGATCATCAACCGTGAGTTGGGATTGGCCAAGAATGAAAATCCATTGCAAGGTTCATTCATCATTGAGGAATTGACAGACTTGGTGGAAGAGGCCGTATTGAGTGAGTTTGACCGCATCACAGAGCGTGGTGGTGTATTGGGAGCCATGGAAACCATGTACCAGCGCAGCAAGATACAGGAAGAGTCCATGCATTATGAAATGCTGAAACATACCGGTGAGTATCCCATCATTGGGGTCAATACCTTCTTGAGTTCAAAGGGGTCGCCCACCGTGGTGCCAGGAGAGATTATCCGTGCGACCAGTGAGGAGAAAGAATACCAAATTCAGATGTTGGAGCAATTGCACCAGATGAGTCCGGAGAAGATGACGGAGAGCTTGCAACAAATTCGACATGCAGCCATTCAAAATGAAAACTTGTTTGAAGTATTGATGCGAGCCACCAAGTATTGTTCTTTGGGACAACTGACCCAGAGCATGTTTGAAGTGGGAGGACAATACCGCAGAAATATGTAAAATCAACAGGAGAAATCGCCATGAAAAACAAGCTCATCACATTGGTCATGCTCATGGCGGGTTCTTTTGGAATGGGCTTTGTGGCCCACCACTACCTGAATACAACACCTGAACCAGAAGGAGATTTCAAAAGGGTAACGGGTATTGGAGGGATATTCTTCAAGTGCAAGGATCCCAAGATGATTCGGGCTTGGTACCAGGAGCACTTGGGGTTAAACACCAATCCCTATGGAGCGGTGTTTGAGTGGCGACAGGGAGCGGATACCACGCAAAAAGGCTTTACCCAATGGAGTCCATTTGGGGAGAAGACACAATATTTTGCGCCGTCCACCAAGGAGTTCATGATCAATTACCGTGTAGCGGATTTAGAAAAATTGGTAGCTGCGCTCAAGGCGGAGGGAGTCACCATCACCGATACCATGGAGGTGTATGATTATGGAAAGTTCATCCACATCATGGATCCGGAGGGCAACAAAATAGAATTGTGGGAGCCCAATGACAA
>VFQT010002396.1_pt1 | contig 19422 bp, 19 predicted proteins | sample 3512381 | NCBI WGS metagenome assembly VFQT01 (sample SAMN10412376, study PRJNA504923) | tailings metagenome | isolation source: Relicate 2 Philex TSF3 active mining site | place: Philippines: Tuba, Benguet | collected 2017-08-29
TGAATCGAATTACCCATTTCATAAACGGAACTACCTGGAACGGCACTGCAGATCGCAAAGGTGATGTGTATAACCCAGCGACCGGAGTTGTAACTGGCCAAGTAGATTTTGCAGATAACGCAGTTGTTGATCAGGCAGTAGCCGCTGCGAGCGCAGCTGCAAAGGAATGGCGTAAAGCTTCATTAGCTAAGCGATCTCAAGTTCTCTTTGCTTTTAGAGAGATTGTTAATGCGCGCAAGGAAGAATTAGCAAAAGCCATTACTGCAGAGCATGGAAAAGTTTTCTCGGATGCCTTAGGTGAAGTAACTCGCGGTTTAGAAGTTGTCGAGTTTGCCTGCGGCATTCCACATTTGCTCAAGGGTTCATATAGCGAAGGCGTATCAACAAGTATTGATGTTTATTCAATCCGCCAGCCGCTAGGTGTTTGCGCGATTATCTCGCCATTTAATTTCCCAGCAATGGTTCCAATGTGGTTCTTCCCGATAGCAATTGGCGCAGGTAATGCCGTAATCATCAAACCAAGTGAGAAAGATCCGACAACTTCCATGTTGACGGCGCAATACTTAAAGGAAGCCGGCTTGCCAGATGGCGTATTCAATGTTGTCCACGGAGATAAAGTTGCAGTTGATCGAATCCTTGAGCATCCAGATATCGCATCGGTTTCATTTGTAGGCTCTACTCCTATTGCCAAATACATCTATGAAAATGGCACAAAGGCTGGAAAGCGGGTTCAAGCGCTAGGTGGCGCCAAGAACCATATGTTGGTACTTCCAGATGCTGATCTTGATTTGGCGGCAGATGCGGCAGTTAATGCAGGCTTTGGTTCTGCTGGCGAAAGATGCATGGCGATTTCCGCACTTGTCGTTGTTGAACCAGTTGCAGATCAATTGGTTACAAAGATTAAAGAGCGAATGGCCACATTGAAGACTGGTGATGGAACGCGCGGAAGCGATATGGGGCCACTAGTTACTGCGGTACATCGCGACAAAGTTGCTTCTTATGTTGATGCCGGCGAAAAAGAGGGCGCAACTCTTGTTGTTGATGGCCGAAATCCAAAAGTTGATGGTGAAGCAAATGGTTTCTGGCTCGGACCAACTCTTTTCGACAAGGTAACTCCAAATATGTCGATTTACACTGATGAGATCTTCGGCCCAGTACTTTCAGTAGTGCGAGTAAATAGTTATGAAGAAGGCGTAAATCTGATTAATTCACATCGTTATGGAAATGGCACCGCAATCTTTACAAATGATGGCGGTGCGGCTCGTAGATTCCAGAATGAAGTAAATGTTGGAATGATTGGTATCAATGTGCCGATTCCGGTTCCGACTGCTTACTACTCATTCGGCGGCTGGAAGAGCTCACTATTTGGTGATACCCACGCACACGGAACTGAGGGCGTACATTTCTTTACCCGCGGCAAAGTGGTTACAAGTCGCTGGTTAGATCCAAGCCACGGTGGAATTAACTTAGGATTTCCGCAGAATCGCTAGTTAGATTTTTTAACTAAGAGATTCATTACTTCATCTACTGGAGTATTGCTGAATTTCTCATAGTCCAACGTTAAATTAAGGATTGCATCCTGTTGAGCTGCGTCGTAGATGCGGGCCAAATTCTTTATATATTTCTCAATTAACAATGGGATGCCATCGCTACGTCGACGTTTATGTCCGATTGGATATTCAATGGCAATTTCGCCAATTTTGCTGCCATCTTTGAAATACACAGTCAGTGCATTGGCAATTGATCGCTTCTCTGGGTCGTGATAATCCTTTGTATATTGCGGATTTTCAATACAGGTAATTTTCGCTCGTAATTCGTCAATTCTTGGATCTGCAGCTACATCATCTTCATAATCGCGCGCAGTTAATCTGCCAAAAATTATTGGAACTGCAACCATATATTGAATCGTATGGTCGCGATCTGCTGGATTTCGGAGCGGACCCTTCTTATCAATAATTCGGATGCAAGCCTCATGAGTCTTGATTTCAATCCGTTCGATATCAGCAAGCGTCTTATTTGAACTTGCCATTTCTTTATGAATTGCCATGGCAGCTTCTACGGCAGTTTGAGAGTGGAATTCAGCAGGGAATGAAATCTTGAAGAGAATATTTTCCATTACATAAGATTGATATGGGCGCTGAAACTTAAACTTCTCGCCCTTAAATGAAACATCATAGAAACCCCAAGTTTTTGCAGTAAGTGCCGTTGGATAACCCATCTCGCCACTTTGAGCAATGAGTGCAAGACGTACCGCACGTGAGGTTGCATCTCCTGCTGCCCAAGACTTTCTTGAACCAGCATTTGGAAAGTGGCGGTATGTGCGAAGTGATTGACCATCAACCCAGGCAAGTGAGAGTGCATTTAACAATTGAGCTCTTGTGAGCCCCAAAAGTTCGCCGGCCACGACAGTTGATGCAACCTTCACAAGAACTACGTGATCTAAGCCAACTTTGTTAAATGAGTTTTCCAATGCAATACAACCTTGGATCTCGTGAGCTTTAATCATTGCTGTAAATACATCTGACATAACTAACCGCTTGTTGCCATTAGTTTTATGATTACGTGAGATCCAGTCAGCGACAGCAAGAATTGCTCCAAGATTATCCGAAGGATGTCCCCACTCTGCAGCTAGCCATGTGTCATTGAAATCTAGCCATCTAATTGCGGCGCCGATATTAAATGCCGCTTGTACCGGATCCAACTCGTAATTAGTACCAGGTACTCGCGCTCCGCCAGTTGTTGAATTACCTGGAATTATTGCTCCGAGAAGTTTTCTACATGCTTCATATTCGAGAGCTTCTAAGCCACAACCGATCGTGTCGAGAAAGCAATACCAAGCTGTCTGCTTTGCCAAATCTGAATTAACTTCATAATTGATAACATAATCAACGATATCGACCATCTCTTGATCAAATGGCAGATTACTTTCGGTGAAATTTGCCGACATCACCGCTCTCCTATCGGAACAAATTTGCGATCTTCGGGTCCTGTGTAATTAGCGCTGGGGCGAATAATCTTATTGTCATGTCGTTGTTCCATAACATGACCAGACCAACCGGTAATTCTTGCGAAGATAAAAATAGGAGTGAAGAAGCTTGTTGGTATTCCCATCTCTTTATAGGCGACGGCTGAGAACCAATCTAAGTTAGGGAACATCTTTTTGATTTCCCACATCACTGATTCGATTCTTTCGGCGACCGAGAAAAGGAGTGGCGAGGAGTTCTCTTCAGATAAATCCTTTGCCACTTTCTTAATTATGGGATTACGTGGATCTCCGATCGTATAGACCGGATGACCGAAACCGATGATGACCTCTTTATTTTCGACTCTGGCACGAATATCAAGTTCTGCTTGATCTGGCGAGGAATATCGTTCTTGAATTTCAAGCGCGACTTCATTTGCGCCACCATGCTTAGGTCCACGGAGCGCTCCGATTGAACCGGTAATTGCAGAGTAAATATCTGAACCGGTACCTGCTATTACACGTCCAGTAAAAGTCGATGCATTAAATTCATGTTCGGCATAAAGAATTAGCGAGATATGCATCGCCTTAATCCACGAATCCTTTATCGGTTCCTGATGCAGCAGATAGAGGAAATGTTCACCGATTGATTTGGCCCCTGTATCAAGCGAGATTCGCTTTCCATGATTAGCAAAGTGGTACCAATAAAGAAGCATTGATGGCGTACATGAAATTAAGCGGTCTGCGACATCTTGGGCATCTTTATCGCTATGGGTACTTTGTTCTGGAATATGACAACCAAGGGCGGAAACTCCAGTGCGAATTACATCCATTGGGTGTGCAGTTTTTGGAATGTTTTCGAGAATTGTTAAAACAGGCTGAGGCAAATCTCGTAACTTCGCTAATTTCTCCTTATAACTTGAAAGTTGAGTAGTTGTTGGTAATTCTCCGTAGAGAATCAGGTAAGCGACTTCTTCAAATTCACATTTGAGAGCCAGGTCAGATATGTCATAGCCTCGATAATGGAGATCATTACCGCTTCTGCCCACAGTTGAGAGAGCGGTGTTTCCTGCTGGAACTCCTGATAGCGCTACAGATTTCTTAGGTTTGAACTCGCTCATTCCCCGCGCTGCTCACTCTGGAATTTATCTAATGCTTTCTCGTATTCATGATAATTGATTGATTTATAAAGCTCTTCCCTAGTCTGCATTTCATCGATGACAGATTTTTGGGATCCTTCAGTTCTAATTACTCTGAAAACGTTTTCGGCAGCTTTATTCATAGCTCTAAATGCCGAGAGCGGATAGAGAGCCATCGCAACCTTCGCTGATTTCAATTCGCTCGTAGTGAAAAGTGGTGTCAAACCAAACTCAGTTAAATTAGCCAAGATTGGTGCATCTACAGCTTGTGCAAACTTTCGATACGAATATAAATCAGTTAGAGCTTCTGCAAATATTGCATCAGCGCCAGCCTTTACATATGCCTTTGCTCGCGAAATTGCGCTATCAATTCCCTCAATTGCAACCGCATCGGTTCTGGCAATTAAGTAAAAGGAATCTTCACCTCGTGCTAAAACTGCTGCCTTGATTCGATCAACCATTTCCTCTGTTGGTACAACTTCCTTATTGGGACGATGTCCACATCGTTTTGCTAAAACTTGATCTTCGATTTGGGCTGCTGCTGCGCCGGCAGAGATCAGAGATTTAATGGTTCGCGAAATATTAAATACAGATGGCCCAAATCCAGTATCAATATCAACTAACAATGGCAGATCACAGACGGCAGTTATTCTCCGTACATCGATTAATACATCTTCCAAGCTAAGGATTCCAAGGTCTGGTAAGCCGAGTGAACCTGCAGAAACTCCACCACCGGATAAGTAGATTGCTTTAAAACCAGCTGCTTTAGCTAGCAGCGCGTGATTTGCATTAATTGTTCCGACAATTTGTAGCGGTGATTCATCGCGAAGCGCTTCGCGGAACCGTTTGCCAGCCGGAATCACTACACGAATCTATCACCGAGTTGGTCTTGCAGTCTAAGTAGCTCTAGCGCTGCAACGGCGCTGTCATAGCCCTTATCTTCTTTGCTTCCAGATATGCCAGATCGTGCAATCGCTTGTTCAACATTATCAACAGTTAGGACGCCAAAACCAATTGGCTTTCCAAGTTCAAGTGACAGATCCATTACACCGTTTGTTACACCTTGACATACGTAATCAAAATGAGGAGTTTCACCTCTAATAACAACACCCAAAACAACCGCTGCATCTGCGCCATTTTCTAGCGCATATTTTGCAGCAAGCGGTAATTCGAATGAACCAGGAACTTCCAAGATTTCAAAATTTGTAATTTTTGCATCCGCCAGTGCTCTCTCAGCGCCAGCAACAAGAGCATCACAAATCTCGCTATGCCAGCGCGCCGTAATAATGCTGACCTTTTTACTAGATAGATCTTTAAGATTTATCTTTGGTGATACTCCGGACACCGTTATCTCCTTCTAGTAATGAGTGACCTAATCGATCTCGTTTGGTCTGTAAATAACTGAGATTATGAAGATTTGAATTTGTTGGTAATTGGATTACTTTTGTTGTAATTCCCGACTCCATCAAAACTTTTACCTTATCTGGATTATTCGTCAATAAATCTACCGAATCAATTCCTAAGGTTTTCAAGATTTCTGCGGCATCAGCAAAATCTCGCTCGTCGACTTCGTGTCCGAGCGCCAAATTTGCATCGACTGTGTCCATGCCACTTTCTTGCAAAATATATGCCTTTAACTTCTCGCTTAAGCCGATTCCTCTACCCTCTTGTTCACGCAAGTAAATAATTACCCCACTGCCTGCGCGGTCAATTTCGTTAAATGAATTTGCCAATTGATCGCCACAATCGCAACGTTGTGAACCCAAAACATCACCCGTTAAACATTCTGAGTGAATACGCACTAAAACAGGCTTCTCGGATATATCTCCCAATTTCAACACCGCGTGGGTGATGCCACCTTTTCCGGCAAAACTAGCGATCTGCCAATCATGATCACCGCGTGGCAGTTTTGCCCACTCCAGCGCAGTTCTTACCTTTGCAGTGGAACTCTTAGAACTTTTGGCGAGCTCTTCAATTGTGATGATTGGAATCTGATGTTCATCAGCAAACTTAAAGAGATTATCGCCCCGCATCATCGAGCCATCTTCATTTACCAATTCACAGATAACACCGACTTCTTCTTTACCTGCACGAGCACATAATTCAATGATTGCCTCTGTATGTCCGCGTCGCTCCGCCAATCCACCAGGTACTGCAATGAGTGGAAAAATATGTCCGGGGCGAATGAAATCTTCTGCACGAGCATTGCGATCAGAGAGTGCTTTGATTGTATTTGCCCGCTCTTGAGCGCTGATTCCAGTTGTAATGCCATGTTTAACATCAACCGTAACTGTGAATGCAGTTCGTTTTGTATCCTGATTATTTTTTACCATTAGTGGAAGGTGTAATTCTCGAGAACGCGCCTCAGTCATAGCAACGCAAATCACGCCAGATGTGTAGCGGATCATAAAGCCAATTTTTTCTGCAGTTGCAGCGCTTGCTAAGAGGAAAAGGTCTCCCTCATTCTCTCTATCAGCATCATCAGTAACAATTACGAAATCACCGTCTGCAAATTTCTTTATAGCGCTAGAGATTTGATTACTCATCTTTGCCCGCATTCATAAGGCGTTCGACATATTTAGCCAGAATATCGACTTCCACATTAACCTGATTGCCTGAAGTCTTGTCACTTAGATTTGTCTTGGCAAGAGTCTCCGGAATCAGCCAGAGCGTGACTTCATTTTTCAAGATACTTCCTACCGTTAATGAAACGCCATCGATTGTAATCGAACCCTGATTTACAACATATTTAGTAAGTTCTTTCGGAATCTCAATCACAAACTTATTCCATTTTTCGCCGCTCGAATTTTCTTTTACAGTCGCAATGCCATCGACATGGCCCTGGACGATATGTCCGCCCATTCTCGAATTGGCAGCCATCGCAAGCTCTAAGTTAACTGGATCGCCGACTTTAAGCTTTCCTAAAGAGGAGAGCTTTAGAGTCTGCACCATCACATCAGATTGAAATGACTCATTAGTTTTTGAAATTACAGTTAGGCAGACACCATTTACGCTAATTGAATCGCCAATCTTTACATCGGTAAGCAACTTTGACTTAATGGTAATTAGCGCCGAATCTTCCTTCATATCTAAAGCAAGTACTTCGCCTTTATCTGCTACGAGTCCTGTAAACATTATGCACCCCGTTTCAACAAGTGAATTCGGAGATTCTTTTCGGTCGAACCTAAAACTTTAACTTCGTGTAGGTCAAAATCTATTCGCTCCTTGATATTAGTAATTCCTAAATCTGTTACGGCTGACTTATCGCCACCGAGAAATGTAGGTGCCTGATAGATAAATACTTCATCAACTAGTCCAGATCTTAAAAAGGCGGTTGAAAGCGTAGGACCTGCTTCAACCAGTATTCGATTCCAATTGTTTTCCGTCGCGAATTTTGCTAACGCAGTTAAATCTCGGCTTGAAAGAAAATATGTCTTTGCGCCACCTTTCCTGATCTCGGCGCTTTCCGATATTGGACGTTCTCCCATCACAATGCGCGCAGGATGAAACTCAGTATTTCCATTGCGATTAACGTTTCGGACGGTAAGCGCTGGATCATCTGTGATCACAGTCCCAGTACCGGTAACTATCGCATCGCATTCACTTCGCAGAACGGCAACATCGGCGCGAGAGGACTCTGTTGTGATCCACTTGGAGCTGCCATCTGCTGCGGCAATCTTTCCATCAATTGTTAATGCTAACTTCAAAGTTATGTACACCTTGCCGGTGCGAATTTTCTTTAGCCAAGCTCGATTATTGAATTCAATCTCATCGCTTTGGAAAGCTCCAATAACTTCAATGCCAGCATTTCGAAGTGCTGCTGCACCACCACTGGCCAATTTATTTGGATCACTTACTCCAAAGACTACTTTCTTAATGCCAGATTCAATTATCTTTTCTGTGCAAGGTGGAGTTTTGCCATGGTGATTACATGGTTCGAGTGTGACAACTAACGTTGCACTAACTGCCTTATTGCCCGCAGCTACTAATGCATTTGTCTCTGCATGTGCACCTTGATTAGATCTTGAGTGAAAACCTTCTCCAATTAGATTTCCAGAATCATCAATTACAACCGCACCAACGATTGGATTTGGAAATGTGAGACCGAGGCCGTTAAGTGATAACTCGTTAGCACGGCGCATCGCCGTTTCTATTGAGTACATCGCAACCTCCGGAAGATTTCCGGGGTGCAAAAAGACGTGCGACGATCGCGCGATTGTTCCCTCTCATCCGGACTTTAACCGTCGGTCCTGGAATTTCACCAAGTCCACCGATAGCTGGCAGCTAGCGGGTCGCAGACTTTAACTGCCGGTTCGGAATTACACCGACCCCGGAAACAACAGCGTAAGTCTAACTTAACTCCGGATCGGCCAGTTCAAACTTTCCTTTACCAATCTGCCCTTGCTTTCGATAGCTCTCAAGCTTGGCTCGGGTATCGGCGATATCTAAATTGCGCATTGTTAGTTGTCCGATTCGATCTTCTGGACCAAATGCAGCATCGGTCGTGCGCTCCATGGATAGACGTTCTGGCTGATAAGAGAATCCTTCGCCTCGAGTATCAATAATTGAATAATCATCGCCACGTCGTAAGCGCAATGTGACAGTTCCTGACACAGTTGCTGCAACCCAGCGAGTCAAAGATTCACGGAGCATTAATGATTGTGGATCAAACCATCTACCTTCATAAAGTAGGCGACCAAGCTTTCTACCTTCTGCGAAGTAGTTGGCAAGAGTGTCCTCATTATGAATTGCAGTTAAAAGCCTTTCGTACGCAATAAATAACAGAGCCATACCTGGCGATTCATAAATACCACGACTCTTTGCCTCAATAATTCGGTTCTCAATTTGATCTGACATACCAAGTCCGTGGCGACCACCAATTGAATTAGCTTCTTTAATCAGCGCTACAGAATCCTTGAATTCCTTACCATTTAATGCAACTGGGCGACCTGATGCAAAGGTAATCGTTACATCTTCACTTTTGACTTCAACATCTGTCTTCCAGAACTTAATGCCCATTATCGGTTCAACAATCTCTATTGAGCTATCAAGTTTTTCAAGTTCTTTTGCTTCGTGTGTCGCGCCCAAAATATTTGCATCGGTTGAGTAAGCCTTCTCAGCGCTGTCTCGATATGGCAAGTTTCGATTTGTTAGCCACTTAGACATCTCGCTTCTTCCGCCAAGTTCGCTGACAAAATCTTTATCTAGCCATGGCTTGTAAATTCTTAATTTAGGATTTGCTAACAATCCATAACGATAGAAACGTTCAATATCGTTACCTTTATAGGTTGAGCCATCTCCCCAAATCAATACATTGTCAGAGAGCATATTGCGCACGAGAAGAGTTCCAGTAACTGCTCGTCCGAGCGGCGTTGTGTTGAAGTAAATTTTGCCGCCAGTGCGGATATGGAAAGCTCCACAAACTAGGGCAGCTAAACCTTCTTCAACTAAAGTTTCTTTGCAATCAACGAGACGTGCAATCTCTGCGCCATAACTCTTTGCGCGATCTGGAATCGAGGCAATATCGCTTTCGTCATATTGGCCAAGATCGGCCGTATATGTACATGGCACAGCGCCCTTTTCGCGCATCCAAGCTACTGCTACTGAAGTATCAAGTCCGCCGGAGAAAGCAATACCAACTTTTTCACCTTTAGGTAGCGAAGCTAAGACCTTCTGAGACATGTACCAAGCCTACTTTATTTAAATACTTCGGAGCGCCGATATCTCAGCAGAAAGCTGATTCATTAGATACGGAATTACCTGCCATTGGTTAAGTAGAAATTCCAAATTTTGGATTTCCATGCCGACATCTGGGTTTTTAATGCGTACTGCTCGAATCATTAGATTACGAGCCGTATGTTCGAGTGAAATAAATTCAATAATTTCGGATCGATATCCAAATATCTTTAAGATCTGAGCCCGTATTGAATCAGTGAGCAAATCTGCAAATCTTTCTTTAACTATGCCGTGACGGAGCAAGAGTGGCAAATTTTCACTTTGAACTTGTAGTTGTTTATTCAAATCGTGATGGCAGCATGGCGACACCAAAATTGCTTTAGCGTTTGAACGAATAGCCATGGCAATAGCATCATCAGTTGCGGTATCACAGGCATGAAGCGCAATTGCTAATGAATATTCTCCCGGTGAAAAATCCTTAATATCAGATTGAACAAAGTTGATTTCCGACTGCAGTCCTAGCATTGCCGCTATTTCATTATTCCGGTCGATTGACTCTTTTCGATTATCTACGCCAACTACCTTCGCAGAAATCCCGTTTAGCTCTAAGAAACGGTAAGTTGCAAAAGTTAAATATGCATTGCCGCAACCCAAATCAACAATTGATACCTTCTTCTCATCAACAATATCTGGTATCAAATTCTCAATTAATTTTAGGAACTCATCGACCTGCTTAAATTTATCGCTCTGGCGCGGAATTAACTCGCCATCTTTATCAGCTATCCCTAGGTGGAGGAATATTGGATCTGTTATCGGAATCCGACGTTCTTTTCTGCGATCATGCTCGAGGCTCTGGATTTCAGCTGTTTGATTGTTGTTGGATCTGCGAATCTTCAGATTCTTCTCTTCATTAATGTGAATTTCGAAGATTTCATCGGTGGTTTCGATTCGAATATTTGCATATCCCGCATCAACATATCTAGTGATATCTATTTCGTCGGGTAGAAAATTCTTGGTTATATCTTTCCGTCCATCATGAGAAACAGTCTGGAGATGTAGTTGTCTCTTTATAAGTACCGGTCGGATATCTACACGTAAGAATTCGGGCTGTAATCCTTTACGCTTTCCAGAAATAACAGCACGGCGCAATCTGTTGGCATTTCGCAGCCAAGAGTTAGCAAGGTCTATATCTTCCATAGGAGTTCTTAATCCTACGGCTTGCCTCAGATAGCTTTGCGCTTTCTTAAGGTATCTCGGTTGATCTCCTTGGCTCGCTCATGTTTTTTACGTAACTGAAACTCGATTGTTTCGGCGGCTTCATCAAAAGCAGCCAAATCATTGAAGGCTCGTGCATCTGCCCGCAAAAGCGGTCCGGCACCTCGTGAGGTAATCAATACATGATGCGAAGATTTTCCATGATGTGGATTTGTTTCATGGATAACTTGAACTTCAATTCTTTCAATTGGTACGTTAAATCTTTCTAGTCGTTCTAATCTCTCAGTAACAATTTCATTGAAATCCTCGGCGAGAGCAACGCCGCGGGCATGGATAGTTATTTTCATAAGACCTCCTAGTCGAAGGTAACAATCACTTCCTAGGAAACAATAGTTAATTGCTGGGAATTAACATAGATGAGGACTACTCTTTATTTCGATGTTCCTTGACCGAAGAGACCTGCTCGCAGGCGTAACTGTCGGAATTGTCGCACTCCCGCTCGCCTTGGGTTTTGCAATCACAACTGGAGCCTCACCAGGTGCCGGGTTAGTTACCGCCATTGTTGCTGGATTTGTGGCCGCAGTGTTCGGTGGTTCCAATTATCAAATTAGTGGCCCGACCGGTGCAATGACTGTAGTTCTTGTTCCGATCGTAGATAAATATGGTTACAGCTCACTATTCCTTGTCGGTGTCATTGCTGGAACTTTAATGTTGTTAATGGCAACGCTTCGCTTAGGTAGATTGATTGATTCAGTTCCTTGGGCTGTTATGGAAGGTTTTACTCTTGGCATTGCGCTAATAATTGCGTTTCAACAAATCCCATTGATCTTTGAAGTAAGTAAAGCGTCAGGCACACATACTTTTATTGTTGCCTTTGAAACCTTTACCGACGCAATTTCCAAACCACTTAATTGGAGCTCAATATTTTTGGTTTTATTCACCTTAATTGTAAAGCGAAGTTGGCCATCGCTAAAGAGGCGATTAAGAATTAAGCTACATCTACCTGCCAGCATGGTTGCCGTTTTCTTTGCAACTCTGCTTGCTGATTTATTTAATCTAAAGATTGCCAAGATTGGCGAATTGCCGAGTTTTGGCGAGTTAATTGGGGAAGTCTCGATCCCGACTATTCCAGTAGTTTCACTTCTTTATGCAGCAGTGGTCGTCGCCCTTCTTGGCGGAATTGAGTCTCTCCTTTCAGCACGAGTTGCCGATGCCATGGCGGTTAAGCGCTCACATCAAGAAGGCGACGAAGCAGTTGATAAACATCAACCAAATCGCGAGTTATTTGGCCAAGGATTGGCGACAATCGCTTCTGCAGCAGTGGGCGGTATGCCGGCAACCGGCGCAATTGCTCGTACCTCTGTAAATGTTCACGCTGGCGCTCGTACTAGGCTTGCTGCGATAACGCATTCGATTTTTCTTCTTATTGTTGTTCTATTTATAGAGCCATTGGTTTCAATAATTCCAACCGCTGCACTTGCTGGTGTGCTGCTCGGTACATCACTGCGAATAGCTAATCCAGCCAGCATCCGGGAAGCTTGGCGGACCACCAAGGAAATCCGAATTGTTTATCTAGCCACTGCAATCTCTGTTCTAGCAATTGATTTGATTTGGGGAATTTTAATCGGAATTCTTATTGATCAATTTATAAAACGTAAATCAGAATGGAAGCAGAACCAAAAGAACAGTTAATCCACCTGCAAGAAGAGCAGCTTGAGCAAAGATTGTTAACGCGGTTTTTCGATCAGCTCTTCGATCTTCGGGGCTCTGGACCTTTGCCATATCCCCTAGTTTTCCTAAGTTGAAAGTTCCCATTAATCCATATGCAAGGCAGAATTTCTTTCGCGATTGAATGTAGCCAATTGCAAATACCATCAAAGGCAAGAAGAGCGAGAGACGAGCAATCGGTTCTGCATCTGAGGCAATCAGGCCAAGTAAACTGAAAATAGAAAGTGCCAGACCGACAAGGGCTACAACCTGTCTCCTTCGGATTTCTTCTTTACCTAAATTACAGGTACCTGGAATATATGAATAACTCATATAACTTCCTCGAATTCTTCTTCATCTGACCAATCCACTTCTTCTTGTTTTTCAAACCAAGTCAAGAAAGAAAGAATCCCTCGAATTGCTACTGCTAAAAGCGCAATTAAAGTGAATATCCGGCGGAGGAATTTCATAAGTAAATTCTAGGAGGATTTCGCTAATCTCTCTAGCGCAGCGCGCGCAGCATTATGTCCTGCAATTCCACTTACACCGCCACCGCGTCGTGCTCCGGCACCAGCGAGAAAAATCCTCGGCGAGATAGTTTCACAGCCCCATTTAATATTTTCGGCGTCACTTCGCCACGGAAATTCAAGATCACTGTGGAAGATATTGCCCCTAGGTAGGCCTATCTCTGCTTCAAGTTCCTGCGGCGTCTTTACCTCTATACAAGGATTTCCAGAGCAATCTTTAAGGAGAACTCCTTCTATTGGCTCTTTTAAGTACTTATTCAATCCTTGTAGAACCTTGGCCGTGATTTCAGCTTTTACCTGATCATGATTTACATCAAATATAGATGCTGGAGTGTGCAGCACGAAGACTGTGAGGGTCTGCACTTCGCTCTGCTGCAAATCAGGAGAAAGAATTGATCGATCGGTCAAGGTATGGCAATACATTTCAGCTGGAATTTGATCTGGAATCTTCCCAGATTTTGCCTGTTCAAATGCTTTTTCTAATTGCGAATAACTTTCATCGATGTGAAATGTTCCCGCGAATGCAACTTTTGGATCAATTCCGCTCTTTAACTCTGGCAGTCGGGATAGGACCATATTAATTTTCAATTGTGATCCGTCACGGAATTTTGGCGCCGGGATTGCTGAAATTTTGGAGAGCGTCGTGGGTGAACAACCTGCGAGTACTACTTTCGCTACAAAATTCTCGTCATCGGTCTCAACTTCTACATTCGCACCGTTATCGCTTAACTTTGTAACAGATACGCCAGTTCTGACTTCGACACCTAAACTTTTAACCTTTGCACTTAGTTCGTCAATTAATTTGCCCATCCCACCTTTTGGGACCTTCCATTCGCCAGTTCCATTACCGATCAAGTGATAGAGGAAACAGATATTTGCTGCTTTCTCGCGGGCGCTGGCAAAGGTTCCAATTAATGCATCTGTGAGGACAATTCCCTTTAAAACATCATCTACAAAATACTTATCTAGAGTCTCGCTAAGTGGAGTCTCAATAAATTCTTGCCATTGTTCGTCACCAACTAGCGCACGAATTTGCGATTCAGTGGGAAGTGGCTGCAACATAGTTGGCGCAACCTTCTCTGCAAATTCGGCGATTCGGTTATAAAACTTCTCCCAAGCAACACTTTCTTTTGGATTACCTGTGAAATCGACAATTGATTTCCTAGAAATATCATCGAAAATTCTATTTATCAATATGCCGCTCGCTCGAGCTGGCGTATATGAAGAAACCGTCCTGCTAAGAGTTTCAAACTTAAGATCCAAATCACTTCGGATTTGATCAGGCAATAGCGCAACTAAATATGAGTATCTGGAGAGTTTTGCGCCGACTCCAGCAAAAGCATAAACGCTAGCGGTAGCGCCGCCAAGTGATTCATTACGTTCTAAAAGTAAGACTTTCTGCTTCGCAAGGGCAAGATAACAAGCTGCAACCAGCGCGTTGTGGCCGCCGCCGACAATAATTGCATCATATCTCTCTGGCATTTCTAAATGCTCTGCATAATTCGATCGAATGCTTCCGTGATTATCTCGCTGCCAGTTCCAAAATTGAATCTGATGTGATGTTTTGAATTTGGTCCATACATACTTCCAGCATTAACGGCTAATTTGCTCCGTTCCAATATTTGTTTAGCAGGATCATCACCCAAGCCAAGTTGACTCAAATCGAGCCAGGCCAAATAGCCAAAATCAGGTTCGCGATAGCCAATTGCTGGCGCTTTTGAATCAATAAGGTTTCTTAATAATTTGCGATTTTGATCTAGAGTGTAAATCAGATTATCGAGCCATTCCTGTGATTCAGACATAGCTGCTGTGGCCGCAACTGCGCCAAACAGTGAGGCACGAAAAGCAACTGAAACTGGCATCGAGTTTATGCGCTCTTTCAACTTCTCATCTTGAGTAATAATAAGAGCGCACTTTAAGCCAGCGAGATTAAAAGTCTTACTAGCGCTGGTTACAGTAATTCCTACGCGCTGTGCTGCGGTTGATACATTTAAGAACGGTGTAAATTCCTTAGAATTAAAAGTTAGTGGAGCGTGGATTTCATCGCTGATGACAATAACGCCATATTTTTCTGCTAAGTCTGCAATATTAGAGAGCGTCTCTTTGGAAAATACAATGCCTACGGGATTATGTGGACTGCAGAGTAGATGAACTTTTGCCCCTGCTTTATATGCAGCTTCCACGCCAGCTAAATCCATTTGGTAGTTCATACCTTCATTAATTAATGGCACATCTACAAGTTTCCCTTTAACCTCGTTAATCCAGCGCCACATGTTGTCGTAGATGGGTGAGTTAAGGACAATCGGATCACCAGGAGAAATCAAAGTGCGAAGTACTTCTACAACGCCCACTCCGACATCAGTTGATGTTCGCATCTGGCTTACATCAGGTGTCCACGACCATAATTTTTCTGAGATCGACTTAAAGGCCTCGAGCATCTCCGGAAAAGGTCCGAGATATCCGGTATCAGAACGATCCACCATATCTTGTAACGCTTTTTTAATTGGCTCTGCGATTGGAAAATCCATTTCAGCAACTGGAAGCGGCAATACATCTTTCGGAAAGCTCCGCCACTTTGTGCTCTTGCGTTTACGTAATTCAGTCAGTGGTAATGAATTTAGATACTCAGCCATTAGGAACCATCCAGGACCAAAGTGAAAGCTTTGTGACAAGCATAGGAAGAGTTTAGCCTTACGATCTGGCAGTGAGTTCAATATCTCGAAAGAAATCTCTGGAGATAGGTAAGTTCATCGCAAAAACAGAACCGAAATTCGGTGAAGTGGTCGCAAAATTTGGACCATGCCCAATTGGAGTTGTTCCCTCTCGTGTAAGCAACTTTACTTCCCTGGCCGAATCAATATTGGGTCAACAATTATCAATAAAAGCTGCAGATACGATAATTAATCGAGTAAAAGTATTAGCAGGAGGAAGTTTGACCCCGGCAAAGGTTGCAGAGTTAAACCATCGTTCGTTGAGGAGTGCGGGTTGTTCTGAAAATAAAGCAAAAGCCCTAAAAGCCTTAGCTGAATCTGCGAATAATGGCGAAGTTCCACTTCGTTCTCTTTCAAGAAAGAGCGATCAGGAGATTATGGAATTACTACTCCCGCTTTTTGGTGTTGGAAAGTGGACTGTAGAAATGTTTCTTATTTTTCAATTGGGCAGGCTAGATATCTGGCCAGTCGGTGATTTAGGCGTAAGACGTGGTTGGGAGAAGCTATTTCGGATGCCAGAAGAGATTGAAATTGATGCACTTATTGAAGCAGGAGAAAAGTTTGCTCCGTATCGAAGCCATTTAGCTTGGTATTGCTGGCGAGCACACTCTTTATATTCTTAATTCTTCGGCTTTAAAACTAGTGCTACAGAATTGATGCACCATCTTTGATCCGTAGGCACGGCATAGCCTTCGCCTTCAAAAACATGTCCTAAATGTGAGCCACATTTTGCACAACGAACTTCGGTTCTAATTCGAGGCGCCAAGGAGCGATCCTCAAGAAGGATTACAGCATCATCTTCTGTAGGCGCATAGAAAGAGGGCCAGCCACAGCCGGAATGGAATTTAGTTTCGCTTCTAAATAACTCTGCACCACAAGCTTTGCATTCATAGACTCCGATAGTTTCACTCTCATAATATTTTCCGGTAAAGGCAACTTCAGTCCCGGCCTTTCGGAGAACTTCAAAGGAAAGTTCATCTAACTCTGATTCCAATTTGGCATCATCGAGTTGCACTTCGAATGGCTTACCAGTTAAAGGATTTATTTTTGGAAGTGGTTTTCCAGCTTCCATGGTTAACTCTGCACTTTCGGAAATGGCACACCGGTAGATGAATGGCAATCGTAACCATCAGGATTCTTCTCTAAATATCTTTGGTGATATTCCTCCGCGAGCCAGTATCTATGAGGTGTTGCTTCTTGAATCTCTGTGACAATCTCTGAGTAACCTTCACTACGCAATAGATCGTTATAGATTTCTCGAGTATTAATTGCCGAAATCATCTGCTCACTACTGGTTGTAAAAATTGCACTTCGGTACTGAGTTCCAATATCGCCACCTTGCCTATTTAATGATGTTGGATCATGCATCGTCCAAAATTCTTCAAGTAAGCGTTGATATGAAATTTGGCTGGGATCAAAGATTACTTCAACAGTTTCTGCGTGATTTGTACTGCCTGCGCAAACTTCTTTATATGTAGGCTCGGATTTACTGCCACCCATGTAACCGACAGATGTGGAGATAACACCGGGTAGATTCCAGAACCTTCGCTCTGCACCCCAGAAGCAGCCAGTTGCAAAATAAGCTTTCTCTGTCATGGCCAAATCTTGGCATGAGTCCTGATAACTAGCCTTATGAAAAGACCCGGTAACTGCCATTCGCTATTCATTGAGAGCAATATGTGAGATTTATTGGATAACTCACCACTTCAAACTATTGAGTATCAAGTGATTACACGAGAGAATTACCCCCATCGAGCCCATTCGGGCAAGAAGCCGCACAAGTCAGGCGCTCCATAACGAGCGCTTAATGGGTGCGGATGAATGGAGAGATATGGAAATGAATATGGACTGGCGCCATCGCGCAGCCTGCCGCCATGTCGATCCTGAACTCTTCTTTCCGGTTGGAAATACCGGACCGGCGATTGCCCAGATTGAAGAAGCTAAAAAGATCTGTGCGCGCTGCGAAGTCCGTGAACCATGTCTGCAGTGGGCACTAGAAAGCGGTCAAGACTCTGGTGTTTGGGGCGGTCTCTCTGAAGATGAGCGTCGCGCTATGAAGCGTCGCGCTGCTCGACATCGAGCTCGAATGCTCGAAAGTCAGAATCAGAATCAATAAGCAAATTTAATTCTTGCTTCAGTTCCATTCTTTAATTTAGTAAAAGTTAACTCACCATTAAGTTCATTTTCAGTTAAAGTCTTAACGATTTCTAAACCAAGATTTGCACTATTTGATATTTCGAAGTCATTTGCTAGCCCAACCCCATCGTCACGAACAATAACTTGAAACACCGAGTTATTGCGCATCGCTTCAATTTCAACGCTAGAGCCGCTCTCTAGCAAGCCATGTTCCAGCGCATTCTGAATCAACTCTGAAAGTATCAATGCGAGTGGAGTAGCGACTAGTGAAGATACTTGCCCAAACTCCCCAACCTTATTGATGCTAATTTCGCCAGGGCGTGGACTTAGTTCTAGACCATTCTTTATCAGCTTTTCAACAACTTCATCGAAGTGGAGAACATCTTTTGACCCGCTCGAAAGAGTTTCGTGTACGTGTGCAATCGAACCAATTCTCCGAACCGCCTCATCAAGTGCGGTTCTGGCGCTCTCATCTGAAATGCGCCTTCCTTGAAGGCGAAGTAAGGCAGAAACTGATTGCAAATTGTTCTTCACTCGGTGATGTATTTCCCGAATAGTTGCATCTTTACTTACAAGTGCTCGATCTCGTCGTTTTAGCTCTGTGACATTGTGAACCAGAACTATCGCACCAATTCGATTACCCATCTCAGTCAAAGGGATCGCCAATAGATCCAAAATTCCGGTTGTGTTCTCAAACTCTTCTCTACGAAGTGCTTTACCACTCATCACTACTCGCCAATTCTCTTCCTTTGGTTCTCTGCTATTAATTTGAAGGGATAGTTGATCAAGAATCTCTCCGAAATGAAATGAATCCATCTCCTTATTCCAACCCAATTTTCCAAAGGCGCTTCTTGCATTCGGGCTGGCAAAAATAACTCTTCCTTCATTATCTAGGCGAACCAAACCATCACCGACGCGAGGTGCTGATTCGGCACGATAGAAACTACCTTGAATTGGAAAATCACCTTGCGCCACCATTCGATAGATTTGATTAGCGATTTCTCGATAATTTAATTCAAGTCGAGACGGCGTCCGCATAGTTTCAATATTGCGATGACGTGTGATGACCGCGATAGTTTTATTCTCATACTTAACAGGTATAAATTCTTCTTTAACTGAGAAGTCTCCAAGTTTTTGTGTTGCTAAATCTCGAATGATTTGACTACTTTGAATTGCCTTAAAAATATTTTCGTTCTCAGTTATCTTTACTTTGCTACCGATATGGTCCTGAGCAAATACTGTCGCAGCCGTCATCGGGCGAATCTGTGCGACCGATGCGACCTCGGAATCTGATGTTGGAATCCATAAAACTAAATCTGCAAAAGAGAGATCAGCGAGTAGTTGCCACT
>VFQT010002397.1_pt1 | contig 19413 bp, 18 predicted proteins | sample 3512381 | NCBI WGS metagenome assembly VFQT01 (sample SAMN10412376, study PRJNA504923) | tailings metagenome | isolation source: Relicate 2 Philex TSF3 active mining site | place: Philippines: Tuba, Benguet | collected 2017-08-29
CTCGACGCGGTCGATATTGGTGGCGATATCGTCCGAAAAGGACTGCTGAAGGGCGGCAACGTGCATCTTGGTCATGCCCGCCCTATAAAGGCTTCAATCAGCGAACCCCATCAAAAAACGCATTCATATCATCAATCACGGGCGCAAAGCCGCGGAAGGGCCGCGCCAACGCCATGATGATCCCGCTATGACCGAGCTTGGGGTAAAGGAGCGTCGCGGCCTTGGCGCCCTTTTTGCGCAGCGCCTCGGCAAGAACACGGCTGTTGCGTGGCTTGACCGTTTCATCAATCGTGCCGGTGGCGAGCAGCATCGGCGGTGCCCCGGCGCGGGCATACGTAATCGGCTGGGTCGGCGTCGGGTCAGGCAAGTGACCAAAAGCCGCTTTGGACGCCTCTGACGTAAAGGGCACAAAATCATAAGGCCCGGCCAGCCCGACGAAACTTTTGATACTGTCCTTAGGCGCTCCCGCCTTGGCCAGCCATTCGGGATTGAGGCTCAACAGCGCAGCGATATGCGCGCCAGCAGAATGGCCGGTCAGATGGATGCGCGCCGGGTTGCCGCCATAATCCGCGGCATGGGCGTGCACCCAGGCAACAGCTGCTGCCCCATCCTCGACAAAGCCGGGGAAGCGGACATCGGGGACCAGCCGATAATCGGGGATGACAACCAGATAGCCGCGCTCTGCCAAGGCGCGCCCAGCAAAGGCATAAAGCGCCCGCTCCCCGCTGTTCCAACTGCCGCCGTAAAAGAAGATCACAACATCTCGGGGCTTGGTCGCCTTGGCGGTCGGCGCCCAGATGTCGAGCTTTTGGCGCGGCAACGGCCCATAAGCCACATCGCGCGCCACCTGCTGCGTCGGCGATGAAAAGGACATCAGCGTGTCGATGCTGTTGAGCACGCCAAGCTGGCTCCAGCGGCTTGCCACACCGAGGCTGATAATGGCCGCCCCCAGCGCGACCAGCGCAAAGATGATCTTCCCCATAGGCCCTACATCGCACGCGCTTGACGTTTACGGCAAGTGCGTTGACGATGTCCCCAACGAAAGAGGGTGCGATGAGCTGGGAAAAAGAAGTTGAAGAGCTGAAGCGGCGTCAAAAAATGGCCGAGGGGATGGGCGGGCCGGAAAAGCTCAAGCGCCAGAAAGAGGGCGGCAAGCTGAATGTCCGCGAACGGATCGCCGCACTGGTTGATAAAGGCTCGTTCCGCGAGGTCGGGAAATTGGGCGGCGTCGGCCAATATGACGCCAAGGGTAATCTCACCGGCTTTCTGCCTGCTAATATCCTGTTCGGTCGCGCCCGGATTGAAGGGCGGCCAATTGTTGTTCAGGCTGATGATTTTACGGTGCGCGGCGGCGCGGCAGATGCCTCGCTCCACGGCAAGCTTATCCAGTCGGAAAAGCTCGCCAATGAATATCGCTTACCCTTGGTCCGGCTGATCGAGGGCACGGGCGGCGGTGGCTCCGTCAAGACGCTAGAGACGACGGGCTATACCTATGTGCCCGAAGTACCGGGCTGGGAGTTGATGGTGGATAATCTCTCCACCGTGCCCGTCGTCGCGCTCGGCCTTGGCCCGGTGGCGGGCCTGGGCGCGGGGCGGCAGGTGATGGCGCATTATTCGGTGCTGGTAAAAGGCCTGTCGCAGATGTTTGTCGCGGGGCCGCCTGTGGTTGCCGCCGTCGGGGAGAACCGGACCAAGGAAGAATTGGGCGGCTCTGCGATCCATGCCAAGAACGGCGCGATTGATGATGAAGCCGAAAGCGAAGCGGACGCCTTTGCAAAGGCCCGACGCTTCCTTTCCTACCTCCCCTCCTCGGTGCATGAGCTTCCCGCCCGCACCCCCACCAATGACAAGCCCGACCGCCGCGACCCCGGCCTGATCGACGCTGTTCCGCGCGATCTGCGGCACCTCTACAAGATCCGCCCGATCATCGAGGCGGTGGTGGATAATGGCAGCTTTTTTGAAATCGGCCGCCAGCATGGCCCCAGCGTGGTGACAGGTTTTGCCCGGATGGATGGTTATCCCGTCGCGTTGATGGCGTCAGACCCGATGGTCTTGGGCGGGCTGTGGACGGCGGCCAGTTCACGCAAGCTGGAACGCTTTGTCGATATGGCCGATACCTTCCATCTGCCAATCATCCATCTGGTCGACGTGCCGGGCTTCCTCATCGGTCGCAAGGCCGAGGATGAAGCGACGATCCGCTTTGGCAGCCGCGCGATGATGGCGATGTATCAGGCCAAGGTGCCGACCTGCGCCGTTATCCTGCGCAAGGCCTATGGCATGGCCGGCAGCGCCCATGCCAACCTCTCCCGCCACAAATGGCGCTATGCTTGGCCCTCGGGCGATTGGGGGAGCCTGCCGATCTCTGGCGGGCTTGAAGCAGCCTATAAGGCTGATCTGGAAGCCAGCGACAACCCCAAGGCGCTGTTGAAGGACATCCAGAAGCGCCTGAACGATGTCCGCAGCCCCTTCCGCACCGCCGAGAAATTCGGCGTGGAAGATATTATCGACCCGCGCGACACGCGGCCCCTGCTCTGCGAGTTCGTGGAACACGCTTATCGCGTGCTGGAGCCGGGGCCGGTGCTGAAGGGGTGGCGGTGCTAAGGGCAGCTCCGCGCTTCAGACCCGCGGCACCTGCTGGCTGATGCAGTGGAAGCTGCCGCCGCCCGTCAGGATAGCGTTGGCGGGCAGGCCAATGGTCTCGCGGCCGGGGAAGAGCTTGGCGATGGCGGCGACAGCCTTGTCGTCGCTCGGGCCGCCATAGGTCGGGACGACCACCGTCTTATTGCCGATATAGAAGTTCATATGGCTGGCTGGGATGGGTTCACCCTCGTCATCCACATGGAGCCCGGCAGAGGGGATCAGCGCGATTTCCACCGGCCAGTCCTTCGCCCGCGACAGGGCGTCGGCAAAAATTTCGGCATTGGGATCATCGCTGTCCAACGCTTCAGGAAGCGCGAGGACACCGGGGGCGACAAAGCGGGCAAGGTTATCGACATGGCCGTCGGTATGGTCGTTCAACAGGCCAACACCGAGCCACAGCACCTCTTTCAACCCCAGATCGGCGCAGAGCCGCTCTTCAATCTCGCGGCGCGAGAGCTTGGGGTTGCGGTTGGGGTTGAGCAGGCACTGGCCCGTCGTCACGCACAGCCCTGCGCCATCGACATCAATCGCGCCGCCTTCCAAAATCCAGTCGCGCGGCTGGCGGGCCAGCCCCGCCTGATCGCACAGAACGCGCGCCAGATCATCATCCAGCGGAGACGGGTATTTGCCGCCCCAGCCATTGCCCGGATAATCGAGCGCCAGCGGATGGCCATCTGCCGCGACAAGGATTGGCCCGGTATCGCGCAGCCAGATGTCAAAAAAGGGCGCGGCGATAATCTCAACGCCCGGCGCCGCCAATTGACGCGCCGCGGTTTCGGCGGCGGCATTGGCGCAGACCAGCCTGACTTTTTCGCCCGCACCGCCTGCATCGACAGCATTGGCAAAGGCCGCAACTTCAGCCTGCGCCCCTTCCAGATCCTCTAGCCAAAGATCGGCTGCACTTGGAAAGCCAATCCAGACGCTCTCATGCGGGGCCCATTCAGCCGGCTGGTGCTGGCTCATTTCGCGGCTCGGCTCGCATCGCGGATCGCGCGGAACTCGGCGCTGGGATACCAGTTGGGCCAAGCATTGCTTTCCGCCAAGTCCCGGCCGATCTGGTAATTGAGCGTGAGGTCTTCGAGGGCCCCGTCCCAGTTCCAGTCCTCACGATATTCATCCTGCGGCTTGTGGTAACGGTTGACCGTATAATCCTCGCTGGCTGCGGCGCCAGCTACCTTGCCGCCGTTCAGCAGGTCTTCGCCCGAATCAAAATAGATCATCGGCACCCCGCGCTTGGCGAAGCTGAAATGGTCTGACCGGTAATAGCCCCCCTTTTCGGGTGTTGGCTCGGGCACGACAACCCGGTTCTGCGCCTTAGCGTAACGCGCCAACATCGGCTCCAGCTCAGACTTTCCGGGGCCGATCACGACCACATCGCGCGTCCGCCCGAGGATGTTGAGCCCGTCCATATTGACGCCGCCGACCGTCTTGGCGAGCGGGAAGACCGGATTGGCAGCATAATATTCAGACCCCAACAACCCTGACTCCTCCGCCGTCACGGCGACAAAGGCGATCGAACGATCTGCCGCGCCCGCCTTGGCATGGGCCTCTGCCAGGGCAACCAGTCCCGCGGTTCCCGTCGCATTATCCAGCGCGCCGTTGCAGATATTGTCGCCGTTGACCGGCTCGCAAATGCCCAAATGGTCCCAATGCGCGGAATAGAGGACAACTTCATCCGGCCGCGTTTTGCCGGGGAGAAGGCCAACCACATTATGCGAGACTTGCCGGGCAATCTCGGTCGTAAAAGAAAGAGAGGCCTTCACGCCTAGCGGCACCGGCTTAAAGCCCTTGCGTTTGGCCGCAGCCGTCAGCTTGGCAAGATCGAGCCCGGCTGCGGTGAAGAGCTTCTGCGCCGCCGCCCCTGTCATCCAGCCATTGGCGTGGGTTTCCCCCATATGATTATCGGCGGCATCCATCATGATCTGCGCGCCCGTCCAGCTCGAAACGACGACGCCCCAGGGATAGGCTGCGGGATAGGTATCATGAATGATGATCGCGGCGGCCGCGCCTTGGCGGGCCGCTTCTTCAAATTTATAGGTCCAGCGGCCATAATAGGTCATCGCCCGACCCTCAAATGGCCCCTTCAGATCTTTGCGGCCATAGTCGGGATCGTTGATCAGGATGATGACGGTTTTGCCCTTCACATCCAGCCCGGCATAATCATTCCAGCCGCGTTCCGGCGCGTTGATGCCAAAGCCAACAAAGACGACATCGCTGTTCGCAATCTCCGTCTTGGGGGTGATGCGGTAGCTGCCGGCGACAAAATCTGACTTATAGGCAAGGCTGACCGGCGTCTTCCCGCCGGCAAAGCGCAATTGCATCTCGGGGCTTGCTGTCATCCGCACCATCGGCACCGGCTGAAACCAGCTGCCCTTATTGCCCGGCTGCAAACCCATCGCAGCAAAGCGGCCCGCCAGATAGCCGATTGTCTTATCTTCCCCCGGAGAAGTCGGCGCCCGGCCTTCGAACAGATCTGACGACAGCGTCTTCGTGACCTCTTTCAGCGTATCGACCGACAGAGCGGGCGTCGCCGCAAGAGCCGCACCGGGCGCCATTATCAGAAGCGACAGCGAAGCAAGAGCATTGCGCACCATAGGATTCTCCAAAGCTTTAGATGCCAGAGGTCATGGCAAAGCCGTGATGATCCGACAATGAAAAAGGGCGGCCCAGATGGACCGCCCTTTGAATTTCGCCTGAAACAAACCTTAGCGCGAATAGAATTCGACGACGAGGTTCGGTTCCATCTTCACCGGATAGGGCACTTCATCGAGCGTCGGGACGCGCGTGAAGGTGACCTTGGCGGCGCCATCGGGTGCGATGTAATCCGGGATGTCGCGCTCAGCGAGGCTCTGCGCTTCCATCACCAGCGCCATTTCCTGCGCCTTGTTACCGAGGCTGATTTCATCACCCGGCTTGATCTGGCGCGACGCAATGTTGCACTTTTCGCCATTGACGCGGATGTGGCCGTGCGAAACGAGCTGACGGGCGGCAAAGATCGTCGGCGCAAACTTGGCGCGATACACGATCGCATCGAGACGACGCTCGAGCAGACCAATGAGGTTCTGCGAGGTATCGCCCTTCATGCGGTCCGCTTCTTGATAGGCGCGCTTGAACTGCTTTTCAGTCACATCGCCATAATAGCCCTTGAGCTTCTGCTTGGCGCGCAGCTGGATGCCATAGTCCGACATCTTGCCCTTGCGGCGCTGGCCGTGCTGGCCGGGACCATATTCGCGCTTGTTAACCGGGGACTTCGGACGGCCCCAGATGTTTTCGCCCATACGGCGATCAAGTTTGTGCTTGGCGCTATGGCGCTTCGACATGATTATTCTCCAATTGCGTTCGTTTCAGTGTTCCGGAACCGCGCGACAGGGCCAAAAACCAAGCCGGACACCTGCTTCACCGGAGTGCAGGGTCAATTGCGGAAGGCCGTGCACATACAGGCGCGGCCCCAAGAGTCAAGTTTTGCGCGCCCGGTGCGCGCCCTCAAGCGCACTCAGCACGCCGCGCATCGTGCGCACTTCATTGGCATTCCAGCTGGGCTTGGTGAGAACAGAGCGCAACGTGCGTTTGGTTGCGGGGACGCGATCAGGCGGGAAGAAATAGCCCGCATCCTCCAACATCGCATCCAAATGGTCGATCAGCCCGTCCAGTTCCTGCTGCGCGGCAGGCGGGTCCAGATCCACCTTGGGCGGGCTTTCCAGCCCGATAGGCTTGGACCATTCATAGGCCACAAGGATGACTGCCTGCGCGAGATTGAGCGAGCCGAACTCCGGGTTGATCGGCACCGTCAGGATTTTGCGCGCGACCGCCACATCATCGGTTTCCAGCCCCGCGCGCTCCGGCCCGAACAAAATCGCGGTGCGGCCCGGTGCGGCATGGATCTCCCGCGCAGCTTCCTCAGGGGTCACGACCGGCTTGACCAGCCCGCGCTTGCGCACGGTTGTCGCATACACCTCGCTGCAATCAGCAATGGCGTCCGCCAGCGTCTCAAACACCTGCGCCTGTTCCAGCACGATGTCCGCCCCGGCTGCCGCCGGCCCGGCAGCCGGATTGGGCCAGCCATCGCGCGGGGCCACAAGCCGCATCTCGGTCAGCCCGAAATTGAGCATGGCGCGCGCGGCCTTGCCGATATTTTCGCCCAGTTGCGGGCGCACCAGAACGATAACGGGGGCCACGTCTATTTCCGCGCGGCTTCTGCCACGCTGCCCGCAAAGTCCTCAAAGTCGCGCGGTTCGGTAAAGTCGCGATAGACCGAGGCAAAGCGAATATAGGCAACGCCGTCCAGGCCCTTCAGCCCTTCCATCACCAACTCGCCAATCGTCGATGCGCTGACTTCGCTTTCGCCTGAGGTTTCCAGCTGACGCTGGATGCCCGAGACGAGCCGCTCGATCTTCGCCGGATCAATCGGCCGCTTACGGCAGGCGATCGTGACAGAACGTTCCAGCTTTTCGCGCTCAAAGGTTTCCCGCCGCCCTTCGGACTTCACGACCGTCAATTCACGCAACTGGATGCGTTCAAAGGTTGTGAAGCGCGCACCGCACGCTTCACACTGGCGCCGTCTGCGGATCGCGGCATTGTCTTCGGTCGGACGCGAGTCCTTGACCTGACTGTCGTCATGTCCGCAAAACGGGCAGCGCATCTTTTACATTCCGTCGTAAATGGGGAAGCGGGCGCACAGCTCTTCCACCCGCTGACGAACATGGGCTTCCGCCTGCGCGTCGCCGGCTTCGCCATTTTTGCGCAGACCATCGACAACTTCGGCGATCATCTGGCCGATCTGGCGGAACTCGGCCGGGCCAAAGCCGCGCGTCGTGCCCGCGGGCGTCCCCAGACGCACGCCGGATGTCAGCGCCGGCTTTTCGTCGTCATAGGGGATGTTATTCTTGTTGCAGGTGATGGAGGCGCGGTCGAGCGCATGCTCGGCGTGCTTGCCCTTGGCCTGTTTCGGCCGCAGATCGACAAGCATCAGGTGATTGTCCGTCCCGCCCGAGACAATATCGAGCCCCTGTTCCTGCAAGGACGCAGCAAGCGCCTTGGCATTGTCAACGATGGCCTGGGCATAGGCCTTGAACTCGGGCTTCATCGCTTCGGCAAAGGCAATCGCCTTCGCCGCGACAATGTGCATCAACGGCCCGCCCTGAAGCCCCGGGAAAATCGCGCTGTTCATCTTCTTCGCAATGGCTTCATCATTGGAAAGAATGATGCCCGAACGCGGTCCGCGCAGCGATTTGTGCGTCGTCGTGGTCGTGACATGGGCATGGGGCACCGGGCTGGGGTGGACACCGCCCGCGACCAGACCCGAAATATGCGACATATCCGCCAGCAGGAAAGCACCCACTTCATCCGCAATCTCGCGGAAGCGCGCCCAATCCCAAAAGCGCGAATAGGCCGTGCCGCCGCAGATGATGAGCTTGGGGCGGCTTTCGCGCGCGATGCGGGCGACCTCGTCCATGTCGATCACCTGATCTTCGCGGCGCACGCCATAAGGCACCGGCTTGAACCATTTGCCCGACATGTTGACGGGCGAGCCGTGCGTCAAATGCCCCCCAGCCGCCAAATCCAGCCCCATGAAGCTGTCACCCGGCTGGAGCAGCGCCAGAAATACCGCCTGGTTCATCTGGCTGCCCGAATTGGGCTGCACATTGGCAAAATTGGCACCGAACAGCTTTTTGGCCCGCTCAATGGCGAGGGTTTCGATCTCGTCCACATATTCGCACCCGCCATAATAGCGGCGGCCCGGATAACCTTCGGCATATTTGTTGGTGAGGATGGAGCCTTGCGCCTCCAGCACCGCGCGCGAGCAGATATTTTCAGACGCGATCAGTTCAATCTTGTCGCGCTGACGGCCGAGCTCCTTGCCAATCCAACCGGCAATTTCGGGATCGCTTTCGGCAAGACCACGGGAGAAAAATCCTTCGGTCACGGCATAGCTGGCAGCGGAGTTGGTGCTCATGGATTATCCTTGGACAGCAAGAGGGTTGGACAATTTTTCGACGCGACGTTGATGACGATCCCCCCCAAAAGGAGTCGTCAGAAACGCCTCAAGACAGGCTTTCGCCATGTCGAGCCCCGTCAGGCGCGCGCCCATGGCGATGACATTGGCGTCATTATGCTCGCGCGCGAGCCGGGCGGAAAGCGGCTCGGAAACGAGCGCGCAGCGGCACGCCGGGTTGCGGTTGACGGCGATGGAAATACCGATGCCAGAGCCGCATAAGGCAACGCCCCGCGCTGCCGCGCCAGAGGCGATAGCGGCCGCTAGCTTATAGCCATAATCAGGATAATCGACGCTTGCGCTGTCATGGGGACCAAGATCGTCAACCTCATGGCCTGCGTCGCGCAACCAGCTGGAAAGCGCCGCCTTCAGCTCAAGCGCGGCATGATCGGAAGCGATTGCAATGCGCATATCTTCGCCTGCACCCCAATGGAAATTGACTCGAATAGCCGCCCCTTAGGGGAGGTGCCCGATAATTGCCACTAGGGATTGTGGGCAGGCGCAAGGACTTGGGGATTGGCCGCAACGAGCAAGAAGGCCGACCGTCCTGCTCAGGCCAAAAAAAAGAGCCCCGGTGCGACAGGCGCACCGGGGCCAGGCAACCTCCCCTTGAGGTATCGCTTAGAACTTGAAGCCGGCAGCCAGACCGTAGCGGCGCGGTTCGAGTGTAAAGATGTTGGTGTAGTTACCCGACGATTGGTCAGTCACGTACAGACCGGTGATCGACGCATTGTCGAAGAGGTTCTGTACATAGGCCCGCAGATACCATTTTTCGTCCTGACCGTTGAGCTGGATCTGCGCATTGGTCTGGGTGTAGCTGTGGATCTTGTTGATCTCGCCGTTGAAAATATTGCCGTAGCTTTCGCCCGTATAGGTGAAGTCAGCACGCGGAACGATCGTCATGCCGTTCGACGTTTCAATGGTATACTGGGCCCCAACGGAGAATTTGTAGTTGGGAGCCTGCGGCAGGTTATTCCCCTTGATATTGACCGGCACGCCATTGGTAATGGTGATGCCGCCCAGCGCTGCTCCTGCTGGGCCAGCAGCAGCACCGGTAAGGACGCTACAAATGCTGAACGCACCATTTGCGTTTAGGCCGCTATTCGGCCCAAAGCTGGTCGGCGCCTGCAGACCCAAATTGGTGTTCACCGCCGCAACGAAACCATTCACGGCGGCCGCGCTGCCCGCATTCGAGAGAGCAACGCAGTTCGCGCCGTTCGTCACATCCTTGATCAGGACTGCGTCTGACCGGCCCGCCGACGGATCACGCGGGTTGAACAGTCGGCTACCCGAGTCACCTGCCTTGGTCTTCAAATAGCTGGCGCCGATGTTGATCGCCAATTCGCGGGTGGGACGGATGATGCTTTCCAGCTCAAGACCGTAAATATCCGCATCGACGTTATCGTTGACCGACGTCCGGGCAATAATGCGGCTAAGCTGCAAGCCCTTATACTGATAATAGAAGGCGGTGGCATTCAGGGTCAATTTGCCGTCCATAAGGACATTCTTTGAGCCCACTTCGAATGCGTTCACGAATTCAGGCTTGAACGACTCAGACGCCGCGAAAATCGGGCTGAGCGGCGGGTTGATCCCACCCGATTTATAGCCCCGTGAGAAGGACGCATAGATCAGGTTATCATCCGAGATTTTCCAATCCAGCACGGCGCGGCCGGTCCATTCAGTGAAACCAACCGACCGTTCTTGAAATAGCTGGTTACCCGTTTTGCCCGGGTCAGCGTCAAACGACCCGACAAATGGCGAAGAGAAGGCGTCGGTGCTGGCTTGCGGCGCCAAGAAGCTTGCCAAGCTCGTCCGAGCGCGAATGAACTTCTTGTCGTTGTTGTAGCGCAACCCTGCGGTCAACTTCACGGTATCGGAGAACTCGTAATAGGCTTCCCCGAACAACCCGTAAGACTTGATGTGCAGATAATCGCTATTGTTGCGATAATAAGGCGTCGCGAGGTAGGACGGCGGGAGGCCCGCGCCAAGCGAGGTGAACGCCCCCAGGATGCCAGACACATAGTCGATGCCGAACGAGTTCACATAATAGCTGTTCTCGTCCATCTTATAGTCGAGATAGATACCGCCCAAGAGGAAGTTGAGCTTCCCGTCAAACTTGGACGTCAGGATACCTTCGACAGACCAGTCCTTGTTTGTCTGCACCGAGCGGTCAAAATCTTGCGGCGTGGCAGAGCAGAGCTTGTGCCCACCAAATGACCCCGTGCCCGTGGTCTCCGCCAATGATGTGCAGAGTTGACCCGTCGGGCCGTTCGGCGTCAGCGCGTTGTAGACCGGCTTCAGATAGGGGACGAGCGCTGCAGTGCCCGGGACAAGGCCATTTGCGATGCCTGCAAGCGTCGACAGACCCGTCGCATAGACTGCGCGGTTCTGAACTGACAGGTTATAGTCCTGCGAGGAGTCGACAGCCGACTTATGGTACATCCCCGTCAACTGCAGGTTCAACGCGCCCAAATCTTGGTTGATGCGCGCCTGATATTGCTCTTCCGACGTGAAATAGGTCGGCATTTGATCGGTATTGACGACACGCGGATCAGCCGGGTTCACAACGCCCGAATAGGCATCCGGGCCATACAGGCTGCCCAAGCCCAGCGACGTCACCGGAATTTTATTGATCGCATAGAATTCCCGCGACGTTAGCGTGCCGACGAAAGTGGAATTCGCGTTTGTGATCCCATATTCACGGGCATTGGGCAGACAGCCCAGCACACCCGTGGGGTCGCGCTGACACATCTGCTTTTGGATGCGCATACGGTTGTCATTCTCACGGAAATAATAGCCCATGAGGTCGATCGTCGTATTTTCGGTGGGCTCATACCGCACCGAGCCGCGGATCGCGTACATGTCGCGGTCATCCATCTTCGAACCATCGAAGAGGTTTGTGGTGTAGCCATCGCGCTTCAGGTAGAAGCCAGCCACACGGACGCCCAGTTTGTCGCTCAACGGCACGTTTAACGTACCCTTCAGCTTCATCTGGTTGTAATTCCCATAATCGACTTCACCTGACGCCTTGGTCGCCGTCAGGTCCGGCCGTACCGGCACGAAGTTGATCACGCCCGATGTCGCGTTACGCCCAAACAGTGTGCCTTGCGGGCCACGCAGAACTTCAACGCGCTCAAGGTCGAAATACTCGGTTTCAAACAAACGCGTCGAGAGCAAGGGGGTGCCGTCCATGTGAACGGCGGTTGCGGAGTCGCACGTCACGCCGACGCACAAATCGCCGATACCGCGGATGGTGAAGCTCGATCCTGTGAAATTACCCTTCGAAAACGTCACGTTCGGCAGCGTCAGCTGCAAGTCGCTGGCATTTTTGATCTGCTGGCGTTCGAGCGACTCAGCCGAGAAAGCCGACACCGCGATTGGCACTTCCTGCAGGCTCTGCGATTGGCGCTGAGCGGTGACGATGATTTCGTCCGCACGCACGCCCTCATCCGCCTGCGCATCCTGCGCGAGCGCGGGGGTGGCCATGAGCATAGCAATGGCAGAGACACCTGTGACGTAGAATTGCTTCATTTTCCCCATCTCCCATATAATCGCCGGAGGACCGGCTTACCGCGACTTTTAATCGTTGCGCGTTAACGGGCATCCTGCGTTGCGATTCGGCGTCCGTCAATGGCCGAAATCACCCGGTGCCCAAGGCCAATGGGGAGAAAAGAGCTGCATCTCCGCGGAGTTGGCCGGTTGCCGTAAGGGAAATACTCTATATTCTGGCGTTATGTTGCACATATGCACCAGCCCCGCCTGATCTGCCGGCTCTGCCCGATCTGCGCCATGCCGGGCCTTTAGACGGTATGGGCAACCGGGGCGCGACCCTTTAAAGGACAGAAATGACTGATCTCGACAACAAACCCGCCGTTCCTGAAGAGGTTGCTGATGCAATCCGCACGCTCATCACCTGGGCAGGGGACGATCCCAGCCGCGAAGGCCTGCTCGATACGCCAAAGCGTGTCGCCCGGGCGTGGCGTGAATATTGCGCAGGCTATGGCGAAGATCCCGGCCTGCATTTGTCGCGCACCTTTGAGGAAGTCGGCGGCTATGACGAGGTCGTGCTGCTGAGGGACATTCCTTTCCAGTCGCATTGCGAACACCATATGGCGCCGATCGTTGGCAAGGCCTCGATCGCCTATTTGCCCAAGAATCGCGTGGTTGGCATTTCCAAACTTGCGCGCGTGCTGCACGGCTATGCGCGGCGCCTTCAGGTGCAGGAACGGCTGACGGCCGAAGTCGCCAAATGCATCTGGGACAATCTCCAGCCGCATGGCGTTGCCGTGGTGATCGAAGCGACCCATGGCTGCATGACGAGCCGCGGTGTGCGCACGCCGGGCGTCGGGATGACGACAAGCCGGCTATTGGGATGCTTTCTCGACGATGCGAGCAGCCGCAAGGAAGTAATGAGCCTGATGGGCTATTAATCGCGGGCCGTCTTGCCGGACGGCGCCGCCACATTCATCTATCAGGCAGATTGTCGAGCGTGCGCCGGATTTCCTGAATGACCGACAGGCTGGTCTTCAGATCATCCATGTCGATGCCTTCGAGCAACTGGATGATTTCCGGCGCCATTTCTTCAAGCGCGGCCTCATGGGCCGCGCGCCCCGCATCGGTAATGACGACGACCATGTCCCCCACCTCGCCCTCGACCGGGCGGGTGGACAGCATCCCGCGCTGAACCAGCGAGGCCACTTTTTCAGTCATATATTCGTCGCTGTCCTGAAACGCCCAAGCGAGCAGCGAGAGCCGCTCTTCGTGGCGCCCGTTGCGGATAAAATGGGTGAGGACGCCAAATTGGGCCGTTGTCATGCCCGCAGGCGTTGCCCGGTCGTAGCGATTGCGCAGCAGATGTTCGACAATCGCGATTTCAGTGAAAAGATGGAGGATCGTCTTCTCTTCCAGAGCTGGCTTCATCACCTTTACCCTTTGCCACGCACCGCCTTCCGGCGGGCGCCGCTGATTAACGAATCGTGCAGGCCGGATCGAGCCGGAAGTCGAGATATCCGTCAACCGACGCCATCAGTTCCGTCATCTCATTTTCGAAAAAGTGGTTCGCGCCCTTAATCTCATCATGATGGATCGTGATGTGCCGCTGGGTGCGCAGCTTATCCACGAGCTTCTGGACCGCGCCGGGGGTGACAACCTCATCCGCGGTGCCCTGCACCAAAATGCCCGAGGACGGGCACGGCGCCAAAAAGCTGAAATCATACATGTTCGCGGGCGGCGCGATGGAAATAAAGCCACGGATTTCCGGGCGGCGCATCAGCAACTGCATGCCGATGAGCGCGCCAAAGCTATAGCCCGCCACCCAAGTCTGCTGCGCCTCGGGGTGGATCGACTGAACCCAATCGAGCGCCGCGGCCGCATCTGACAATTCCCCAATGGCATTGTCGAACGTGCCTTCACTGCGGCCAACACCACGAAAGTTGAAGCGCAGCGTCGCAAAACCACGGCGGACAAAAGTCTGATACAGCGCCTGCACGATCCGGTTATTCATCGTCCCGCCCGCTTTGGGATGGGGATGCAGGATCATCGCAACGGGCGCGCGCGGGCGGGGACCGGGGTTGAAGCGGCCTTCAAGACGCCCCTCAGGGCCAGGAAAAATGACTTCGGGCATAGGTCTCGCACAAAAAAACGATATGGGGACAAGCGCAACCTTTGCGCCTTGGGCGCGGCCTATATAGGAAGACACTGTCATTTCGCAATCTTTGGGTGGCGCCGTGCCAGATCGTCTCTATCTCGACCATGCAGCGACATCGCCGGTACTGGCCCCGGCGCGCGCCGCGATGGCCGAGGGGCTGGCCCACTGGGCCAACCCGTCCTCCCCTCATGCAGAGGGCCGCGCCGCACGCGCCGCGCTTGAAGACGCCCGCGCCCGGATTTGCGCTGCGCTTGATTGGCCTCACGAGCTGATCTTCACCAGCGGGGCAAGCGAATCGATTGCCATTGCGCTTCTGCGCGCACGGGCAGACGCCGTGTTGGTGTCTGCGGTGGAGCATGACGCCGTGCATCGCATGCGGCCTGAGGCCTATTTCTTGCCGGTCACGCCCGACGGGCATGTCGCGCCCGAGGCACTATTTGGACGCCTCTCAGCGCTGGGTGCGCAGCAGCCGCTCATCGCGATCCAGCACGCGAATAACGAGACGGGTGTTGTCCAGCCGCTCGCCGAGCTGGGCGCGATTGTCCGCGAGAAGCAGGGGCTGCTCTTTGCTGATTGCGCGCAAACCGCGGGCAAGTTGCCGCTGCCTGACGCTGATCTCATCGCGGTTTCAGCGCATAAGCTGGGCGGCCCGCCGGGGATTGGGGCGCTTCTTGTCCGCGATCTGGGCCAGATCACGCCCTCGGGTGGGCAGGAAAAAGGCTATCGGGGCGGGACCGAGAATCTCCCCGCCATTCTGGGCTTTGCCGCCGCGCTTGAGGCGGGGCGCGGCTGGATGGCGCGCGCGGCGGACCTCCGCCAGCATCTCGACGCGGCGATCGACGCCGCCGGCGGGGAGGTTATCGCCAAATCAGCAGAGCGGATTGCAACCATCGCCAGCTATCGCATGCCCGGCAAGCAAAGCTCTGCCCAGCTGATCCAGTTCGATATGGCCGGCATCGCCGTCTCCGCGGGCAGTGCCTGTTCGTCGGGAACGCTCAAGACCAGCCATGTGCTGACCGCAATGGGGCTGGATGCGGCCAGCGCCGCCGAGGTCATTCGCGTAAGCTTTGGCCCGGACACGAGCCGCGCCGATATTTACCGATTTATCGAGGCATGGCAGCGGATTCACGGATGACGATCTACCTCGATTATCAGGCAACAGCCCCGCTTGCCCCCGAAGCGCTCGAGGCGATGCTGCCCTGGCTTCGCGATCATTGTGCGAACCCCCACTCCCCCCATCGCGATGGGCGGGCTGCCGCAGCCGCAATTGAGGTCGCCCGCGAGGCCATTGCCGCTCTATTGCCGTCGGGCGGGCGCCTTTTCTTTACCAGCGGCGCCACCGAAGCGCTCAACTGGGCCTTAAGATGCACCGCACAAGGCGGGCTTGCGGTGGCGGCGACCGAGCACGCCGCCGTGCTTGACACCGCGCAATGGCTAGCCGCGCAAGGGCGACCTGTTACGCTATTGCCTGTCGATCAGAACGGCCTGCTCGCGCCCGATATGTCCCTGCCCACAGGGACCGGGCTGGTCGCCGCGATGCTCGTCAATAACGAGATTGGCGTCATCCAGCCGATCGCCGATCTCGCCGCCACCGCACATGAAGCGGGCGCCCTATTCTTGTGCGATGCGGTGCAAGGCTATGGCCGAATACCGCTTCCCGAAGGCCCGGATTTGATTGCGATCAGCGCCCATAAAATCCACGGCCCGAAAGGAATTGGCGCGCTTTGGGTGCGCGATGGGATCGCGATAAGCCCGCTGATCCATGGCGGCGGCCAGGAAGGTGGCTTGCGATCTGGCACACTGTCCCCCGCCTTATGCGCCGGCTTTGGCGCGGCGGCGCAGCTGGCGGCGCGCCGCATGGCCGAAGACGCGGCGCATATCGCCCAGCTATGGGACATGGCGTGCGGCATGTTGCCACAAGGCTGGGCGATCAATGGCGCGACGACCGCGCGCTATCGGGGCAATTTCAATATCCGCAAAGCGGGCGTCGATGTTGCGCGGCTCATGTCTGACTTGCGGCATATCGCCTTTGCAGCTGGGTCTGCCTGTGCGAGCGGATCGGGCCGGCCGAGCCATGTTCTGCGCGCCTTGGGGCTGAGCGATGCAGAGGCCAAATCCTCCATCCGGATCGGCTTTGGCCGCACCACTCGGCAAGAAGATTTACGCTCCGCACTCAACGAGATATTCCAGGCCGCAGACGCGCAATAGCAGGTAGGCACATGATTCGGGTTCGCTTTGTCACCGCCGACGGCAAGGAGATCGACGCCAAGGCAGAGCCGGGCGAGAGCCTGTTGACCATTGGCCAAGCCGCCGGCCTGCCGTTGGAAGGCACGTGCGAGGGCCAGATGGCATGTTCGACCTGCCATGTTATCGTCGCGCCAGCCTGGTTTGAGACGCTGCCCCGCGCCAGTGATGACGAGGAAGACATGATCGACCTTGCGGCCGGTGCAACCCGGACGAGCCGTCTGTCCTGCCAGATCATTCTATCGGCCGAGCATGATGGGCTTGAGGTGCGTCTCCCCGCCGAAAGCTATAATATGCAGCGATAAGCGGCAGTGGTTCCGTCGACACTCGGACGGAGGACGCCACCCTTGCCCTTTTGCCGCTGCATCGCCATATGCCCGTTCGGGAGTCGGGCGGACGTGGTCTTCGCCAACCTGGTCAGGTCCGGAAGGAAGCAGCCACAACGAATTTGCCGCGGGTCGTTCCGGCTCCCACCGCAGACTTGAGCTGCCGACTATCCCTTCGACATTTGAATGATCTGGGCGTAGAAGGACCCTATGTCCGACAATACCGACATGCACGACGATCTTGGCCCTGGCTTTGATCTTGGCACGCCGCCCTCCCCGCCCGTCGCTGCCGCGGCGGGAACCGCACAGGCCTATCGCGTCCTTGCCCGCAAATACCGCCCGCAGCGCTTTTCAGAGCTGATCGGGCAGGATGCCATGGTCACGACGCTCGGCAATGCTATCCGGCGCGGTCGGCTCGCCCATGCCTTTTTGCTCACGGGTGTGCGCGGCGTCGGCAAGACATCGACCGCGCGTCTGATCGCCAAAGCGCTCAATTGTGTCGGGCCGGATGGCAGCGGCGGCGCCACGATCGATCCGTGCGGCCAGTGCGAGCCGTGCACGGCGATTGCCGAAGGTCGTCATATTGACGTAATCGAAATGGATGCCGCGTCGAACACCGGGATCGACGATATTCGCGAAATCATCGATGCCGTGCGCTACGCCGCGGTTTCAGCCCGCTATAAAATCTACATCATCGACGAAGTTCATATGCTGTCCAAGGCCGCGTTTAACGGCCTGCTGAAGACGCTCGAAGAGCCGCCGCCGCACGTCAAATTCCTCTTCGCGACAACCGAAATCCAGAAGGTTCCCGTCACCGTCTTGTCACGGTGCCAGCGCTTTGACCTGCGGCGGATCCCGGCGGATCTGCTGACGAGCCATTTCGGCAAAATCTGCACCGCTGAAGGTGTGACCGCCGAAGCAGAAGCGCTGGCGCTGATCGCGCGCGCGGCCGAAGGGTCGGTTCGCGATGGGCTATCGATCCTCGATCAAGCCATTGCCCATGCCGATATGGAAGGGGCAGGTGCCGTTTCTGGCGCCCAAGTGCGCGCGATGCTGGGCTTGTCAGACCGGGGCGCCGTGCGGCGGCTGTTCGGCACGTTGCTGCAGGCGGATGCGCCCGCCGCGCTCGCCGCGCTGCGCGAACAGCATGACCTGGGCGTCGAGCCGGGCGCGCTCTTCAAGGGCCTGCTCGAGACCTGCCACGGCACGACGCTCGCCAAGGTCGGCACCCCGGCCGACCCCGCTCAATCCGCAGAAGAGCGTGCCGATTATGAGCAATGGGCCCAGGGCCTGAGCTTCCACCTGCTCCACCGCATCTGGCAATTGCTGTTAAAGGGGCATGACGAGGTCGTCCGGGCGGCGGACCCCAGCGAGGCCGCTGACATGGCGATCCTGAGGATCATCCATGCCAGCCAGTTGCCAGATCCGGGCGAGCTTGCCCGCAAGCTGGAAAGCGGCGCCCCGATGACGCTGGCGCCTGCAGCTCCGCCTTCGTCGACAGGGGGCGCGACGGCCAGCACCCCGGCTGCCCCGAAATCAATCTCGCCAAGCGCTGTGCCGGCAAGCTTTCCCGAGCTGATCGATTTTCTGGCGCATCAGGGCCGCGCGCATCTGGCGCAGCAACTCCACGATTATGCCGGGCTGATCACCTATGCACCGGGGGTGTTGAGCTTCCGCCCCGTCAAGCCCTTGGCCGGCGATTTCACGCGCGATCTCGCGGCTGCCTTGAAAGCGACGACTGAACTGGCGTGGGAAGTCACCACCAGCGATGGGGCCGCGGAACCCTCGCTCTTGCAGCAGGAACAAGCGCGGGAGGCGGCCGCGCGGGAGAGCATTTTGGCCGAGCCGCTTGTCAAGGCCGCCTTTGATGCCTTTGCGGATGCCGAACTTCTTGAGTATCAGGCCGCGCCCAACAGCAGCACAAACCGGAGCGTGGCATCATGAAATCGATCGATGACATTTTGAAAATGGCCCAGAATGTTCAGGCGGAGCTTGAAAAGGCACAAGCCAATCTCGACACGATCGAGGTCGAGGGAGCTGCCGGGGGTGGCTTGGTCAAAGTCCGCGCCTCGGCCAAGGGCCGGATCATCGGCGTGACGATCGACGAGAGCCTGTTGCAGCCGTCTGAAAAGCAGATTTTGGAAGACCTGGTCGCGGCCGCGTTCAACGATGCGCGCACCAAGGCCGATGCCGTTTCGTCTGAAGAAATGGGCAAGATGAAGGGCAGCATTCCGCTGCCGCCGGGGTTCAACCTCCCCTTTTAACCGCGCGACCAGTTTCGCTGAATCAAAAGAGGCAGGCGTCCAGCCGGTCGCGCTTCACAATCCTGATATGCGCGGCAATCCGGTTGCCATGGCGACGCGTAAAGCCTTCGGGGTCGGCGGCTTCGCGTTTCTTGGGAAGGGGCAGAACGGCCGCGATCCGTGCAGCTTCAGTGGGCGAGAGCGTGCTGGCATCATGCCCGAAATAGCGCATCGACCCGGCATTGGCGCCATAGGTGCCGATACCGGTTTCCGCGATGTTAAGATACACTTCCATAATCCGCCGTTTGCCCCAGATATTCT
>VFQT010002398.1_pt1 | contig 19407 bp, 21 predicted proteins | sample 3512381 | NCBI WGS metagenome assembly VFQT01 (sample SAMN10412376, study PRJNA504923) | tailings metagenome | isolation source: Relicate 2 Philex TSF3 active mining site | place: Philippines: Tuba, Benguet | collected 2017-08-29
TAACTGCTTGCCAGAACTGGTGTGTTTCGCCCTTTGAGATCAAATAGATCTTGAGGGTCTTTTCTGCTGCTGTCACTGGAGCAGCTGTTCCAGTTACCAATGCGAGTGCTGCTACTGCAGCTACCGCCATTAGACCTTTCTTCATGTGTTTCCCTTCAAAAGCAGCGGATTTGCTGTGTGGGAATCCTATGCGCGAGGTACGGCTGATTCAAGGAAAAATAAGGATTTGCAGTGGATTGAAAGAGATTGTTACAGGTTCGTTATCTGTCCCGTTATGGATTCGTTATCTTGTAACTGCGCGCTACGTTCAGCGCCCAGAACGCCTCTTTCTCGCTATACGAGAACCCATCTGTGACATTTTCAGCTAGGCCAACTACTTGCGAGTAGGAGTCTGCTGCGAGCAGTGCAACAGGCCAATCCGAGCCAAACATTATTCGCGATGTCGAGAAGCTTTCGATGATGTGATCTGTATACGGAGTGAAATCTGAAACTTCCCAATCTTTCCATTTTGCCTCAGTTACTAGCCCAGAAATTTTGCAGGAAACATTTTCGAATGAAGCTATTTCTGTGATGAGAGATTTCCATGGTTCTAACTCTTGGCGCGAGATATATGGCTTGGAGATATGGTCAAGTACAAAGCGAGTGTCAGGACATGCACGCACTAATTCAATAGCAGCTTTGAGTTCAGGTGTTTTGGTCAAGATGTCATATGTGATATCTAACTTTCCAAAACCTTGCACCGTCTTAATTACTTGGGGTCTTGCTAAGTAATTCGAATCGGGATGATCTTGAGCAATATCACGGATACCTTTGAGATAACTTCCACCCTTGGCAGCTAAGTATTTTTCACACTCTGCTAAAGATGTTGGTGAATCAACATCGAGCCAACCTACTACCGCAACAATCGTCGGAGATTGATCAGCTAAAACAAGTGCTTCATAGGTTTCTTCATGGGTCATGCTGGCTTGAACAAAGACTGTGCGTTCTATGCCAGTTCCGGCTATGGCTGCTTCAAGGTCTGCAATGGCAAAGTTACGGCGGATTGGCGCCATCTGATCGCCAGCCATCCAGTCATAATCGCGTGCTGATAAATCCCAGAGGTGATGGTGGGAGTCAATTCTCATTTGAAGAATTTAACCTTGGGCAACGACGTGTTCAAGAGGGCTGCCAGCTGCAAGTAACTTCAACTGCGATTCAATCAGGGCTCGACCTCGAGGTTCAAAGGCCTTTGAATTTCCACCAACGTGTGGAACCACAATCAGATTGGGAGCGCCCCAGAGAGGATGTCCTTGGGGTAGCGGTTCAGGATCTGTGACATCGAGTGCTGCATAGATGCGATGTGAATTGAGTTCCTTAAGGAGCGCTTCAGTATCGATAATTGGTCCGCGCGCAACATTGACGATGAGCGCACCATCTTTCATGGATGCTAAACGCTGCGCGTTAAACATGTGGCGAGATGAATCGGTCAGTGGCAAAATCAAAATGACGATATCAAGTTGAGGCAGATGCTTATCAAGATCATCAATCTTTACTGTGCCATCACGGCCGGATTGGGTAAAGGCGGTGATTGATACATCAAAGCCAGATAGCTTGCGAGCAACTTCTTTACCGATAGAGCCAAATCCAATGATGCCTACTTTGCTATCGGAAAGTGCAGGAAAGCGGCGGTGGTTCCAGGTGCCAGCAACTTGTTCGCGGATAAATTCAGCAAAGCCACGTCGAGAAGCGATTGCAAGCCCTACTGCTAGCTCTGCAGTTGAAGCATCGTGAACTCCGCGGGCGTTGCACAGAGTCAGTCCCGGGCGAAGATACGCCAAAGCATCGTCATAGCCAGCGTTAAGCATCTGCAGAATCTTGAGGTTGGACATCTTGGCTGCATAGGAGAGCGCTTTGGCACCACCCATATAAGAAGGTACATACATATCTATCTGCGATAGATCAGCGCTATCTAGTGGAAAGTTATCGGGAGATAACAGAGTGATTCCATCGGGTGCAGATAGATCAGACCACTGGGTCCAGACGCGCATCCGTTACTTCACCCGTTCTGGAATAACTTCAACAATATTGGAAAGAGTTCCGACTCCAGCCACATTTATTTCAACAATATCGCCAGCTTCGAGCGCTACATCCATCGGTGGAACGATTCCAGTTCCGGTAGAGAGGATGAGGCCATGAGGGAAGTCTTGGCATCTAAAGACGTAATCAACTAAATCTTCTAGGGTGCGATTGAGCTTGCCCAATGAAGTCTCTGCCTCCCATGGAACGTTTGCTCCACGCACAATCTTGGCTTTAATCGCCATTTGATCTGCACTCGGTGCCAGCCAGGCCGGAGTGATATCTGGGCCAAGTGCTGTTGAGCCAATATAGATCTTGGCTTGTGAAAGGTAGAGAGGATTCTCACCTTCAATGGAACGAGCAGTGACATCGTTACAGATGGCATAGCCAATGATTTCGCGATGCTTATTAACATAGATAGCAACTTCTGGTTCTGGAACGGAAGCTTCGCTGTCGTAGCGAATTCCGATATGCGCGTTGGTGCCGCGCGCTCGCACAGCAGTTGACTTAAAGAAGAGTTCAGGGCGATCTGCTTCATAGACGCGCTGATAGACATCTGGCACACCACTCTCTTCTTTACGTGCATCGCGAGAGCGAAGGTATGTAACACCTGCGCCCCAGAGTTCAATCTCGGGAGCGATAGGAGCAGCCAGAGTTCCGGTGATTTCAGTACTTGCCTGCGTCACAGCTGCCTTGAGTTCGGCCAAAGTTAGATGCATCGCTTCAGTCAGAGTTGGAAGTGCTGCGATAGTGCGGTGTACACCATCGACAGTGACAGCAAAGCGGTACTGCTCATTTTTGGTGTGAAGTACTGAAAGTTTCATTGCAATCCAAACTAGTCGACGTGGAAGTTTTCAGGGATGACGTGCCACCACTCGCCTGGACGAGCTTCTGGAACTTGGCTCTGCATTGGGTCAGTGATCTTCCACCAACGCTGAGTTTCAGGGTCAGCTGCAATGGTGGCCATATCCTTTTCGTAATCTGTACCTGTGTATTCCATGTAGGCGAAGAGCAGGTGCTCATAACGAAAAATTGAGTAGTTCTGGATATTTGCCTTCTTTATTGTGGCAAGAACTGTTGGCCAGACATCTGCATGAATGCGTTCGTACTCTTCGATTTGGTCAGGCTTGATACCTATTACTTGTGCAATTCGCTGAACGCTCATGCAGGAATCCTCTCGATGAGGTTGGCATCTTCAAGCTCTGCCCAGATATCGGCTGGTAGCTCTAAATTAAAGGCATCAACGTTCTCAAGGAGTTCAGCTGCGGTTCGCGGACCGGTAAGGACAGAAGTTACTGCCGGATGGCGCAGTGGGAATTGCAGCGCCGCAGCGAGCAACGGAATATTGCGAGCCTTCAAGAACTCACCGATCTTGGCAGCGCGAGCGATGATCTCATCAGCCGCTGGAAGATAGTTATATGTTGCACCAGCGACAGGATTTGCGAGTACGCCAGAGTTAAGAACTCCACCCATTGAGATATCAATGTTGTGAGCAAGCGCGTAAGGAAAGAGTTCGCGGTGAGAAATCTGATCTAGCAAGGTATATCTACCTGCGATCAGAGCAATATCTAAATCAGTACCTTTCATAATTTGCAGAGCTTGCTCAGCATGATTGATACCAATACCTACTGCCTTGATAAGTCCTTGCGAACGATATTCAGCAAGAACTGGAAATGCATTTTCAATCGCTTCTTTCACATGTTCTTCTGCATCATGCATCAAAACGATATCGAGATGATCCAGACCCATTCGCTCAAGGCTTTCATCAAAGGCACGACGGATGCCATCTGGGGAATAGTCAAAGACCGGGACTAAATCGCGAGGCGCATCTGGAAACCAGGGGAAGGTCTCTGCATTTGGATCATGGCGAAGGACGCGTCCAACTTTGGTCTCAACGACAAAAGGAACCTTTGCTCCACGGAGCGCTTTTCCTAATCGGATTTCAGCGACGCCATGGCCGTACTGCGGTGCCGTGTCAAAGTAATTAATTCCCACATCAAGGGCGGTATTGAGCAGTTCATCTCCGTCTGCATCAGAGACAGACTTGAAGAGACCACCGAGAGGGGCAGTTCCGAGACTTAGTCGAGTTACCTCAAGATCGGAACGCTTTAACTTTACTTTTTCATTGTGTCGTGCCATTTATTCATCATATATGATTTTTCACGTCTAGCGAAGAGTCAGTTTTTATTTATTTAGCAAAGGAATCACATGCCTAAGGTCACTGGATTTAAAACAATTGATGTTCGATTCCCAACTTCGCGCGGGCTCGATGGTTCTGATGCAATGAATAAAGAACCTGACTATTCAGCAGCGTTGGTAATCCTAGAAACAGATGACCCACAATTACAAGGACATGGCTTTGTCTTTACCTGCGGTCGCGGCAACGATTTACAGTGCGATGCTATTTCTCTACTTGCGCCATACGCAGTTGGACGTGATGTCGCAGATTTAGCAACCAGTATGGGCGACTTTGCGCGCAGCTTGGTACGTGACTCACAGATTCGTTGGTTAGGACCAGAAAAGGGCGTTACGCAAATGGCTGCAGGTGCAGTCATCAACGCGGCATGGGATCTTGTGACAAAGCACGCAAAGAAGCCGCTCTGGAAGTTTCTCTCAGATTTAACGCCAGAAGAGATTGTTGATCTCGTTGACTTTAGATACATCACCGATGCGCTAACTCCCGAAGAAGCGCTAGAGATTTTGCGAAAGACTGTGCCACAACGTGCTGCGAATGAAGCAAAGTTAATTGCTGAAGGTTTACCTGCTTACACAACAACTCCTGGATGGTTGGGCTATAGCGACGAGAAGATGGTCCGTCTTGCCAAAGAAGCAGTAGCAGATGGTTACACCCTCATCAAATTAAAGTGCGGTGGCTCTCTTGAAGATGACAAGCGACGCCTGCGTTTAGCGCGAGAAGCAGTTGGACCAGATATCAAAATTTCGATTGATGCCAACCAAGTGTGGGATGTCAACCAAGCGATTGAATGGATTAAGGGAATTGGCGATGTCAATCTTCATTGGGTTGAAGAACCAACTAACCCTGATGATGTTCTGGGACACGCAGCAATTGCAAAGGCGATTGCACCAGTAAGAGTGGCAACCGGTGAGCACGGTATGAACCGCATCATCTTTAAGCAGATGTTGCAGGCGAAATCCTTTTCATTTATGCAGATTGATGCAACGCGAGTAGCTGGTGTTAATGAAAATCTGGCAAACATATTGATGGCAGCGAAGTTTGGTGTTCCGGTATGCCCTCATGCTGGTGGCGTTGGCCTCTGTGAACTTGTTCAGCACTTAGCCATGTTCGATGCAGTTGCTGTGTCAGGACACCATACTGACCGAGTGGTTGAGTTCGTTGATCACCTCCACGAGCACTTCGTCGTACCGACAAATATCCAAAATGCACATTACATGCCACCATCAGAGCCAGGAACTGGTGGTGAGATGTATGCACAATCAATCGCAGACTTCACATTCCCTACAGGAAAAGAATGGGTAAACGCATGAGTAAAGAGTTCGCAGGACTTACAGCAGCTGTTACCGGAGCAGGCTCAGGAATTGGCCTCGCTACCGCAAAGATTCTCGCTGATGGAGGAGCAAAGGTCTACGGGCTCGACATTGCAGAAGGTGGACTTTCCGGCTTAGGCGAGTGGCTGCAATGCGATGTCGGAGACGATGCATCGGTGGCCGCAGCGTTTGCAAAGATTTCTTCGCTAGACATTCTTATCAATAGCGCTGCAGTTAGCGCAGTAGGTAACGTTGAAGCTAATCCATCTGACGAGTGGCATAAAGTTATGAATATCAACGTTGTTGGAATTGCGCGCACAGCACGCGGTGCGCTGCCACTTCTTCGTAAGAGCAAGTCGCCATCAATTACCAATGTCTGCTCAGTAGCTGCAACAGCTGGCATTCCAAAGCGCGCACTTTATAGCGCAACAAAGGGCGCAGTCCTTTCACTTACTTTAGCGATGGCTAACGATCACATTGCCGAAGGTATTCGCGTCAACTGTGTAAATCCCGGAACCGCTGATACTCCTTGGGTACAGCGTCTACTTGCGCAAGCTGCTGATCCTGACGCAGAACGTAAAGCACTGGAAGCGCGTCAACCAATGGGAAGACTTGTCAGCGCAGAAGAAGTTGCTCGCGCACTCTGTTTCTTGGCAAGCCCGCTGCAAGGTTCTACAACTGGCACTTCACTTTCAGTAGATGGCGGAATGCAAGGTCTGCGAATTCCTAAATGAGTTCTATAAATGAGGAAGAACTTCGCGCAAAGTTAGATCCTCTTTCTTATGCAGTGCTCCGTGAAGGTGCAACCGAGAGACCATTCACGGGCGAATACACCGACACTGAAACTGTCGGCATTTATCGATGCAAAGCATGTGGCAACGAACTCTTTCGTTCTGAGACAAAGTTTCATTCAGGCTGCGGTTGGCCTTCTTTCTATGCGCCAACTTCAAACGATGCAGTGACCTTGATTGAAGATCGCTCGCTTGCTCCTCGCATCAGAACTGAGGTCCGCTGTGCCAAATGTGATTCTCACCTAGGCCATGTCTTTGAGGGCGAGGGCTTTGACGTCCCAACGGATCAGCGCTGGTGTATCAACTCGGTCTCGCTCATCCTTGAGGAAAAGGGCTGATTCCGACCCCTTTTGTAATGCTTTCGTTATCTAAATTCTATGGGTTATTTGACTTTTCCAGCATAGGTTTGAGCCCTCATGTGGGATCCAGGCCCCTCCAGGTACCTCATGACTTCGAAGTCACACATTAAGAGAATAGGAAAAAAATGTCAGAAGATACGAATTCGGTTTCTCGCCGTTCGTTGCTCAAGGGCGCTGCAGTTGGTGGACTAGGCCTAGTCGCCGGCAGCACACTTGCAGCTGGCTCAGCGGATGCTGCAACACGTTTGAAGGGCAGCACTGTTCGTTGGACTACTCGCGGCGGTGGAGCAACAGGCGACAAGATTGCTAAGGCAGTCAACGATGCGTTCACAAAGAAGACAGGCGCAAAGGTTATTGCTCAGCAAGTTAACTCAGATGACTTCCAGAACAACTTTGCACAAATCATGCAGGGTTCACCAGATGATGCATTCGGTTGGATGGCTGGATACCGCTCAAACCACTTTGGTGAATTGGGACTTCTAGCAGATCTCACTCGTGAAATTAACCGCCTCAAGGGAACACTTCCTGCAGCGGCTATTAAGGGTGCAACAAGCCCAACAACTAAGAAGCCTTACATCATCCCAACTACTTACTACCCATGGGCTCTGCACTACCGCAAGTCAATGGTTAAGGAAATTGGAATGAACCCAGAAAAGATTGACACCTGGGATGACTTCATTAAGTTGATGACTCTTACACAGAAGAAGGGTCTAGTTGGATATTCACTCGGCGCCAAGGGCGGCTGGGAAGCAATGGGTACATTCGACATCCTTAACGCACGTGTCAACGGCTACAAGTACCACATCGACCTACTTAACGGTCGCGCAAAGTGGACAGATGCCAAGACCAAGGAAACCTTCAAGTACTTCGCACAGCTCATCCCATTCATGAACGAGAACGTCTTGGATATTTCATGGGACGGCATGCGCGACCTTCTTCTTCAGAAGAAGACTGGTGCAATGATGATGGGTTCTTGGTTTGCTAACGACTTCAAGGCGAAGTCACAGGCAGATTACGACGATCTATGGGTCGTTCCATTCCCTGAAATCAATCCAAAGTGGGGACGCGACACAATTGATGCGCCTCTCGATGGTATTTCAGTGGCTGCAAACGGTAAGAACGTTGCAGGCGGAAAGGCCCTTGCTGAATTCTGGGGCTCACCAGAAGGTATCAAGGAAGCAATCAAGGCTGGAGATACAAATATTTATGTATCTCGATCATTTGATACTTCTTCATACGATTCATTCAACAAGCAGAAGCTTGCAGTTCTTGCTTCAGCTAAGAACATTATGTTCTTCTTGGATCGCGATGCTCGTGGAGACTTTGCAGGTCCAGTTGTTGGTCCAGCTATCCAGAGCTTCATTAAGAAGCCTTCTGATATCAACAAGATCCTCGAAAGCGTACAAGCTCAATGGGATGCACTTCCTAAGAACTAATTAACTGACATTTATTTTGTCAATTACTTAGATTCATAGTAAGTTAAAGGTATGAAGACGGCGGCTACGGGTAAAAAAACCCGTAGCCGCCGTACTCTTTCCAAGACAGATCGTTTTACCCTTTCGGCATTTGTTGGCATCCCAACTCTTCTTCAGATACTTCTTCTCTGGGTGCCTGCCGTCGTAACTATTGTTCTTTCGTTCACCTATTGGAACGGAATCCGCCTATCTGATATTCGGTGGGCGGGTATTCAAAATTACAAGACTATTTTCTTCAATGAGCCACTTTTCTACGAAGCGCTCAAGAACAATGGCGTTTGGCTCGCCTTCTTCATATTGGTTGCAACACCTCTGGGAATTTTGCTTGCCTATCAGGTTGATCGAGGCATAAAAGGCCATGCCTTCTATGAATCCATTTTCTATCTTCCGGTTGTGCTCTCTCTCGCAGTTATCGGAATTATCTGGAACTTTATGCTCCAGCCTGGTGGATTTGTTCAGGGGTTAATGGGTCTAGATATTGGCAATGCAATATCTATCTGGGGTAACCCGGATATCAATACTTGGGTAATTTTAGGCGTCGCCTCATGGCGACATATTGGTTACATCATGCTGCTCTACTTATCTGGCCTTAAGTCAGTTGATCCAGCTCTCAAGGAAGCTGCAGCAATTGATGGAGCTACTGAGTGGCAAATTTTCCGCAAGATCATCTTGCCGACGATGCAACCTGTAAACATCATCATCGTTGTTATTACCCTGATTGAGTCTCTGCGTGCCTTTGATTTGGTTTACATCATCTATGGCAGCCCAACCATTTTCCCACTGCTCAACCTTCTGGTCTTCCAGAATTTTGCTGGCCAAGGCCTCTCGATGAAGGGCGCTGCTTACGCAGTAATCCTGCTGGTGCTCTGCATCGTGCCGATCATCACCTACCTCCGTATTGTCTTTAAGGAGGACCTCAAGTGAGCACTGAGATGGTCAATAACGGGAAGTATCGCGATAAGCAGAAGCGCAAGGATGCATTCATCTCGATCTTTATCGGATTCTTTGCCTTTGTCTGGATTTTTCCAATTCTGTGGACAGTATGGACCTCGCTTCGCCCCTACAACGAAATCATTTCTTATGGAATTTTCTCTTGGCCACGAAGCCTTAATTTGGATAACTACGTAAATGCAGTGAAAGAGATGCAGATTGTTGGATATCTCATCAATTCCGCAATAGTCACAATTCCATCTGTAATCTTGACACTCTTCTTCGGTTCTTTGATTGCATTCGTTGTTACTCGTTATAAATTTAGATTTAACCTCACCATCTTGTTGCTTTTCACAGCTGGAAACATGTTGCCAATCGTTCTTACATATATCCCAGTCTTCTGGATGTTTATCTGGGTCGGAGAACTATTTGGCAACCGCAATATGTTCTATAACAACTACGCTGGACTAATCCTTGTCCACGTTGCATTCCAGGTGGGCTTTGCAGCCTTCGTGCTCTCTTCCTATATGAAGACGATTCCGAAAGAAATCTCCGAATCTGCCACCATCGATGGAGCAAATGTATTCCGCCACTATTGGAACGTCATTCTTCCACTCTTGCGTCCAGCACTTGCTGCCCTCAGCGTTTTGATGACTACTTGGATCTATAACGAATTCTTCTGGGCCTTAGTTTTGATGTCAGATGACTCAAAGCGCCCAATCACATCTGCTTTGCGACGTCTGCAAGGACAGTATGTAACCGACTTTAACCTCTTGGCAGCTGGTGCAATCATCGCAGCGCTTCCAACAGTGATTCTCTTCTTTGTTCTGCGCAAGCAATTTATTGCCGGGCTTACCCTCGGTTCAACTAAGGGTTAATTCACACCACTTCAACTCAATTCTGCTCTTCTGTGGAAGTTTCAGGCGTAAACTGTTAACAATGTTAAAACGCGTAATAAAGCTCTTTACAGATCGAAAACTCTGGGTCAGACAGATACTTGTCGCAGGCTTATCTGGTGGAGTTGCCTGGTTCTTAGGTGACCTGCTTGTTGATGGCGGAGGCGTTGTCGCTGCCATTGTTTCTACCCTGAGTATTCGTATATCGCTGCATAAATCAATCCGAGAAGGCTTTGGGCAGATTGTTGGTACGGCTATTGGTGCAAGCACTGCCCTTTTAGCCGTGACCATCTTTGATTTCGGTTTTATCGCAATTGCAATCACCATCATTCTCTGCGCCGTCGTTGCACGCGCACTTCATCTTGGCGAAGTTGCTTCCGTAAATGTTCCTGTGACCGCGCTGATTGTTATTGGCCCCGGAATTTCTCAAACTACAGCCGGGCATCGACTTGGCTCAACTCTTATCGGAGCAGCTGTTGCAATTATCTTCTCTTACTTCTCTCACCCAAAAACTCCTGCCGATAGAGCGCAAGAGCAGATCAAACGGGTGAGCACTAAAGCTGCCGAGCTTCTTGCGATAATGTCTGAAGGAGTTGCAGCAGGCTATACACAGAAAGATGCTGGCCATTGGTTGGCAAGTGCCCGACTTCTCGTCGAGGAAATTCCAGCCATCAGATCTCAATCTGTTGAAGCCCGCAGCCATGCGCGTTGGTTTCCCACAGCAGAGAAAGATGTAGCAGAAGAGATTTACATTGAGGGTATAGCTGTTGAGCACACGCTTGTTCAGGTACGCACTATTGCTCGCACGCTCTTTGACTCGGCCGTTGAAGGTGGAATCGCGGATTCAACGAAGAAGCAGATAGCAGTCGCACTATCTGCTGCCAGTTATGCAATCTCGGCTCACATAGAAACCCCTGATGATATTTCAGATTTTGGTTCTACTCCAACAGATGATGCTCGTGAGGCAGGCTCAGCGCTAGCTGAAACTCTGATTGAAGATGGCAAAGATGTAGATCAAGAGCAGATTGTGCGCGGTCTATCTATCGTGGCCAACATCGAACGAATTGCAGATTCCCTAGATCAGAACTCACCCGCGCTAAAAGATGTCATCACTCCAGATGAGCCAGCGAACGCCAAGGTTCTGCAGGTTTCACCGATTGAGCAGACTTTTTCGCTTTGGAATCGCTTTAAGAAGTTCTGGCGCAAGTACCTATAGCCCGATAAGTGACCTCTTGAGGAGATTTGCCTATACCCCTAGGGGTATGCTAGCCTGCGGTATCAAAGCAGGGGTTAGCCTCAAGAAAGGTCACAAAAATGTGTTCCAGAGTTATCTGTAATCAGTGCAAGAAATACACCTGGTCCGGATGTGGCCAGCACATCGATGAAGCCCTCGATGGCGTTCCTCAAGATCAAATCTGTAAGTGCGCCTAACCCATGGCTGCCATGAAAATTGCTCACGTTCTATCGGATGAAGAGCAGGTAATTGCAATTGCGAAGCGCATTAAGCGGGCCCAGGGCCAGCTCGGTGCGGTTGCTCGCATGTTAGAAGAAGGCAGAAATTGCGATGAAATCGTTATGCAGATGTCTGCAGTCTCGAAGGCGGTCAATACGGCAGCCTTCACACTTATTTCAGCAAGCCTCAAGGAGTGCATTGTTGAAGGCAAGAACAATTCAGATGAAGTAACGGAACAACTCCAGAAACTCTTCTTGAGTCTGGCATAAGGGAAAAATGAAAAGATTATTCGCAGTTTTAGCCGCTTCAACCTTCTTTCTCACAGGATGTGGGACTGAGGCAAACACAAACTTAGGTGCACAGGATTTTCAAGCGAAGACTCAAGAGGCAGGTGTCGTCACTCTTGATGTTCGCACCCCCGGTGAGTTCGTCAGTGGCCACCTCATAAATGCCCTCAACATTGATGTGGAAGGTTCACAATTTGATGCTGAAATTGGCAAGTTAGATAAGGATGCTACTTACGCTGTGTATTGCCGAAGTGGCCGTAGATCCCAGGTGGCAATCGATCGCATGAAGGATGCCGGCTTTACAAATCTGGTTAACCTCAACGCTGGTGTGCAGGAATGGGCAGCAGCAGGCCTTCCATTGGTAACAAACTAGTGAAAATTGTCATCATCGGGGGAGTTGCAGGTGGAATGTCCGCGGCGACTCGTATGCGCAGACTTGATGCGGATGCAGAGATCGTTGTCATCGAAAAGAGTGGCCACGTTTCTTACGCGAACTGCGGTCTTCCATATTACGTAGGCGGCGTTATTGAGGAAGAAGAAGCTCTGTTGCTTCAAACCCCATCTAGTTTGTATGCGCGTTTTCGCCTCGATGTACGCATAGCTTCAGAAGTTACGGCGATAGATCCATCCAAGAAGACCGTGCAGGTTCTCAACGAACTTACAGGCGAAAGTTATGAAATCAACTACGACAAGCTTGTACTGAGTCCAGGAGCATCACCAGTCGTACCACCAATTCCAGGTATCGAGCGTGCTTTGACACTTCGCACAGTGGAAGATGTTGAAAAAATCTTTGCTCGTGTGGAACAAAAGCCAGCTTCAGCTGTAGTTATTGGTGGTGGATTCATCGGAGTAGAGATTGCAGAAAACCTGATTCACAAGGGAATTGCAACGACGATTGTCGAAGCCTCCCCTCAGCTCTTAGCTCCACTTGATCCTGAGATGGCAACTCTGGTTGCCAAGGAGATGGAGCGTAATGGCGTAAATCTCTATCTTGGTGCGGCCGCAACAAATATCTCCGACAACGCGGTTCAGTTGAGTAATGGAGTTGAAATTCCTGCAGAGCTGATCATCCTCGCTATTGGAGTTCGCCCTGATACCAAGTTGGCCAAAGATGCCGGTCTCGCAATAGGTACTCGCGGTGGGATAACCGTCGACGAGTTCAACCGTACAAGTGACCACGATATTTATGCAGTGGGAGATGTTGCTGAAAAGACAGATGCAATTGATGGCAGTTCTACGCTGGTCCCGCTCGCAAACCTTGCTAATCGCCATGGTCGCGTAGTTGCAGACCACATAGCAGGGCGTGCAACTCGACCTGTAAAGACAATCGGTACAGCGATTGTGAAGGTATTCGACTTGATGATTGCCGCCACCGGTTGGAATGAGAAGCGTCTAGCTAATTCGGATCGAAAGTATCAAGTGATCCACTCGCATCCAAATTCACACGCCGGTTACTACCCAGGCGCCCAACAGATGTCACTTAAGTTGATCTTCGATAGCAAGACCGGCGAGATTCTTGGTGCACAAGGCATAGGTGTTGAGGGCGTTGATAAGCGAATTGATGTCATCGCAACTGCTATTCGTGGTGGAATCACTGCCCCCGAATTAGCTGATCTCGAGTTGGCCTATGCGCCTCCTTTTGGTTCTGCCAAGGATGCCATCAACATGTTGGGTTACATCTCTGAAAATATCTTGAGCGGACTTCTTGAAACTGCCCAATGGAGTCAGATCGAGCAATTTCGGGATAAGGGCTTCGAACTCCTAGATGTGCGCGCTCCATCTGAGTTTGCAGCGGGCTCAATTCCAGGAGCAAAGTCGATGCCGGTAGATGAGATTCGCAGTCGAATATCAGAGCTGACCAACAAAAACATCCTCGTTAATTGCCAAGTTGGACAACGTGGACACACTGCAAGCATGTTGCTCAAAGAGCTTGGCTATAACGCAATAAATCTTGATGGCGGTTATCTCACCTGGAGTAATTCACCTGCTTCAACTACAAAGAAAGAGAAGGAATATGTGTCATAAGACCACTTGCCGTAAGTGCGGAAAACCAACGTGGGCAGGATGTGGCAATCACGTCGAGATTGCTCTCAAAGGCATCAAGAAGGCTGATCGCTGCCAAGGACATCAAAATGATCCAAAGGAACCAGGCTTCTTCTCGCGAGTATTTGGAAAGAAGTAGCACTTCTTTCTTCTACTAGGCTTAAAGCATGAAAGCTATTCAGATAACTGCCTTTGGTGGCCCAGAAGTAATGCAATATGTAGATTTGCCAGATCCAGTAGCAGGTGACTCAGAGATTGTTCTCGATGTCACTGCTGTGGGAATCAATTACGCAGATACTCATCAGACTGAAAACAGTTATCTATCACCACAAACGTTGCCGATGGTTCCTGGTATTGAAGTAACCGGAACTCATTCCGGCAAGCGATTTCTAGCGAGTGTTACTTCTGGTGGGTATGCCCAAAAGGCGATTGCTCATGAAGCAGCCCTTATTCCAATTCCTGATGCAGTAACAGATCAACAAGCTCTGTGCATGTTGGTGCAAGGTTCAACTGCTTGGCACTTGCTCAAAACAATGGGCTCCGTAAAGCCAGGACAGACTGTCGTAATTCATGCAGCAGCTGGTGGAGTTGGAACCATTGCAATTCAACTAGCAAAGATGTGGGGCGCAAAGGTTATTGCTGTGACATCGTCACAAGAGAAATTTGATCTTGCTAAATCACTAGGAGCAGATGAAGTCGTTAGTGCACGCGATACCGAACTAGCTAAGTCACTTCGCGCTGCTAATAGTGGACGCGGAGTAGATCTAGTCCTTGAAATGGTTGGCGGAACAACTTTTGATCAGAGCCTTTTAGCGCTAGGTAACTTTGGCAAGCTGATCACTTTCGGGATGGCATCCCGCACTGCTCCGACACCTATTCATCCAGGTTCACTTATGCATGGATCAAAGACAGTTGCTGGCTTTTGGCTTGCAAATTGCTTTGGAAAGAAAGAATTGATGAATGATGTCATTGCAGAACTATTTGCACTCGTTGCAGCAGGAAAGTTGCGACCAGTTATTGGTTCTACATATCCATTAAGTAAGGCAGCCGATGCCCATCGAGCCATGCTTGCGAGAGAGACAACTGGAAAGGTTGCCCTGGATCCTGCGCTGTAAAAGTGGGCTAATTTTCAACTTTTGCAGGTAAGCCCTAGACTCCTCTCTCTACCACTGCCCCCCTAGCTCAGTCGGTAGAGCGTTTCCATGGTAAGGAAAAGGTCACCAGTTCGATTCTGGTGGGGGGCTCGCAGTAAAAAACTTAATACCTGACATATATAAGTATGTCTGCGGCGGGGTAGCTCAGCTTGGTAGAGCAAGCGGCTCATAATCGCTGTGTCGTGGGTTCAAATCCCGCCTCCGCTACGCACGAATTTCACCTATGAAGGTGGCTCAGGTAACCTGAGCCCCTCAATCACGAAGGAGTAACACCATGGCAAGCAAGAGCGCGGACGTACGTCCAAAAATCACCATGGCATGCGTTGATTGCAAAGAGCGCAACTACATCACCAAGAAGAACCGCCGCAACGATCCAGACCGCATGGAACTTAAGAAGTTCTGTCCACGTTGCAAGTCTTCAACTCTTCACCGCGAAACTCGCTAATGCTGAACCCCGATTCGGTCGGGAGTACCTTCGCTGGTACAGATTCAATAACCGTTTCACAATCTGAAGTCGATGCCTTCTGCGCTGTTATCGGCGAGAGTGATACAACCATCGCACCGCCAACATTTACGATTCGAATAACCCTTACCCAATTTGAAGAGATTTTGACCCGCCCTGAGATTGGCTTGGATTGGTCCCGCCTGGTGCATGGTGACCAGAAGTTTGAAATCTTTTCACCGGTAAAGCCCGGCGATGAACTTACATGCAACGCAACAATTGAAAGCTACCGCGTGGCTGCCGGAAATGAGATTATCACAGTTCGCTCTGACCTACATCGCGATAGCAAGCTAGTCGTGTCAGCTTGGTCAACTTTGGTGGTGCGCGCATGATTGAAGTCGGCGCCGACTTACCTGAGAAGGTCTTCTACCTCGATCGCGATTTGCTCAAGCGTTACGCCGATGCATCCGGAGACCAGAACCCAATCCACCAGAATGAAGAGTTCGCGGTATCTGTGGGACTTCCCAATGTGATTGCACACGGCATGCTCACTATGGCTCTTGTTGGTAAGTATGTTTCAGATTTTGCTGGTGGTTCTGCCAAGGTCGTTGAATTCGGCGCTCGTTTCACCAAACCTGTAATTGTTCCGGCTGGTGAAAAAGTTGACCTGACGGTCACTGCAACAGTTGCTGAGATTGCAGAGGGCAAGATTTCGCTCACTTTAAGTGCAACTTCTGCTGGCGTAAAGGTTCTGGGCATGGCGAAAGCGGTAGTTCTGCAGTGAGCGCTCCTGAATCAGTTCACGAACTAGCGCGTGCGCGGCAAGCAGCACGAGCCGAGAAAAACTTTGCGCTCTCTGATCAACTGCGCGATGAGATTGCAGCACAAGGATTTGAAGTCGTCGATGTGGCTGGGGGATACGAGCTACGCCCCAAGAAGCGCTTTCCGACCTACGAATCAACACGAGATGTTCGCCCAATTAACTCGGGCAAATATGAGATCACGGTAGCGATGATTGTCGATGGCTTCCATGAAGATGCTGTCACGACCATTAAATCAATTAAGGAGCATAGCCAGTGCGCAATCGCAGTACTGGTCATAGGCGATCCTGGAATTTTGGTTGATCAACTTGATGCACGCACATCTTTGGTCCATCTGACTGAAAGCTTGGGATGGGGCGAATGCGCCAATGCGCTGCTGCGAAATATCACCAGCGAATTTGTCGTCATCATGGACCCATCAACTCGATTCACCGGAGATGCAATTACACCTGTGCTGACAGAACTCAAGAAGCGCGAATACGTAGCCGTTGGGTGGCGTGGAGGTCTAGTTAATCTGGAAGATGACTGGCGCAGCATTGAAGATAAAGGCGCAGGTGAAGTTGATGTGTTGTTCAGCTATTTCTTTGCAGTTCACCGTGAAGATGCTCTGGGCGCTAAAGGATTTAGCAATCGCGCTATCTATTACCGCAATGCAGATATTGAATTCTCACTTAATTTGCGCCACGGACAGGGTCGCCTCTTGCAGATGGATCTTCCGCTGGAACAAGATCGTCATCATGGTTATTACGACACCGATGAAGAGTTTCGCGAGCTGCAATCCAAGAAGAATTACGACCGAATCCTTGAACGCTTTAGGGGCAAAACTGCAATATTGAGTCCACGCAGGTAGCCTTGGAACATGGCTGAACTTCGCGACTACACATCTTTACGTGTGGGCGGCCCTGCACAGAAATTTGTAGAAGTTGGAACTGAAGGCGAAATCATTGCGGCAATTGAGGCTGCGGGAGATTCCCCAATATTAATTATGGGCGGTGGCACCAATCTGTTGATTGCAGATAGCGGATTTGCCGGAGTTGTAATACGAATTACCAATCACTCACTACAGGCAGAAATTGATGCCTGTAGTGGAGCCACGCTGACTATCGGCGCTGGCGAAGATTGGGATGAGTTTGTAGCAACAACTATCGATCGCGGCTTTGCCGGACTTGAAACTTTAAGCGGAATTCCCGGAACAGTGGGAGCAGCACCAATTCAGAATATCGGCGCCTACGGCCATGAAGTTTCAGAGTTCATTACGCGCGTGCGCACCTATGACCGCCAGAAGAAGGCAATCAAGACATTTACCAATCAAGAGTGCGAATTTGAATATCGCAATTCTCACTTTAAATCCCATCCTGGCCGCTATGTGGTCCTGGATGTGCAATTCAATCTACGTGAAGGTGAATTCACTACCCCCATTACTTACACTGAACTTGCTGCCAAGTTAGGTATCTCAGTCGGAGAAAAGGCTGGCGTTACCGCCACTCGCAAAGCAGTCCTTGAGCTACGTGGACAGAAAGGGATGTTGCTCAACCCTGATGATAAGGATTCCTGGTCAGCAGGATCTTTCTTTACCAACCCAATTATTTCTACAGAGGTAGCAGCGCAGTTGCCACAAGATGCTCCGCGTTGGCCAACCACTGATGGTCGCGTGAAAACAAGCGCTGCTTGGCTGATTGAAAACTCTGGAATCCATAAAGGAGATGCACATGGTGGTGCGCGCGTTTCCACCAAGCATGTCTTAGCTCTTACAAACTCAGGAGATGCAACTGCATCAGATATTGCAGAGCTTGCAAAGAGCGCACAGCGCGCCGTCTACGAGAAGTTTGGAATTACTTTAGAGGCAGAGGTAAATCTGATTGGAATTACTCTGTAAGCAACTTCTTGATACGCCCGATACCTTCGACGATATCTTCATCGCTAGTCGCGTATGAAAAGCGTAAATAACCTGAAGGGCCAAAGGCTTCACCAGGAACAGCAGCAACTTCAACTTCTTCAAGGATTAAGGTCGCAAGTTCGGCAGACGTTTGTGGAGTCTTGCCGCGAATTGTCTTGCCAAGCACACCCTTAACTGATGGGTAGACATAGAAAGCACCTTGCGGGGTAGGGCATTCAAATCCTGGAATCTCATTGAGCATGCCAACGATTAACTTACGGCGACGGTTAAAGGCCTCACCCATCTTGTGGACTGCATCAAGATTTCCGGTCAGCGCGGCAATTGCTGCGCGCTGTGAAACGTTAGAGACATTTGATGTCAGGTGTGACTGCAAGTTTGTCGCAGCCTTGATGACATCCTTTGGCCCGATCATCCAGCCCACGCGCCAACCTGTCATTGCATAAGTCTTGGCAACTCCGTTGATGATGATGCAAGTATCTGCTAGGCCAGGAACCAAAACAGGAAGTGATGGGGCAGTAGCGCCGTCGTAGAGCAGGTGCTCATAGATTTCATCGCAGATAACCCAGATGTTGTTCTTCAACGCCCATTCAGCAATCGCCTTCGAATGTTCAGGAGTGTAAACAGAACCAGTTGGATTAGATGGAGAACAGAAGAGAAGCGCCTTTGTCTTTGGAGTACGCGCTGCCTCAAGTTGTTCGACAGTGACTAGATAGTTCTGAGATTCATCAGCAAAGACTTCTACGCTCTTTCCGCCAGCAAGTTTGATTGCTTCTGGATAAGTGGTCCAAAACGGTGAAGGAAGAAGTACTTCATCACCTGGATCAATAATGGATGCAAATGCTTGGTAGACAGCTTGCTTGCCACCGTTAGTAACTAGAACTTGATCTACTGCAATCTCGTAATTGGAATCGCGCTTTGTCTTAGCAACAATCGCTTCACGTAACTCTGGTAGTCCAGCTGCCGGTGTGTAGCGATGATTTGCAACTACTTTGGAAGCAGCAACTGCTGCATCAACGATGTAATCAGGCGTTGGGAAATCTGGCTCTCCAGCGCCGAAGCCAATAACTGGTCGTCCAGCTGCTTTGAGCGCCTTTGCCTTTGCATCGACTGCCAAAGTGGCTGATTCTGCGATTGCTGCGATTCGTGCGGAGATTCTGCTCATGGGGGAAGTCTGCACTATCGGTGGGTGGGGCTGCGCGCTCAGAATGAGTGGTCCTCAGCACCCAGTTTTACTCTGTGAGCCCCCTGCCCTTACACTTCGACGCTCACGATCAGATTTTGGCTCGCCTTGGCGCGC
>VFQT010002400.1_pt1 | contig 19403 bp, 17 predicted proteins | sample 3512381 | NCBI WGS metagenome assembly VFQT01 (sample SAMN10412376, study PRJNA504923) | tailings metagenome | isolation source: Relicate 2 Philex TSF3 active mining site | place: Philippines: Tuba, Benguet | collected 2017-08-29
ATCTTCATATAACAAAACGGTAAATCCAATAACATCATGAAAAATGGTAAGAACCGGTGATATATAAATTGTATCGATGGAGAGAAGGTTTGTATATTCGATAAAACGACCGCCGCCACCGCCACCGCCCCGTAAATATCGCGACAATTCTTTGCCTTCGTCCAGAAAATCAAAAGAATAGAATAATAAAGCATTAAAATTATAATATTTTTTATCGACATGTTGATAAGACCGAATCATACTAAATAATTCATTTTGTGTTATCTTATTCGGTGTCCTTAATGAATATTTGACATGGTTGATTCGTTCTACACATGATTTATTACAGTCTAAATAATAAAATTCAAATGTAATTTCTGTTACATCTGTTTTTAATAATAACCGGTATTCGTCATACATTATTCGCCTTTCATATTCGGCGATCCATTTTGTGTCAAGGCCGCCATCGCCGCCATCGCCGCCGTCGCCGCCGTCGTCGCTTTCACTATCGCAATCATCAAATAATAAGTGTTCGACACCGGAGTGATTCATTTCGTGGTATATAACAAAACGAAATGAATAATAAAAAAATACACGCAGTCACTCGAACAATCGCACTTCGCAGTTGGTCCTTACGATGAATATAATCGGTCGTATTTTTTATCACACGAATCGATTAAAGAAGATGAATACACCGGTGGTTTATGAAACGAAGACTCTTTCTCACCCATCATAACAGCATCATCGTAATCGTCGTCGGAGGCGGCATAAGAATTTTGTTGAAAAGCAGCTAAAAATATATTCCCAGTTGAGATTGATTTTTGTGAAGATACATTTTTTTCACTACGCGTAGGAAGTGTAGGCACTGTAGGCGTAGCAGTAGCAGTAGATGCCATAGGCGACATCGGCGAAGCATTACGCAAGACCATCTCTTTAAAATTCAACTTCGAAGCCACACATCCTGCCACAGACGATTTTCCCAAAGACGGAAACAACTCCTCGTTGGATAATTCTACACTTAGATTGGTTGTTTCGATTTGCGGATTGACGCCTACGCCTACGCTGTCTAATTCACGCGACTGTTGAAGAAGAGGGTGATGAATAAACCTGTTTGGATAGTTATTATTATGATTATTATGATTCATCGAATTTCGATTTCGATGACGTAAAAATACATTCGATTTTCTTTCTTCCCCCACTCCGACGACGCCCCCCTTCGCATCTCTATGTTGTTGTTCACCACCACTGGTCGCCGACACCCTAGGTTTATATGTTTCAGGCGCACAAACCGCAATAAAAAAAGGGTTTGTGCTTTCAATAACCGGTTTAGTAATTATTTCTTTATCCTTTTTTTTTTCTTTACCTTCTACCTTTTTAGTCGTATCACTTCGTTTTTTACGCCCTCGGTTAGTGCGACCAACACTCAATACACCACCACTCACGTCAGAACTATCATTCATTCGTTTTCTATTTCTTGTTCGTTTTCTGGCGGCTGTCGTTGTTGTCTCCATGAGTGTAAGCAAGGAAGTAACTTACATAATATAAATAATATTGTTTATACCGTTTATTCCAAAAAATTGATTTATATTATAGAAATAATCACAAGATAACGTCAATACCCACCATGTCAATCGTAACGCAGAAAACCACCCAACCGACTGCAGCCACGGACTACGAATACCCCGCACTTTGTATTCCAAGAGCGTTAGGCGAAACAACGCAACAAGAGATGCGTGATATCATTCATAAGTTAGGACTTGGCGAAATTTCTAAAATAGTTATCAAGCCGAAAGAGTTTGTTCTTCCAAAGTGGGAAATGACGACGACGACGCCGTCTACGCCATCTACGCCATCTACGCCATCTACGCCATCTACGCCACCACCCCCCCAAATAGTTAGCTATAACAATATTTATATTTATTTCAAGCGATGGAACATCGAAAATCCACAGGTTCGAAAATATCGGGACAACATCATAAAAGGACAAACGATTAAAATAGTTCATAAGATGATACCTACCCCCATATTCTGGCGGTGTGTTGCCGCAAATTTCACGACATACAATTACAACCACCACCACCAGAACAAGGACTATGACCCACCGAAACTAAATAAAAAATAAACACAATATAGATATACAATATGTCTTATCATTTTTCATCCGAAGAATTAATACGCAGTTGTCCATTGCCAAAATCATTTTATTCACACAGGGCGAGCTCATATAAAAGCCTTACGATTGAGGCATCAAAAATAGAACCACTATCCTCTTTTTTAAAAATCAATAAAAAACATACAGAATACGCCGACATGGAACGACTAATTGAAATGATTGGACGACAGCTTCATCACCTAGAAGTAGAACAAAACAAAGGCATATCCATGTTTCATCTTGACGATATTACTGTGTTTCATTCGTCGGCATCAGAAAGTGAAAAACAATCGGCCGCCACCACCGCGTATTTTGCGATTACAAATGATGAACATATTCATGATATCGATGATGAGAACCAGATGGAAATAACGACAATACCAGTATCAATGCCACCATCCGCATCTCGCATACACGGCCACGGCCACGGCCACGCACGCAACATCGCATTTTATTCACCGGAATACAAAGAATTTATGTCTAAAAAAACAATACCATATAGCCTTCATTTTAAGTCGTCATATTATAGTTTTGGGTTGTTATGTGCGTATTGCTACGTAAGTCGCACTGACGCCGACGCTGACCCCGACCCCGACGCCGACGCCGACGCCGACGTAGATTTCGATGCCCGCTTTGCCTCCATCATAAATACAAAAATATATTGGTTTTTAAAACATGTTCTCAAGAATACTCCGTCAGAACGCCGATATATTTGTGTGTAATCCGCCATCACTAGGCAACCACTCGCACTTACCCAACATAATTCGCAGGTAAAGCCCCCGCAGCCACGGCATGTTGCCACCGTAAATAATTAACATCACATCCCACATGTCGAATATACATTGGAAAATGCGTATATTTATTCGGTTCCGGCAATGACAAACAATTACGACGACCGCTCTTCAGACCGCCCTTCTCAATATACTGACTCTGCGAAACGACACGTTCCGTGACCGTCTTGGTAACCGGCTTCCACGCAACACGCTTCTTCTTGAGTGCTCCAGTTCCAACAAAATAATCACAAACTTTGGTGACACATGGATAAGGCGGTGCCGCACTTTCTTTCACAGTCCCACATCGCACCACCAGAGCAGCACGTTTCTTAATATACTCGGATTGAGACCGAACCTCCAACGTAGCCGACGGAATATCTTTATGCCACGCCCGAGGATACTGTGCTCCCTTAATCCAGCGATATTTCATATCAATCATCGCCGAATTACTGCGGGATGACCTCTTCACAACCGACGGATCATTCGCGGAAAAATACCAAGATGAATTTCCACTCGCGAATCGGCCCACCCCGCGCCCACCGCCGCTCCACCCGCCAGACCCAACCATACGGACCTGCCCGATACCGCGTAAGTTTCTATGACCGCCGTTGATAGAAAACCCGAGACGGTTTGATTCATTTATACCGGTTTTTCCATCACCTCCCGCCAAATGCCCCGAAATCGGCGCAACCCGAGGATGATTCTCTCGAACCTTACGACGCATAACCGCGATAGACATAATTACAACGACAATTACTACTGTTATATAATATAAACATAATGATATTATATAATCATACGACCCTCTATTACTTCGTTCCACTTCGTTCGACTCCACTTCGTTACGTAACAATGACTAAATACCAGCTCTACATCTATCTCTCGAAGAACCGCGACGACCCCGAATGGACCGCCCGTTACAAACAAAAAATCCACGAACATAATAGTAAAATCACGGGCAATGATGCAACAGAAACACCAGACTCAGGATTCGACCTTTTCATGCCAATAGACGGTTCGGAATACGGTTATGGAGTAGATAATCTTCTCTCGCGTAATTACATCAGCAATCCAGGAATAACAACTTCATCTGGTGTGGATGGTGCACGTGGTCTCAATCTCGCTGTCCGCACATGTATGCGAAGCCAACAAAATGCCTCAGACCCCCCAACGCAGCAGCAGCAGCCATGCGGCTTCTATCTCTACCCGAGGTCAAGTATCAGTAAAACAAGGATGCGTCTCGCCAACTCTGTAGGCATTATCGACGCAGGATATCGAGGCGACCTTATTGCGGCTGTGGATACGATTGGTGTCTTCGGAAGCACAGATATATGGCACGTATGGAAAGAGACCCTCTCTCCAATCAAGAAATACGACCGGTATTTCCAAGTATGTGCACCCGACCTCTCACCGTTCCTCGTCCATCTCGTAGATACAGAGGAAGAACTCAGCCCTCCAACCACACGCGGTCATGGAGGATTTGGATCAACTGGCGTATAACTAGCACAGCCCCTACGCAATTCTACGCTTTGTCCTCCTCATCTTCGAGAGAATCGACCGCGCCTGACGTGCCACTGCGGTATAACGACGATGTGCCGCAGCGGCCTTTGTCGATGAACGTTTCTTCCGCGCGGTAATCGAAGCCCATGAACGCGCACGGGAATACGCGGCGGCCACACCGCGACGGTCGATTTTACAGTCACGCGACCCAGCCCTTAACCGCGGACAAATCGGGAATGTCTTCTTAGGACCCAAAAAACACCGCCGTCCACATTTAGCCAACAACGCCGAACGTTCGCCGACAGTTTTAGGGGCAACACGGGACCAACCACGCGACGACGACGACGACGACCGAGATTGTTTAGTCACCATTACAGATATATATATATCGTTATTATATATCTGTAATTTAAGTATAAAAATGGCAACACGAATCAAAGCATCCGCAATGAGACGACGTGTGAAGCGACGTGGTGAGCGCACGAGTTACAAAAAGAAGGTGAATAAGACGCTGCGTTCACGGAAACAACGCGTAAGAAATACGGTGAGGAAAGTTATGAAGGGAGGAGCAGAAACAATTCAAATATTTATATCTAATAGTCAAGGCACGGTTGATAATAGTAAACCTGCTGTAACATTAACATTCTCTGATATAAAATCTTTATCTAAAAAACAAAAATTACTTATGAGTGTCGATTTAAATAAGTTCAAAGGTGATGTTCGTAAATTAATAGATTTTTTGTTTGAAATAAAAGGTTTCGACAGTAAGACCCATAGTAGAACAAAATTTTTAGTGGGTTTAGCAGATGAACCAGCACGAGAAGGAGTTACACAATGGGCAAAAACTTATGTTAATAAATATTGTAATGATAAGAATCCGAACATTAATTTTCATGACATAAATAATGACAAAGTTCGAACCGAAATGGATAGATTAATAGATGAAACATTATTACCAACTAAAACATGTGATATTGAAATAGAATTATTTGAGAATAATGGTGATATAACGTTCACAGTTCAAAATTACCACCGAATGAAAATTCGCAATATACAAAAGGATTGTAATCATTATGATAGAATTAAAAAGACATACAACGATAGTATAGTTGACGAGAATGGGAATCCTCAAGAGACACGTATACCACATATAACAAGGTATGAAAAAGAGAATCTGTTTTATCCTAAATTAGAGTTTGCCAGTGCAAAGCCAGCCATTGGAGGAATTGATTATTTTGATTATGAGGCTATGAACAGGAAAGATGGCAGTAAAGTAATTGTATATGAAAAAAAGGATCAAACATTCACATTTACGAAGGCTAATTCGACAATTGAAAGTTTAAAAACCAGTTTAAAAGAAAAAACAATTATGTTAGATACAAATGGGGAGTTTACCACGCCTAAAGATGAAGAGCAAAAGAAGAGTGATGCAGAAGCTGCTGAAAATGCACGTATTGAGAGTGAAAATCAATTCAGCAAAATTCTAGAGGAAAGACGCAAAAATGAAGCTGAAAGGATTAAACAGCTCAGTGTAAGTTCCAATACAAGGTTTGAGGGATTAAAGGATGACAGAAAATTTGTTGAGGATGACGAAGAATTTGAAAGATTAAAAAAAGCAATTAGTGACACAAAAGAATTCATGGATTTGGTAAATGAACACAAAACGCATGAAAGTAAAGCCTGGACTGAAATGTTGGAGCCCCTCAAAACGGCAGTTTCAACAAAGTATACTGAACAACAAATACCTGAAATAGAAGAATCATTAAAAATATTTCGCGAAAAATACTGGAGGACTCATGGTTCAGATTATGGTGAAGGTATACGAACAAAACTTGATAATTATTATACTTATACTCTTGGCGGAAAACTCTTATTTGAACTGAGAGATTATCTTACCATATTGGGTTCATACGATAGCGAAATAGATAAATTATTATCGATATTGACAATACCCACTTCAGACTAAATTGACTGAAGACTGAACTTTCTCTATCAGCAGGGTGATAATGTCACGTGCGTCAAACGAATAAGGTGCGGGGTCATTACGCAAAACAACACCAAACGAACGTTCGCCGCCGGTTTTAGTGACAATATCAAACGCAACAAAAAATAATAAATCATAAATATATAAACTTATAATTTATAGATGGTAAAAACATTGAAGCGAACATCTAAACGACGCAACACACAAAGACAAAAAATAAAACATAGGCGGCAAAAGAAAATTACTAAGAGAACGATTCATAATGGCGGAGCACCACAAGCAAACGCAAAACCAAACAGAAGTTTAGTTGTGACAACTATTAATATCGATAGTAAACAACAAAACCGAGAAGAAATACAAGAAGCATTTATGTGTGAAATCTCAAAAGCTGGTGGTTTATTAAATAGTTTTAAAAGCAACTATATATTAAAAATAGTCATTAACATAGGTAAATATAAACATGATACACACGAACTTATGGAGGCCTTAGTGCGTGAAGTGTTTGATTTTACAGGAGATTTTCCTATTGATATTAAAAAATATTTACTTGATTATGATAAATTGATGAGGGCGGTTCAAGAGGTGACACAATCACGACACAACAAAAGTTATCGTAACCCCAGTAATCAAGATAATCCCGAATGCTGGGAAGCTAAACAAAATTTAATAAATGATGCTGGGGGTCCAAGGAGTTATTGTAATATTGAGCTTGGTTTTAAATTTAATAAAACCGGCATTGTTATTCATTCTATAGAATATACAGGTATTTATCAGGGTAAAACTAAATGTTCAGAGGGTCGTGGTTATAATTATGATCTCATACCAACACCAGAATATTCAACATTTGAAAATAAAAAATTAAACATTAATATTGAAACAAAACTCACAGAAGATGGTTTAAAAGAACGAGTGAAAACTCCTAACACAAAGCCATTTAATGTAGTATTATTCGGTGACTATGTAATAAATGAAAAAACCAAGAAAGTTGATAAAATTATTTACCAAGCCAAGTTTTACGGTTGGGATGATAATTTGACTGAACGTGACGATGTTAAAAGCTATTTGACTGAATTAGATGAAAAAGATAAACAAAAAAAGGAACAGGAAGAACAAAAAAAGAAAGCCGCCCAAGAAGCATATGATAAAATGACGGTTGAAGAAAAAGCAGCGGCTGCCCAGCGTGAATTGGAAAGTGAATATTGGTCTGAATCAGGTATGGACTAAAAAATATTGATTTTACAGAAGGAGTAATCCTTCAACCTTTTCTAATAATGGTGTAAACAATATAATCCAAAAGCAAATGTGTATGTAGTTTGCTGAAAATTTAGGTCTTTTTATGAGAAAAGGTGTAATAATGCATGAAAAACGTTTATATATAGCATATAATGTTAACAACCAGAGAATAATAAAAAATAATGTATAAATATAATGTATAATCCAACCACAACCAGATGACAATAAATATAAACAACTTTACTATTGAAAACTATCGTTTTTCTTTGAGTTATTTGCAAAAATATAAAAATCAACGATGGAGCAACGATTATAATAATTTTCAATTAGAGTTGTTTCAAAAAAAGTATGACAATATGGATTTTGACATTGACCCTGATGTATTTAACTGGCCACATCTAATGGTGGCCGAAAGGTATGTTGATAAATACAAAACTCAATATCCGAATAAAGTTGAACGTGAATCAATAATGAAAACATTTTATAGTGAATTGGGACACAATACCCCATTCAATAGGAGTTCTGGAGGCAAAACAAAACGGCATGTCCGTCGTCGAACTCGTCGAACGCCGAGATTAAAAAAAGGCACCACGGCATCACGTAGGCATAAAATATGATGGCTCAGGTTGTTTGCCGACTATTTATTACGTTTCTAGTTACCTAGCAAATGAAAAGCAATACTTGAAAAATATTTGATACTATTGATGTGTATAAAAAATTATTTACTTTCAAACAATTACCATACTAATACGACAGTCCACCATCTGCCTTGATTGATTATAACACTAAACTTTAACACCAGACCACACCCACACCCTCACCCCCACGTCTCACATCCCACCGCACAGAAACTCATCACACAATACCCGTTTCCTTTCTTGTATTTCTTCGCACTTATGGTCCAGCGTAGAAATGCTTTCTGACTCCTTCTCCTCTCCCGCGACTCCGCTTAGATCCGCTACGAAATCCGACATATAGAACCGAAACACGCGAACCTGGGAGGTCTGTCCCATACGATAGCAACGGGCGATGGCCTGGTCTTCTACACACGGATTCCAGTGAGGACTTACAAAATAGACATCCGAATACGATTGAAGGTTCAGTCCTTCACTACATGTTCGAATCTGTAAAATCAGCACACGCGGTTCAGCCGCAAAGATTCGTGCACGGTCGCGCCCAGCCACCCTTCCATCAATAATAGCGATATCGTCTTCACCGCGAACAACGGCACCAGGACCACCACCAGCACCAGCACCAGCACGCAGCAACATATCGCGTAAACTCGTCATCTCACGGCGGTAGTGGCAGAATACGATAGATTTGCGACCACTACTACTACCACCACCCGCCGATGACGCTTCCGCCTCCGCCGCCTCCGCCGCCTCCGCGACCATAGTCGCAACCACACGGTCCATCTTACTTTGTTTTGAAATCGCAGCTTTGAATTCATCCATTGCAATTCCATAGGTGTCCTCGACGACACCGTCGTCTTCGTCTCTTCCTTGTTTTTTGTTACGATTGTTGCTCTTATCATCGCCCTCGTGTAATAACGCAGGCCACACACACATTTGACGCATCCGAGTATAAAGTTTCAATCTCTCGGCACGGTCGGTTGTATTTCTCGCCGCACGGTGAATATCGCGACTTAACGCAAGTTCGTTTTCTGAGCCCCAAGGAACATTCGTTTTGTAATGTTTGAGAGATTGAAGACGCGGAGCACATGTCACAACAACATCCTCCGCGACGACGACCATCCCCACACTCACCTTGGTCCTTCGTAGAACATATTCGTCACGAATCGCCCGTCGTTTTTCTTCTGTCATCAAATCCCCCATCCCAAACCCTAACACGTAACACAATGATTTCAAATCCGATATTTTGTTTTGAATAGGAGTTCCGGTTACAATCCAGACACTTGGGCGTCGCGGTTCTACTGCTGCTGCTGACGGAGAGCCAACAACAACACGCATCGCACCTTTGAAGATACGGCTATTTTTGTTACGCAAATGATGAGCTTCGTCGAAGATAACACGGTCAGCACGAAATGTCAGGAGAGACAACGTTGGAACAGCCGATGCCTTTTTAAGGGGGTTTACCGCCTTCACTACCGCTGGTTCTTCCATCGCAACACAACCGTAGGTCGTAATTACGATATCGATGGACTTACCCTCCCCGCCGCCACCGCCGCCTCCGCCGCGTTTCTTGGGAGGTCTGAGGCACCAAACCATATTACCGTCGTCGGCGTCATCGCCCCCTTCCGACGACCTAACCACCACACGTCGTTTTCCAGCACCACCATGAAAGACGCACACGGTCAAGTCCGGTTTCACACCAGTATCGATAATTGTGCGTTTGAGTTGAGCGACCCACTGTGCGATGAGTGCCACCGGAACGACAATCAAGGTGCGGTGATACGCGGCCAAATTGGCAAGGATAAGACCCATCATGACGATTGTTTTGCCGAGTCCCATTTCATCCGCGATGATACCGCCGATAACCGTTCGACCACCGCCGTCACCGCCGTCACGAGACGATGACTCACGTCGAAGACAAAATTCGACACCTTCACGCTGATAGATTTTCGGTTCAAGTCCAGACTTCTCGATATATTCATCAAACCTATCAATACCTACCTTCGGGCGGCACGGCGGCACCACCCCCTTCTTCTTCACAGTAATCACTCGGGTAAATCTGTTCTCTTTTTTGTCTGCTTCCATTATGGGTTCTGTCATCCGAGATTTTTCAGAAAAAAGATTTCAATTTTTTCCTCCGATGCCGACGTCGACGTCGACGAATAAATAGCATGAACTTCATGAAATGACAGAGTTGCGGAAAAAATTGAAATACTTTTCCAAGTTTAAACTAATTACAGCAATCAAGCAAAGAACATACACGAACGAACAGAAATGACCACCACGACGATGACGACGATGACGACGATGACCACAAGTGTGAATGAAGGCGGACTTCCCAGATTCACCACTGAAGAAGATTACGAAGCAACATTCAGCACCTACAATTGCAGCACACCTCGCCCAACAACCATGAATGCTGAAGACGCGGTCGAAAGGCAGAATGCGACCACCACCACCACCACCACCAAAGAAGCAATTCTCTCCTTCTCGCAGGTCGCCAAGTATGCCGCCGCAGCATCCAAACGCCGCCGTTCCCCGAAATCACGCACCGATTACTCGTTGATGAACAACCACGTGATTCGCGCTTTCAACGAGCTAGAATCGCAAATCAAACAAAACCCCGCAATCATGTCACAAGCCGACTTCAATCTTCTCAAACAAGCGATCACCAACATTCGCGTGAAATTCATTGTTCATGACAGCATCTCATTTCACGAACTCAAAGCACTTCAAGTCGAGACATCAAAGCAACAAGAAGAAGCGGAAAAAGCCGCACATGCCGCGTTGAACGACAAAGCACCTGACAGCGACCAACGCTACTTCAATGCAAAGGACCGATTATTCGACCTAACTGAATGGAACGCAGAACTCGCAAAAGAAATTCGACGAATTGAACCCAAATTCAAATACAACAACAGCACCGCCGGGCTCTTTCGTTTTGACGACTTGAACAAACCAACCGCAGTAGTAGCCGCCGCCGACCCACCCGGAGTTCCATCACAACATGCACATGTCGCACACGCTACAGGAGTTATGCTTCGCAACATTCTCTCGCCAGAAACAATTCGCCGCACGTTCATTTCACTCCAAATGCTCACACGAAAAATCAGAGAAGAGCTTGTCCGCTTCCTCGTCAACGCTGAACATCACAAAGACCGCCACGAAGTCATCAAACAAATCAAAGAATGTGTCATGGCAGCGAAGAAGAAGAAGGCGGCGGCGGATGCACAGTCGCTTGCACCAAAAAATTAAAATTCACACTATACAGGTATCCCATAATTCAGGTAAGTTTTTTTTCTGAAATAGTAAATAAAGTAATTTTATTCAATTATTATATTCATAGTATATATAGGCACAATAAGCGACAACGACTAGAATGGGAGGAGGAAATAAGAAAAACAAACGACCATCATCAGCCCATGCGGCGGCGGCGGCGTCGGCGGCGACAGAAGCATCACTTTCCACCACCGTATCTCCCAAAACCGAACTCATCGAAAGAACACCAGACAATGATTATGGAGTATTATCCGACCCAGATGAACAGACTACCCCAGTTACTGAGACTCCGCCTGAGACCGAATCAACAACGGTGTCTCTTCATCATGATGCGACCGAATTTGTCGATGAATGTAGTTATATCCAAAACGAGCTGTTGCCATCGTCACACTCATCGCCACAGTTGTCGCCGTTATCGCCAAGCCAACCCCCGTTGATACAACCACCGATACCAGAAGCCCAAGCATCGAATAAAAATAAATCTCTCGAAACACTCAAACTTAAACTTACGAGAGATAAGAACTTCTCCCGAAAAATAACCCTTCATACCTTTTTCTCTTATATCATTCTTGCGATGGAAATTCAACGTTCATGTTCTGCTTCAATTGCACATCTAGACCTGAAAAGTGTTCAAGAGCTAGTTGTTTATATGATAGACAATCATAGCTTGAATGAGTATGTCAAACACTATTTACATACACTAATTGATACAGGTGTTGTTACCAATATTATTGAATCGATTGTTGATTTTAACAGAGACAATAAGAGTTCATCGATAGAAACCCTTTATACACTTGAAGAAAATGAACTGGAGATATCGTTCATACTTAATTCTGTAATTGATGATGTATCGAACAATACCGAGAAAGCGAATCTTACGGTATTACAGTCAACCGAACAACCTAAAACTGAATTGCCACAGACCCCCCAAAAGTGCGGCGGGTTTTTCAAACGTCTTCGGTGTTTTTTTTCCGGATGTTGTGGATAGACACAATGGAAGTTAGTGTAAGCGTAATAAATATAACGCTTGTGCCAAAGTTCCCGCCATTTCATCACGGATATTGACTAAATCGGTATAGCCATTCAATCGTTCAGTCAATCCTTCCAAATGAACGATATTGTCATCAAGAACTTTACAAAATGCGTCGAGAGATTTACATTCGCAAAAAGAAATACAAGCGTCCTTCGCCTTCCTGAATCGAAAAACCGGAAGACCCGCACCCGCACCCGCACCCGCACCCGCACCCGCACGCCCTCTCGAACAATGACCGATATAAATCTCAATAAATGAATCCACTAACGTGCTCATCTTTTCATGAAGTTCATCTGTTGCTTTATGTGTGGGATAGGATAAAGTCGTCCAATGATAGATTTTAATGGTATTCAATAACTCGAGAAAATAGAGGATATGTTCGGCAATATCGTTGGCACAACTCGGTTTACGACCGCCGCCGCCGAACATAAGGTCTTCCTGCTGCTGCTGCTGCTGCTGCTGCTGCTGCTGCTGCTGCTCTTGAAGTTCCGCGCCTTGCGTTATCGCTGCAGCACCGACCATAGAACCGGCTATACTAAGTTCCTTTAATAATGAATTCCGTGACAAATGACGAGGCGTGAGCCTTCGAGATACACGCCTACCACGCCTACCACGCCTACCATTTTGAGTATTACGTTTTGAAGTCGGCATTATATATATGGATATAAAATAATAATAATAACGTAAGTGGGAACGGGAACGGGACCTGTTTTATTACATCACCAATTTCGAAGTGTTGTAATAAAATAATATCGCCCTCGACCGGGTTCGAACCGATGACCTTGCGGTTAACAGCCGCACGCTCTACCTACTGAGCTACAAAGGCAAAAATGAACAAGACGCACTATACGCCATGCCCTCATCTGGAATTGAACCAGAGACCCCCACATTACAAGTGTGGTGCTCTACCGCTGAGCTATAAAGGCCAATATACTACATCGTAAAAAAATGCGCGAAGCAGGGTTTGAACCTGCGCATCCTGAGATAGTGGGGCTTAAGTCCACCGCCTTAGACCACTCGGCCATTCGCGCACAACACACTTTTTTATTTTTGAAGGAAAGAAAGAAGTAAACATCACCTCTCCGTTTTATATTCAACATCTCGCTTTACACCCTTGAAGATTTAAAATGGGTTTTTAAGGTTGGACACAATCAATTCCGTGTAAATTTTTGGTAGGCTTACAAATGTAAGGGTTGATTAAACCGAATTCATGATCCAGAATGATACATACTGGTAAATCCCTGAAATGTCCAAATGAGAATACACCCAAGGACATATGAATAATATATAATGTATTTAAGTTAGTTTTAGATCTTCAAGGGTATAAATCCTTTTTCACGACCGCAGGTACAACAATCAACGAACATCATATAATCGAGTGTCGGCTTATTAGTTCGGATAGAGCAGAAGCAGAAGCACCATTTGAAACATAAGTCAAGTGGGGTCAAGGTCAAGTCAAGGTCAAGTCAAGTCCCGCCTCCGCCGCCTCCGCCGCCTCCGCCGCCTCCGCCGCCTCTGCTTCTGGGTCTTTTTCAAATAAATCAGCACGGCAATTAGGACATGTCGTAGCATTATCCCACCACCTCAACAGACAACGCAAACAGAACAAATGACCGCACAACGTAAAGACGTGATTTGAATGTAATGGTAGCTGTGAATAACAAACACCGCATTCTCCGATACTTTCAGAAGCACCTGCAGCTACTCGTCTTACAGAGCTCGATGTTCCAAATGACACTGGCGACAACAAGCTAGTAGTAGTTTCGATATTGAAGAAGTCGGCACTCAAATTGCGTCGAATAACGGCACCGCTTCCGCTTCTGTTCGTGTTGGCTGTAAATAACACACGTGGCGAAATACTCACTTCTCTGGTCGTCGTCGTCGTCGTCGTCGTCGTAGGTTCCATGTCTTCTTCCGGTTCATCCGCCACCAAACGCGCAAATGACAGTTTTCTTGGAGGAGCATAGCATACCTCATCATCATTGCCGGACCCACAAGGGGTCGTTGGTGTGCGAGGGCTCCCTTCTAAAGATACCGACAATCCGTATTCAATCATTTCAATTATAAATTTCGTCTTCACATTTTATCTGGGTTATATAACGAAAACGATTTCAATTTTTTAGCAATTTAGTATCATCGTAGACCATGCATATTACGGGTGTAATTGGTCTAATTGTAGGTGTCGTATTTTCTATTTTTTGTATTGGTTCGTGTATTGGCAGAGTATGTCATAAACTTCCACCATCATCCTCGTCGTCGTCGTCGTCGTCGTCGTCGTCGTCGACGCACTTGTAATATCACATACAAAATCATAAGTATTTTATCTTATTACACGAGACATCAAATGTATCATACCGAAGCTGATAATTCGGATACTTTATGCCAAAAGAATGTGCAATCTGGCTTTCAGAAAGTCCATTCGTAGCAGCAGATACAATCTTACAATTCTGATTATAAATCGCATTATATTTAACTTTTTGTATATACTCACTCGATTCATTACAAGATGTTACATCCGGATTTTTATAAATATGGAATGTTCGATTTTCAAAACAACGCGACGAGCTCATGATTTCAAATCTTTACTTAAATTACTTATAACTATAATATACATATATAATAATCTGTCATAATCGTAATCTAAAAAAACAATCGTATTATATTTTAATAAGACAGACAAATACCGTAACTACATGTCAAACAACATAGGTCCAACAGGTCCAACAGGTCCAATTGGTTCGACTGGTATTGGTGGTTGGACGTTTCAAGAAGGTAGTCCAGGGCCCACAGGAACACCCGGTATTCAAGGTCCAACCGGTCCGCCAGGAAAAGCCGACCGGCAAGGCGACCGAGGTCCAACCGGACAACGCGGGCCGCCGGGTCCAACAGGTCCAACCGGTTGTACCGGTCCAACTGGTGTTGTCGGGTTTTCACCAACCCCCGTGAATACATTCCGTTATAAAGTTGATTCACCAGATGGTGATTCTCGTCCAAACCGAGGAAAAATTCGTTTTCAAAGCGGAACTCATGTTCAATCCGCAAATATTCTTATCCACAGCGTAGCTTTTGCACAAGACCCCGCTGGAAATGATATAAGTGATGCTTCAGGCACAGAAATCTCATTGTTTTTAGACACAATCAATGAATACGCATCAAGTGATAAATATGGCTACGTTCGAATTCAAAGTGTAACAGATTTCAACAAGTTTATGATTTTCAAAATTGTGAATGGGGGTGTTACACAAGCCGGCCTTGATACAGGCCAACCTCAAAAACCATATTACCGAATGGAAGTATTGCGTGTGTCATCGCCCACAACAAGTAATTTTACTGACGCAAATCCCGATGTAATTATCAGTTTCAGTTTATCTGGACCGACAGGAGCAACCGGACCCACCGGACCCACAGGCCCCACCGGACCCACAGGCCCAACCGGACCCACAGGCCCAACCGGTCCTACAGGCCCAACCGGACCCACAGGCCCAACAGGCCCCACCGGACCCACAGGCCCCACCGGACCCACAGGCCCAACCGGTCCTCGCGGCGACCGATATAATACATTTACCGCCACGTCACAAATCGACCCTTCCAACGGACAAATTATATATGTTCCGGTAGCAACTACGATTCCTCTTCCATTCACAGATTACACGGAAGTGACATTATTTGTGGAACCATATTTCTCTTTTATTGCTGGCAACTCCGTCGTTGTAACGGACCGAAGTAATCCACTGTCGCGATACTTTGAAGCCACGATAAAAGAATATACATTGTCAACGGGTCGGCTCATACTTTACCGCACACAAAATATACAGGGGAATTATGCTGACGCATGGGGTCAGCCCGCTTCCACAATTTATAACGTAAATTTGGACGGTATTGATGGTCCAACCGGTAAAACCGGCCCCACTGGCCCAACCGGCCCAACCGGCCCCACCGGTCCCCAAGGTCCTGTCGCAGGTCTTGTAAAAACAAATTCTATCCTCCCTGGAACATCAAGTTTTCGTATTCGTAATGGCGAGTTGAACATCAACCAAACAAACCAATTTTATTTCGCGACATTTCGCGGCAAGCGTAATAATGCGACATTATTGAACAGCGGGCGTCAGTTCAACACTCCATATAGCGTTTGCTTGGTAATTAACGATGATTTCGTTATGAATAACTATTATTATATGACTGAAACCTCTACTGCCAACACAGTAAATCGTATGGATTCGTCTGGTAGCCAATTCATGATTATTCCGCCACCCACTGATGTAAGCTCTATCGAAATGGTGATGACATTTCGTATTCATAATATACCTGAACAAAACGCACAAGTCATCGAAGGCACCGGTGGTTATTTCAGCGATGTAAGCACAAATCTTTATACACCATTCATGCAACGATGGTCATGTTATATCGTCAGAAATACACGAGGTCTTCAGCAAAATAATGTGACAAGTATATCGATTGCAGCCGCACCAGCTTCCCCTCCAGCTTCGGATATTTCGTTTAATATTCTCATATCACCTAGCAACAATTGGTTAGGTGAAGCAGTATTCGATATTTATTCGGTGGGTGTTGGAGATACCGGACCTACCGGCCCCACAGGACCTACCGGCCCCACCGGTACCACCGGACCCACAGGACCCACAGGCCCAACAGGCCCAACAGGCCCCACCGGTCCCACCGGACCTACTGGTCCCACAGGACCCACCGGTCCCACCGGAACTACCGGCCCCACAGGACCTACTGGACCCACCGGACCCACCGGTCCCACAGGACCCACCGGACCCACAGGACCCACCGGACCCACTGGTGTCACTGGCATTACAGGACCTACTGGTGTGACGGGTGCTCCGGGCACTGCGGCAAATACAGGTTCAACGGGACCTACAGGTCCAACCGGCCCCACTGGCCCCACTGGCCCCACTGGACCTACTGGACCTACTGGACCTACTGGTCCCACCGGCCCCACTGGTCCCACCGGCCCCACCGGACCACAAGGAATCCAAGGTAGTGGCGGTCTTATTTTATATTTGAACCGACAAAATGATTCAGGAGCCACCATAAATGAACTTTCGGTATCTCCAAATAATTCTTCTCAAAATTTCTTCCAAATCAACGCTGCAGCCGGGGCCACAGTTGTCACAGGAGTAAATGCCGGCCTCATATCATCTTTCACGAGCCAACCGTTTTTGACGTCTGGGCTTTGGGACATGAATATATTTTTATCCGCTAATACGACGAATGACATTCCTTATATGAAAATCTATTACGTTGCATATGTTATTGACGCAAGTGCGGTGGTTCGACCCCAAGTTCCAGGCACAGTTATTCTTGATGTGTCGAATTCATCAGTTGTTCCACCAGTCGCATTACCATCGAATGTGTATCAAATCAGCGGACTATCTAATTTTATTACAATTAATTCCACCATTATTTCCGAATATACCGAATCAGTTTATGTGCCATATACCAATATTGGGCAATATGTAAGACCATATCTTCAGATTCAAATTTATGCGTATAATACACATACAAGCACGGTAAATAGCCGCGTATATTATCAAAGTTCAGCAACATATACACATCTTCATACTAGTTTGGGTCTAGTAGGCCCGACAGGCCCAATCGGCCCGACAGGTCCAACCGGTCCAACCGGCCCGACAGGCCCGACAGGCCCGACAGGTTCAACAGGCCCTACAGGTCCAACCGGCCCGACAGGTCCAACAGGCCCGACAGGTTCAACAGGCCCGACAGGTCCAACCGGCCCGACAGGCCCAACAGGTTCAACAGGTCCAACAGGTCCAACAGGTCCAACAGGTCCAACCGGCCCTACAGGCCCAACAGGTTCAACAGGTCCAACAGGCCCGACAGGTTCAACAGGCCCAACAGGCCCAACAGGTTCAACAGGTCCAACCGGTCCAACCGGCCCGACAGGCCCAACAGGTTCAACCGGCCCGACAGGTCCAACCGGCCCGACAGGCCCCACTGGCAACACAGGATATACCGGACCGATGGGAATGACCGGCACCACAGGATCCATCGGTGATACCGGCCCAACCGGTTCTATCGGCCCAACCGGACCGTCCGCCAATTGGATAACGGTGCCTTCCACGACGAACATTTACTACGCAAATGGATGCGTCGGTATAGGCACACCAAGCCCCGACACAAACTATATTCTTGATGTGAGTGGAACGATAAAAACGCTCGGCATAAATAATGTCAGTGATTATCGTATCAAAGAAAATGTGATGTCACTCTCGATGTCATCAAATATTCCAAATATCGACGGCTTACGTCCAGTGATATATTATAATAAATTACTTCAAAAACACGAATATGGATTCATCGCACATGAAGTTCAAGAAATATTTCCAGATATTGTGGTAGGAAATAAAGATGCGGAACAATACCAGACGATTAATTATACGTAGATGGTCCCGCTCATCGTCAAAGAAATAAAAGATATGAAACGAGAGATTTCAGACCTCAAGGGTAAACTTCGAACCCATGGTATAAATGTTGAATAACAGAGATTCAATAGATGTATCCGTATTCTTTCTCGATGCCGCCGCTGCCGCCGCTGCCGCTATGAGCTTCCCCCACCACAACGTTCGAGAGAATGAACTCAACATTCCCAGAAGCGGATGTACTATTTGTTCCAATCGAATACGCAAATATTACTTCACTACTATTGAACCCCCCAACGGCACTTCCATCGACAGTTGATACAGACAACGCTACATTATTATGTGCAACCGTAAATGGCGTAAGCGAAAATCCGTTCCAATTAATGTAAAAACAGTAGTTTGTATTACTTTCGAGAGGCATTCCATTATCATCA
>VFQT010002401.1_pt1 | contig 19383 bp, 4 predicted proteins | sample 3512381 | NCBI WGS metagenome assembly VFQT01 (sample SAMN10412376, study PRJNA504923) | tailings metagenome | isolation source: Relicate 2 Philex TSF3 active mining site | place: Philippines: Tuba, Benguet | collected 2017-08-29
GGCGTCATCGACACCCAATGCGATCTCTGGTCAGTGGCAACACATTGCGTTCGTGAAGTCTGGAACTTCGCTCACCATGTATCTGAACGGTGCGAGCGTGTACACCAACAGTTCTGTCGTGAATTCGATAGGTCAGAGCACGTGGAGTTTTCGCATCGGTAGTCGTACCGATGCGACGGGTGAAGATTTTGTAGGCGCCATCGACGAAGTGCGGGTCTTCAGCACGGCGCGGACAGCGGCTGAAGTTCTGACAGACATGAACACGTGGGGTCCGGCGAACACAACGGGTTTGGAGCTGTATTACGACTTCAACGAGGGTTCGGGTTCGACTCTCAGCAACACCGTGACAGGTGCTCCCTCTGCCACCAACTTGACTGTCGAGGGTTCGCCCACGTGGTCAGATGTCAAGACAACGACGACCGAGAACGGCCGCACCCTGGTCGCATTCCCGCGTTCGTATCTCACGTCGGCCGGCGGGTACACGGTGCCAAATGGTGTCGGGTCGTATGACTACCTCGTCGTTGCTGGTGGTGGTGGAGGTGGAACTCGCCATGCTGGCGGTGGTGGTGCGGGTGGTTACCTCACGGGGACGAATCAAGTTGCCGTCAGTGGCGATGTCCTGGGTGTCTCTGTTGGTGGAGGTGGACTTGGCTCAACCACCGAAATAGCCAGGAATGGCGCAAACTCGGCACTCACACGAAACGGCACGTCAATTGCGACAGCGATCGGGGGCGGTGCCGGACACGGTTCATATGGCGGTGGCAACAGCGGTGGCTCGGGCGGCGGATCGAGCTACAGCGGTCAAGCGGCAGGTACCGGCACAGTTGGTCAAGGCAGCAACGGTGGAATTGGCGCAGTCGGTGGCGCCTGCGGTGGAACAAGTTCTGGTTGGTGTGGTGGCGGTGGCGGCGGCGCTGGTGGCGCAGGAGTAGCGGGTGACAGCGGCAACAACAACCGTGCGGGGAATGGTGGAGCCGGACTTGCAAGCAACCTATTAAGCACAACTGCAGCAACGACTCTCGGCATCGGCCAGGTCATCAGTGGCTCGGTGATGTTCGCTGGTGGCGGTGGCGGCGGCGCCGATATCGGTGGCACAGCAGGTGCGGGTGGCAATGGTGGCGGCGGAGCGGGAACTGCCGGGCCGTCTAACGGATCTGCCATTGACGGCACTGTCTCAACCGGCGGTGGTGGCGGTGGCGGTGGATACTCAAATGCGGGAGGTAACTCTCCGGGCGGTAATGGTGGCAGCGGTGTCGTGTTGCTGTCGTTCACCACAGCTTGCACCGTGAACACGACGACGCTCGCTCAAGGCGGAACACTGCTCGCCCTCACCAACTCATCGAACACAACTGCATGCGCCTACACATGGCGCGCACCCGCTGGCGTGTCGTTGGTCGATGCATTGATTGTTGGTGCTGGTGGTGGCGGTGGCGGCGCTGTGAGTCACTCGACACTCGGCGGTGGCGGCGGTGGTGGCGCCGGCGGACAGGTGAAACGTCTGCGTTCTCAGTCCGTCACGGCGGACTCTGATTATCTCATCACCATCGGTGCAGGCGGCTCCGGTGGTTCTGGTGCAGCATCGAGCAACGCAACCTCGGGAAGCGGGGGCGGATCAACGACAGCATTTTCCACCACATCAAGCGGCGGTAACGGTGGTGGCGGAAGTGTGTACAACGGCGACATCAATTCGATCGCGGGTGACGGTGGTGCGACGCTCACAAGTGCGGGTAGCGCGCAAGCAGGTGGAACGAACGTGTGGGAAGGTGCTGGCGGTGGTGCCGGTGCAGGTAGCCCAGGTGTCAATGGCCGCGATGGTGTCGGGTTTCAGAACTACGGATTTGGCGAAGTAGGTGGGAACGGCCAGTTGGTTCAGTGGTATGCCGGAACGTGTTCGTCGATGTTCGGCGGTGGCGGTGGCGGCGGCGGTGCTGGCGCAAGTGGCACCAGTGGAACTGGTGGTCCCGGTGGCGGTGGCAACGCTGCGACCAACACCGCTGCGGCAGTTGCCGGCACGAACAACTGCGGCGGTGGCGGTGGCGGCGGTTACGTAAACAGCAGCTTCCAAAACGGAGCGCGCGGAGGCAACGGTGTCGTCGCCATTCGCTACAACTACTCGTGGGGTTCTCGTACGTTTGCGACTGGCGCAGTGACGGTTGCCCCGAAGACATCGACCAACATGGGGCTTGGCACGAGCCAGGTGCAGTACTACACCAATGGCGAAGTTGTGTCGGTGCAGTTGACATCGACAAATGGGGTCATTGGAGCAACGGCATCAGGTTCAGCGTCGATCAGTGGCAATAATTCCACGAGTGTGACCATCACCGGATCACAGGGTGATGTGAACAACACATTGAATGGCGCGACACTCACAACAGACAATCAAGGTCCGGGGCAGGTGACCATGCGCATCACTGCCGCTGCGCAAGACCAAACCATCAACGGTCTCACGTTCAAACATTCAAACGGACATTTCTACGCTTTTCGTGATTACGGAGCTTCATCATCGAAAACTGTCGGCCAAGCAGCTGAAGACGCGCAGAGTTATGTGATGGGTGGTCGCTATTCGTACCTCGCCACGGTCACGAGTGAGACTGAGAACACGTTCCTCACGGGAACCGTTCGCACAGTGTCTGACAGCGCGTGGATTGGTTTGACCGACGATGTCGTCGAAAATGCATTCTCATGGGAAGCGCCAGACATGGTGATGAAGGCATCCACTGGAAACGCAGCAAACCGCAACATGTACGTCAACTGGAGCAGTTCTGAACCCAATAACTCCAGCGGACTTGAGGACTACGTCCATTATGTGGCTGGTGGTGGCTGGAATGACAACAGTGGAACCGCGGCGATGCGCTACGCGTTTCTTGAGGTCGAGCCGCTGAAGACGAAGGAAATCTTCAACATCAACTACTCATTGGCTGATGTCACTGCGACCACGGGGAAAGCTTCGCGAATCGAAACTCCTGGCGGTGCCAACCCCATTCCGTATTCGCACTTCACGCAAAGCGAGACTGTCACTGCAACGGTGTCGGTGACTGCGGGCAGCACCATCTCGTTGACAACGACTGGGAACACGGTGACAGCAGGTTCGAGTGGCAGTGCCACGGTGACATTTGAAGGCACCGTCTCAAATGTCAACGCAGCGTTGGCGACCCTGACGATGACACCTGGAAGTGCCGGTACGAGGACGATCACCATCACGTATCGGGCCAAGCAGGCGACATCAGGGAGTTTCAAGTACAACGCGACAACTGACACGTACTACCTCAGTGATGCAACATCGCGAACATATTCAGCGTCGGCAACAGATGCTGACGGAAGAACGTTCGGTGGTGTGCGTGGTTATCTTGCAACAGTCGAAAGTAACGCCGAACGTCTGTTCATCAAAAACAATGTCACTTCGGGTGGATACTGGGTCAATGGCCGCGATGAGGCTGCTGGTGGCGATGCGACCGTCGAAGGGCAGTGGGTCGTCGATGGTGGAGATGCCTACAAAGTCATGTCCACGTCAGAGAATTCGATCGACGGCTCCTACGTGGCGTGGTTCAGTGGAGAGCCCAGCAACGGTACAGAAGGGTGTGCGGTAGGCAACCAGTTCGCATCGGCGTACGACAACTGGAACGACGGAAATTGCACCGGCACAGCACCGAATGTGTATGAGTTCAAGCCCTACGTCGTTACCTATTCGATTCCGGTGACAGTGACGAACCTTGGTGCTTGCACAACAACCACCAGTACGTCTGGCAAGTTCACCTTGCAACAGGTGACCGCGACAGGTCATTGCGATTGGACGGTTCCGGCCGGAGTCACGTCAGTCGACACATTCATCCAAGGTGCCGGCGGTGGCGGTGGCGCAGACAGCGGTAGCGGCGGCAACGGTGGTACATCAGTGATCGTTCAGGGTCGTGCAGTGACGGCTGGTGGAACAGTGAATGTGTATGTCGGTGAAGGCGGTATCGCTGCTGGTTGGGCTGAAAACGCTTCACTGGCTGGTGAGGATTCATTCATCACATTGAGCGGCTCCACGCTGACCGCTGCTGGTGGTGCAGGTGGAACGCTGTCTCCGGGTGCATCGCCAGCCGCAGCATCTGCAGCAGGCATTGGTTTTTCCGGTGGAGTTGGCGGAACTGGTGGGGGAAGTAACGGCACAGTCGGCACTGCTGGCAAGACGGGAACCGAACTCTGGTGGAGTGGTAGCAGCGTGCAGTACGGCGGTGGTGGCGGTGGTGGTGCGTTCAACAGCGGCACGCACAACTTAAACCCAGCCGCTGGCGCATCAGGTGGAGGCGCAGGTTGTGACGCAAACACGGCGACGAACACGGCGGGAAGTAATGGCATTGCGAACCGTGGTGGCGGTGGTGGCGCAGGTTGTGCAGGAGATGCGGGTCGCACCAGGGGCGGAACGGGTGGAAGCGGAACAGTGATTTTCCGCTATGCCACTGATCCGCTTGATGCATTCCCCGCGTCGATCGGGTCACTTCGCGCCTTCATGACGGCTGATTCATTTCAGTATCTCGATTCATCGCGCCGTAGCTGGATCGACACGTCAGGTAACTCGCGACACGCGACGACGTTCAACGGGTCGCCGACTGTCACGACAGTGACAGGAAACGGCGCAACTGAGACGGTTCGCACACTTTCAGGTGGCACTGTCGATGGACTTCGGTTCCCCACCGGGTTCTTGTCAGGTTCAGCGACGAATGTCGACGACTACACATTTGTCCACGTTGCCCGATACTCGGGGACCAACAAGGCACGAATCTTTGATGCAGTGAATTTCAACTGGCTGTCAGGCTTCTGGGCTAACAACGCCGGTGTTGCCTTCCACAACTTGTGGTTTGCGCCGAACTACCAACCCGCGATAGGTGAGTTCGGACACACAAACTGGGTCTTGAGCGTTGACCAGAATCTTCTGTATCGCCGAAATGGTGGTGTGGCACCATCAGCAACTGTCGCTAGTGCTACCCGGTCGGACGATCTGACAATCAACTACGGCAATTACTCTGGTGAGCGGAGTGACTGGAACGTCGCCGAAGTGATTGTGTTCTCAAAGAAGTTGAGCGCGGCAGAAATTCGTCGAGTCGAGTCGTACCTCACGCGTAAGTACGGGTTGACGGGGGCAACGGCTTCAGCAACGTCAGTTCCTCTTACGCCGACGAGTCTTGCGGTGAACACAACCGGAATCACCGCAAGTGACCGCTTGAATGTTTCATGGGCCGCACCCATTGATGCAACGGGTATCAGTGATTACACGTTGGAATACAAACTGTCAACAGATTCGACATGGACGATGTGGTCGCACGCCGCAAGCGCTTCGTTCCTCAACGCCACCGTCACAGGTCTCGTGGCCAACTCGCAATATGACTTCCGTGTGACGGCAGTTGACAGCGGGGCTTCATCACGGCCACCGTCGGCAGTGGTAAGTGGCACGACGAAGAAGGCACCGACCGTTGCGTTGACGCCGCCAGCGAATCCGCGCAAGGGTCAAGCCGCGACGATCACTGCGAACGTGACTGCCACTGCAACAGGAACTGTGACGTTCGCAGCGGGTGGCACCGACATCACCGGTTGCGTCGGTGTAGCGGTGTCAAGTTCAGCGGCGACGTGCTCATGGACGCCTGCTGCAACTGGTGCGGCGTCGTTGACTGCCACGTACTCAGGTGACTCAGCATTCGCAACAGGATCCACGGCATCGGCCTCGAGTGTCACGGTATTGAACGTTGCATGTGCTCCGTCCACCACAGTTGTGGGTCGCTACACAGTGGCTCGTTTCACCGACACGTCGCAAACATGTGACTACATGTCACTACCTGCTGGTGTGCAAAGTATCGACGTCTTGGTCGTCGGTGGCGGAGGCGGTGGCGGAGAGAACGTCGGATCTGGTGGCGGCGGTGGTGGTGGTTACGAAGCCAAGAACATCGCGGCGACGAGTTCCGATGTGTTGACAGTGAACGTCGGTGCCGGTGGTCGCGCGGGAACTGCAGGTAGTGCGGCAAGCACGGTGGCGTCAGCTGATCGTGACGGCGGACCCGGTGGTAACTCGTCGATCAGTTGGAACTCGACAACTCTCACGGGTGTCGGTGGTGGCGCTGGCCAGACCGCATGGTCGGACAACAAGTGCAGTGGTGCCACATGGAACACCGCGAACCCCGCAGGCGGAACCGGTACTGGTTCTGGTGGCGCATCAAAGTCAGGTGGTCAAGGTGGCATCGGCGACCGCGACGCCTCGACGGCCACATACGTTGCTGAAGCGGGCGGTGCAGGTTTCACCAGCGACATCACCGGCACGACAGTCACATACGGCGGCGGTGGTGGCGGTGGTGGCTGGGGCAATAACGGTGGAGCTGGTGGAACTGGTGGCGGTGCCGCTGGTGGAAGCGGAAGCAGTGTCGGCGGCACTGGCACAGCAAACACTGGTGGTGGCGGTGGTGGCGGCAACGTGGCGTGCGCAGCTGGTGGTGCCGGTGGATCGGGCATCGTGATCTTGCGTTATGCAAACGTTCCGTCAATCACCACACAGCCTCTCGCACAAACTGTGACTGTCGGAACCGCGACAAACTTTTCTGTTGTTGCTGCTGCAACCGGCGCGACCGTCACGTACCAGTGGCAGAAGAACGGTGTCGACATCACCGGTGCGACTGCCGCCAGCTACTCGATCGCCTCTCCAGTTGTGAGCGACGCAGGAAACTATCGCGTCATCGTGCGCAACACTGCCGCCAGTGCAGCGGTGTCCTCCGTGACATCGACTGAAGTCGCATACGCAGTCAATGCGACCGGAGTTCCAGGCACGCCAACAGATTTGACGGCATCAAGTGGCGCAGTGAGTGCAAATCTTTCGTGGACGGCGCCGCCGTCGAATGGTTCGTCAATCACCGGGTATGTGGTGCAGTATTCGTCGAACAGTGGCAGCTAGTGGACTCAGGCCACGGCAAACACTGGATCTGCAAGTACGTCGTACACCGTGACTGGGTTGACAAACGGAACGTCGTACGTGTTTCGAGTGGCCGCGATCAACTCGAGCGGAACTGGCTCATACACGTCAAACTCCAATGCTGTCAGCCCATTCGGAGCACCCACAGCACCAACTTCAGTTGCAGGAACCGCAGGCAACCAATCAGTGACTGTCACATGGACTGCACCAGCAGGAAACGGCAGTTCCATCACCGATTACGTGGTTCAGTTCTCGTCGAACAGTGGCGCAAGCTGGACGACATTTGCTGACGGCACATCAGCGACAGCATCAGCAACGGTGACCGGATTGTCGAACGGTGTTCCGTATGTGTTCCGCGTTGCGGCCACGAACGCTGCGGGCACGAGCTCGTACTCCACCGCATCATCGTCCGTCACACCCCGGTCCACGCCAGGTCGTGTCACTGCCGTTGCAGGGACACCAGACAACCAATCGGTGACACTGGTGTGGACTGCACCTGCAAGCAACGGTGGAAGTGCGATCACCGACTATGTGGTGCAGTACTCGTCTGACAGCGGTGCCAACTGGACCACCTTTGCTGATGGAACGTCGAATGCGGCATCCACCACGGTGACCGGTCTCACGAACGGCACCGGTTATGTGTTCCAAGTTGCTGCGTCGAACGTGGTTGGTGTCGGCCCATACTCACTTGCATCTGACGAAGTAATTCCATACACCCTGCCCGGTGCGCCGAGTGGTCTGACGGGAACGCCAGGGAATGCGCAGGTTTCGCTGACATGGTCCGCACCTGTGTCCAATGGTGGCAATGCAATCACCGACTATGTGGTGGAGTACTCCACGAACAGCGGCACAACCTGGATCACTTTCAACGATGGCGTGTCGAGTACTACGACAGCAACTGTCACAGGACTAACAAATGGAAGCGGTTACATCTTCCGTGTGTCGGCGAAGAACGCAGCGGGAGTGGGGTCGGCATCATCAACGACGTCTGGCATCGTTCCGCGAACAGTGAGTTCAGCTGTTCCGTCGGTGTCGACGACGGTGGGTAATGGTCAGATCGGCCTGACGTGGACATTGCCGGTGAGCACTGGTGGAAGTGCGATCACCGACTACTTGGTCGAGTACTCGTCAGACGGCACAAACTGGACGACGTTCACCGACGGCGTCTCGACCACCCGTTCAACGACTGTCACCGGCCTCACCAACGGAACGCCGTATGCATTCCGAGTGTCGGCCATCAATGCTGCAGGCACCGGATCAAGCTCGCTGCCGACAACAAGCGTTGCTCCGTACACCACTCCCGGTCAGCCGACGTCTGTCTCTGGAACGTTCGGTGATGGACAGGTGAGCGTGTCATGGACCGCGCCTACGTCAAATGGTGGCAATGCGATCACCGACTATCTCGTTCAATGGTCAAGCGACAGCGGTGTTTCGTGGACAGTGTTCAGCGATTCGACTTCTGTGGCGACTTCTGCGACGGTCACTGGCCTCACCAACGGAACCCCGTACACGTTCCGAGTCGCAGCCGTCAACGCAGCAGGTCCTGGTAGTTACTCGACTGCGTCATCAGCAGTGACACCAAAACGAATTCCGGGTGCACCGACCCTGTCAACCTCCACTGTGGGTGACACGCAAGTGGCACTCACATGGTCGGCACCTGCGTCGAACGGCGGCGCAAGCATCACTGACTACGCGGTTCAGTACTCGTCAAATGCAGGTGGGTCATGGTCGGCAGCTCTGTTGGTAGGGAGTGCCACCACGTCGTACACCGTGACAGGTCTCACCAACGGAACGCAGTACGTGTTCCGAGTCGCAGCAGTCAACACCGTCGGAACTGGTACGTACTCCGCATCATCCTAAGCGTCGACTCCGCGCACGACCCCCGATGCACCGACGTCAGTATTGACGACCGTCGGCAACACACAAGTGTCGCTCGTCTGGACTGCACCAGCGTCGAACGGTGGATCGGCAATCACCGATTACGACGTGCAGTGGTCGTCTAACGGGGGCACGAGCTGGACGACATTCACAGACGGTGTGTCGGTGAACCGTGCCGCGACAGTGACGGGTCTCACGAACGGCACCGAGTACGTGTTCCGTGTTCGTGCTGTCAACATCGCCGGTGATGGCTCATATTCAGTGCAATCTGCCGGAGCAACACCGCGTACGTCACCGAGTGCACCATCGATCTCATCGATCACCACCGGAAACGCGTCTCTCAGCGTCAACTTCGTCGCTGCAGACTCTGGCGGCACCACGATCACCTCGTATGACTATTCGACAGACGGCGGCGTCACATGGAGACAGCGTTCGCTTGGCACGACGGAATCTCCGATTGTCGTCACAACCTTGTCTGTAGACGGCACGTCGTCGCTGGCGAACGGAACGAGCTATTCAGTGCGTATACGTGCAGTGAACGCGGCTGGCCCAGGAAGTGCATCTGCGACGACGGTTGCAACGCCGCTCACTCTGCCCACGGTTCCATTGTCACTCACGACCAGCCCGTCATCGAATGCCGTCGACGTGTCGTGGACTGCACCATCAAACAACGGTGGTGCAGCGATCAGTGACTATGTGATCCAGCTCTCGACGAACAATGGCACCTCATGGACGACCTTCAATGACGGTGTCTCTTCAAGTGCAACGGCCACTGTCACTGGACTCACGAACGGAACCCCGTACGTGTTCCGCGTGGCAGCTGTCAACTCGGTGGGAACCGGTTCGTACTCGATCAACTCGGCGTCCGTGACTCCGCGCTCTGCGCCGTCTGCACCGACGAACCTCTCAGTGACACCCGGTAACGGATCGTTGTCAGTGTCGTGGACGGCGCCATCAAGCGGTGGTTCAGTCATCACCGACTACATCATCCAGTGGTCATCGAACAGTGGTACCTCGTGGACGACATTCTCCGATGGAGCATCGCTGTCGACGACCGAGGTGATCTCTGGTCTGACCAATGGAACTGCATACCTCGTCCAAGTTGCCGCCGTGAATGCTGCAGGAACTGGGACGTACGCAACATCCGCATCCGCGACGACGCCTCGCACCGTTCCCTCTGCACCGACACTCGGTGTCATCACTCCAGGTAGTGGATCGCTCTCAGTCGCGTTCACTGCCGGTGCGAATGGCGGTTCCGCCATCACGTCGTACCAGTACTCCACCAACGGTGGCACGTCGTGGCAGACAGCATCGGGCAGCACGTCTCCGATTGTCATCTTCTTCCTCACGAACGGCACGTCGTATGACGTGGCTCTACGTGCAGTGAATGTCGCAGGAAGCGGCGCAGCATCAGCAATCGGACGCGGCGTGCCGCGGACGGTTCCATCGGCACCGACAATCTCCAGCATCACGCCGAGTGACGCATCAGCATCGGTTGCGTTCTCAGTGTCAAGTAATGGCGGTGCGGCGGTGCAGAACATCGAGTTCTCCACGGACAACGGAACGTCCTGGCAATCTTCTGGTGTCACCGCATCGCCTTTGGTGATCTCGGGTCTGACGAACGGAACCTCGTACAACGTGCGTGTGCGTGCGGTGAACGTGGCTGGAACGAGCAGCGCCTCTACTTCATCTTCTGTCACACCGTTCACTTCGCCCGGAGCACCGACCATCTCGGCGATTGCTGGTGGAATCGGGACTGCGACCGTCACGTTCACCGCGGGCTCGACGGGTGGATCTGCAATCACCAATTACGCCTACTCGACTGACAATGGAACGACGTGGACGACTCGTTCACCCGCTTCGACGTCTAGTCCGTTGACCATCAGCGGACTTGGTGACGGCGTGCGTTACAGCATGAAGCTGCGTGCAATTAATGCTGCTGGTTCCGGCACCGCATCGGACATGGCGTCGGTGCTGACGAAGGGTGTGCCGGCCGCACCGACCATCAGTTCGTACAGTCAGCTCGACGGTGCGCTGTCACTCGTCGTCACACCCGGTGCCAACGGTGGAGAAGCAGTTTCGAACTGGGCGTGGTCAACCAACGGTGGCACGTCGTGGACCACGCGTAACCCGGCGAGCGCGAACTCGACGATTCTTATTTCTGGTCTCACGAACGGCACTGATTACAACGTGAAAGTCCGGGCCATCAACACAGTGGGTAATGGCGACGCGTCGGCGACACTCACGACTCGACCACACACGGTTCCAGCTGCACCGACCATCGCATCACAGACCCCGGGTAACCAAGAGCTGACGTTGACCATCACGGCTGCTGGGAATGGTGGAGAGACGATCAGCACGTACGAGTATTCAACCGACCGTGGCGCGACGTGGTACCCACGCACAGACAGTGGAGGCGCTTCGACATCGCTTCTCATCACCACATTGTCGTCTGACGGCTCGACGGCGTTGACGAACGGAACGACCTACGACGTGCAAGTGCGTGCTGTGAACTCGGTCGGTTCCGGCGCTGAGTCGGCCGACATCACCGCGACACCGCGCACAGTTCCCTCGGCTCCGACTCTCACGTCGGTCACTGCTCTCAATGCAAAACTGAATGCGTACTTCATTCCGCGGTCCAACGGTGGTGCTGCAATCACGAGTTATGAGTACTCGACTGACGGTGGCACCACATGGTTGGCGCACACAGGTAGTGCATCGCCACTTCTCATCACAGTCCTGTCCTCAGACGGCACGACCGCACTTGCAAACGGCACGACATATGACGTGAAGCTGCGTGCCCGAAACGTTGTCGGTGCTGGCACGGCATCATCGGCAATTTCCTCAACTCCGCACACCACACCTGGCGCACCGTCGGTGACGTCGGTGACGCCAGGAGACGGAAGCATCGCGGTGGCCTTCAGTGAAGGTGGGAATGGTGGCGCGACCATCACCTCATACGACTATTCGACAGACGGTGGTGCGACCTGGCGCACGCGTGCACCTGGTTCGACAATGGTGAGCAGTCCGATCACTATCACCAAGCTCTCGTCCGACGGATTGACATCGCTCGCCAACGGAACGACCTACGACGTTCTCATTCGTGCGGTGAACACGGCTGGTGGTGGTGTCGAGAGTGCAACCACCTCTGTCATCCCGTCAGGTCTGCCATCCGCGCCCACCATCACGCAGATCACCCCGTCTGATGGTGTGTTGCAGGTGACCTTCACGGCAGGTGGGGCAAACGGTCGTGCCATCACTGCCAACGAGTTCTCGATTGACGGTGGCACGACTTGGGAATCTGCGACGTCGATCAACTCGCCCTTCACCATCACTGGCCTTGCGAACGGAACGCAGTACTTGGTGTCCGTGCGACACATCAACTCGAACGGAACCGGAGCTGCCGCTGTTGCAGTCATCGGCAAGCCGCGCACCCGAGCGAGTGCGCCAACCATCACGAGTGCGACATCATCTGATGGCTCAGTCACGGTGAATTTCACTGCACCATCGTCTGACGGTGGTGACACGATCACCACGTACCAGTACTCGACAGACAGCGGAGCAACGTGGAGTACACGTGCGTTCGGAACCACTGAGACATTCCTTGGAATCTCGACGTTGTCAGTGGATGGTGCGACACCGCTGGTGAACGGAACGAACTATGCCATCAAACTTCGTGCAGTGAACGGCGCTGGTGGAGGCGTGGCAAGCGACGTGCTGCTCGTCTCACCCTTCACCCGACCGGCTGCTCCTGTCATCACTTCGCTCACGCCCGGTGATGCATCAGCTGATGTCGCATTCACCTTGCCAACTGATGGTGGATCGGCCCTTACGAGCATCGAATTTTCGATCGATGCTGGCGTCACATGGACGCCGACGAGCGGAGCCACCAGCCCTGTCCAGATTCTTGGTCTGACGAACGGTGTGACGCAGTCGGTCACCATTCGTGCAGTGAACATCGCAGGCGCAGGGAATGCTTCGAATGCCGTCAACGCCTATGCCTCGGGTCGACCAGGTGCGCCTGTGATCACGTCATTGACAGCAGGCAATGCGACCCTCACGGTTGACTTCACTGCCGGTAGTGAAAACGGTGCGACCGTGACGAACGTCGAATACTCGACTGATGGTGGAACGACTTGGACGGCTCCTGCATCGCCGGTGACCACGTCACCCCTTGTCATCACCGGTCTCACCAACGGAACCGTGTATTCGACGCGGATTCGCGCCGTGAACACGAACGGAAGCGGTATCGCTTCGGATGCTGTCTTGTCCAAACCTTTCACTGTGCCGTCAGCTCCGGCCGCAGCCACTGCATCGCCGACGGCGAACAAGATCAAGGTTGTGTACGAACCGCCGACATCAGATGGTGGTCAGGCGATCATCGGCTATGAGTACTCGCTCGATGGCGGCACAACGTGGGTCACGTTGCCGCTCAGTTCGTTGCGTGAGTTCACCATCGAGAACTTGGCAGACTCGAGCAACTACACAGTGAAACTATGCGCGATCTCTGCCGCAGGTTCCGGAGACATGATTGCTGCGCAGGCAGCGACACAACCTTCACCGGCGCCTGTGGTCACGCCGACACCGGCACCGGCACCTGCGATCACACCTATTGCCACTCCGGTCGTGGCGCCAGTTCAGCGTGTGGACCCCGTCACGCAGGCACCAGTCCGTGCGCCGACGTCAGTGACTGCCGCACCGTCGTTGGTGACGCCGACGAAGAAGGCCACGAAGCCGAAGTCGAACTCTTCCAATGGATCATCGTCGAACAATGCAACTGCGCAACAGCCCACGTCGACACCCGCTGTTCTACCTGTGCCCGAGCTCGCGCCGTCAGACACTTTCGGCTCATCTGATGGTCGAAAAGTCGATGTGAAGATCGAGACCATCGCTGATACCAGTGTGCGTTTGTCCAGCGGTACAGCACAACTCACCGTGGCGGTGGTTGGTGCAGACAACAAGCCGATGCCACTTGACCCGGCTGGTCACTTGGTTCTTCGCAAGAGTGGTCGCATCGCACTTCAGGTGAAGCAGTTCGCCCCGATGTCTGAAGTGCGCATGTATGTGTATTCGACTCCGAGGCTTGTCGGCACATTCATGACCGATGCAACTGGATCTCTCGATGTGAGTGCTGCGGTACCGAGCGCCCTCGAACTTGGCGGTCACACTCTTGAAGTTCGAGGTCCGGGCACGGATGGCAAGGAACTTTCGCTTGCAATCGGCGTGACACTGATTGAAGACTCGAGCACTTCAGGTCCCGAGTCGAACACCGGCACTGGGCAGGCAGAGGGGACGCCGACAGTGAATGACACAGAAGGCACGAATGGCACATCGAACCTCTGGTGGCTCGTCGTTCTCATCCTTGTTCTCGCACTCGGCCTTGTACTGATAGTCCGAAATCGCCGCAGCGATTAGATGCGATAATGCGTCGCATGACTAAGCGACGTCTTGCAGCTCTGCTCGGTTCGTTGGTTGTCGCGGCTGTGACCATGAGTCCCGCGGGAACGGCCGCCGCGACAGACACCATCACATACTCCTGGACCGATCCGACGTGGGTCGTCACATGGGAGTTGATGGGCGAGACCGTCGGCGACATGAAGTTTGCCGGGGTGAACTCTGGTGGATTCATCGACAAAGCAGGCAATCTTCGAGTCATCTTCTCGAGTGGTGATGGTGCGCGCAAAAAGGTGTCAGTCATTTCGCGTGACGGTGGTGCGACGTTCACTGTCGACACGGCTTTCTCGTTCCCGACTGGGTTAAAGGAGGGCCTCGGTCACTTCTCTTTCACGACGGCACCGGAAGGGGGCTTCAGAGGGTTTGTCCGCGATGACGTCGGAATCATGTCGGTGTATTCGCCCGATGGTCAGACGTGGACCGCGGAGCCCGGTTACAGGGTTCTTGTGTCTGCGGTTGGTGTCGCTGCTGTTGACGGTGGGGCGGTCGTGAAGTTGCCGAATGGCAAATACCGCATGTACATCGGCGATGAATCGTCGTATTTCAAAGTGTGTGCGTCGTCTCGGCCAGTGAGCACAGTCATATTCAGTGCCACAAGTTCAGACCAATTGAATTGGACGATGGATCCCGGGCATCGCATCGGACCGGAACTCAGCCCCTTATGCAAGCTTCATCCGCACACGTTCAGAGACAGCAACGGAGAAGTGGTTGTCGTCTTCCACATGAACAACGACATCCCAAAGGCGGTTTCTGAGTGGGGTGGGTCATGTTTCTTTGGTCGTTCAACTGATGGCACGACCTTCAAGACCATTGAGAGAATTCCCGTTGGTTTGAAAGTTCGCGTGGGGCCAGAGATATACGCAGGTGACTGCGATGTCGTCGTGATGCCTGACAAGACCCTTCGGTTGTTCTTCTCGAACTCTGGACAGATTGGAATGTCGATTGGTACGCCGACGGTGAAGATCACCTGTCTGAAAGGTTCAACCAAGAAATTCGTGTCTGCGCGAAGTCCGAAGTGCCCTGCGGGCTACGCAAAGGTCGTGAGCATCACCTGCGTGAAAGGTTCGACTTCGAAGGTCGTGTCTGCCGTCAAGCCGGTCTGTCCGAAGGGCTATCGCAAATCCGCCTGAGGCCAGGGTCGGGGCGACGGGTAATCCCGTCGAACTATGACTAAATTGCTCTTCAGTCATGGGCAGCCCGAGGGCTGGCCAACTCGCTGGGGAGTCAATTCATGTTTCAGAAGTCGCGTGTTCGTTGGGGGAGTGCCGTTGTTGCACTCGCGCTACTGGTCACCAGTTGTGGTGGTGGCGACAGTGAGTCATCGAACCGTCAACGCAACACGGCCCTGGCGGCATGCATCACCGCAAGTGTCGCTGAGGGGCTTCAGATCGGAACATCCGGTGCGAACGTCGAAGTGGCAATCGGCGTGTGTAGCGGCGTGACCGCCATTCAGTTCATCGACGAATCGACGAACAATGTCGGTGCTCCCAGTCCGACAGGGGAAGGCTCCACAACTCCACTGAACATCGGAGTTCCAGCGCTGACAGAAGCCTCACCAACTGTGCAGCGCAAGGTCACAGTGCGAGCATTCGGAGTCGGTCCAGTACTGATTGCCGAAGATGTCGTGACTCTCACTGTGAGTGAGGCAGGTGCAGTCTCTGTCGAAGTCACCCCAGTCTCAGCATCGGAATCGGTCACTGAAACAACTACTGAAACAACAACTGACGTGACGGCGACTCCATTGGTTGGGGTGAAGAACTTGCAGCTCGTCTACAAGTCGACGATCGGACAAGACGAAGAATACGAACTTTCGTTCACGTATTTTCCTGATGAACTGGAACGAATTGACGGCTTTGCGTGGTTAGTGCGCTCTGTCGGAAGCGAAACTGTGATCCACTCAGCCACGTCACGTAAGGACGTGTTCATAGTTGGTGAGAATCAGTCATACAGCATGTTGCACCAGTTCCGCATCGGCATGTTCCAAGCCGGCATGACCTATGAAGTTGCGGTGACACCGTATGTGAATAGCAAGGATGATCCGACGCAGCCATTGCCAGAATCCTCTGCGACGACAGTTGCCACATTCATCGCCGCCTCTGGTGAACCGAACGAGATTGTCAATCCCAATCCGGACCCGAACACGACCAATGCGACACCAAACTCACAGAGCCCAACAGAGCCGCAAACACCGACAAATCTCAAGTTGAGCGACGGCGAGACTCGTGTGTTGACGTGGGTTCCCGGTCGGATCAGCGAGACCTCGTATGCATACGATCCAGAGAAATATCCGTACCGCTATCGCGTCATGTGGGAGCGAGCAGGTGCGACTAATGAATCGGTCAATTTCTTGTATGCGGAATCTGCGGAATTTCAGTTGAATCCGTACGACTTCGTGGCCGATGCGGAGTACCACTTCGTGGTTCAAGAAGAGTCCACAGATGTGAGCTCCGGTGAACTGGTGACTTCAGATCCGTCAGCTCCCCTTACGACAGTGCCGTTCACAACTGCTGACCTCGAACGAATTCGTGCAGCCGAGGCCGCCGCCCTTGAAAAGTCTCGACTCGCAGCAATCGAATGCATGAAGACAGCGCCAGAATTGGAATTGCTCTTGCGAGACCCCAGTAGCCGAAGTGTTGATGACAATCGACCCGTGACCTCTGATGATGAGGTCGAATTCGGAGTGATACATCCGTGCGAGACCGAAGTCGTACCTGGGCTCATCTTCACGCTCAGAGAAATAGACCCAGTCTCAAAGCGCAGCTATTTCAATCACACCACATGGCCGCAAGGCGGTGAGTTGACTCTGGGAATTCCAGGCAACCGTCTGGCGCCCGGAAAGCACACTTTCATTATTGAGGCTCAATGGCAACATGGTGATCCTTTTGAGGCAGACGGTGCAGCTCGTAATTCTGCGCCATCAACAAGTTGGACTATTGAAGTGATGGCGGGCACCCGACCGTTTGCAGCGCGGTGTAACCCGCAGAACGTGACTATCGCTGACCGAAAATTGACCATTGACTGTGAGGGCCTGACGAGAATCAAATGGAAGGGCAGTGACATCAATAAGAAAAAAGTCGGGATTGATCTTGACAAGCGAGAGGTCATTCTGCCTGTCTTTCCTGATGGATGGAATCGCTTCAGTCTCGGAATTGGCCAAGATAACTATTCGGCCCAGACATTTCGTTACATGGTGTGCATGAGAAACTGTGACAATCCACAGCTTGAAAGTGAATTCACGACATCGGTCGAAGGTGACACTGTGACGATTGGGGTCAAACAGAATGATTGTGGTGGCGACCCACGAGCCCAACTCACCGAGTACATCAAAATCACCGACAATCTGTTCTATTCATTCAACGCATTTTTTGGTGTGAGTGCCACGCGAGTTGCAGATGGACAGACAGTTGACATCGTCCTTCAACCGTTTACAGAGGCAATTCAGGCATCACGCCGTGACAACTGTGGCAGCGCGAGGCAGACGGTTTATAGCTTCATGAAAATCAACCGTCCATCGGTTGAGCCGTTGGATCCAACGAAGATGGCTACGCCGCCTCAAACCGATGTTGTCATTGAGCCCGAGGATCTCATCACAGCTGAGCAGCAAAACATCAGTGTTCCAGCAAAGACTGAGACAGTGTCAATACCCGGCGAAGTAGTGGCAACACTGGCTCCGACAGGTGGAACGGTCACCGTCGCGGTGGGTACAGATGAGCCGGAGCTGTTGATTGATGGTTCCGACCTGTCTTTGGCTCTGCCGCCAACAGCGAAGTCAATCACATTCAAAGTCACTGACTCCAAGGGTCGCGTCACTCAGGTGACGAAGCCAATCGTGCGACAACCCGAGATCGAGATTGTTCAGGTTGTTGAGGATGCGGGTCAAACAGTTCCGAAGGTGGAAGCGACCCCAGCCTCCGAGATTTCAGACTCGTCTGGGTCGTCGCCATTGACTCTTGTTCTGATCGCGCTTGTCGTTCTCGTCTTCGCTCTCATCGCATTCCAATTCGTTCGTCGAAAGGCCTAAGTCATGAAATTCCAAAGAAATCCTGGGGTCACATCCACACGCGCAAAAGCTGCTCTCGCTCTGGCGGGGCTGTTAGTGGTCGCTAGTTGCGGGGGTGGTGACAGCGAGTCGTCAAGTCGTCAACGCAACACGGCTTTGTCGGCATGTGCGTCAGCATCGCCTGGTGTACCGAAAGAGACGACTCTGCCGAGTGGTGGTTATGACGTCGTCGTTACGGTCGAACTATGTGAAGGTGCAACATCGTTCGTGGTAATCGGGGCAGATAGCCAGGAATCACCAGTGCAAATTGGCGAAGATCGCAAAGGTGTCATCACGGCACTTGGGTTTGCTGGTGAGTCACGCGAGTACCCGATCCGACTGTTCAACGGCGAAACCGTCATTGGGGATGAAGTCATCTCGCTCAGTATTCGTGAGGACGAGAACTCATGTGAGCTTGGGGGGCCATGCCAGGCGGGCGATGTCGGACCCGGCGGCGGCGTGATCGTGGACAACAGTGACACCACGAAACCGTTTTTGGAGGTGCCAAAGCTGACAGCAGTAGAGGCCGGGAAGCTGGTCAAGTTTCCGGAGTGCAGCACCACCGAGCAAGAGATCGGCAAAGCGCTGACAGGTGCGGAATACGGTGACGGTCAGTCCGCTACGGACGTGATGAAATCACTCTGCGGTGAAACGAACGAATTGTTGACTGCGCTCGCTAACTTCAATTCGTCGCAAGTAGTCAAAGATTGGTTTATCCCCTCCATTGAGGAACTCATAATTGCAGTCAACAACTGCTGCGATCGCAACTCTCCTGACGCCACAGCATTCGCGTCGTCGACATTGTTGACACAGTGTGGAGTACAAGCGTGCAACACAGAGGTATGGGCACGCGGTGGGCACTCGTCAGCAACTGGTGAGCTTGTGTGGCCCAATAGCGAAGTTCACTTCATTCCTGTTCGATACGTCGAGCGCAAGAGTGGGCTGCAAGCACAAGCGTCCGTCGCGCCGTTGACTGGTGCCGATACTGGAACTGCCACGCCGGAGCCAGGCACGACGCTTGCCGACACATCGGAAACGCCGGTGAGAGACAAGTGCGGTGGCATCCCAGCAGAAGAGGTTG
>VFQT010002402.1_pt1 | contig 19380 bp, 17 predicted proteins | sample 3512381 | NCBI WGS metagenome assembly VFQT01 (sample SAMN10412376, study PRJNA504923) | tailings metagenome | isolation source: Relicate 2 Philex TSF3 active mining site | place: Philippines: Tuba, Benguet | collected 2017-08-29
AAACCCTCGAAGCGGGCGCGCAACGTGCACCCAGAGAGGCCGACGATGATCCACTGAGTTTGGGCACAGAGGTGGAATTGGGTGTAGATGCCGACGACCTACATGGCCTGGGTGATGATCAAGGTGATGATGATGGGATCACAGATGATGACGATCAACACGACGACGGTGGCGATGATGGGTTTGATGATGATGACGATTATTCTGGGGGAGGTGGTAAGGGACGTCGGGGAATGGCCTACGACAGCGACGACTACTAAATTCCCATCCCCACCTGTCTCATTCTCCTCAACCACCCCAAAGTCTGTCAGCTGCCCATAAGTTATTGGTTGTTGTGGTTGGACCCACGGCTTCCGGAAAAACCGAGTTGGCCATCAACCTGGCTGAGCGATATAAAACGGAGATCATCTCATTCGATTCGCGTCAGTTCTACCGGGAAATGCCCATCGGCTCTGCCGCACCGTCTGGGGAGCAACTCAATCGCGTGCGCCACCATTTCATCGCCGACCGCAGTTGCCTGCATCCCTTAAACGCCGGGGCTTTTGAACGGGAAGCCGCGCCTCTACTCGATACGCTATTTTTACCGTTCTCCACAGTTGTTGCCGTAGGGGGAAGTGGTCTGTTTCTTCGAGCACTCCTGGAGGGTTTCGACGATATGGGCACAGTCGACCAAGGCCAGGCCCGGCAATTTTGGACCGATTTTTATTTGCAAAAGGGCATTGCTGCCTTGCAAGCCGAGGTAATGAAACGCGATCCAAAATACGCCGAAACGGCCGATATGAACAACCACCAGCGATTAATTCGGGCATTAGAGGTGGAACAACTGACCGGAATCCCCTATTCACAGCACCGAAAAGGGTCGCAGAAAGAACTTCCGTTTCGTGTATGCATCGTCGGATTAAATCCAAGGCGGGAAGTACTTCACCAACGTATTCTAGAAAGAACACAGGGCATGATCGAGGCGGACCTGGAAGGAGAAGCGCGCGAACTGTACCCCCTGAGGCATCTCAAGAGTTTGCAAACGGTAGGCTATACAGAATGGTTCCAGCATTTCGATGGGGTGCTTCCGCGCCAGGATGTTGCCCAGCAAATCTTATTTCATACCCGCAGCTATGCCCGTCGACAAATCACTTGGTTCCGAAAAACCGAAGGCATTCGCTGGTTTGAGGATGCCTCAGATCCCCAAATTGCACAGCATGTAGATGCTGCCTTTCATGCTAACGGCGCTGAGGCTGAATGACTGCCGTCCGATTTTATTTTCGTCCCTCAATTGTTGCGCCCCCAGATGGAACAGTATTACCAGCCCCAACTGCCCGACGAAGGCAGCATCCAACTTCGGGATGACGAAGAACGGCATTTGTTCAAAGTACGTCGGGCACGTGTTGGGGATCATTTTCAATGCACGGATGGTTTGGGCAAAATTGCCTTCGTTCGGATCGATGGCATCGGCACGCAAGGCTGCTCGTACACCCTGGTTAAAACGGAAATCATCGCGTCTCCCGTGCCACAGATCCATCTTGCCGTTGCGTTTCCGCGGCAAGAATCGCGCTTGGAATGGCTGTTGGAAAAATCGGTGGAATTGGGCGTGCATGAGATCACACCGCTCATGACTGAACGAGGGATTCGCGAACGAATCCGGAAGGAACGATGGGAGAAGATTATGATTTCGGCGCTCAAGCAGTCATTATCGGCCCATCTTCCTGTCCTCAACCAGGCCTGTGGTCTGAAGGAATTTCTTCAACAGGAACATCCGCAAATACTCTTGGCACATTGCCATCCTACGCCAAAAAAGCTCATCGGACAGGTGCAGCTCTTGCATAAGCTCAGCCTTTTTATTGGTCCGGAAGGTGATTTTACGGAACAAGAAGTGAAACTCATATCCCAAAAAAATTCAGTCAGCGTATCTTTGGGAGACCTTCGGCTGCGAACAGAAACAGCGGTTTTGGTGGCATTAGCACACATCCGGCAGAATCAACAGTTATCCGAAACCCATTAGATCCACCAATAAATACCCATGAGATTTTACCTATTCATCACCCTATGCCTTTGGGGGCTCTTTTTTGAAACATCATCGGTGTTGGCCCAGAGTGCGGGAACACGCCTGGCGCGCTTGAAGTACCGCGGTGGAGGCGATTGGTACGCCAATGCTACATCGCTTAAAAATCTGACCCGGTACGCCAATGAGCACATCGGAACCAACCTTCAACTGCCGGAAGCCACTGTTGAAGCCGGGAGCAACGATCTATTTCGGTACCCTTTTGTTCATATGACCGGACACGGCAACGTTGTTTTCGCGCCTGAAGAAGTGCGGAATCTGCGGGCCTATCTCAGCGGAGGTGGATTCCTTCATATCGACGACAACTACGGCATGGATCCATTCGTTCGCACGGAAGTCAAAAAGATTTTTCCGGAAGCGGAATGGGTGGAACTTCCCTTCCAGCATCCCATATACCGGCAACGCTTTTCATTTCCTGGGGGCTTACCTAAAATTCACGAACACGACGGAAAACCGGCTCAAGGTTTTGGGATTTTCTACAAAGGTCGGCTGGTGATTTTCTACACCTATGAGTGCGATTTGGGCAATGGCTGGGAAGACCCCGAAGTGCACAACGATCCTGAGGAAATAAGGAAAAAAGCCCTTCAAATGGGTGCCAACATCATTCAATTTGCATTCAGTCAGTGAAAAAGTTGGGGGGGTCACCCGAACGTTGAGGGGTCACCCGAACGTTGGGGGGGGGTTCAGCCTACCGCTAATGGCCGAATAGAATCCGTTGGAAGATCAGGAAATGACTGAACCGCCCCATCAAGGCCCAGGGTTTGGCATTCAAAAACGCTGGCAAAGGCTGAGAGAAAGACCTGAGCCACTTCGGTCATGGATGGCGTATGCTGGAGCTCCCCCTGCATGCTGCAGACGCCATGGCTTCGTATTCCACAGGGCACAATTCCCGAAAAATAACTGAGGTCCGTGTTCACATTTAAGGCCAGTCCGTGCAGGGTCAACCAGCGGCTGGTGCGCACACCCATGGCGCAGATTTTCCGGGCTCGGTGTGGTTGGCTCACATCCAACCAAACCCCAGTATATCCGGGGTATCGTTCACCCTGAATGTTCCAATGGGCCAATGTGCGGATCACAGCTTCTTCGAGGGATCGCATATACCAGTGGATATCCGGACGAATGGCCTCGAGGTCAAGCAAGGGGTACACCACGAGCTGCCCGGGTCCGTGGTAGGTAATGTCACCTCCCCGATTGGTGCGCACCCACTCCACACCGGCCTCCGCCCTTTGCGCTTCATCGAGCAATAAATGATCTTCCTTTCCACTTTTCCCGAGTGTGAATACGGGGGGATGTTCCACCAGCAAAAGGTGCTGCACAATGGGCGGGTTAACCGATTGTGTGTTCAGCCGGGCTACCTGCTTGCGCTGGGTGGCCCTACTGAGCCAATCTTCCTGAAGATCCCATGCCGTTTGGTAGGACATTCGCCCCAACCAATGAACCAAAACTGAAGTGGGTTTTACATCAGTCATGCTGCCGTGCCATCGGGTGCTGGTAGTCCGGTTTCCAATAATGAAATGCCCTCGTTGTCCGGAAAAATCTCCACTTCTGCTGCCTCGGCCGAAACCAATAGGGTATCACCCATGCTTAACCCGACCTCTTCCTGACTGGACTTGAAACGACCCGAACCGCCAACCACCATAAATACCCTAAAACCCATGTGATGAACAGAAGTTCGAACCGTGGGCTGCTTGCATTGAAGCAAAAAAGTCCGGAAATACGGACAATTGACCAATTCGACGACTCCATGATCCACCCGTGTGTATGGGGTGCGATAGCTTGCATAGGGTTTGAAATCAAGCGCTGCGAGTGCTTCAACCGTGTGAAGTTCTCGAAGACGTCCTTGCTCATCGACCCGATCAAAATCATACAAGCGGTAGGTGATATCGCTGCTCTGCTGTATTTCAGCCAGTACGATGCCCTTACCAATCGTATGTATCCGGCCAGCAGGAATAAAAAAGACATCCCCGGCTGCGACCGGCTCTCGATTCAACACCTCCATGATGCGTCCCTCGTTCAGCATACACGTATAGCGCTCGGCATCCATCTCCCCCTTAAAGCCTGTAATCAGGGTGGCTCCGGGTTCGGCCTCCAATACATACCACATTTCCGTCTTGCCCGGACATCCGTGCCGCAGGAAAGCCAACTCATCGTTGGGATGAACCTGAACCGACAAATCCTCCCGTGCATCCAAAAACTTAATGAGCAACGGAAACCGGGGCGTGGGAGCCCCCTCAACTGCCCAGCCTTTGCCCATAATTTGATGGCCAAAACGACTCAGCACTTCAGAGAGGGTCATGCCATCGAATCGGCCGCCCATGACCTTCGACGGACTCGAAGGCACATCCGACAGCTCCCAACTTTCACCGCAAGGATTCGTTCCGCCTACGTTCTTCTTGAGAACGGAATGCAAGCGATCCCCTCCCCAAATTTTGTGGAAAAACTGGGGGTGAAACCGCCAAAAATGTGGCAAGTTTTGGTTGTCGGCTTGGGTTGGGCTGGGTGAAGAATAAGTGTTCATCTATTGAAAAGAATTGGATTGAAACTGGCCATAAAGTCGCATCAGTTCGGCGGTTGATGGGTCTTGTTGATCCGAAACCACCTCATTGGTTAGGTCATTTAAAATAGTTCCTGCCAGCTGTTTGCCCAGTTCTACCCCCCATTGATCGAAGCTAAAAATGTTCCAAATAACCCCTTGCGCAAAAATCTTATGTTCATAGAGTGCCACAAGTGCGCCCAGGTGAAAAGGATCGAGCACAGGAACGAGGAATGTATTGGACGGACGATTCCCTGGGAAGGTTCGGAACGGCGCCAAGGAATGTGCCCGCTCCGCACTCATCCCGGCGTCGAGCAATTCCTGCAAAGCCATTTCTGTAGACTTTCCCCGCATCAGTGCTTGCGATTGGGCCAGGCCATGCGCGACCAATTTGATGTGGTGGTCGCCGAGTGGATACTGGCTGCGTGCGGGAATAATGAAGTCGCACGGCACGACCTGGGTACCCTGGTGGATGAGTTGATAAAAGGCATGCTGACCATTGGTGCCCGGCTCTCCCCAAACTACCGGACTCGTGGAATAGTTCAGTGGAAGACCCGATCGATTGAGGTATTTACCGTTGCTCTCCATCACCGCTTGCTGCAAATAGGCTGGGAAACGACTTAAACATTGATCATAGGGCAAAACCGCTTCTGTGGGGTATCCCAAGAAATTGGTGTTCCAAATTCCCACCAAGGCCATAAGAATGGGCACATTTGCCGAGGCCGGTGTTTGGTAGAAATGCTGATCGACAGCATAGGCACCGTGCAGCATCTGGGTGAAGCGATCAAAGCCGACCGCGACGCAAACACTTAACCCGATCGCTGACCACAAGCTAAAGCGCCCTCCGACCCAATCCCAAAATGCGAACATTTGAGACACCGGTATGCCAAAGGACTCTACCAAGTCGGTTTGCGTAGACAAGGCGGCAAAATGACGGGCCACATGGGCTGGATCGTGGGCAGCATCCAACAACCAGTTCCGGGCACTGTACGCATTGGTCATGGTTTCCTGGGTGGTGAAGGTTTTAGAGGCCACCAAGAAAAAGGTCGTTTCCGGATTTAATCGACTCAACGTACGCGACAAATGGGCGCCGTCGATATTCGAAACAAAATGGATGCGAACCCGGCCTGCGTAGGGCGACAGGGCCTCGCATGCCATAAGCGGACCCAAATCGGATCCACCAATACCGATATTCACCACATCCGTAATCGACTTTCCTGAGAATCCCTTCCAATCGCCCGAACGCAAACTTTCGCTGAACACCCGCATTTGCTCCAAAACCTGATGGATCTTCTGGTGCCGTTCGCGTGCGGCCGCATCCGTTGGGGCCTCATGTTTAGGAATACGCAATGCAGTATGCAAAACCGCCCGCTGCTCCGTTTCATTGATGGCATTTCCCGAACGCATGGAAAACACGGCCTCAGAAAGCCGGCATTGATCCGCTAAATCGATGAGTGCGGCAAGTGCCTCCTCATCCAACAAATTTTTTGAATAGTCGAAATGAATCTCACCCAGCCGGGCGGAAAACCGCCGAGCCCGTTGGCTTGATGACGCAAAAAGTGACTCAATTCTTTGTGTTTTGAGTCGATCCGCATGTTGTGTTAATTGTTTCCAAGCATTAGTTTGGGTGGGGTCGATCCGGGGCAGCATGAACTTTATATTAGGCGAAAAACATGACAAAAACATGACAAATATACGCAACAACAAACAGCAGACCGGGCGAAAAGGTGAAGACCTTGCGGTTGAATTCTTGACCGGATTGAACTATGAGATCCGGGAAAGGAACTTTCGGTTTGGCCACCTCGAAATCGATATCATCGCATTCGACGGCGGCATGATGGTGGTGGTTGAGGTGAAGTCCGTATTTCTAGGTATCGAGCCAGATCCTGTTCAATACCTAACCCGCGGACAATTTCGCAACCTCACCAAGGCAGCCTCGGCCTATTTGCATCTGCGCAACCTTACGCCTGAGGTACGATTCGACTTACTGTGCATAAGCCTTTTTCGAAAACCACCCATTTTTCGCCATTTTAAGGACGTATGGATGCCCAAAAAATAATTCCTTGCACAAATTCACTATTTTTGTGGATTATGAGAAAAGAACATCTTGATGATGTAAGCGTGAGAATAAACGCGCTGAGGAGGTTTCTTTGACCTCGATGCAAAAATAGCCCGAATTCGCGATGTGGAAACCCGTTCCACCGCGCCAGGTTTTTGGGACAACCCGGAAGAAGCTGAAAAGTGGTTGAGGTCGATTAAAATTCCTAAGGAGTGGGTGCGCTCTTGGGAAGAAGTGGCCACCGCTGTCGATGAGTTAAAGGTCTACTGGGAATTTGCCCAGGCGGGTGAGCTCGACGACGATGAGCTGGAAGAACACTACAAAAAAGTACTGATTCTGCTCGAAGATTTGGAATTTCGGAATATGCTCCGACTGGAGGAGGACGCCCTCAGTGCGGTGGTGACCATCAACTCGGGGGCAGGCGGAACGGAGAGCCAAGACTGGGCAGCCATGTTGATGCGCATGTACCTGATGTGGGGCGAAAAGAAGGGCTACACCGTTAGGGAAGTCGATATACTGGTGGGCGAAGAAGCGGGCATTAAATCCGTTACCTTAGAATTCATCGGAGATTTCGCGTACGGTTACCTCAAAAGCGAGAGTGGCGTGCACCGTTTGGTGCGGATCTCCCCGTTCGACTCCAATGCCCGACGGCATACATCATTCGCTTCGGTATATGCCTACCCCTTGGTCGACGACAGCATACAGATCGAAATCAGTCCGGCCGACATCGAAATCCAAACCTCGCGTTCGGGCGGTGCTGGCGGGCAAAACGTCAATAAGGTGGAGACCAAAGTGCAACTCACCCACAAACCCACCGGAATCGTGGTGGTCTGCCAGGTGGAACGCTCGCAATCGGCCAACCGCGAACGCGCCATGCAGATGCTGAAGTCGCAACTCTACGAATTGGAATTGCGCAAACGCAACGAGGCGCGCGACGCATTGGAAGCGGGTAAGAAAAAAATTGAATGGGGTTCGCAAATCAGATCTTATGTGCTGTATCCCTACAAACTGATTAAAGACGTGCGTACCGACTACGAGACCTCATCCGTTCAAGACGTGCTGGACGGCGACCTCGATCCGTTTATTAAGGCTTACCTGATGCAGGAACAAGAACCATCCACTACCTGACATGGAAAACACGCATCACCAAACACCATCTGATTCGCTCGGGGCCCAGGAACCTTCCGTTTACCTCCGATCTGCTTTTGAGGCCCTGAAGCGACAGTCGATTCTACAACGCAGCGATCGCCTGTCCGACCGCTTGAAGCGCCTAGATCTGCTGCACCAAGCCGTGAAGAAGCACGAGTCTCAAATCATAGAGGCCATGCAGGCCGATTTTCAAAAACCTGAAACTGAGGTTGTTTTGACCGAATTGGTTCCGTTCTACACGGAGATCAAACACCAAAAACGGCATTTGAAACGGTGGATGCGTCCTAGAAAGGTGTCGTCGAACATTACCACCTTGGCAGGCCAGAGCTGGGTGCAGACCGAACCGCGGGGCACCTGCCTCATCCTGGCACCCTGGAATTATCCCTTTAACCTCAGTGCCATCCCCCTGGCTACGGCCCTGGCCGCGGGCAATACCGTTCTGTTGAAGCCTTCCGAACTGGCCCCCCATACCGCTGCCGTAATTGCCCGATTGGTTGCTTCTTGTCTGCCTCCTGAGGTGGCCCTCGTGCTCGAAGGGGATGCAGACACCGCCCGCGCCCTGCTCGAATTGCCGTTCGATCACCTATTTTTTACCGGCAGTACCCGCGTGGGCAAACTGGTGATGGAGGCTGCGAGCAAGCACCTCAGCAGTGTTACCCTTGAACTCGGGGGCAAAAGCCCGGCCTATGTGGATGAGTCGGCCGATTTGGCCGACACCGCGCGTAAGTTGGTGTGGGGCAAGTGGATCAATGCCGGGCAAACCTGCATTGCACCCGACTACATTTTGGTGAACCACCGGATGATCCCCGCCTTGCTCGATGCACTTCGAACGGCATCCGAGGCGTTTGGATCGGTAGATGAGGCGGGCGCCCATTTTTGCGCCATGGTGAGCGACAGACATGCCCAACGCATGCAAGAGCTTGTGGAGTCATCGGTGGCTGCCGGTGCTCGTGTGGAATGGGGCGGATCGCTGGTGCCCCAAACACGCCGCATGCAGCCAACCGTCATCACCCAAGTACACCGAGGCATGCCCGTGATGCAGGAAGAGATCTTTGGTCCCATCTTGCCGATTGTGGGCGTTGAACACCTCAACGAAGCCATTGACTTCGTGAATTCGGATGCCAAGCCCCTTGCCCTTTATGTATTTTCGCGCAATGCCCATAAAACCGAAGAGTTCTTAAAGCGTACCTCAGCGGGAAATTGTTGCGTGAATGATGTTATTGTTCAAATCAGCAACCCCAACTTGCCTTTTGGAGGCGTCAACCATTCCGGTATGGGTCATTACCACGGGGAAGCAGGTTTCCTCACCTTTTCGCACCAGAAATCGATCTACCGGCAATCCCTCTGGTTGAATGTTAACCGGTTTTTGTACCCCCCTTATTCTGATCAAAAGGCACGCCTGGCCCGAAGGCTTCTGGGTTGGCTGCGTTGAAAATCCCAGCGTTCTATCCGCAAAACCTGTGGTACAGATGGAAATTCTAGGGTACAGATGGAAATTCTAGGGAGAATTGGGTGCCTACGCCCGGGGCGGTCTCGAACTTGATGGCACCCGCATGCTGTTCCACAATTCGGCTCACAATGGCCAATCCCAATCCCATCCCCGATCCTTTGGTGGTGAAATTGGGTTCGAAAATGCGTTCTCTAAACGAATCGGGGATTCCTTGACCATTGTCGGCCACCAATACCGTATATTTCATTCCATCGCGCTTCAATTCGATGCGTACCCGGGGTTCGACGCCTTCCGCTACCGCCTGCTGGGCATTGCGCAATAAATTCTGAAAAACCCGCTGAATTTGCTGAACATCGCCCATCATCGTTCCGGGGTCATCATTCGATAAATGATCCACAAAGTCAACCACACCGATGTGCCCGAAAAGGGCCACAGCGGGTTGGATGCCGTCGCGCAGATCAAAAACTGCCTTTTTAAGGGGTTCGCTGCGGGCAAATGCCCCAAATTCGTCGGAAACAGCAGCCAAAACATCGATTTGCTCCAAAACCACGGAAAGATCCTCGCTTAATCGTTCTTCGAAACGATCAGGGTGTGTGCTTCGGTCGCGCAGCAGTCGTTGGAGCTTCAGCTTCATCGGGGTGAGTGGATTACGGATCTCATGGGCGATTTGACGCGCCACTTGCCGCCAGGTTTGTTCCCGCTCACTTTTGGCCAACAAGCGGGCACTTTCCTGCAACTCGAGTAAAAGCTCGTTGTAGGAGTGAATCAACAGCCCCACTTCATCATGCCGCGGGTAGCCACCCATGGGCGCTTTCTCACCATGGCGGTTGCGCATCATTTGCAAGGTGAGCGCACGAATCGGCCTGGTTATTCGACGCGCCACACCATAGGAGAGCACGAAGGAAAACAAGAGCAGCAGCAAATAGAGTCGCAATAAATTACCTAGAAAAGCGTTATACTCTGTTCTTCCTACTGCATCGGAGCGCGGAACCACCATCTGCAGCACCCCTGCCAAGCGATCGCCCCGAGGAAAAATAGGACGATAGGCCGACCAGGCATCGACCCAGCCTTGCTGGTGGCCGTGCACGTATCGCGACTGCCCCTCCCGTGCCAAGGCCGTCCACGCTAAAGGCGCCAAGCGTTGGGTCACAAAGGGCAGGCGATCCACTTCAGGCAACGAACTGTAGAGCAATCGGCCTTGGCCATCGTAGAGTGCAAAATCGACCTGCATGCGGCGCGCCATTTCGGCCAAGCGATAATCGTCGACTCCGATAACACTTGAAAGGGGCTGAATGGATGGACCCACCACGAACTGGGCAGTCGAGGTGGTTCGGTTGAGCACATCCTCATTCAACAAAGGGGCCAGGGCGGTGTAGAGGTCCTCCAAACGAGCGGCGAGGTTGTCTTGCTGACTGGCCTCACGGCTGCGTACAGAATAGGCCAAAGTAGCGTATCCGCCTGCCACCACCGTAACAAGCCCCGTGGCCACCAAGCCCAGGCCAATTCGCTCGCGGTAGCCAAGCTGCCATCGAAGGTTGTTGCGCCCCAACCGACGGACCCCTTCGGTCATGAGGATCAGCAACCAAGCCGATAAGAGCAAAGCAATACCCATGGCAGGGAGGTCGAGCCAATCCTGTGGACGAAAACTAACCACCAGGCTGCCGCCGTCGTTGAGCGGCGTAATGATGTGCTGGGCCTCCCGAACCAAACCAACAGAGGCAACATTGCTGGAGCGCCAATCTTCCTTCGCTGAATCGTTAGAAGCCCCCACCCTGCTCCGATTGAGATCGCGATCGCGCAGTGGGTAGCTGATACTCCCATTCGACCGTTGCAGCAATCCATTTCGATACAAAGCGAATGAAAACTCTGGATAGGCATCATCGCCTTCAAGGGTACGGTTTGCCACAAGCCCCCACATTCCACCGGAGGCTACAGGGTCGCGCCGAAGCAGTCGAAGGTATAGGGTGTCGCTGCGACCGAAACGTTGCGGGAGGGGAACATTGATTCCGAATCCTTGCCGTGCCTGCTCAGTGAACTGGCGGATGAGGGTAACGGCACTGGGCAATTTCTCGACTTCAACCACAGATGAAATGGTGTCTGATGGTGAATTCACCGCCCCGCTTTGTGCGAAAGAAGTGTCTCCAAGCACTTTTCGCCTCCTGATACCACCAATACGGGATGAATCGAGCAGATCGATGACCGAATCTGCCCTTAGATCAGGCAAAAAACAGGTTTCCACCAGCTGATAGCGATCTAAATAGCCCGTTAAATGACCTAAAGTGATCAGGCTTTGCCAACGTTCGGGTGATGATTCATTACCGTAGATGCCAGAAAGCAATAACGAATCCGCCCGAAGACGGGGAATCATCGCGGATAATTCGGTGATGGCCCGCTCGTCGTAGGGGTTGGTTAGGCGTGCCGCCACCAAACTGGCCCGGTTCGCTTGCCGACGCGCCCCCCCGTCGGCCAGCTGATAGGCAGCAGCCAATGAAAAATAAACCAACAAAACGCGCGACAGCGACTGACCCATATGGGGGTGCCGCAAGCGTTTAAAAAAACCTGATCCTTGCTTGTGGAGTAGATAGAAATACAGAACAACAACCAAGAGGGGCATCCAGAGTTCGGGTAAGCCCCGCAACCACGCCCCCTCACCGGTGAACGACAAAACGCCAAGCCACAAGCCCACCGATAGCAGCATTTGAATGATAAACGTCCTCGGTGGAGCTTGCAGGAGCCAACAACGCATCCACACCCCCCAAACTAAGGTGTTCAGCAAAACAAGTGCCACCACGGCAATAAATGCGGGAAGAGTGAAGGCATTGAGGCCCGTGAGCTCATTAAACGACAAGGGAATACCACCGTTTACCAAGAGATCGCGGGTAACGAGCCAGGTGAGGGTGCTGAAGCACAGGGTGCCGAACAGCAGCAAAACACGTCCTACTCCACTGAGCTCCTTGCGCAGCGGTTGCAGTAGAGCGCGCCAAACAGCTGCGGGGTAAAGGGCCAGGGTGGCCGGAATGGCCCAAAGCATGGCCATATAAAGCCATAAATCGCCAAGGGATGGCAGCAGGCGATGCGATGCAAATAAGCCGGGGTCGAACCAAGCCAGGCGTTCCCAACCGCAGAATACCGAGAGGGGCAACAGCAGCAGCCGCCACGACAGGAGTGCCAGCACCCACAGCATAAGTTTTCGGGCCAAGGGCATGGGCCTATTGCGTATGATCAGTATCAGCAACAAACCCAGAAAAAGCGAGGCCAAGAGGCTGAGGCGTGCCACCCATAAGCCGTACTCAGCCATCTGAACCCCATCAACCGCGTTCGCGGTGCGCCAAGAAACCAGCCGGGCATCTGCTCGGCGGTAGGGATACCAAGGTCGCTGATCGGTGGGCTTGCCCTGCCACAAAAACTCCACGGCTTCTTTGCCAGGCATGATTCGTCCCTGGGGGTCGCAGAACCGCCAATTACCGGATTGGTAGACCAAAAGCGGGAGCGTAAATCGGTATCGGTTCATTCCCACCAAAGAATCGTAGCGCCAACAGATTTGTCGCGGCAAACGCATCCATCCCGATCCGATCAAGGCATCCTCGGAAGCGGTCAGCCGACCCTGACTCCAATACATCAGGCTGTCGGCCCTGAATACCTGAAGCTGCCAATCGGGCAAACCAACCTGTTGGCCGGCCGCACCCCATCGGTTCAAGGCGGAAAAACCACCCGCCTCACAAAGCGATACCCATTCCTCAAAGGCCAGTTGATGAGTATTCAACTGCTCCGATAGGCGCTGTTCTTCTGATGCAAGAAAATCAGCCGGGGATCGCTTAGACCCAAAGTGAAGGAGCAAGGTAAACAGCAACAAGACAGCGGTCGATCTGCCCAACCAGCGAATGGCCCTGCCCGCTGTTGTATTGGAATTACCGGTATGCACCCTGTTCCAAATAGTGCTGAACATACCGTGCTACTCCATCGAGGAGCGGGGTAAATGGCTTGCTGTAGCCGGCCAGGCGGAGGCGTTGCATGGAGGCGCAGGTGTAGTATTGGTAGCGCTCGGCCAATCCCTCCGGCATTTCGATGTACTCGATCCTCAATGGACAATCCATCGCACGAAAGATGGCATAGGCCAGGCTGTTGAAACTCGAAGCGCTTCCACTGCCCAGGTTGTAGATGCCCGATCGAAACGGGGTCCGAAGCATCCATAAACAGAGGTCTAACACATCCTCAACATAAATAAAATCACGCATTTGATCACCATCCGCCACCTCGGGCTTGTAGGAACGAAACAAGCGCAAGTACCCATCTGCTTTGATTTGCTTGTGGGCGTGATAAACCACTGATGCCATCTTCCCTTTATGGTATTCATTGGGGCCATACACATTAAAGAACTTTAATCCGGCCCATTGGGGGGGGGATGTTTGCGCTTTATGGGTAAATAAATCCACTCGATGCTTCGACCATCCATAAGGATTTAGGGGATGCAAGCCTGCCAAGGCCTCAGGATCGTCATCGAAACCCCGTGCTCCATCGCCATACGTGGCCGCAGAAGAAGCATATATCATGGGAATTGAATACCTAGTGCATAGGGCCCACAAGCGGAGCGTATACGCTTCGTTGAGGCCATAAAGCAAGGTCTCATTCAGTTCGGTGGTATCGGTGCGCGCGCCCAAATGAAAAACAAACCGCAGCCGGGCATGATGCTCCTCCATCCAATCGAACAAATCGTTTCGGTGGATGCGTACGGCACCCGTTAGGGGCTGCAGGTTAGGCTGTTTATCGACCCGCGCAAAATCATCCACCAACACCAAAGGTCCCTCACCCTCTTCGCTCAGGCGGGCGGCAAGGCAACTTCCTATGAATCCAGCGGCTCCGGTAATCACCAACATATCAGGTCGATTTATTCCCCCAATATTAAGGAGTATTTCTTTGTAGTTTTATGGGATTTCATGAGAACCCCCCATCGGGGTTCATCAATCGTTCAATTGATTGTGTATGCTGATTAAACGTAAGCCTATTAAACGTATGCTGATTAAACGTATGCTGATTAAACCTTGGCTATTAAAACCTTCGCTTACATTACCCATCATCTTCATGGCTATGGCTTGTGGAACGATCCAATCGGATCATCAGAAAGAAGGTCATGCGAACGGCGAAAATGGCGTTGAGGTGCCACAAAATTTGGCGATCAAAGCCAGCCTGACCCTCGACCGCTACCACCGTGCGGCAGCGGAGGTCCGCTTCGATGATTATTTTGGGATGATGACTGATTCTGCTGTATTCGTTGGTACCGATGCGGGCGAACATTGGCGCAAGTCGGCCTTCATGGAATACGCCCGGCCGCATTTCGATAAGGGCAAAGCCTGGACCATGCGGGCTGTGGAGCGCCACCTTCATTTTTCGGTCGACAGCCAGTTTGTTTGGTTTGAGGAGCTTCTCGACACCCGAATGAAACTATGCCGCGGCTCTGGTGTGATGAGCAGACACGGACAGGACTGGCTTATAGAGCAGTATGTGCTGTCGCCGACTGTTCCCAATTCTCTCATGAAAGAAGTAATTGATACCAAACGGCATTACGACGACTCGCTGTTGAATCAAATTATAAATAAAAATAACATTAAATAAAAGTTTATATTAATGAAAACAGCCCTCATCACCGGAGCATCGGATGGAATTGGTCTCGAATTGGCGCGTGTACATGCCCAAAATGGTCACCGACTTATTTTGGTCGCCCGTCGGATCGATCGACTTCAGGCGCTGCAATTAGAAGTACAGCAGAGCAAACCCGTTGCGGTCCACTGCATCGGTCTGGATTTGAGTATACCGGATGCGGCGGCCGAACTCTACCAACAGGTTCAAACATTGGGTTGGCCGGTCGATTTCCTCATTAATAATGCGGGCGTGGGCGTATACGGGGCTTTCGCCTCGAGCGATTGGTCTAAAACTGCTGCCATGATCGACCTCAACATCCGTTCACTCACCCAGCTCGCGCACCTCTTTCTACCTGGCATGATCGCCCAGGGGGGTGGTCGAATCATGAATGTGGCTTCCACTGCAGCCTTTCAGCCCGGCCCAGGGATGTCGGTTTACTTTGCCACCAAGGCCTATGTACTGCATTTTTCCGAGGCGCTTCACCACGAAAACTACCGCAAAGGCGTTCGGGTAACAGCACTTTGCCCAGGCCCAACCCGCAGCGGTTTTGGAGAAGCCATGATGGCACCCGGGCAAAACGTGCCTGCTTTTTTGCTCAGTCGGCGAATACCCGACTCAGCCTCGGTGGCGCGCTACGCCTACAAGGCCATGATGCGTGGCGATGCTGTGGCCATACACGGCCTCATGAACCGAATCATGGCGGCGAGCATCGGGCTGTTTCCGAGGCGCTTGGTGACGCGCATCGCTGCGGGCCTCACCGGAGTTAAGGCGTAAATCAATTCGGCCCTTATCTTTGCGGCGCTTGAGCCAACTTATGATTCATCTGACCCGCAAGGAGCATTTCAACGCTGCCCATCAACTTTGGAACCCCAACTGGAGCGCCGAAAAAAACAAAGAGGTGTTTGGCAAATGCGCCAACCCCAATATGCACGGCCATAATTTTGAATTGTTGGTGACGCTCGTGGGCACACCCCACCCCGATACTGGATTTCTGATGGATCTGAAAGACCTCAGCCGCATCATCCATGAACGGGTTCTGGACATCGTAGACCACAGCAACCTCAACCTCGACGTGCCCTTTATGCGCGGTAAGATGGCTTCGACCGAGCATCTGGCTATGGGGATATGGGATCAATTGGCCGATGCGCTTACGGCACCCAACTACCGCCTCTACAGCGTTCAATTATTCGAGACAGAACGCAATTTTGTTACCTATTTTGGCCCGAATCCGACTGGCGTTATCCCTCAATTTTCCTACACATGATGACATATTTGTTTCCCGGACAAGGATCTCAGTTCCCTGGGATGGGCCTATCGCTCAGTACACGCAAACCTGAAGCAAGCCGAATTTTTCAACAAGCCGATGAACTATTGGGCTTGCCCCTCACGGAACTCATGTGCCACGGCACGGCTGATGACCTCCGTCAAACGAAAGTTACCCAACCGGCTATTTTCGTTTATTCGGTGGCTTTGGCGCGTTGCATGGGCGATCGCTTCCGTCCGGATGCCGCGGCCGGACATTCCCTGGGCGAATTTTCTGCCCTAACCGCTTGCGGGGCATTGTCGTTTGAGGAGGGTTTGCAATTGGTTGCGGCCCGTGCTGGGGCTATGCAGTCGGCCTGCGAGCTAAGGCCGGGTGGGATGGCTGCGGTCATCGGCTTAGCCGACGAAGTGGTTGAACGAGTATGTGCCTCTGTTCAAAACGGCATTGTAGTGCCCGCCAACTACAATTGCCCGGGCCAAGTGGTGGTGTCGGGCGATGCAGCGGCCGTTGCTCAGGCTTGCACCCTATTGAAGGAAGCCGGCGCCCGAATGACGGTTACCCTTGAAGTCGGCGGAGCCTTTCACTCGCCTTTGATGGCACCTGCGGCCGATGCCCTGAAAACAGCTGTTGAACAAGCCCGCATTGCACCCCCGAGTTGTGCCATCTACCAGAACGTGACGGCACTCCCTACCCGCGACCCCGAAGTCATCCGCGAAAATCTGTTGAGTCAATTAACAGGCGCGGTTCGCTGGACGCAATCGCTTAACCATATGTTTTCGGATGGAATTACGGCCTGTTTGGAAGTGGGTCCGGGCACAGTATTGTCTGGACTGGTTAAAAAAACCAACCGCGCCGTCGGGGTGGAGTCGGCCGCGTGCACCGAAATTGACGAATAAGACCTCACTAGCCCTGAATTCGCTCAACACCCTAAGCATCCGGGCAACACCCTTATCGCTCGCTCGACACCCTTATCGCTCGCTCAACACCCTAAGCATCCGGGCAACACCCTTATCGCTCGCTCGACACCATAAGCATCCGGGCAACACCCTTATCGCTCGCTCGACACCCTAAGCATCCGGGCAACACCTTGCGCATCGCATCGCATCTCTGTATCCCAGGCACCAAACAAATCTCGGATAGACGCTGCGCAATCCGATGGCATTTCCATATACATCACCTTACAGAATGGCTGCCGTTGATCCGGCTCGCGCGGTTCATCCCCAGCCATGAAGCCTCTACGGATGGCCACAGCCCGCTTCTTAATCAACCTTGATGTGTCGATTACTTTTCGCAGTTGATTGGCCAGTACTCGGTAATAGTAGAGTGGATCGGCCTGCGGAGCAAATAAGGCCAAATGGGGCTCATATTTCGCTACTCCGGGCGATAAAGTATGTTCCATACCCTGTCCAATGTAAGGCGGGTTACACACCACTACATCCCAGGACGGCCACCGTTCGGCACGCATATCGACTTGGTGAATGCGCACAGGCGCATGCAGTTTCCGCGCATTCAGCCGCGCGACCGACAAAGCGCTCAGGTCAATATCCATCCCCCGAACCTTCCAATTTGGCCTCTCGAGCCCAATTGAACAAGCAATAGCGCCACTTCCACAGCCTACGTCAAGTACCTGAAGTCTACGGTTTTCGTTTTCTCGATCGAGGACCCAAGCAACCAATTCTTCCGTCTCAGGCCGTGGAATGAGCACAGCACCGCGAAGCGCATATTTTCGGTTCATAAACCAGGCTTCATCGAGCACATAGGCGAGCGGTCGAAGTTCTAGAAGCAGTTCAAGATCGCGCCGCAGCTGCTTGTGGCGTACCAAATCCATAGGTTGCCAACGGCGATTGATCCAATCGAGGCGGTTTCCACCCGTTCGGTATTCATACCAACGCCACCACATGGCATCGGTTTCTGAATCACCATATAGGGTTTTGAGTGGGGCCGAAAAGGAGATCCTGGCCGCATGCCAGGAACGATCAACGTCAGTACTTGGGGCTGAAACACCTGCGGCTTGATGGGAAATTGCTGATTTGGGCTGTGACACGCCTCAAAATTAGCTGCTATTTTTGTTCGTGATGGTGATACCTTTTTCAATAACCCTGCATGCCGTTCATATACCCTTTATGAGGCGTGCCTGCGAATTGTCGCTGTTGTCGAACAGCCACACCGCACCCAACCCCATGGTAGGCGCCGTACTGGTGCACAACGGAACAATTATTGGAGAAGGCCGTCATATGCGGTTTGGTGCAGCACATGCCGAGGTGGAAGCCATCCGATCCTGCCAAACGCCCTCCCTTTTGCCCGAAAGCACCCTGTATGTGACCCTCGAACCGTGTAATCACCACGGAAAAACCCCCCCATGTACTGATTTGATTCTCGACAGCCGGATTTCGCGCGTTGTGGTTGCCTGTACCGATCCCCATGACCTGGTGGGCGGAAGTGGCCTTCAGCGCTTGGTGGATGCGGGGGTTGAGGTGGTCTTGGGCGTGCTGGAATCGGAGTGCACCGAGGCGAACCGTCGATTTTTCACCTTCCACCGCGAACGAAGGCCGTATGTGGTTCTTAAATGGGCAGAGTCGGCCGATGGCTTTGTTGCCCCAGCATCGCCAGGACCCTACTGGTTGAGCAGTGCCCACAGTCGGCAACTGGTGCACCGCTGGCGTACGGAAGAAGCGGCCGTTTTGGTAGGTGCTGGCACTGTGTTGGCCGATAACCCCCATTTGGGTGCCCGATTGTATGCAGGTCGACAACCCATCCGTGTATTGGTGGAACACCCTCCCTTGCTGAACGGCGATTATCAGATCCTGCGGGATGAAGGAAAACTCATCCGGATCGAAACAAACCCCAAAATGCCCCTTCATGCACAAATAGCCGTAATCCTAGAGCAGCTGCATCAACATTCGGTGCTGTCGGTACTGGTAGAAGCGGGCCCAGGCCTGCAGAAAGCCTTTATTGAATCGGGTTTATGGGACGAGATTCGGGTATTCACTTCCCCAACGACGCTCAGCGCAGGTCTTCCGGCGCCTCTCCTTCCGGTAAACGCCTATTTGAGGGAAAGTCAATCCATTGGAGGTGATCAGCTCCGTATGTATCGTCCTGCCATTCAATTGCGGCCTTGAAAAGGACACAAACATTCCGAGAATTGAAATTAATCGTATATTCGCGCCCTAAACTTAAACCAAATGAAAAACAAAACCTGGGTATTGCTCGCCCTGCTGAGTATGGTCGGCGT
>VFQT010002403.1_pt1 | contig 19380 bp, 20 predicted proteins | sample 3512381 | NCBI WGS metagenome assembly VFQT01 (sample SAMN10412376, study PRJNA504923) | tailings metagenome | isolation source: Relicate 2 Philex TSF3 active mining site | place: Philippines: Tuba, Benguet | collected 2017-08-29
TCGGTTAAAAAAATAATATTTAGGAGTAAGATGGCAAACTCAATATTCAATATTAAAGTACTAAGCAGGGTAGCATAAAGGCAGCTAATAAAAGTGTAAATTAGCCCAGCCAAGGCGGCAAATTGAACAAAAATTATGGGCTTAATGCTAAGCCTTGTAACGAGGCTACGAATTGTAATTTTTGACCCCGCATTAGCAAGTAGCCTTGTGCCAAGATAAAGTGCCAAGGCAACAATCATTAAGGACAAACTACCAAATGTTAAAAAAAAACTTTTAAGCTTTAGCAGGTCAAGCATAGTAAATTAATTATAATTGTTGTAAGTGTATTGTTTTTGTACCTGCGGTTTTTTGACGACAACTGGCACATAAACAACAGAGCTATTATCATCGCTTTCAATTGCATTTGGGTTTATTACTGTATATCCCTTGCCGGATGGCTTGTTTCCGTAGGACCTAATCATTCCGTCGTAGTAGTAATCATTGTCGTAGTAGCTTGATGGGTCAGGCTGTGTAGCGTTAGGATTGGATGTGTAGTCGGCAATATTACCACAGGATGTTAAAGTGCTAAGTGCAATCATTATAAAAAAAGCCAAAGGATAGACCTTGGCAAAAGGCTTTACATAAAAGGACATATTTTTACATTAAAACAAGTAATAAAGCAATTGACATAACCGTAAATTGAGTATAGGTCAATTCTTACAACAATCTATTTAATTGCGTGTAAGAGTCCTAGAGCCTTGCTTAAGGTACATAATATAGGGCTACTTGTTGTGCATTATTTAAAATTTTGCACTCCATCGTTTTAACGCAATCAAAAACTAGCAAAAACTAGGTTCTTGTAATTTTATTTAAACCTTAATTTTTTGTCAACTTATTTTGCAACAATTTGTTAAATTATTAACAAAAGGCTTTTTATTGATAATTAATTTACAAAATTGCCACGACATTTGTGCCAAGCTATGCAGGCGGCAGCTATCATGGCTGCGTTGTCGGTGCACAGTGATATTGGGGGAGTTATAACTTCAATACCATCTTGTTCTAAGGCGTTGATAAATCTTTGTTTTATGTACTTATTTGCAGCAACGCCGCCCGAGATTACAAGTTTGTTAAATCTTTTGCCATCGGCTTTTATCATGTTTAGTGCACGGTCAATAAGTATGGTTGCAACAATTTTTTGAAAAGAGGCACATAAATCTGCAACAACATCAAAAGGCAACAAGCTATGCAAATTTGCTGTGTTTTTTAACTCGCTTGGCTGGATGTTAAGATGCTGCTTTGCAAGGCTTGCGACTGTATTTAAAAAATTTGTTTTTAGTCCAGAAAACGAAAAATTAAACTCATCCCGCCGCATCATTTGCAGGGTAAAACCAAAAGCATCCGCATTGCCACTTTGTGCAAGAGCCTCAATCTTTGCTCCGCCTGGGTAGCCAAGTCCAAGTAGTTTTGCAAGCTTGTCAAATGCCTCACCTACTGAGTCGTCCAATGTTGAGCCGTATATCTTTTTGTGATTAAAGTTTTGCACGGCGATAGTTTGGCAATGCCCGCCCGAAATTAAAAGGCAATAAAAGTTTTCAATCAAATTATCTGTAAGATAGGTTGTAAAAACATGCCCGTCCAAGTGATTAATATTGATTAATGGCTTTTGCAATTGCATTGCAAGCCCTTTTGCAAAGCACATTCCCACCATTAGCCCCCCGATAAGCCCCGGATTTGTGGTAACCGCTATATGGGTTATATCCTCTGTTTTTATACCGGCATGGGTAATGGCAGCCTTGGTAAGTGCCTGAATTTTAAGAAGGTGATTGCGCGCAGCAATCTCCGGCACAACGCCCCCAAATAACTCATGCTCTTTAATTTGGGAATATGTTTTAAGTGAGAGTATTCTGTCTTGCAAATTGCTAGCGTCCTTACATATGGCAATTGATGTCTCGTCGCAGGAGCTTTCAATACCAAGGACTAGCATTTTATTTAGAATAATTGGTTCTTGCTTTTTCAAGAAGCTCAATTGCCTTTTCGGCATTTTCAATGTTTTTTACCTTTACCCACTTGCCTTTTTCAAGGTCTTTGTAATGTTCAAAAAAGTGTTTAATTTGTGCTAGTGTAGCAGGGTTAACATCGTTAACATCTTTAACATGGTCGTACATTTTGGTTACGCCAGATGATGGAACGGCTATGATTTTTTCATCCATGCCTTTCTCGTCCTCCATTATCAAAACGCCAACTGCACGGCACTCAATTGCCGAGCCAGACCTTATAGGATATGGAGATATAACTAAAACATCAGCAGGGTCACCGTCCTCCGATAGGGTGCAAGGCACAAAGCCGTAGTTGCAAGGATAGTGCATTGGTGTTGCAACAAAGCGGTCAACAATTACAAAATCGCTCTCCTTATCATATTCGTATTTTACTGGCAAAGAGTTTGCCTCAACCTCAATAACAACATTAAAAGAGTCTGGAAAGCTTTTACCACAACCAAGTTTTGCAAGGCTAGACATAGCCAGTAAGGATTATAAATAACTAAAAAACTAAAGCAATCTACGGATACTAAGACCATCTGTAGATGCAAAACAATCTTAGCATAGCTTTTTAAAAATGCAACTTTTTGCTAATTTTTTATACTTTTTTTACAAAGGGATTTTGTATGAGTTTTACTTTTCGGCACAGATTGCATCTACAATTAAGTGCCCGCTGGATCTGTAGCTTGATCTCATCTTGCCAATTGCTGCCTCGCACGATTGCAAGGAGGAAAACTCTACGATATTAGTGGTAAGAGCAGAATTTGCTCCTGCAACAAAGGCTGGATTTATCATGATTGAAACTATCATTATTGCCGCATTCATATTGATATAACTAAAAAAATTTATCTATCTATCGCAAACTTTATGCATTGTGTCGTTTGTTTTAACAAAGCCAAAGCCAGCAAACTCGTCAACACTATAAGAGTTGTCGTTATAAGTTGCTCTTACAAGTATTTTAGAAGATTTTTTTAAATCTTCAACAAATCTTTTATCTTCGTTGTAATCGGTAAAAAAGGCTATGTTGTCAAAGGTGTCAAGCTCGTATTGCAGGCCATCCAAGCTTATAAAAACATTACTATACTTTGCAAGGGACTGTCCAAAGTTAACGCTTACGCGGTAAATGTCTTCCCCAAGGTAGTCTATGTCTAGGTAGTATAGTTTTTCACTGTCCTTTGATCTGTTTTGGTTGCCTATTTTAACCTTGGAATAATTAATTGCATAGCACATTTTTTTATCATCAACAAAGGCACTAAGAGCCGTCCAGTCCCCCTGTTTAATTAAAATCTTTTTATCACTTACAACCTCGCTTTGCTCGCTTGTTTTTTGCCCCCCTGCTGCAAAAGCCTTGTTGATGCCAAATAACAACAAGGAGCCTAGAGTTAAAAATACACTAAATAAAAATATTTTTTTTATTTTTTTACTAAGGTAATCTTGAAAAGCAAGATTAAAACGAGCGGACTTTGCCAGATTCATAATGGTTTTTAGATAAATAACTTTAATTCTACAAAAAATTAATTGACATCCACTTGCTTTTTTAGCAATTTTATAGATATGTGTATAATACCTTAATTTTGGGGTTTTGTCAAACTATCTTTTACTTGCTTGTTTATTATTAATTATTGTTAAATAATGTCTACGCTTACAAGGGCTCAGCAAATTATTGCTAATTACGAGGGTGCAAACCCAGGGGTAAAGGCAAATCTTTACAGATTTTTAAATCAAGGCAAATTAGCCGGCACCGGCAAACTTGTTATACTGCCAGTTGACCAAGGCTTTGAACACGGCCCAGACCGCAGCTTTGCCCTCAACCCAAGTGGCTACAATCCGCACTATCACTTTAAGCTTGCAATTGATGCTGGGCTTAGTGGCTACGCTGCACCTCTTGGCATGATTGAGGCTGGGGCGGACACATTTGCAGGGCAGATTCCAACAATCTTAAAGCTCAATAGCAACAACTCTTTAATGTCAAACAATAATAACACATATCAGGCAATTACTGGCAGTGTGGACGAGGCAATTAGGCTTGGTTGCAGCGGTATTGGTTTTACAATCTATCCTGCATCGGACTCCTCGCTTGATATGTTCTACGAAATCTCCCAAATAACTGAGGAGGCAAAGGCAAAGGGTTTGGTTGTTGTTGTGTGGTCTTACCCTCGTGGCGGCGACTTGCCAAAAGAGCATGAAACCTCGCTTGATGTATCCTGCTACGCGGCTCACATTGCCTGCCTTTTGGGTGCTCATATTGTTAAGGTCAAGCCGCCAAAGGCTAGCGTCTACGACAAAAAAGCTCTTGAAGCCTACACAAAAACAGGGCAAGAATACTCAACCCTAGAGCAAAGAATTGCAATGGTAAAAAGAGCCTGCTTTGACGGCAAAAAAATTGTCATCTTCTCGGGCGGCGAAACAAAAGACGATGCAAGCTTGCTAAGCGAAATTGAGGCTCTTGCAAAAGGGGGAGCAAATGGGTCAATCATAGGGCGTAATGCCTTTCAGCGTCCTTACGATGAGGCGGTTAAGCTTTTAACAAAAATTGTTGAAATCTACAAGCGGGGCTAAGAACCCATCCTAAATCTTTTGACGATTAAAAATACCGTGTAAGCTTTGTAAATTAAAGTTTATGCTATACTTATATTTGTCCGAGCTTCAATCGTATAAATGACCCCCCGTATGTCAGTAGTTTATCTGAAGAATGTGCTCTTGAGCATTAAATAGGATAAAAGCTAGATTTTAAAGTGTATCTAAAATCGTTGCAAAGTGATTGTTATTGTTTTTATTATGATGAAGTTTTTTGCAAAATATTGTTATTTTATTTTTTTTTGTACATTTGGAATAAATACTTATTCTTCTACTAACTCGGTAAAATCGTTTGAGGTAGAAGGTGGTGTTTTACAAACAAACAATATGGAAATATATGGTTATCAACAAGAGAGTGCTACTAAAGGCTGGAAATCGAATGAACCAACAGTGAGGTTGGAATTTTGGAAGAGATCTAATAAGTGGAATTTTGGTACAGTGTTTCAACCTTTATATTCTTCTTACAGCGGCAAATTAAGTTCTGATTTAAATTATAATGATAAGATTTATTCAAAAGGTGACAATGGAACTTTAAAATATCAATTTCACACCATTAGACAAACCGCAAATTATCCTGTACTTAATTTTGTGTCAGGCGGTTATTTAAGGTTAGGAGCTTCATTAGTTGCAAGATATGCACAATTAGATTTTACAACAAATACGAATTCATTTCATAGTAAAAATTTTATTGTGTTACCTCTTTTAAACTACGAATTAAGCATTCCAATATCTAGTAGGTATAGTTTTTTCTCTAGGGCTGATTTTCTGCCGTCACCAACCGATAACTTGTTTTTAGATGGCTTATACGACTGTTTGTTTGCACTAAAGTATAAATTAAATAACGGTCGATCTATTGATGGTGGTATAAGGTTATTTTTTGGTGGATACGACCCAAAGACCCCAAATGATTATGCTAATAAAATATTCTTTAATGCTTTTGTTTTAAGATACAATTTTTAAAATTAAAAAATTCAACAAGGTTTAATCCAAGCTATCAATAGCCATAATCCATAACCGACCGAAGAAGTCAAATCAAGCAAAATTAAACATCTTTCGATTCTCTTGACTTAAAAAGATTTAGGATGGGTTTTAGGGAGAATGGGAATATAACAACCCTAAAAGGGGAGGGGATATTTGTGTAAACTACAGCCAAATATATAATACTTGACCTGTAAAATAATAGCTATAATACTAATTATATTGTAAAAGTAAATTTTGTCTTTATTTTTGTGGCTAAGATTAAAATTTCAAAACTCTTTGACATATTAGATGTTTTTTAAAAGTTTGCAAATCAAAAGTTAAGACTCTTTATGAATATTTATCTGATATTAAAAAAAATCACTCCTGCTAATCTTGCGGCAAGTTTTACAAGGTTAAGATTAAAACTTTTGGAGGCGGAGTACTTTAATCTTACCTTGTTTTTGCCGGTTTTTATAATTCTTGGCTTTGTGCTTTGCGGGCTGTGGCAGGGTAATTTTGAAAAGGCAAACTATGCAATCCAAAACCCAGACGAGCTTGTAAAGGCAGCAAATTTACTGCAAATTTTTAGCCTTAGATACCTTGGATTAACCTGCTTTTGCTGCCTGATATTATGCCTTGCCGCCCTAATATCCTCAAGGTATGTGCTTGGATATATAATTTGTGTTGCAATTGGATTTGGCGGATGGTTTTTGGCTCATCATTTTACCTCTGCAAATTTTTTAGTAAAGCAATATCACAACGATGTGCGGCTTGAGGCAAGAGTAATTGACATAATACCCCGTGCAAATCATCTGTCAATTATAGCGGGGGATATAAAAATTATCAAAGATAGCTCCTACGAAGAAGCACCAAACTATAGGGACGACGCCCATAAAGACTTAGCCTACACAAAAACTTTGCCTTGGTATAGATACAAAAAAGTTAAAACCGATGCAAAAACCCCAGTAAGCGAGAGCCTTGCGGGGCTTAAAAAAATCATGCTGTCCTATTACACAAACGACAAGCAAAAAATACAGATTAACGACCGCATAGTTTTTGACGGCAAAATTTTTAGCCTGCCAAAACGCCTCTATTTTAGCGACTACAACTACGAGCAGATGCTTGTTTATCAAGGCTTTAATGCAATGGGGCAGGTAAAGGAGCTTATCTCAAGCACGCCAGACCAAGACAAAATCAACAAAATACTCACCATCCTTACAAAAATTAGATACAAAATTACAAGCGATATTAAGGCTACGATTGAGGACTCCGATACCGCCTCAATTATAGATGCGCTTATTACCGGCAAAAGAACCAGTCTTACAAAAGAGCTTAACACTGCAATTAGCAGGTCAGGGCTCTCGCATATCTTGTCCATTTCGGGCATGCATATTGCAATTGTTGCAAGCTTTTTTATCTTGGCTTTTGAGATTTTTGCCGTGCTTTGTGCACCAAATTTTGTTCTTAGGCAAAATATCAAAAAGGTTTCGGCAATCACTGGCATTGCAGGCTCGTTTTGCTATCTTGCAATCTCTGGTTTTTTGGTGCCTGCTGCGCGTAGTTTTTTGATGATAGCTCTAATGCTAATCGCCGTTATGCTTGGGCGTAGAGCCCTAACACTGCGTAGCCTTGCCTTAATTGCCGCCTGCATTATACTTTTTGTGCCTTATTCGGTGTTTTACGCATCCTTTCAGTTATCTTTTATTGCGGTTTTGTCGTTAATAATCACTTTTGGCAGCGGGGTTAAAAAGCAGTTTGACTCCCGTGTTGCAGCTATTGGCTACTACTTTTGGGCGATTATTGTATCCTCAGTAATAACAAGTGTTGTAACGATGTTTTTTGTTATTTACCACTTTGGCGTTGTGTCAATCAGTGCGGTGCTTGCAAATATGATTGCCATACCTCTTTTTACATTTTTTATCATGCCGCTTTGCGTGTTTTATGCTATATGTTTTTTTGCCGGCTTTGGCTTCTTGGGCTTTTTGCAGAGCTTTTTTTTGCATCTTATAGCATTTTTTGTTAAGGTTTTGATATGGACAGCAAAGGTTTTTTCATCCTCAAAGCTCTTTTTTGTAGCAATGATTGGGCCTAGCAGCTTTAACCTCTACGCCTTTTATATTGCATTTATTTGCTTTGGATTTTTTGCCACAAGAGGCATTAAGGCAATTTGTATTTGCATTTGCGGGCTGTGCCTTTTGTATTATGCTTTTTTTGAGGCTTCAAAAAAACCTGCCCTAGTAACCGATGGTTCAAATGTGATTTTTTACGACCCAGATTACAAAACCTATCTGCAAAATGGTGCAATAAAAGATGAGTTTTTAAAATCTGTCTGGCTGCAAGAACTTGCTTTATACGATGCCGACCCAGTTGCAAGACAAAATATTTATTTGTCCTACCCCTTAAAAACTGGTAGCGCTGGGCTTGTGTTTATATCCTCACTTTACGACAAAAATCTTAAGCTTGACCCCGTTTGCCTTGCTGCAAAAAATGATAATATTGTTATATTTGCAAGGTGGATTGAGGCGGGCGAGATTGCCTCCTTGCTTGCCGAGTGTAAAAAAAGATATGCTTTAAGTGATGCTGATTTTGAAGGTTTGCAAAAAAGAATTATATCAAATATTGACTTTTACAAAAGAGGCACACATTCTTTTTTTATAGGGCAAAATTCTAAGGGCTCTAATAATATTAACATCATTACTACTTATAAGTATGGCGACACTGTTTAACGACTTTACATCCAAAACATTTGGCAATATTCCAAGCTTTGAAGTTTGCGATTACGCAGGCACTGGTGCCCCAAAGGCGGCGTCAAAAGCAGACATATTAATTGTTTTAACTAACAAGGAGCATTTTAAGGAGCATGCTGAGTTTGCATCCAAAAATATTACAAATTTAATTGATTCCGCACTTGCGGCAAGCGAGTTTAAGGGTGAATTTGGCGAGAGCGTGAGTGTGTTTCCTGCTAATGCCTCTGGCGGAGAGTTTGCAAGACTTGTTTTTTTGTCAATAGGCGATGCTAAGGACTTTGCCTTAAACGAGAAGAAATATGAAATTGGCACAAAGATTGCCGGCATTGCAAATGGTGCAAAGCAAAAATCTGTTGCTGTGCTTAATCTTGGTTCGGCGGATTGTGCTACGGGATGCATGTCGTCCATCTACTACGGGGCGTGCCTTGGTAATTATGCCTTTACGCATTATTATAGTAAAAAAGCAGAGTCCAAAAAGCATAGCTTTGCTAGTATTGCGTTTTTTGTATCCCCTGAGTTAAACCAAAGACTTAGTCTTAAGCTAAAAGCAAAGCAAGAGCTTGCACAAAGCAACTATCTTGTTCGCCAGCTTGTTGATACGCCGTCAAGCGACCTATACCCAGCATATTATGCCGACATTGTTAAGTCCTGCTTTGAAGGTTTTGAAGGGGTTAAGGTGCGTATTATAGGCGAGGGCGAAATGACTCAGCTTGGCATGAACTCGCTTCTTGCTGTCAACAAAGGTAGTGCAAATGAGGCAAAAACTGTGATTGTTGAGTATCACGGCAAGCCGGAGTCCAGCGAGATAGATTTGGCTCTTGTGGGTAAGGGGGTTTGCTTTGATAGCGGCGGGCTGTCAATTAAGCCAGCAAACTCAATGGAAGATATGAAGATAGACATGGGCGGCTCTGCTGCATGTTTTGGCTCGGTATTGCTACTTGCAAAACAAAAGGCAAAGGTTAATGTTGTTGCTGCTTTGGGGCTTGTTGAAAATTTAGTTTCGGCAAACTCATTTAGACCCGGTGATATTTTAAAATCAATGTCCGGCCAGACAATTGAGGTTTTAAACACAGATGCAGAGGGCAGGCTTGTGCTTGCAGATGTTTTGTATTACACTCAAAAAAATTACAAGCCTAAAACAATGATAGACTTTGCAACCCTCACAGGTGCCGTAACAGTTGCCTTGGCGGATGTGTACGCTGCAATTATGACGCCGGATGACGATTTAAGTGATGACTTAATCAGGGCGGGCTCAAACACTAACGACAAGATTTGGAGGTTGCCACTTGGGCCTAAATACGACTCCATGATAGACTCCGGCATTGCGGATATGAAAAACATAGGCGCAGGCAGAGGCGGTGGCACTATTACCGCTGGGCAGTTTTTAGCTAGATTTGTTAACTGCGACAAGGATGAGCCAAAAGCAAAATGGGCTCATATTGACATAGCGGGTGTTGCTTACGACGGCAAATACGGCGGGCGCGCAGCGGTAAAAGGCGCTACAGGCTTTGGCGTTGAGCTTATTGCGGAGTATGTAAAGCTTGTAACGGAGTCAAGATAGGCGTTATAGTAAAAAGGCTCCTTAATATTTAAGAGTCTTTTTATTTTGCGTCCAAAAGTTCAATTAACTCCTTAACCGAGGCTAGAGTAGTGATGTTTGCAATGCCGTCAAGCCTTTGTCTAAAGCCATGCTCGTTTGCAAACTTGGGGCATATAATTTGCGTATATCCCATTTTTATTGCATCAAGTATTCTTTGTTCAAAATTACCAACCCCCCTTATTTGCCCAGACAGGCTAAGCTCACCAAAACATATCATTGCAGGGTTTATAATCTTATTTGCAAGAGAGGAATAGATGCAAAGGCAGGCTGATAAGTCTGCTGCGGTGTCGTTTATCTTCATGCCTCCGGCAACATTTAAAAAAATGTCCTTGTCAAACAGCTTAAGCCCAGCGTGTTTATCAAGTATTGCACAGAGCATTGAAAGGCGGTTAGGGTCAAAACCCACAACATTACGCCTTGGCTGAGGTATAAAAGATTTTGAAACCAAAGCCTCAATATCCGATGCTATAACCCTTGTGCCCTCAATGCCAGCAAAGGTGACGATGCCGTTAATGCCACTGCCTTTGTCAAGCAAAAAAACCTGAGATGGGTTTTCAACATCAATAAAGCCGCCGGATGACATTTCAAACAAGCCAATTTCGCCAGTTGGTCCGTATCTGTTTTTGATGGAACGCAAAACTCTGTATTTTCCGCTTTTTTCACCCTCAAAATAAAGCACGGCGTCAACCATATGCTCTAATACCTTTGGTCCTGCAATTTGCCCATCTTTTGTGATGTGACCCACTAAAAATACTGAAATATTTTTCGCCTTTGCAATGTTAATTATCTCGCCCACGCAAAATCTAATTTGCGATATACTACCGGCAAAAGATTGTATATTGGTTGAGTATATAGTTTGCACTGAGTCCACTATTACAACCCCGCCGTTCATTGAATGTAAAGCACTTAAAACATCTTCAATATTAGTGGTTGAAATTAACTTAACTGGTGCTTTTTCAATGCCAAGTCTTTTGGATCTAAGCTGAATCTGGCTTGGCGATTCCTCGCCCGAAATATAATAAACGCCATCGCAGTCTATTGTATTAGTTTTGCGTATTGCTTGACTTTGCTGATTGTTTACATCACTAAAGGAGGTATCAATAAAATTTGCAAGCTTTGCAGATACTTGCAGTAAAAGAGTTGACTTACCAACGCCCGGGTCGCCGCCAATAAGGTAGATACCACCCCTTACTATGCCGCCGCCAAGGGCTCTGTCAAATTCACTAAAACTGGTTTTGCGTGGCACTGAGTTGATAAAAGATTCCTCATCTGTTTCAAGGCTTAAAATTTTGATGTTTTTGATATTTTGTGCTAAGTCCTGTATTTTAACTTGAGAATTGTCTTTTATTGCTTCAGTGATGGTGTCCCACTCCTTGCATGAAGAGCACCTACCAGCCCAGTTTAAAAAAGCAGTGCCGCAACTTGAGCACATATAATTTGCTTTTTTTGCCATTGTAGGTACTTAAATTGCTATAAATTGCAGCAGTTTAAAACTAACCTGCCTTCTTTTTAACCGTTGTGTTTTTTGATACAACTTTTTTAGTGTGCTTTCTTGTAGGGGAGAACTCACCAAGTTTGCGACCAACTTTTTGCTCGTCAACCGAAACAGGGATGTAAATTTTACCATTGTAGACCTCAATTGTCAAGCCAACAAAATCTGGGTAGATTGTTGAGGCTCTTGAACGAGTTTTGATACGAGGATTTTTGCCACTTGCTCTTGCCTTGTTGACGGCTTTAATTAATGAGTAGCTTACAAAAAAAGGCTTTTTACGCGACCTATTAGCCATAATAAACTTTAATTAAATAAGATAAATACAAATTTAGAAGTATATTATTTAAGCATTTTTTTTGTTTGTCAAATTTTTTATAGTTTTAATTTTGCAAAACAAGAAATGGGGATAGGTTTTTTGAATAGGTTAATAAAAAACGAAAAATACTTGACAAATTTTGATTTTGCTATAGAAATACTTAGCAAATTTTTGTACCCGTAGCTCAGCTGGATAGAGCAACAGCCTTCTAAGCTGTGGGTCGTAAGTTCGAATCTTACCGGGTACGCCAATAAATTTCTTCCGTTTTGTCGGTCGGTTTTTCAATCAAAAAAGTGCAGCCTAGCTACTTACCGTGGTACAATATTAATCAAATAGCTTTTTTGCAGGAGCGTTTAGACAAGCTAAAAACCTTTGATGTTTTTGAGTACGGCGGTGGTGCTTCAAGCCTTTATTACTTGCCAATTGTTAAAAGTTTATGCCTTAGCGAAAGCCGAGAAGAATGGTTTAATTTTGTAAAATCTAATGCAGACAAAGACCATCTTTGCAAACTTAATGCAAAACATATTACAAAAGATTTTGCTGCAAGCATATCGCTTTTTGATAAATTGTTTGACTTAATCGTTGTTGATTCAAACGATAGAGCCAAATGCCTTGATTACGCAGTTAGCTACCTAAAGCCAGATGGCTGGATTATTTTAGACAATAGCGAGAGGCAAAACTTGGTTGCCGCAAAGCAAAAGTTAATAGATTGCGGGTTTAAGAGTCTTGACTTTTGCGGCAAAAAACCTCAGGATGTAGATAATGCTGATGCGGAAGTTTCCTATTCTACAATTTTTACAAAAGGCACTTTTTAAAACTCAGTTAAGTGTAATCATGCAAAATGCAATAAGCTACTCGTTAACAAGGTGGTAGCCGCCATCCACACTTATCCATTGCCCTGTAAGGTAAGTAGACGAGCTTAAATAGCTAATCGCATCGGCAATGTCTTGTGCGTCGCCTTTGCGTTTTAGCGGTATTTGAGCTTCAAGCCTTGCAAGATAACTTTGCTCCTCGCTATCCGCAGCCATTATGTAGCCCGGCATAACGCAGTTAACTCTTAGCAAAGGAGCAAGTTCTACGGACATTTGCCTTGATGCCTCAAACAGCATTTTTTTAGATAGTAAATAATTAAAATACATTGTCTTAGCCCTCTTAAAGTTAGCATCTATTATATTTACCACAGATGGATTTAGGTTTTGTAGCAAATGTGATTGACTTATCAAGTGATAAAAACTTTTTGTAATTATGCAAGGCGATTTAACATGTAAGTTGATACATGTATCAAAATCATCAATGTTAAAATCTTTACAACTAGATTTTGTAAAAACCGAAGCATTGTTAATAACAAGGCTAAGACCACTAAATTGCTTAGCAACCTCTGTTATTAAGCTACTTGCAAATTTTGCATCGGTTAAATTGCCAGTATATATCTTTGTGTCAACACTGGGGTTGATTGCCTTAAGGCTTGCTTCAAGCTCTTTTGCCTCCGTCTTTGATGCGTTGCAGTGTATTGCAATACCACCATAACCTTGATGCACTAAGTGCTTAGCAACAAAAGCCCCAAGCCTTTTTGCACCGCCGGTAATTAAAGCTGCTTTACAAGAATTATCTACCTTTGTTACCATTGACATTTGTATGTTTATCAATTATGTTCCTCATTGTTTTAATTGCACCTTCAAGCCCAGTAAAAATTGCCTCTGTGATTAAAAAATGTCCTATATTTAGCTCGCTAACATAATCTATTGCAGCAATTTTACCTACATTGTTAAAGGTTAGTCCGTGTCCAGCATTTACTTTAATGCCAAGGTTTGTAAGTTTTGCTGCAAAAGATGTAATTTTTGCAATTTCCTCATTTACCTCAGCATCCTTGTTTAAGTCGCACAGGTGTGAGTATTTGCCGGTATGCACTTCAACCGCAGCAATCTTACACCCTGTTTGCAAAAGAGTTTTTATGATTTGTATGTTTGCATCAGAAGGATCCAAAAACAAAGATACACTAATGCCGGCAGATGTAAATTGTGGCACCATGTCTACAAGTTTGTCAAAAACGGATTGCAAGGCAATGTTTAGGCCGCTTTCGGTCGTTACTTCCTCGCGTTTTTCGGGCACTATGCAAACAAAATCTGGTTTTGCGGCTATTGCAATTTGGGTAATTTGCCAATTTAAACCTATTTCCAAATTAACAGGGCAGGGCCTTTTTTTGCAAATAAGCTCCAAATCGGCATCTGTGATGTGCCTTCTATCTTCCCGCAGGTGTATGGTGATGAGGTTGGCATTGTCTGCAACAATTTGGCAGGCTCTTAGCATGTTTGGATACAAACTACCCCGTGCATTGCGGATGGTTGCTATGTGGTCTATGTTAACCCCAAGGGATACAAAGCGAGACATAAAAAAACAAAATTATAATTTACAATTTAACTTAAGCATTTTTATTGTCAACCTTTGGTGTAAATTTGTGGTTAACTGCCAACACAAAGGTAAAACAAAGGTAAAAAAAACTTTGCAAAATATTTTACTTTACCTAGAATATCTTTGTTGTTTAGGCATTTTACAATGAAAATGCCTGCGTAATAAAGCTAAATCTATTTTATTTTAATGGGGTTTTGTTGTTGTTTATGACCAAGAGGCTTTTGTATTGCAAGGTAAATGTTGCTTGTGTAAAAAAACTTGTAGCAATATTGTTTTTGTCCTGCTGTAACTTTACCTTGACATATGGATATGTCAATAAGGAGAGTCCGCAACGTGGCATTGTTTATTATGCAAGCGAGGAGTCCTTAGCTATGCTAAAGGAATCTAATTTGCACGATTTTTTAATTTTGTCGCAAAATTTTGAACCGCAAAACAATCCAACTTACTGCGGGATTGCAACGGCAAATATAATATTAAATAGTATTTTTTTGCCAATTGCAAAACCAGATTCCAAGCCAAAGAACATGGTGCAAATGCCAGTAAAAACAAGTGGCAAGATTGGTATTGAAAGATATTTTCAGGACCAGCTTTTAAACAAGCAAACCGATAGCAAGGTAAAATTAAAATCTGTTATTGAATGGCTACAGGGTGGCGACCCTGGACTGAGCTTAAAGAATTTAAAAGATTTATTGATTTTTTACAAGCTAAACGCACAAAGTTTTTACGCTGATGGTAGTGGGGGTTATGCAAATTTTATTAAACACCTTGAGGACAATCTTGCAAAGGATGATTTGACATTTATTGTCGTAAATTTTGACCGCAAAACTCTTGGTTTTACAACTGGCTCGGGGCATATATCTCCGCTTTTAGCCTACAATAAGCAAAGGCAGATGGTTTTAGTTGGGGATGTTTCAATATCTTCAAACCCTTGGTTTTGGGTGCCTGTAAAAAGTATGTACGATGCAATGAACACTCTGGACGGGCAAACTTATCGCGGTTACATTATAGTAAAAAAGATGTAGGTCTAGTTGTTAAAATAATATATGCAGGCGTTTTTAAGTGACGGCTGGCAAAATCAGATGCTTGCAACAAATTTATTACTTATTGACCACGACCTTAAGCAAGGTAATGATAATCTTGATGGATATAACTCCCTTGCAATTCAATCTTGCTTAAAAGGCGATGTTAAAGCCGCCTTAGCTCTTTTTAGTAAGGCAATTAAATTGGGGACTGGTATGCATGTTTATTTGCATTATTGTGGTGCTTTGTTGTTTGCTTGCCTTGCTGCCTCTTACGATTTAGTAGGTGACGCTGAAAATAAGGCAAAAGCAAAAGAGCATGCAATTTTTTTAGACCACTGGATACCGCTGCAAAGCACTAACTTAATGGACTTTATTGTATCTACTGATCCATTGCGTGCCTGCATATCTAAAAATCTTGATTTTTTTGTAGAACGCAGCCAGCATGTAATTTTTGATTACAAATTTGAAGGGCTTTATGCGGATATGTTAAAGACTTTGCAAAATGACGCACCGCAAGATTGCTTAAATAAGGCTTTGCACCTTACGCATTTAGCAAGTGAGCAGCATTTTTACTACCATCAAGAGTGTTCCAAGATTTATTACAATAGGGCATTATGTTTTTTTGCAAATGGAGATGCAGAACTTGCGCTTAATGATATTACAATCGCACTTGATTTTGATAAGAAAAACCCATTAAATCAAATGTTTAGGCAGCTACAGAGTGACATTAAAACCCTTTGCTAAAAGCCCATTATTTTAAAAAACCTTAAGGTTAACTTTAGGCACAAAGATAAAGATGCAATCTAATTTTGCAATTTAGGTTGACGGTATAATGAAAAAAGCTACTTGGACGGCGGATTTGAATTTTTGCCTTCAATAAGACCTTTTATAAAATAAACTTCTTGTTCAAGAAGGCTAAGTCTATTGTCAACCCCATCAATTCTTTTGTCAAGACCATCAATTCTTTGGTCTAAACCCTTTAAAACACTAGCCAACAATCCTCCAACAACAATCGTTAAAACTGGGCTAATGATTGACAGAAATTCGTATAATGTCATAAATCAAAAAATAATATTACTTGGAAGGCGGATTTGAATTTTTGCCTTCAATAAGACCCTTTATAAAATAAACCTCTTTTTCAATAGCGCCAAGTCTATCGTCAAACCTATCCATTTTTTTATTTAATTTTGCAAAAAGAAAACCAACGCCAACTATAGCAACAGGATTTATCAAGCTTAAAACTTCAAACAAGGTCATAATTTGTAAGCAATAGTCAGTAGTAATGTTAATAAGTATAATGTGTAGTGAAACTAATAAAATGTCAAGCAATCTTGTTTATTGGCGGGGGGTTGGCATTGGTGATGAATATTGTTTTTGGAGCTGTGAAAAAATTTTGATTTTTTACTTGCAATTAAAGAGAATGATAATAGTTATCATACAGATAATGATAGTGATTATCATAATCTGTGTTTGTATAAAATATTAATCAAGACTAAAATGACAAATAAATATACAAAGCTAGTCGTAACTTTTTTAGCTTGCGGTGCTTTTGGCTTACAATCCTTTGCAGCAGATGGCAACAAGCAATATGCGGACTCCGTCAGTGTTGTTGCAAGCAAGGATGTGCCTGTTAATTTTGCGGGCTCTGTGAGTAAGGTATCAAAAGAGCAGCTTGCTAGGGATCAATATACGGATGTGAATAGAATTTTAAAAAACCTACCCGGAGTCAACATAAGGGAAGAGGATGGTTTTGGACTTAGGCCAAACATTGGTATCAGGGGGTCTAGAAGCTCAAGGTCTGCAAACATAACGCTCCTTGAGGACGGAACCCTTGCTGCACCGGCAGCCTTTGGCAACCCAGAGGCTTATTACTTTCCTGAACCATCGCGGATGGAGAGTTTTGAAGTATTTAAAGGGGGGAGTGTTGTAAAATATGGGCCACGAACAACATCTGGCGTGTTAAATATGATAACCAAGCAAATTGACAACTCAAGCAATGTTAATGTTTCAACAGGCTCGTTTAATGAAAAAAACATTATTGCTAAACACTCAGTTTTAAAGGATAATTATGGTTATTTAATTAACTACTCAAATCGTAGCTCGGATGGCTTTAAAAAAATTGATAATTCAAATCAAAACACTGGCTACAAATCGCAGGATTATATGATAAAACTAAGATACAACAACGATAAAAAATCATATTTTTACAGCCAGTTTGACTTAAAACTTGCACAAAACCAATCATCTTCAAACGAAACATACTTGGGGCTTACAAAAGAGGATTTTGACAAAAATCCACTTCGCAGATACGCAGCCTCAGAGCTTGATAGGTTTGAGGGCACTGATAATCAAGCTGAACTAAAGCACACTCTTGTAATAGACGATAACTTTACCTTAAACACAAAAATATATCAAAGCCAATTTGCTAGAAGCTGGCACAGGCTTAACACTGTTAATGATAAGTCTTTATCTAATATACTTTTAAATCCTTCGCAATACGCAGCTGAACTTGCAATTATAAAGGGGGAAGCAAGCACGACAAACGGCTCAGTTACGCTTAAAGACAACAAAAGAACTTATTTATCAAGAGGTATCCAGTTAGACTCCAGTTTTAACCTGCAAACCGCAGATGTTAAACATAATTTTGAAGTTGGTACAAGGCTTCATAACGACTACGAGGACAAGCATCAAGCACTAGATAAATACAATATGACAGGGGGAAGTTTGAACCTCTATCAAGCAGGAATATACGGCGAAACAGGAAAGCTATCGGACAATCAAAGAAATAGCGGTACATCATTTGCCGGCTATGTAAAAGATGAAATTGAATATAACAAATTTACCATTGCACCCGGATTTAGATACGAAAGAGTAAGTTTAAATCAAAAGGAATGGCAGGATTCCCAAAGAAGCAATCAGGTTGTAAATACAACAAATGTTATTTCTGCACTCTTACCAAGCCTCTCGGCAAGTTATTTACTAAATGACGAAACGGCAATCTTTGCCTCTGTCAACAAAGGTTTTGCACCCCCAGCACCGGGTAGTAAGGCAGATAAGGAAACCTCAACAAATTACGAGCTTGGATACAGAGCGCAAAACAAGGATAAAAAAACCGCAATAGAGGCTGTTGCTTATTATAACGATTATAAAAACTTATTAGCCTCCGATGGCACTGCGGGTGGTGGTGCTGCAACAGGTAACCAATACAACGCAGGCAAGGTAAAAACATATGGGCTGGAGCTTGTTGCATCGGCAAATCCAGTATTTAAAGGATTTGAGCTGCCAACAAGCCTTGTGTACACATACACAATGGCAACATTTGAGTCCAGTTTTATACAAAACGGTATACCGGAGTGGGGCAGTGTTGCAAAAGGCAACAAACTACCATATGTGCCAAACAATCAATTAACAATCAACAATGGAATTGCAAAGGGCGATATTAGCTTTAATTTGTCATCAAGATATGTGCAAAGAATGAACGCAAATGCAAGCGGCACCCAGCAAATACCAAGCCAGTTTGTGTTTGACGCAAGCCTGCATTACAATATAAACAAAACATCGCAGCTCTATGCTGGCATTGACAATATTACCGATAGAATTTATCTTGTGTCCCTAAGTCCAAGTGGCTACAGAGGCGGCAAGCCAAGAACCATAAAAATTGGTCTATCTTTTGCTACCGATGCAAAGTAAAAGACATTAGACCAATTACTTCCTCAGATTTCATTACAACTTAACAAGCCAGAGGTTAAAGTCAGCTTGTTATGTGTAATAATCAAAATAGCAGTCAAAACATTAGATTTTTGGTGGGGATGGTGTTTATTTAAAACTGTCTTTTAATTTTTGCACCGCATTTGTTAAGCTTGGCATCAAAAAGCTCATAGCCCCTGTCAAGCTGCGTTGTGCTTGCAATTGTTGTTGTGGTGCCGCTTGGTCTGGCAAGTGCAGCCATAACAACCGCTGCAGATGCTCTAAGGTCGTGACCTATAAGTTCAACATTGCTTGTGCTGCAAAAAGATTTAACTGGGTTTATGGTGCAAATTTTACCATCTACTTTTGCTTTTGCCCCAATTTTGTTAAGTTCTTTAATGTGGGCAAAGCGGTTTTCAAAGATTGTCTCAGTGACAATCGCAGGCTTGCTTGCAAGGCAAAAGAGTGTTGTTAGTTGTGGCTGCAGGTCCGTAGGAAAGGCGGGGTGGATGTTGGTTTCAAGGTTAAAGCTGTTAAGTCCAGATTGTGCACGGG
>VFQT010002404.1_pt1 | contig 19377 bp, 15 predicted proteins | sample 3512381 | NCBI WGS metagenome assembly VFQT01 (sample SAMN10412376, study PRJNA504923) | tailings metagenome | isolation source: Relicate 2 Philex TSF3 active mining site | place: Philippines: Tuba, Benguet | collected 2017-08-29
AGAAGTCATCCCTTCCGACGTTCGACTCCTCGGTTCCGTTGCCAAGCGCCGCTTCAATGAAGCACGCGCAATCGATCCTCCGAAGATTGCCTTTGATCCAACTGGTACATCGCAGCAATACGTCACTGACTGGAGTTTGCAAGCGACATCGGGATCAACGGTCTTGTTCTCGCAGTCAGGCAAGGGTGTGCCAACAGAAATCACGCAGCAACTGACCACAGTTGTCGCTGATGCGATGCAGCATGCGAAGCCAATCGATGTGTCGCTGCGAATTGGCGGCATTCGAAACGCTGCCGCTTCGGCTACAACAACGATCCCGGTTCGCAAGGACACCGTGAGCACCGAACTCGAGCGACTCACGCTCACGTTATTCGACATTGCCAGCGATCAGATCACACCGATCGCACAACAGCAGATCGCAACGTTCCTCGAGAACCTACCGGCTGGATCGACGGTTATCGTGCGTGGATTTGCTGACATGCTGGGCAATGCTGAGTTCAACAAGAAACTCTCGCAAAAGCGCGCTGATGCTGTATGCGGTGTGATCCGCAGTAATGTCAAGAAGCGCATCGAACTGCAGTGTAATGAGATCCGCACCGACCGATTCCCACCGGGCATCGATTCGTACGAGACTCCGGAAGAGCGATTCCTGAGCCGGACGGTACAGATTGAGGTAAAGCGCGGACGCTAACGGCATCAGCGCTGCATGGCTGCGCGCTTAACAGGGCACGTGGTACCTGCTGTGTGATCGCATGAGCGATCACACGGTGTTACGTACACGCGTGGAATCGCCGTTGGGAACGACCCGTGGAGTTTGTCGAGAATGGTCGACTCCAGCGTGTAGAGCTCCTCTAGGCGATAGTCGTAGGGCATGACGAGATCAATCTCGATAAAGATGTCTTTCCCCGACTGACGTGTGTGAACACTCTTGAACTCACACATGCGGTCGTGGTTTTCTGCGATCACAGCAAGAATCTCATACTGCATTTCATCGGGCAACGTACGATCAAGTAACTGACGGAATGCCTCACGTCCGTGACGGAGCGGCACTTTGAGTGCGATAACAATCAGTGCAACCGAGACAAGAGCGTCGAGCGTAGCACCAACCTTGTAGAATCCTGCAAACTGAAGCCCTGCGCTAATGATGAGTGACGCGAGGACGCCAAGCTCCATCCACGAGTCGGTACGCCACAGTTCTGCGTCGTACTTGAGCATCGGCATGTGAAATCGATTCGCATATCGACGCAACAAGCGTCCGGTCCACCGCATGATGAACAGCGATGCCGTGCTCCACGCAATCGGGAACCAGGATACGGGATGTGTCTCGGGATGCTGTACGAGTGTCACTGCCTGCGACAGCGTGTAGATACTCAGCGCGAACAGGAGGTTTGCGCTGAGAAGGATAGCTAGGCTCTCATACTTACCATAGCCGTAGTTGAACGTCAGGTCTGGCCGGCGCATCGACTGCTGCACAGCGGCGAGGAACAGCAGCGATGTGCTTATGTCAATTAGTGCCAGATAACCATTCGTCGTTACGATTAGCGAGTCTTCAATAACGCCGATGCCGATGGTCGTGAGCGCAAGCACGATGCACGCGAGCAATGAAACGAACGACGCATACTGCGGCGTATCGCGTCGCAGTAGCTGTCGAAGAGCCTGAGTCATGACATCGCGTGAAAGCATAGTCGCTGCGACTTACGAGCCGCGAAATGCCATGAAGTATTGCATGATCACGAGGACATAAGCGGATGCCAGGCCTGCTGTGAATACGATAGGGAAGATGATCCCTGCAACCCCGCGCGACGGCGTGAGCATAGAGAACAACGATGCTCGATCAGCAACAGCTGCAAACTCTACCTCGTGTGGCGGGATACCTCGTTGATTGGCTGCTGCGATGATCACCGACAGGCGGCGTTGCTCACGCATGTAGTCCAATCCCCAAACGGTCATGAGGATAAAGTAAATGACTGACTGACCTGACCGCAGCTCTGTATGGGTATCGATTGGCTGGAGGTAGATGACGATCCAGAACATACCCGCGAGGGCAAAGCACAGGCGAAGGAGGCGACCGTAGGTGGTGCGCTGGCGCACGTATCGATCTGCAATGGTGTGGTGGAGCATCTGCGAAGTTACGGAGGACCATGTGTAGAGCCCTCAACGAAAACGCGCGCACCCGGAAGCCGAGTGCGCGCGTTGAAAACGCATATGTCAGGTGAGTTTTACTCTGCTGCTGCTTCTGGAGCTGCATCAGGTGTTACCTCTGGTGCTGCTTCTTCTGCAGGTGCTGGAGCTTCCTCGACAGCAGGTGCTGGCTCGTCAACAACGACTGGAGCCTTTGCTGCTTCGGCACGTGCCTTGTCGCGGTCTGCACGACGCTTCTTGAGACGCTCGTAGCGTGCAAGAGCTGTTGCCTTGTGTTGTGCTACCGCTGCATCGATCTCGGCTTCCGACTTACCCTTGAAGGCAAGGTGGCGGCGAAGGAGAACGCCTTCGCGGCTGAGGATCTGATGCACGATGTCTGTTGGCTGCGCACCAACGCTCAGCCAATAGAGGGCACGTGATACGTCGAGAACGACGTTCTTTGGTGTTGTCATTGGGTCGATATACCCAACGCGTTCAATCGAAGCGCCGTCACGACGAGCGCGTCCGTCGATCGCTACGATGTCGTAGAATGGAGCCTTCTTACGACCGCGGCGACGCAAGCGGAGTTTAACCATGATGTCTCCTTAGGAAACAAAGGGTGAGAAATAGGCGAATCAGCGGCGTGTACCAAAAGGCGATTGCGGCAGCTGACGGTTGCCCATCATCTGTGCCATCTTACCCTTGGTCATGTTCCGCATCATCTTTTGCATGTCTTCAAATTGCTTAATCAAACGGTTGACATCCTGGATCGATGTGCCGCTGCCGGTTGCGATACGCTTGCGACGGCTGCCATTGAGAAGGCGTGGATTGCCACGCTCTTCTTTTGTCATCGACAGGATGATGGCCTCGACACGTCCGAAGGCACGATCGTCAATCTGAACGTCGCGCAATGCACGGTCTACACCTGGAATCATTCCGAGCAGATCACGGAGGTTGCCCATCTTCTTGATGAGCTTCATCTGATCGAGGAAGTCCTCGAACGTGAACTGGTTCTTCTTGAGCTTTTCTTCGAGGCGTTCAGCTTCCTTCTCGTCGATCTGCGCTTGCGCCTTCTCAACGAGTGTTACGATGTCGCCCATGCCGAGAATGCGTGAAGCAATACGTTCAGGGTAGAACGGCTCCAGGGCATCGATCTTTTCGCCAACACCAACGTACTTGATCGGCTTGCCAACAACAGCGCGCAGCGAGAGTGCTGCACCGCCGCGTGTGTCGCCGTCGAGCTTCGTGAGAACAACACCTGTTAGTTCAAGACGCTCGTGGAAGGCCTGTGCCGTGTTTACGGCGTCCTGACCAGTCATTGCGTCGCACACGAAGAGTACCTCGTGTGGTGAGAGCAATGCCTTGAGGTCGGCAACTTCCTGCATCATCTCTTCGTCGATCGTCAAGCGACCGGCCGTGTCGACGATGACAATGTCGCGTCCGTACTTCTTGGCGTACTGCAGGGCCTCTGCTGCGATTTCGGCAGGCTTCGCGCCTTCCTTTGAGAACACAGGAAGAGACATCGATGCGCCGAGCGTCTTGAGCTGATCAACAGCCGCTGGACGGTAGATATCGCAGGCTACGAGGAGAGGCTGCTTGCCCTTCTTTTTCAGACTAAAAGCGAGCTTGCCACAAAACGTCGTCTTACCGGAACCCTGAAGGCCCGCAACCATGACGATTGTCGGTGCTTGCGGTGCCATCGTGAGGTCACTCTTCGAAGAGCCCATGAGGGCTACCAGCTCATCATGGATGAGCTTGATCATCAGCTGTCCAGGTAGGACGTTGCCTTTGACCTCGAGACCGAGTGATTTCTCCTTGACGTCGTCAATGAACTTCTTGGTGACGCCAAAGTTGACGTCAGCATCAAGAAGTGCACGACGAACCTCCGTCAATGCTTCGTTGACGTTGTCCTCAGTGAGCTTGTTCTGCCCACGGATGGCCTTGAGGGCGTACTCGAGTTTATCGCTTAGGGATTCAAACATTGTGGTTCTTAAAGAGAACCACAAAGATACGAATCATCGCTGAATGACAATCGGACGAAGGCCGATTGGTGTTGCAGCAGCGTCGGTCGCACGGAGCGTGTATGTACCTGATGGCAAACCACTTACGTTGATCGAGGCGCGAGCACCTGATCCGTCGGCTGTGAATTCGCCACGAGCAACTACTTCGCCAGTGAGGGCGACCAGCTGGTATGAGTGTGCCAGTGTGCCGGTAGCCGGGATCGAAATGTTGAGGCGCTCACGGGCAGGCACTGGTCCGAGAGTCCAGGCAGCTGACGCGTCAAGAAGCTCCTCTACGGATGTTGTGCCCGGCTCAACTTCTTGCAGCGAAGCGTTCACCGTACCATTCGGTTCGACGAGAATAATCTTGAACGCAGGGCCAGTCTGATTGGAATCTGGAACAAGGAAGCCCGACGCAAGCGCGAGGAATGCCTTGTTCTGTCCGCGCAGGTCGCAAACGTATCCGCGGATGCGCTTGCCGTCTTCACCGCTCACCCAGAGTGTGTCAATTGCTGGAGTAACGAGTGTGTACGTTGCTGCGGCATCGCCGTACGTCACGTTTGATGCATACGTAGTTGATGAGCTTGCAATCGTCACGCGAGGTGCATCTGTTGCGTAGTGTGCCGTGCGGACTGCTGTCTTGCCAGTTTCAGGAGATGCTTCAAGCGCCCCCTCAAGCACAGCAACTTGGAAGTTGATGGCCTTACCGTTTGGATTGCGGCGGAACTTCGTGGAATCGAGCACGCCAGTGGCGATCAGTGAGTATGAGCGACCTGGACGAAGAGGGTCGAGCGTGATCGTACCAAGCGTGTCCTTGTAGGCGGTTGATGTTGCCGGAGCGATGCCGAGAACGATTGGCGTGTTCGCAGGAACATTTGTAAACGCTGTAGCCTTGCGGAACCCGACGTTATCGAATGCCTTTGTTCCGTTGACATAGAGGTCGACGATGGCAGCTGTTGGATCTGCAGCGTTGTGAACGATCTGAACACGGCTTGTTTGTGAACCCGCAAGTAGTGGTGAACGCACGACGCGACCATCTTCAAGGACCGACAGCAGAGCCATCGTGTCCTTGCCACTACCGTTCTCTGATGGTGTCTTGAAACCGCTAGTGACACACACGACAACCGAGCTGGCCAGTACGCCAAAGTCAACAGAGAATGAAGCGAGAGCCTTCGTCTTGTCGCCGGCCTTCGTAAAGTCTACGGTTACGGCCTTGCGATCCGTTGCTGCAACGGCCGTTGCATTTGCCGTGTAACCCATACCAGCTGCAGCAACCTTCGATCCACCGCGGAACCAGAAGTCGCCCGTCTCCATATCCGACACACCGTGCACGAAGTACACACCCGTCTTATTCGGATCGGCTGTATACGGCACCACTTCGAAGCTTGTGATCTTGAGCGTGATTGGCTTGCTGTCGGGGTTGGCCACGTAGCCGGTCGTGTTCGACACGCCGTGCACCATTACCATGTAGCCCTTGTCCGCACCAGGAACAAACGTGAACTCAACCTTCGCCTCACTGGCACTGATACTGTTACCAGGAGCAACGGCAAACGTGACGTCGAGATCGCCGAACACGGCGATAGAATTGAGATTGTTTGCCCCCTGAAATGGGATGTCTTCGACCTTGTTGACAATTCCAGCCTGGGTAACGTACAGGTCGGCCGTCGCAAACGCTGGGTCTGGACTGTTGTTCAGAAAGGTGAACAACGACAGTTGTGCCGATGCTGATGACCATGCAGTGACAAAGGCTGCTGCGACAATGAGGATGCGAAGACGCATAAGAACTTCTCCAGGTGAACAGGGCATAGATTTCGTGATTCGAACTTGTAAGAATACAAAAGCGGGCTGAAAGTTTCAGGTTTGGCCCCTGAATCGAGGCTCGAGAGCGCGTAGCAAGTATTTTGCCGTATGATTCTGCAGCCGACAGACGAAAACATTGAACTCTGTGCGAAGGTTCTCCGCGACGGAGGCGTTGTGGGCATGCCGACAGAGACAGTGTACGGACTGGCGGCTTCGATCACGCGAGAGGACGCGCTTGAGCGCATTTTTTCGGTCAAGGGGCGTCCAGCCGACAATCCGCTCATCGTGCATGTTGCCTCGGTCGACGATGCCTGTGCGCTCACCGTTCCCGAATACCATGTGGCACTCCGTCGGGTTGCAGCAGCATTTTGGCCGGGTCCGGTAACCTGCGTGCTACCTGCCGCCAGCACGGTCTCGCATCGCGTAACAGCAGGTCTAGCAACAGTTGCAGTGCGGATGCCACAGCATCCCGTGGCGTTGGCACTCATTAAGGCTGCTGCTACGCCACTTGCTGCGCCAAGTGCGAATCGATCCGGACGCCCAAGTCCGACGACGGCACAACATGTGATCGACGACCTCGGCGAAGATCTCGATGTGCTCGACGGTGGACCATGTGCTGTGGGTCTCGAGAGCACGGTGCTTCGATTGTCGGATACAACATGTACAATTCTGCGGCCCGGCTCCGTTACGCGTGAGGATCTCTCGCGCGAGTTGGGGGTCACCGTCGAGATTGCAATCCGCAGCGACGATCTTCGATCGTCACCCGGTACGCGGTATCGCCACTACGCTCCATCGTGTCCAGTGGTGTTATGTGGAAGCGAAGAAGAGATCCGGCAGCGCGCTGCAGCATCGGATATGCCGGTGATGGTGCTGTCAGAGCGAGCAATTGATGACCTGCCGTTACAGGTCGTGCCGGGCACACTCTCAGAGTCGGCGCTCTATGCGGAATTCCGCAGAGCCGACGATTTGCAACTCGGGGCCATTCTCGTACTTTGTGACGGTGCTGTGCAGGGACGGGAAGCGCTCGCGAATCGCCTGCGCAAGGCCGCATCAGCATCGGAGGAAAACATATGATCGAGTCGACGGTTGTCGTGCGAAATCGAGCAGGACTTCATACCCGTCCGGCCGCAATGGTCGTGAAGGTCGCCTCACAGTTCTCCAGCGATATTTACCTGGTACGCGACGGGTTTAATATCAACGCGAAGAGTATCATCGGCGTGATGACGTTGGCCGCTGAGCAGGGATGTGAACTCGGAATCATCGTAGATGGTGCCGACGAGAACGAGGCACATGCTGCGATTGCAGAACTCTTTGCATCAGGTTTTGGAGAACAACTCTGAGTACCGTGATCCTCAAAGGGATAGCTGCATCGCCTGGCATTGCCATTGGCCGAGCATACACCATCACGACAGAGAGTCCAACGGTTGATCGTGAGGTGATCGCACCGGCAGATGTAGCGCAAGAAGTAGAGCGGTTCCACGCTGCTCATCAGGTCACAACAGATGAGCTCCGGCAGGCGATTACAACGGCTACGACGGAGTCTGCGACAGTTGCATCAATCCTCGAGTCGTATCTCCTCATCGCCAGTGATCCAGTTATCATTCAAGCAATCGTGCAACGAATTCAGCAAGGTGCATCGGCAGAGGCCGCCGTTGTCGATGAATTCGATGTTCACAAGACGTTTCTCTACAGTGCACGCGATCAATTGCTTCGTGAGCGCGTCCAGGATTTCGAGCATGTGGTAGAACGCATTGTTGCGGCACTCCGCAATCGGACATTGACGCATGAGCTACGTCTCGACAGCATTGTTGTGGCTGGCTCGATTACTCCACACGAGATGCTCTTCTTCAAGCGCATGGCAACACTCGGTGTGGTGACAGAAGTCGGTGGCGTTACGTCGCATGCATGCATTCTTGCGCGCGACTTTGAACTACCTGCAGTGATCGGCATTCGTAATGCTACCGAGGTGATTCACGACGGTGATGAGATTATCGTTGACGGATACACGGGGCTCGTGGTGGTTCGTCCCGATGATGCGACGTTGCAATCGTACCGGGCGCGTGCATCGGAGCGCTCACACGAACGCGCCGAACGTTTGGCATTAGTCGAGGCTCCATCCGTAACGCACGATGGCGAGCATGTGATCCTTCGAGCGAATGTTGATTCTGCGGCCGACATGCAGACTGCGCGTGCAATTGGATGCGACGGTGCCGGACTGGTGCGCACCGAGACGATGCTCGTTTCGTTCGGACGGTATCCAACGGCGGATGAACAGTACGCTTGGTACACAACGATTGTGGAGCAAGCAGGCGATGCGGTCGTGACCTTCCGTGCATTTGACGTCGGTAGCGATAAGTACCGCGAGGGCATTCCGCATCATGAGGAGAATCCAGCTCTTGGATTGCGCGGCATTCGATTCCTTCTCTATCGTCCAGACATCTTCGAACAGCAGATTGAGGCTATCCTTCGCGCGGCCGTTCATGGTAACGTGCGGTGCATGTTGCCAATGATCTCCTCTGTGGAAGAGTTGGAGATGGCACGCCGCATTATTGATCGAACAATATCTTCTCTCTCCCGTCGTGGTGTGCCAATGAATGCTCACATCCCGATAGGCGTGATGATTGAAACACCAGCAGCAGCACTTCTTGCGGGAACGTTCGCCGAACGGGTTGACTTCATGTCGCTCGGAACGAATGACCTAGCGCAATACACGCTTGCAACCGATCGCACAAATGAGTTGGTTGCCGATATCTTCGATGCAATGCATCCAGCTGTGGTGCAGTTGATCGCTGTCACTGTTCGTGCGGCGCAGAATGCTGGTATCCCGGTGAGCATCTGTGGCGAACTTGCCGGTCATGCAGCTGCAACGGAGCTCCTTCTTGGACTTGGTATCCGTGAACTCAGCGTTGCACCGTCACTGGCATTAGAACTCAAACATCGGATTCGTATGGCTGATAGTGTTGCATGTGCAGAGGCTGTCAAGCAGGTTCTCACATCTACGTCAACGACAGACGTATACGCCATCTTGCAGACACTGCAGCCGAACAATCATGGAGGCGCCTCATTGTGAAGCGCGTCCTTGCTGTTCTGCTTGTCATTCATCTGCTGCTCCCAACACTTCTTTCTGCATCGGAAGACCCACGAATCATTCGGCGTGTATACATCGATCGCCGTGACATCTTTGACCCCTCGACAAACGAGTGGTTCTTTGCCGGCTCCTTTGTCAATGCACTCCACACAACAACACAGTTTGATGTGATCGAGGATGAGCTGCTCTTCGCAGCTGGTGATGATCTCGACACAGCCGTGCTTCAGGAAACAGAACGTAACCTTCGCCGCATCGGCGTATTCGCATCCGTGTCGATAACGACCCGTGATGTTGGCACGGACAGTGTTGACGTGATTGTGTTCACGCAGGATCGACTCTCGCTACGTCCTGCAGCATTGCTTGGTACGGGTGGTGGGATTACCAACATTGGTGCCAAGCTCGAAGAGATCAATCTCTTCGGTAACGGAACCCAGGCGATGATCTACGGACTGTACCGCACAGAGAATGCCATCGGCTGGGAGGGAATGGCGCAGCTCACGCAGCGACGATTGTTTGGTTCCGACGTGAATATGATTGCGGCACTTCGAGCAAACGCCGTGCGTACAGATCAAATGTTGCAAGTCACGCAACCATTCCGAACAATGTCGACGCCACTAGCATTTAGTCTCGGTGTGTGGAATGCATTCGGTAGTGACTTCGACTACCGATCTGATCCTGCGCAACGCACATTGTTGCCGTTTCACGATCGCGAGATTGTTGGTTGGCTGTCGCAGGCCTCAGGTGAGCGGGATCGCTTGTTCACAAGCGTCAGTGTTCGCCTCTCCGATGTACAGCGCGTTGTTCCTTCGTCACGTCAAGCATTTGATAACACGGGTCATGTTCTCGTGTCCTTCTCGTCGATTACACAGAAGTATCATCGCAGTCGCTTCCTCGACGGATATGAAACCGAAGATGTCCCTGAAGGGGCATGGGGCTCGGCAATCATTGGACGTGTGTTCTCTCTTGGCAATGGTGGACAGACCTTCTGGTACCTGGGCGGACAAGCAGAACAATCACGCTATGTATCATCGTCGCTCTACCTTCATGGTCGCATTCAAGCCGGTACAGGCTTCGGTGATCGACGTGCTCGGTATACCTATCTCGAAATCAACGGTCTCGGACATTTGAAGTTCTCCGAGCACTTTGTTGCAACAGCACGAATACGCTCGCAAACAAGTTGGAATTGGACAGCCTTTCGGCAGCTTGTGCTCGACTTTGAAACCGGTCTGCGTGGCTATGTGGCCAATGCTATCAGTGGTGAGAATCGCATCTTCACAAACTCGGAACTGCGATGGTTCCCCGGCTGGAAAACGTGGATACTTGGTTGGAGTGCCGTAGCGTTTTATGATAACGGTACCGTCTGGGCGCAAGGTGATCCACTATCATCTACGCGCTTCCACCATGCCGTCGGACTTGGTCTACGCATCCATAATCTCAAAGCTGCAGGTGACGATGCTGTGTTCCGTTTCGACCTCGCATACAACATGGACACTGGCAAAATTGCTGGACTCATCTTTAATGTTCGTCAGGCATTCTCTGCCTTCAGCTCCCACCAGTATCGCGCTCCTGATGTTCTTGGACGTGATATTGATCTCCAATAATTCGAGGATTCACCGGCATGATTGATATCGCATCGACCATCGACCACACCGTACTCAAACCAGACTCAACCGCACAGAATGTTGATGTGCTCTGCGCAGAGGCAGCACAATATCACTTCGCAAGTGTCTGCATTCTGCCGTGGCATGTTGCACGAGCTGCAACCTTACTCGAGGGTACGGGCGTAGCAGTTTGCACGGTAGTCGGTTTTCCTCTGGGAGCCACTGTAACGTCGGCTAAAGTCGCAGAGACAGTGACTGCGATCAATAATGGTGCTCGTGAGATCGACATGGTGGCATCGATCACGGCACTAAAGAGTGGCATGCATGATGCAGTTCTCGAGGACATTCGAACGGTGACGCAGGTGAGTCACGATCATGGCGCGATCGTGAAGGTGATTATCGAAACATGCCTGCTGACGCACGAAGAAAAGCGTCGCATGTGCTCAATAGTGACGCAAGCCGGTGCAGACTTCATCAAGACATCGACGGGCTTCTCGACAGGAGGAGCAACACTCGAAGACGTGCGTTTGCTCCGCGAACTCGTAGGTCCAGCTGTAAGCGTGAAGGCAAGCGGCGGCATTCGCGACCGCGCAACGGCGCTTGCCATGATCGAGGCTGGCGCCGATCGTATTGGCACAAGTAGCGGCGTGGTGATCGTGAGCTAAACGACGGCGACCGGGGTGATTTGGAATTGTGTGTTGTAACACATAAGTTGCACGTTCTACTATCAAACACATTCAATCACTCGAAGGAGAATACCATGGCTACATGGAGTGTCGATCCAGCCCACTCAGAAGTTCAGTTCAAGGTAAAGCACCTGATGATCAACACGGTGACGGGCGATTTCGGCTCGTATCGCGTTGATGTCGAAAGCACAGCAGATGATTTTAGCGATGCAACGGTGCGTTTTGAGACAGACATCGCAAGCATCAACACGAAGAACGAGATGCGCGACAATCACCTGAAGAGCGACGATTTCTTCAGCGCAGAGAAATTTCCGGTGATGACGTTTGTTGGCAAGGGCATCGCAACGAATGGCGGAAAGCGCCAGATTACGGGCGACCTGACAATCCGCGACGTTACGCGACCAGTGACACTGGACGTTGAATACGGTGGTCAGATGGTTGACTTCTACGGCAACACAAAGGCCGGTTTCGAAATCACAGGTCAACTCAACCGTCAAGACTTTGGTCTGACATGGGGTGCAGTCACGGAAGCCGGCGGCGTCGTTGTCTCCGATACGGTGAAGCTTGCACTCAACATTCAGCTCCAAAAGACTGCCTAACGAGGTTCCGTATGCAACGCCCCATTCGCATCATCACGCATTCGCTTATGACAGGTGTCGGTCCACTTCGTGTGGCCCAACCACTGCCCGTGCATGCCTTGCGGAATGTCGATCCATTCATCCTGCTCCATCACGCAGGACCGCAGACATTTGAAGCGGGTGGGGCGGTGCATCGTATTGATCCACATCCACATCGTGGATTCGAGCCAGTGACCTTCGTCTACAAGGGGAGCGTGCTGCACCGCGACTCGCTTGGCAATGAGGGAACAATTCAAGCCGGTGAAGTACAGTGGATCACCAGTGGTAGCGGCATCATTCATAGCGAGGGTCCAACTGCCGAGCTTCAACAGGCAGGGGGCGAACTCGAGTTGATTCAGCTCTGGGTTAATCTCCCAGCATCGAAGAAGATGATGACGCCAGTCTACCAAGAGCTTCGTCGAGAGCAGATGACCAAGCTTACGGTGCTTGATGGAGCGCTTGATCTTGAATTGGTATCTGGATCGTACCTCGATCATCATGGGCCTGCCGCTACCCAATCACCAGTGCTTACCGCTATGGGACACTTCCGTGCGGCACCTGCGGCATCTGTTGTCGCGCCTGCCTACGAACAGTTCGCGATCTACGTGCTAAACGGACAGCTCCGTATCAACGGTGAGCATGTTGTAGAGCGTCACTCACTCGTAGTCTTCGATTCTCAGGGCGACACGATCGACATTGAGCCATTAACCGATGGCTCGCTGTTGCTGCTTGCCGGCGAGCCCCTTCGCGAACCAGTCGCGATGTATGGCCCGTTCGTCATGAATACGGAACAGCAGCTGCATGAAGCGCTACACGACTATTCCATCGGGAAGTTCGGCGTTCTGAACGACTAATCCGGGGAGCGACGCGATCAGCGCATTACAACGAGCGTGTGCGCAGAGAGAATGCCGTCGACTGAGATCGTGAGTGCATACACTCCTTCGGCAAGATCCGACGTAGCGCAGCGCATACTGCCGCGCATCCGTGCTGAACCACACGTGGTACTGCGACCCAGCAGGTCTGTTGCTGTGACAACCAGATCATGCTCATCCGTATCAGACAGTGCAACAACGAAGTGCTCGCGAGCAGGCTGGGGTGCGATCGTAACGCTTGGTATCGCATTGAATGTCACCAATCGCTTACGGCGCGTAGCACAGACATCATCGATGATGATGGAACCGTCATCGTAACTCACTGGCGATTCGAACGCATCCCACACCATTCCCGGGCTCTGCACAAAGCGAACAGGCACGGAGTCAGCACGCGAGAGCAGTGGTGTTATTGGTATACGCGCAAGTGTATCGCTACGATTCCACGTGCCACGAATACGCACAATCAGGTCATCGCCCTGCAGCGTGGTGGTCCAGGTGGTTGACGCATCGCTACCTGCACGCACGGCACATTCCTGTGCCGAACATCGAATCTGTACCGAGTAGGATGCTGCAATCGATGTATCGATTGAGGGCGGAGTCTTGACGAGTATCGGCATCAACGTGACCACATCAACGGCACCGCGCAAGTCGGGCATCACGAGGTGTGTCTGTGTTGATGCCGTCGTGGAGAGGATCGTTGTCGCCGTTCGCACACACGGTGAGTCAATCAGAACCGTGATGCTATCGATGAATGTACCGACGCGTTGTGTTGCTTCGACACTCACGAGAAGCTCCTCACCTGGCTGAAGCACTGTCGGGACTTGTGGTTGTGTGCTGCTGATGCGGAACGGGGCTTGTGGTGTAGTAACTGCTGCCACTCGCAGAGGAGCACTTCCGGCATTGCGATACGTCGCCTGCAACGTTTGGCGGCGTCCGATTACCGACTCGGTGTAGATGAGTGAGTCGGTCGCATCCAGCGATAGATCTGTGGCAACACCCGTGATGGAGATTACTACAACAGTATCACATGGCATGAGTCGCATCTGCACTGTTGCATTGTACACACCTACGGCAGTGGGAGCTACACGACATTCAATGTTGCGACGGTCGCGGAACGTGGTGCCGGGAACCACATCGCACGAAACCGGACCATCAGTCCACACGCTATCAATCGTCCAAGCAGTTGTGTCGTCGCAGATGAGTTCCGCAGTCACGAGCGCCGACGAATCACGGCACAAGACAATCTCTGGTGCGATCAGCGACGTCGTTGCTTGCACGCGTGGATGCAACACGTCGCCGTTGATGTCAACCCACATCGTATCGATGCAGGCATCAATGCGGCCAATAAACCCCAGTCGGCCGCTTCCGCGCGGTGCAGTTGGACGCCAGCGGATGGAGACAGTTGTTGGTGTTGAATCGCGTGGCGTGAATGGAGTAGTGGTCAGACATTGCACATCACCCTCGGCAATCACCTCGACGATACGTAAGCCTCCCGATGGAAACGTCAGGTCAATCGTTGTATCGATCTCTACTGATCGACACGCAAGAACCGGCTGCAGGGTGATGCGTGACGGAGAAACGCCAAATGCTGCCTCACCTCGAGTAACAGTGAACGAGGTAACGAGCGTTGTGTCGCACGGCGTAATGTCGGCTTCAACGTTGAAGCTCAGCGACGAGAGCGTTGTTGGCAGATCGATAGCTACCGGGATGCGGAGCTTTTCACCCGGACCAATGTCAACTGGCAGTGCAATGGTGATCACAGCTCCCGCCGAACGTGAACGCACAGCTCGCACCGTCGCCGGCTTTGCAGAGTTGTTCGTCAGCCAGAGCGCATCTTCGATATGCTGCGAGCAACCCGGCGCTGTTCTGTCGATTGCTGGGAACTCCAAGCTCCAGCCACGATCAACAGTGATCATGCACGTGTCCTCACGCACACATCCTCGTTCATCGGTAACACGGATGATGAACCGTTGCGACGTGGAAGCAACAAATCCGTAGTCCAGTGTCGAGCTCACAACACGTCCATCCTCGCGTATCCATTGTACGCGATTGTACGCCCCCTGCGCAAGAGCTCGCAGTGAAAGGGGCGACCCAGGACACACAATTGTATCACGTGGTGCTGTCACGCTGATGTTCGGAAGCTGACCAATGTTCTCGGGAATCACAACATTGAGCGCAGTTTGCCCGGCACTGCCTGGTGTTGCGCGATTGATCTTCTCGGCTTCAACTGTGCGTTGTACGTTCAGTCCACAGGCTCCTCCTGGAACCGCATAGGACAGACCGCCACCGATCCCTGCACCAGAGAAGAGGAATACACCACCTGCGCCACCAGCACCGTTGCCGTGAATTGCGCCCGTACGCACATTTCCACCAGCACCACCGCTGGCCAAGACGGTAAGACCCCGCTGGATCTGCGTTGTCGAGAGGTAGACGGTGCCACCTGCTCCACCACCGCCAGCGCCGTCGTTGCCTGCATCTGCGGCTGTTGTGCCAGAAGCGCTAATTCTTCGGGCCATACCGGTGATAGACGGACAGCGGATGATGACTATCCCACCGCCGTTACCACCTGCTGTGCCAACGTTATTGTTCGTGTGTCCAGCACCACCACCGCCGCCGAGGAGGAGTCGAGGATAGCCGTTAATGATTGGCTGCACAGACAAGCCGCCCAGTCCACCATTTTCGAAATACCTCCCACATCCCTCGTATTGGGCACCGCCAGCACCACCGACACCGCCATTGCCACCACCACCACCGCCAGCGTTGTGATCACATCCACCGCCACCACCTGTGAAAAGTGGTGCACGACCAGATATCTGGGTGGAGATTGGGTCGACATATGTTTCACCCTTCATCGCAGCTGCTGGAGAGTTCACAACACCATCAGCAACGAGCGTCGAGCACGCAACAGATCCATTCCATGTGCGCCCCCCACGAAATCCAATTCCATCGGCAACGATGTCGGCTTGCAGCATGAGAGACGTACGTACATCAAATGCGATCACGCCACCCGTGCGGCCATCCCAGGGCTTGCCCATCACGTTCATTGTGGCAACGGCTTCGTCGTACACAGGGACGCGTACGCATTGCACTGCACCGGAGACATCATATCGATGAATCAGTGGGTGAACGGTCGTGATTACAGTGCCGATAATCGTATCGATGACGGCGTACTCGGTAAGTCCGACTGCTTGCGTGGCATACGTGCCACTGATGACTGGACCCTTCATTTGCATCACCAGGATGCGGTCGCCGGTGCCAAAGCCCTCGGTTGTATCGAGCGTGATGTACGAACGACAGTCAACGGTTTGCACGGCAGAGACGCGTGCGTAGGAGTTCACGATTCCACCTATCGGGGTCTGCGCGCGAAGAGCTACCACCATCAGAATGGTGGATGCGATCACTACTATCGCTCTCCGAAGTTGCACCATGCCCTGTTCCTTACAGGTGGGGGATACCGAAGCGCTACAATCTATGCATCAGCCGGTGGCTTTTCCGACAGCTGCAGTCCCTCTGAGCGTTGCACCACATAGTCGATCTCCCAGTCGCTCTTGAAGAGGACTGCTGCACGACCTTGGTCGTCGTGTACCACAGGGGCATTCGTCGACGGACGCACATCTCCGATGATCCAACGTGTTCGGGTGTATGGTAGGCGCTCGAGACGAACCTGCTCGTTGTACTCGTTTTCCATCCGCCACGCAAAGAGCTCCATCTGGAGTTCACCGACAACACCGACAAGGGGAACGGGGCTCCCATCCGCCTCGGTGAAGATCTGGATGACGCCTTCTTCGCGAAGCTGATCGATGCCCTTACGGAAGGACTTTGAGAACGAGCCCATTGCAGGCCATACCTTCGCGAAGATTTCGGGCGCAAAGCGCGGGAAGGAGGGGATTGTGGCGTTTGATCGCTCTGTGATCGTATCGCCAACCTGGAACAGACCAGGATTGGTAAGACCAATCACATCGCCTGGATATGCCACGTCGATGATCTTACGTTCACGTCCGAAGATTTCAAACGGATACGTCAACTTTGTCTCACGACCCGATCGTGGGTGATGTGCCGACATGCCGCGCTCAAACGTCCCGCTGACGATGCGTAGGAACGAGATGCGATCGCGGTGCGCCTTGTTCATGTTCGCTTGCACCTTGTACACAAACCCAACGAACTCGTCGCTCGATGGTTCGATCATGCCGGTTGACATCTTGAACGGCTGTGGTGTTGGTGCGAGTTCGAGAATCGCCTGAAGGAAGTGGTCGATACCGAAGTTGGTAATTGCCGATCCCCAGTACACCGGTGTGCATTGCTCGTTGAGGTATGCTTCGCGATCGAACGTTGGGATCACATGATCAACAAACTCGAGGTCTTCGAGGAGTTTGTCGTGCGCAGCATCACCAATGGCGGAGCGCAACTCAGCACCTCGAACGTCGCCAATCGACACTGGAGCTTTATAGCGATTGCCAACCGTCCGCTCGAAGGCATACAACGTTTGATCTGTGCGGTCGAAGATTCCGCGGAAGTCCGGACCGTTTCCAATCGGCCACGTGCGCGGAATCGCAGTGATGCCGAGTGTTTGCTCGACTTCATCGAGAAGTTCGAGTGGATCGCGCGACGGGCGATCCATCTTGTTCATGAGCGTGATGATGGGTATGCCGCGATCGCGACAGACCTTGAAGAGCTTTAGCGTCTGCTCCTGCACACCACGGCCGGCGTCGAGAAGCATGATGGCTGAATCAACAGCCATCAGTGTTCGATACGTGTCTTCCGAGAAATCCTGGTGACCTGGTGTGTCGAGAATGTTGAGCAGCAGACCGTTGTAGTCCACGCGCATGGCGCTCGATGATACCGAGATGCCACGCTGCTGTTCAATCTCCATCCAGTCGGATGTTGTCGACTGGTGCTTGCCACCGGTTACAGCTCCTGCCTGGTGAATGGCACCAGAATACAGCAGGAGCTTTTCCGTGAGTGTTGTCTTGCCGGCATCCGGGTGGCTGATAATTGCCACCGTTCGCCGACGGTTGATTTCGGAAGTGAGGTCGGACATAGCCGACAAAGTTACGGCTTGCCGGGGCGCAGTGGCGACTTTTCCTCAATCTTCTTGGTCACGCTAAAGAGAATGGATGCGCCAATACGGAGCGGCGAAACGCTCCAGGACGCGTCGGAGACCAGATTGGTGAACATCGGAGCATAGCTGATTTCTGGGACCAGGTGCAGCGTCTTCGATGTGTTCATTGGCAGCATGTAGCGCAGTCCAATGACGGCACCCAGCTGCAGCGCGCTCGTATTGGGTAGATCGCCGCTGGTAGCATTGCGGACAGTTGTTCCATCCTCAAAGCGAACTGGCTTGGTCGGATCTGTCAGTCGCTCGTCTTGCGAATACGTCGCCGAGAGTACCGTGCCAGCGCGCAAACCGGCCAGGATCTGAAGTCCACCACCAACATGATAGGCTGCAACGGGTTCAACAAACACAAAACCCTGCGAAGTCTCGAGTGTGTGGCGAAGGGTTGTCGACTCTGTCGTGTTACCAACGCGAACCGTCGTTGGCTCGTCTGTGGTGAACGTGGTTGATGCTGATTGAAACAGCACGCGCGCAGAGAGTTCAAGCGAGGAGGACAACGGCAGTTCGAGAACTCCGCCGAGCAGAATGCCAGTGCCAGATGTTGACGCATATGAGGCACAACACGTCGGAATAGTTGGCAGGGTAAAGCCGGGCGTACCATTTAGCATGATGCCATAGGCACCGGTGAGGCCGACCGAAAACTGACGTTCTTCAACCATTGCTGGAGGCGGCTCAGGCGCCTTCGTCGGTTCTGGACGAGGTTGAGTCATTGTCTCCTGCGCAACAGCGGCACTAAATGAACCACAGAACAACGCGAGGGCGAGGGCAATACGTGAGATCTTCATGCGATGTGGTCCTTATGATCAGCGTTGAATGACGACGGAGTTCTTGAACGTAGAACCCAGCGCTTGTGTGGTGAGGAGATACAGACCTGAACCCAGCGTGCGGACGTTGACGACGGTTTGACCGATTCCAGAGGCATCGGGCGTGATCGTACCCGAGGCGACTTCGGCTCCAACGTAATTCGACAGCGTCCATGATACCGAAGCTGTACCAGCGCCACGGACAGCGATCGTGAGATCAGTCGAAGCAGGTACTGGGAATACCTGGATGCCAAAGCCTTCACGCTCCGGACGGATGAATCGGTCGCCACCAGCGTTGCAGATATCGGTAAGAACAACCTTGCCGTCGCGTGTGGTGACGGTCGCTGTTGGGCCAGTCGTCCACGTAAAGTCTGTCAGCGTCAGCATCGTCATTTCGGCAGTTCCAAGAACGGCGGTAAAGTTCAATGTATAGATCGTTCCAACCGAGTCGGCTCCACGCGTTCCTGCGATATCAATCGTGCACGGCGTGAGTTGTCCTGCCTGATAGCAATCCGGTGTGCTTGTGCCAGAACCAACCACAACGAGTGGATTGTAGGTAACCTTCGCAGTCCACGAGCGCAGGTTGTTGGCATTCAGTCCGTCGGACGACACGATGCGGATCGGCACCGTGAAGATGTCGCCAGTTTTAACTGCCACTGAGTCAATCGCAATTAGG
>VFQT010002405.1_pt1 | contig 19372 bp, 18 predicted proteins | sample 3512381 | NCBI WGS metagenome assembly VFQT01 (sample SAMN10412376, study PRJNA504923) | tailings metagenome | isolation source: Relicate 2 Philex TSF3 active mining site | place: Philippines: Tuba, Benguet | collected 2017-08-29
CAAGCCGCCTGAAGCGGGAATCCCCCAGATTCAGCTGGAGCTGCGTTTGCTCTAGCCAGCAGGACGGTCGGACACGGCGGCTCTACCTCAATGCGGCGCCGATCCAGATGATTCACGCGCGCTGGAGCAGCGAGTACGCCGCGCAATGGGCTGAGCGCCTGTCGACGATCAAGTTCATCGCAGAAGCGACGGCGCGCGGAACGCAGCCCTCCAAATCGAATGTCGCACGAATAGCAATCACTGGGCGAGGGAAACGGAATGGCAAAGGATAGACCAAAGGCAGGTACGCCTGGGCCTGGCGATAAGCAGGTGTTCCGGGTAGTGATCGATGCACCGGTGGAAATCGTGTGGTCGACGCTGGTGAAAACCGACGCAGCGCTGCCATTCTTCTTCGGTGCCGTGTGCGACACGGAGGTTGGCCTATCAGCCGGCGCCGCGATGAGAATGGTGACAGCGGACCGGAAGCATGCATCTGTCGTCGGCCGCGTGCTCGAATTCGCGCCACCGCACCGCTATTCCCACACGATGGGATTCACAGCCTATGACGAGGAGCCAGCGACCGTGAGCTACATGCTCAAGGAAGCTGGTCCGACGCGGACCGAGTTCACACTTGAACTCACGCGCCTTCCGGCGGCGAGCCCAAAGACAGGCAAAAGCATGGCGCAGGGTGGAAGATTCATTGTCGAGAATCTCAAGGCGCTCGTCGAGACAGGACAGCCGGCCTTCAGCGGGCGCATGGTGGGCGTAGTGAATACGCTGACAGGATGGATGACGCCCAAGGCCTGCAGGATTGAGAACTGGCCATTTGGAAGGATGACCGGCGAAGAGGCGGCGGCGCAGCGAAATGGCTAAGTCACCTGAAGAACAGACCCGGGCGATGATCGCCGGCATGAAGGATAAGACCGGCAAGGCGATGCCGGACTGGCTCAAGATCGCCAGGGCGTCGAAGCTGGAGAAGCATGGCGAGATCGTCGCCATGCTGAAGGCCAAACACGGCATGACTCACGGTTTCGCCAATCTTGTCGCGCACACCCTGCTTGGATCGCTGGAGCAGGCGCCGGGGTCGGCGGAGGATCCGGCGGCGGGGCAGTATGAGGGCGCCAAGGCGAAGATGCGTCCGGTCTACGACAGGCTTGCCGAGGCCGCGCGAGCCCTGGGTGACGATGTCCAATTCGCGCCGAAGAAGGGCTATGTCAGCCTGCGGCGGAACAAGCAGTTCTGCACGATCCACGCCTCGACCGCTGATCGCGTGGATGTGGGCCTGCAGCTGAAGGGCGTTGCGCCCGCCGGTCGGCTGGAAGCGGCTGGCAGCTGGAACGCGATGGTGAGCCATCGCGTCCGGGTCGGCGCCGTTGGCGAGGTGGACAGGCAGCTGCTGGGCTGGCTCAAGCAGGCCTACGCGGCCTGCTGAGCGCACCTGCCCTATCCTACTGCTGTGGCGGCGCCTGTGCTGCGATCGCCTTGGCGTCTTCGTTGCCGCGGTTGACGATGTAAGCGCGGATCGCCTCGGCGTCCGTTGCACTTAGCGTGGCCTTGAAGCTCGCCATGCCAGCCGATGCATAGAGGCCATCGAGCACGATGTCGGCGAAGCCTTCCTTCGTGGCTGGCGCCTTCGACCAGCGCAGGTCGGTCACGACGCCGCTGGAGACGACCAGCCCGCCATGACAGACCATGCAGTTACGCTCGTAGAGGACGCGGCCATGCTCGAGCTCGGCGGCGCTGCCGAAGTCCTCGGTGGCGGCGACCTTCTCGATCTCGTATGGAAAGTACGGCTCGAGTTCCGCCGTGCCGCCGATCTTGTAGACGAGCACGCGTCCAAGCTCCGGCGAACCTACCTTGGGGATCGGATTGCCGCCGCCCGTCAGCGGCAGGGCGGTGCCCCAGCCGGCGGTGACGGCGATGTACTGCTCGCCATCGATCTCGTAGCTCATCGGGCCGGACATGACCGGATACTGGCCATCTGTTTCCCACAACGCAGCTCCGCCCTTGGCGGCGTCATAGGCGCGGAATTTGCCGTCGAGCCCGCCCTGGAAGACGAGACCGCCTGCCGTGGCCAGGACGCCGCCATTCCATGGCGTTGCATAGTCGACCGTCCAGCGCGGCTTCTTGGCGACAGGATCCCAAGCCACAAGTTGGCCTTTGAGGGCGGCGCGGCCGGCAAGGCGTTCGTTAAGTGTCGGGACCGGTCCGGGAGCAGACGCGAACTCGATACCGGTGTTCCAGAAGCCCGGACGATAGGCAAAGTCGGCCTGCGGGGCATACAGCTGGGGCAATGTCTGCGCCGGGATATAGACAAGGCCGGTATCCGGGCTGAATGCCATCGGGTGCCAGTTGTGCGCGCCGAGTGGCCCCGGGATCGTCATGAAGGGCGTTTCGAGATAGCGAGCGCCTGGGTCTTCGACCGGACGCCCCGTCGTGAGATCGACGCTGGACGCCCAGTTGATGTTGTCCTGGTACTTGTCGGCCGAGATGAGTTCGCCGGTCGCCCTGTCCAGCACATAGAAGAAACCGTTTTTGGGCGCCTGCATCGCCACCTTGCGCACGGCATCGCCGATCTTGATGTCGGCGAGAATGATGTGCTGCGTCGCGGTGTAGTCCCATGTCTCGCCGGGCGTCGTCTGGTAGTGCCAGACATACTCGCCCGTATCGGCCTTGAGTGCGAGGATCGAGGAGAGGAAGAGATTGTCCTTCCCATCCGGATCGCGCAGGCGATGGTTCCACGGCGAGCCGTTGCCGATGCCGACATAGAGGATGCCGAGGTCGGGATCGTAGGCCATCGCATCCCACGCTGTGCCGCCGCCGCCCGACTGCACCCAGTCGCCCGTGTCGCCCCAGGTGTCGTTGGCCTTCTCCGCGAACACTTTATCTGAGGCCGCGCCATCCGGCTGCTTGTTGGGATTGGGCGTGGTGTAGAAGCGCCAGGCGAGCTTGCCGTCATTGGCGTTATAGGCCGAGATGTAGCCGCGCACGCCGAGCTCGGCGCCGCCATTGCCGATGATCACCTTGCCATCGATCACGCGTGGCGCGCCGGTGATGGTGTAGGGCTTGGACTGGTCGACGGTGACAACTTCCCAGAGCGGCGACTTGACGCCGTCGGCGACGCTGCCAGTCCGCGAGGCGTCCAGCGCGACGAGTCGGCCGTCGATCGTTCCGACGAAGACCTTGCCCTCCCAGATAGCGACGCCGCGGTTGACGACATCACAGCAGGCGTAGACGCCGCGCGCCTTGTCGACGCCCGGATCGTAGGACCACAGTCGCTCTCCAGTCTTCGCGTCATAAGCATAGACCATCGACCAGGCGGAAGTGACGTACATCACGCCGTCGACCACAATCGGCGTCGACTCCATGCCACGGTTGGCGTCCAGCGTGGCATGCCAGGCGAGGCCGACCTCCTTCACGGTGGTGGTGTTGATCTGCTTCAACGGCGAGAAGCGCTGTTCAGAATAGGTGCGGCCGTGGCTGATCCAGATGTCCGGTCGCTGGTCCGCGGCGATGATCGCCGCGCCGTTGACCTCGGCGGCGGTGATCGGCGGCAGCGGCGCAGCGGCCTGCTCGCCGCACGCCGCCAACACCAGCAACGCCGCACTGCCCAGCATGGCTTCAAAGCGTTTCATAACGACCTCCCTCGCGTCCTGTCACCCGGACCTTTCCAGCGTTTCAGCACTGTTGCGGGTCTTTGCAAAGCCCGGTTGAGAGAGGACACGCCGATTGGAACCGGTTGCCAGGTTGCCGCTACGGCGGTGGGAGCGCCTAGGGTGATGCACGGCACGAAGAATCAATGGAGCGGGTAGAGGCTGTCGCGCCGTTTGCCGCATGACGGCAAAGGAGGCCCGTGCCGGCCGACAATTACTGCACCGGTCAGCCCGCGAGGCGATCAAGATCTGCGAGGATGTCGCCTAGATCGACGCCTCCGCTCGCCTGCGCCGGCGTTGCATGCCTGGCCGTGACAGACCCACCGAGGACGGCGGCGATGGTCGAGAGGAGTTCGGTCTGGTCGATGGGCTTCGCCACATAGCCCGTCATTCCGATCGCGAGGAGTCGCTCGCGGTCGCCGGCCATGGCGTCGGCCGTCAGGGCAATGACCGGGATGCTGCGCCAGTTCGCCGTACTTTCGCGAATGCGACGGATCGTTTCAACGCCATCCATCACCGGCATGTGCACATCAAGAAGCACGAGGTCGAACGCATCGCGCGCTAGAGCATCCAGAGCCTCGCGGCCGTTGACGGCCTCGGTGATTTCCGCGCCCTGCGGCTGCAGGAACAGGCGCGCGACCTGGCGGTTGATCGCATTGTCGTCGGTCAGAAGTACGCGGGCGCCGCGGAGGCGCGCGGCGGTTCCAACGGCGGCGTGATGCCCACCAGGCCTTGCAGAGTGGGCGGCCGGCGGGTCGGCGAGGAAGGTCAGGACGAAGACCGAGCCTTCCCCAAGGCGCGAGTAGACGACGATGTCGCCGCCCATCAGGCGCGCAAGCCGTCGCGAGATCGCAAGGCCGAGCCCCGTGCCGCCGAACTTGCGAGTGGTCGAGGCGTCAGCCTGGCTGAATGCCTCGAAGAGGCGCGAACAAGTCAGTTCTTCCATGCCGATGCCAGTGTCCGTGACTTCGATGGTCACCTTGATGCGACCCGCATCGGCGAGCTTCGCGGCTAGCTTGATCTCGACATGGCCCTCGCGGGTGAACTTTACGGCGTTGGAGACGAGATTTGAGACGCACTGGCGGACACGCACGGGATCGAAGCGTAGCAGCTCGGCCTGGGGCATTTCGCTGACGAGCGTGAGACCAACATGCTTCTCCTGCGCCGCGGGCAGGAACAGGGCATGGACCTGCCCCACTGTGTGGACCAGGCTGCAATCGACCGGGGCGATGTCCAGCCGGCCGGCCTCGATCTTCGAAAGGTCCAGGACGTCGTTGAGGATCGACATCAGGTTGGTCCCACAGTCGCGGATCGTGGCGACCATCTCGCGCGATTCAGGGTCGAGCGCGCACGCCTGAAGCGCCTGGGCCATGCCGAGTACACCGTTGAGCGGAGTGCGGATTTCGTGGCTCATGTTGGCGAGGAACTCGCTCTTGACCTGCGTCGCTGCCTCGGCGGCGTCGCGGGCGCCTTCGACCTCGGCGAGGCGCCTCGCACGCTCTTCGGCTAGCGATGCCTGCGCGGCCTCGAGGCGGGCGCCTTGGCGGATGAGGAAGAACGAAAAGGGCGGCGCGACGAGGAGGGTCAAGACGACCGTCAGAATCGGCGTGTACGCGGCGCCTTGATTTTGGAACAGCACGCCGGAGAAGAGGTAGTCCATCGGCAGCACGACCAACATGATGATGGCGGTGAAGGCCGCCGTCCTGCGGATATGCTTGACGATTTCAGACCTATCGCGCGCAGCGCCCTGCATGAGATGTTTCCTGCCAAGGTCTCGGAAATGGCACAGAAAGGTAAAGGCTTCGCACAGTCCCGTTAGTGTACAGGGCTTTGGTTGGCCTCAGACCTGGGCGGCGGCCACAAGGTCGTCCTGCGCAACGGAAATCGCCTGATCTATTCGCGATTCCCAATCCGCCCGGGAGGCTGCCTCCAACGACCCCGGAGGCGAGGCCGCCGAGCGCGATGCATTAATGACCCCGCCCTCCCTATGGCCGTCGCGCCTCACAAAGCCGGCAAGGGCATCGCTTGCCCCCGCCCCTTGTGCGCCATAGCCGGGCACAAGGAACAGCGCGTCGCCGGCGGCGTCCCGTAGGCGCCGGGCGTCGTCCGGGCCGGTGGCGCCCGCGACCATCATCAGGCCCGACCAGCCGCTGTGACCCCGCAAGCGCCCAACAAGAGGCTGCAACGCGCGGGCGACGTGCAGGTAGAGCGGTTGGCCATCAACAAGCCTGGCCTGGAAATCTGCTGCGCCCGGGTTCGACGTGCGAGCAAGAACGGCGATGCCCTTTCCGGTGCGCTCTGCGATCCGCACGAAAGGCTCGATCGTGTCGATGCCCATATAGGGGTTCACGGTGATGGCGTCGCAAGGACAGTTGGCGGCCTCGCCGAGATAGCCCTCAGCATAGCCTTCCGCCGTGGTGCCGATGTCGCCGCGCTTGGCGTCGAGGATGACGATGAGCCCAGCCTCAGTTGCTGCGCGGCAGACCGATTCAAGCGCGCCCATCCCCTTCGCGCCCCAGCGCTCGAACAGGCCGGCCTGCGGCTTCACGACGGCGACTTTGCCCACGCAGCGCTCGACCAGTGCGATGCCCCAGCTGGCGGCCGCATCGGGTCCGGGTGGACCGAACAGGGTTGGCAACAGCGCCGGATGAGGATCGATACCGACGCAAAGCGGCCCGAGACGGCGAACCGCGTGGATCAGGCGATCTGCGAAGACTTCCATCAGGGGTGATTCACGCGGCACAGGACTTTGACGACAGCGCGCGAGTCCCTAAGCCGATCCGCCTCGGCTGCATAGGAGGTCGCCGAAATCGGTCGCGCATCGCCGCCGGGCGCCACCAGCCCCTGCCCGTCGAGGAAGCGGCGGATCGAATCGGGCGAGGCCGAATAAATGCGGCCGCGGCGTGGACTTTCAGCGACGGTGACGCCGATGACAGTGCCGTCGCGGTCGAAGACCGGGCCACCGCTCATACCGGACAGGGTTCCCTCAATGCCGTCGGTGCGCTCCTGCTCTGCCCAGGCGAGCACGGGCTCTTCCATCGCATAGCGGCCGCGCGTGACGAGGTTGGAGCGGGATTCGAGCATGGACACAGCCTCGCCCGACATGCCTTGCGGAAAACCGACATGATAGCCGGGTTCGCCGATGCGCAGCTCGCGGTCGAGGTCGAGCTGCAACGCCACAGGCGCGCGGTCCGTCACCAGCAGGGCAAGGTCGCTGTCATCGGAGGTGTGGACCTCCTCCACACGCACCATCCGGCCGTTGCCGACAGCCAGGCCAACGCGGGAACAGCCATCGACAACGTGGCGAGCCGTGAGCCAGGCGCCGGCCTCGTTGATCGCGAAAGCCGTACCTATGCCGTCCTCCGCATCACCGACCTGCACCAAAACACGTTCGTCGAACGGATGGGCGTCGGGGAGTGTGGGGCCGGTCTCCGGCTCCGGAACAGCCGGTTCGGGACGCAGGATCGCGTCAGGGACGATGATCTCAGACTGGACAACGTCATCGGGAACACGGAACGGATCATCATCGCCTGAGCCGCTGGAAAACAGCGTTCCGACGATTACGGCCAGCACGACCGCATAGACGACCCAGTCGGGGATTCTCATGCCCGTCTCCGCGTCCGCCTAATATTCGTTCGCGGCGCGCGACTCACAAGGCCGCCGCCATGACCATTGCAGCACCGATCTTCACGCCAGCGAGCACGAGGGCCGCGCCGATTTCATCCTGTTCGATGCGACGGGGCAAGTCGCGCAACAGCAGGTCCGCCACCCGAAAAGCGAGCAATTGCAGAAGGATGGCGACGACCCCCCAAATCAGGATGTCGTAGATCGAGGTCGCCGTAGACAGGCAGGCCGACATCGGCAAGGCAAGACCGACGACAACCGCCGCGACGCTGATGCCAGCCGAAACGTTGCCGGCCCTGATCAGCCGCATCTCCTTCATGGGCGTCAGGGCGACGTGCACCACACACCCGCTGACCAGCAAGGCCAGCGTCACCCCGCCATGCAACAGGAAATCGGGGAAACCCTTCACAAACGCCTGGATCGCGATGTCCATGCCCGCTCCGTCCACATTTGCGCTACCGGAATACACGCTTTGGGGATTCGCGCGAGCTTACTGCAGGTTATCGTGTTGACCTTGCGAGAATTAGTACGAACCCGAGCCTGCTGGAGCTCAGATTCCGAACGCCGCCAGCAGGGCCGCAGTCAGGGCCGCCAGGGTCATGATCAGGGTCAGCGCGACGGCGACAGCCCGCTGCGTCGAGGTGCGTTTGCGGACCCCGGCCATCGCCTTTTCCTTGCGGGGCGCAAGTGTCCAGACATTCGACAGGAAGCCCACGGCGCAGATCCCGGCCACGATGGCGGCTGCCCTCGCCCCGCCGAGCAGCGCCGCCCCTGCGGCCACGCCGAGGAGGATCGCCTGGAATCCGGCCGTGGCGGTGATGACCTTCCGGATCATGCGGTCTGCGCGGCCGGCGTCCAGCCCGTCAAAATGGGTGTTGGGAACGATGACGGCTGCCGTCCAACCCGAGGAGGCCGCAGCGCCGGCCCCCAGCGCCGAGACGGCCAGCATGATCGATGCAAAATCTGCCATCGGCGTCTCTCCCGTCCCCTGACGAAGGATGAGGTCTAGTGAGATTCGAGGCGGGGCGGCAGCACGGCAAAATTGCCGATGTTTCTGGGGATTCCGGTTGCAACCGGCGCGGCGGGAGCCGAGTGTATGGCTAGTGAGATACGGGGACGTACCGATGAGATGGACGGTGGTGGCTCTGGCAGCTGGCCTTGCAGGATGCGTTGGACAGGCGGGCGGCAATGCCGAGGAAGCCCAGCCTGTTGCCGATGCGCGTTTCGACAGAGCCGCCAACTTCACTTGTGAGGACGGCGCGAAGCTGGATGTCCTCTTCCATCATGGTGATGACGAGACTCTCGCGCGCGTCGATGGCGCAGCGGCTATCAGCCTGAAGGTGGACACCACCGCAACAACGGCGATGGCCTGGAAGAACGACACGGTCTCGCTCGTTCTCGACGGTCCCGGGGCCATGTGGACATCCGGCGGCGCGACTCAGGCTTGCACTTTTCAGCCACGGTCACTGCCGCCGCCAGCGGTGGAGGGGGCCGTCAGGACGCTGACAATCGATGATGCCGGGAAGGTGGTCGAGTTGAAGGTGGGCGAAAAGGTAGCGGTCGCCCTCTCCGGCGTTCCAACGGCGGGCTATCTCTGGGCTGCATCTGCACCGCCAGCATGGGTGAAAGCGACGGAGGGGCCAGGCGGGGCCACAACAACCTCGCAATTCCTGCCTGGCTTTGCCGGTGGCAATCACTGGGAGGTGGTTGTTTTCGAGGCCGTTGCGGCGGGTCAAGGCGAGATCACGCTGGCCCAGCGCCGGCCTTGGGAAGACGCCGCCGAACCCGATGCCTCAACGTTCAAGTTCATGCTCAAGGCGAGCTGAGCGGCGCCTGCTGCACCATACTGTCGGCCTCGTTCTGATAGGGCTGGTTGCAACCAGCTGCGCGCCGGCCATCGAGCAGCCAACCGCCGCAAGCCTGCTTGCTGCGCGGCGGGCGGCGTTGGAATTCGAGCAGCGCATGTCGCGCGAGATCGTGAGCCGGCTGGAGCGCGGCGAGGACCCAGTCGCAGTCTGGCTGGCCTATGCAGATCAAGTTCCGGGTTGGGGTCGCCAGATCAGCAATGTGATCGAGGCGGAGGTTAGCCGCACGGCGCTGGGCGTGCGAAATCGCGCCAACACGCCCGACGACTGGGAGCGGCAGCAGATGGAGCAGATGAGCTTCATGCTCGATGCGGGGATCGATCCGGAAACGCTGGATGTCGCAGTGATCCGCCAGGAGGGCGAGGAGAAGGTGCTGCGCTGGATGCGGCCGATCCTAATGGCCGAGGATTGCCTGCTCTGCCATGGCGAAGCGATCGATCCGCGGGTGAAACTGCTGCTGGGACAGGAGTATCCGTTGGACGAGGCGACGGGCTATGCAGCGGGCCAACTGGGCGGGGCCTATTCGGTTCGGCAGGTGCTGGAGGTTGGCGGCAAACCGGCCCCGCCCTGGCGAGAGATCCCGGAGCCCGTTGTGGCGCCGGCCGAGGCGAGGACCGTGGATGACGCGCCGCTTGTGGGGCCTGCGCCAGCAGCCGCGCCGGAAGCACCTTGAAGGCATGCGGCATTCGCGCGCGCGTGATGCTTCTCGGGATTGGTCTTCACCGACTCAGCCACCATATCCGCGACATGACCGAGCCTGCCCGACATCATGAGGCGAAGGGTCTCTCCGATCGCATCGCGCTGGGGATCACGCGATTCCTGCGCTTTTTCGCCGACGCCTTCTTCGCCAAGCGGTATGGCCACCGCGCCATCGTGCTCGAAACTGTCGCAGCCGTGCCCGGCATGGTCGGCGGCATGATGCAACACCTCAAATCCCTCCGCCGGATGCGCGACGATGAAGGCTGGATTCATGAACTGCTCGATGAGGCAGAAAACGAACGCATGCACCTCATGGCATTCGTTGCGCTGTTCAAGCCAAACTGGTTCGAACGCATCCTGGTGATCCTCGCGCAGGGCGCATTCTGGAATTTCTACTTCGTGCTTTACCTCCTTGCGCCGCGCACAGCCCACCGGACCGTCGGCTATTTCGAGGAAGAAGCTGTGGTGTCCTACACGCAGTTCCTCATGGAGATCGATGCGGGCAGGATCGACAACGTGCCGGCGCCGAAGCTCGCGATCGACTACTGGAGGATGGCGCCGGACGCGACGCTGCGCGACCTGGTCATTGCGGTGCGCGCCGACGAGATAAAGCATCGCGACGTCAATCACAGCTTTGCAGAAAGGCTCGACGCGACCAGGACGCCGGGCCGCAAGCTTGCGGCCGATCAGGCGACACTGCCTGAAAGCCCCAAGAACCATGCCGGGACAGCGCGGCCGCGCCGGGCTGCGGCTGCGAGCGGGCCGTGATCCCCCGGAACTCTGCCTACGCCTTCGCACCCTTCCTGCCGGCGCCGTAGACCGGCGCAGCGCCGGCTGAGGCTTCATCAAGCGGCCAACGGGCGCGCGCGGGTATGTCAAGCTGATCGGTGAGGTCGAGGCGAAGGCGCTCCGCGCCGGCCAGCGCAATCATCGCGGCATTGTCGGTGCACCAGCGCTGGGGCGGCGCGACAAAACGAAACCCATGATGGTGCGCCTCGGCTTCGAGCCGCGCGCGGAGCGTCTTGTTGGCTGCGACGCCCCCTGCCACCACGAATGTCCGGCGTTCCGTGATCTCGGCGATGGATTCCATCGCGCGCGACGACTTTGCCGCAAGAATATGGGCGACCGCGTTCTGGAAGGAAGCGCAGATGTCGGCACAACGCTGAGGCGTCAGTGGCTGTTCTTGTGCAGCTCGGCGCACAGCGGTCTTGAGGCCGGAGAAACTCATGTCGAGTCCGGGGCGATCGAGCAGCGGCCGTGGAAGCTCGACGGCCGTCGCGATGCCCTTGAGCGCCTCGCGCTCGACAGCGGGGCCGCCCTGTCCGGCCAGACCAAGCAGCTTGGCCGTCTTGTCGAACGCCTCGCCTGCCGCGTCGTCGATGGTGGAGCCGAGGCGACGATAGCGGCCGACGCCCTCGACCAGCACGAACTGGCAATGACCACCGGACACCAGCAGGAGCAGATAGGGGAAGGCGACCTCGTCTGCGAGGCGGGGGCTCAGAGCATGACCTTCGAGATGGTTGACCGCGACCAGCGGCAGGTTGCGCGCCAGGGCGATGGCCTTGGCGGTCGATAGACCTGCCATCACGCCCCCGATGAGGCCCGGCCCGGCTGTTGCTGCCACGCCGCTAAGTCCGGACCAGCCAACGCCGGAGTCCTCCATGGCGAGCCGAACAAGCGAATCCAGCCGCTCAACATGCGCGCGGGCAGCGATTTCGGGCACGACGCCGCCATAAAGTGCGTGGTCCTCGGTCTGGCTGGCGACATGTTCAACCAGCACATCCGCCCGGCCATTTTCAAGGCGCACGACAGCCGCCGCGGTTTCATCGCAGCTGGTTTCGATCCCGAGGACGGTGACAGAGCCTTGTAACATAGCTTGCATCATTGTGGGGGCGCTTGTACGTCGCCAGCGTCCGGAAAGCCAATGATGACCTCACAGCGCACAGTCAGGATCGGCACACGGGGCTCGCCACTTGCCCTTGCGCAGGCGAACATGTTTGCGGCGCTGATTGCGAAGGCGTCGGACGGTGAGATCGCCACCAGCCTGCACACATTCACGACCACGGGCGACAAGATTCTCGACCGTCCGTTGCAAGAGGCCGGCGGCAAGGGGCTTTTCACCAAGGAGCTCGATCGCGCGCAGGAGCTCAGTGAGATCGACATCGCGGTCCACTCGCTGAAAGATGTGACGGTCGCGCTGCCTGACCATCTTTATCTCGCGACCTTCCTTGAGCGCGAGGACCCACGCGACTGTCTGATCGGACCGGCCGGGTCGCTGGCGGAGTTGCCGCCGGGCGCTGTGGTGGGCTCGTCCAGTCTGCGGCGGCAGGCGCAGCTGCTGGCCGCGCGGCCGGACCTGAAAGTCGTCATGTTCCGGGGCAATGTGCAGACGCGACTGCGCAAGCTGGCCGACGGTGAGGCGCAGGCGACCATCCTCGCTGCGGCCGGGCTCCGACGCCTGGGCATGATCGACAAGGCCGCGGGCATCCTTTCGATCGACGAGATGCTGCCCGCAGGGGGACAAGGCATCATCGGCGCGACAGTTCGCATCGATGCGCCGGACTGGCTCAAAGAACTCGCCGCGAAACTCGACAACGAAGAGGCTCGGCTCGCAGCGACGGCCGAGCGCGCCTTCCTGCGCAAGCTCGACGGCTCATGCCGTACGCCGATCGCCGCGCACTTTCGCCTGACCGCGGAAGGCGCGGAGATGGCCGGCGAGGTACTTGCCGACGACGGATCGAAGCGCTGGCGCGCCGAGGGAATCATTGAGGGCCGACCCAGCGAATTCGATGCGGAAGTGCTTGGGAGTGTTCTCGGCGACGATGTCGCTGCCGAGCGCGCGCACGAGCTGGACGGCGTTCCGTGGCCGAATGACGGCGATACGCCCAACGAAGGCGCCTGAAGGCCGCAATCTGAGTTGGCGTCTTGCGGACCGAAGCGTTGCGGCAGATGATCGTCACGCCCCGAAACATGCAGCCCCGATCCGTGCCGCCAAATTCTTTGCCCAAAATTCTGGTGACGCGCAGCGAGCCCGGCGCATCTGAGACGGCTGCGCGGCTGCGTGCGGCGGGCTTCGCGCCGATCGTCGAGCCCGTGTTCACGATCATGCCTGTCGAGGCGGCGATTCCGGAATTCGACGCCCTCGCCTTCACGAGCGCCAACGGCGCACGGCAGTTCGCCCGGCTCTCGTCGCGACGCGATGTGAGCGTCTTCTGCGTCGGCGCACGCACGGCAGAGGCGGCGCGCGAAATGGGCTTTGCCGCCGTGATCTCGGCGGAGGGGGATGTCGCGGCGCTGGGCGCGCTGATCGCCGGCAAGCTGCCCCGTGGCGCCAGGCTTCTCCACGCGGGCAATGCAGAAAGCCGCGGCGATCTTGCCGGGCGTCTCATCGCGGCGGGGCATGCGGCGGCGTTCGTTGCGATCTTCGAGGCCGCGCCCACGCCGGCGCCCGGGGCGAAGCTTTCGGCGGTCCTCGATGGCAGCTTCAAGATTGACGCGGTGCTCATCCACTCACCCCGCGCCGCTACCATCCTGGCCGGATTCATGGATGGCGCCGCAGCACAGACCGAGCTTCGGGTCGCCGCGATCTCGGCCGTTGCCGCGGCGCCGCTGGCGGGCTGGACGAAAAAGCTGGAGATAGCTGCTACGCCAGATGAGCCAGCTCTAATTTCAGCCCTCGCGCGACTCGTTTTTGGTTGAGTAAATCAGTCTTCCCGGCCTATCCTGCTGCTGGGGAGGCGACTTGCGCACGCCATGAGGATGGTGGTCGATGACTGGCCCGTCGGGCGTCGAACCTGAACCGATCGACGCCGAATTCGAACCTGCCGAGGATGCACCGACGCTGCTGTCGCGCGCGCAGACGCGCCGCACGGCGCCACCTCGCATGCGCAGCCGGGCAATCACCTGGCCGCATCTGATCACCGCGAGCTCGCTGGCCGCAGTGCTTGGCGCCACGGTGGCGATCACGGTGAGCAACGCCAGCTCGAACGCCCCGACCGGCACTCTGGCGCGCGAGATCGACGAACTTCGCCTGGCGGTGCAAACGCTTGAACGCAAGACCGACCAGGCCGGAGTGGACATTGTCGCGATCCGGGCGCGGGTAGATTCGCATGGCGATCGGCTGCGCGAAAAGGATGTAGCCGACACGACCTTGCGGACCGATATAACGGCGCTAGCGCAACAGCTCTCCGCCGTCAGCGGCGCGGGAACGGGGGTTGCGCCGGAAGGAGCGACCACCAGCTCGACGCCGCTGGGCATTCTGCTTGCGCGCATCAACCGGCTCGAGCGCATCGCCTCGGACGCAACGGCGGCGCCGGAAACAACCCAGGATGTCCGCCGAGCCGTCGCCGACCTGGCGCGGCAGGTCGCCGAACTCAACCTTGCGAACACGACACTGGTCACCGCATTCGACCAGCGCGAGGCGGCGCTGGCGGCGCTGGAGACCGGTCTTCAGGATGTGGCTGCGAAGGTGGCCGAGCCGCGAAGCGGGGGGCGGGGCGCACCGCAGGTCATCGCCTCTGCGAGCTTCATTCCGGATGCGGTCGCGACCGCCACGACGCGCGCGCAGACCATCCGCGCCCTGTCCGTGCTGGAAGCTACAGCGCGGAGCGGAGCGGCATTCGCCACCGAGCACGCAACACTCTCCGGCCTGATGCCAGGCGATGAAGCGCTGGCCGACATCGCAGCGTTTTCGAAGTCGGGCGTGCCGGCGCTTCTCGAGCTTCGCGCCGATTTCGATGCGATCGCTGCGCGTGCGCTGCGCCATGCCGAGGAGGACAGCGACGATGGCTGGAACTGGCTACGTCAGGCATTTGCAGGTGTGGTGACCTTCGAGCCGGCCGGCAGTGTTGCCCTCGCTGCGGACACGATCCGCACGGCGCGACGCCAGCTCGAACTCGGGGAAATTCGTAACGCGGTCGGCGCCGTTGCTGGCCTCCCAGGACGCGCCGGAGAGGATTTTGCGGTCTGGCGCAAGGCGGCGATGGAGCGAGCGCTGCTAGATGACGCGATGAAGTCGCTCAACACGCGCCTCCTCGGCGCCGCAGCGGCGACACCCGGGCCGGGCTGAGGCCTCCCCGCCCGCAACAAAAGTAAGCCTGATTACATACGCGCTTGTCATCGCCCGCGCGCCGATTTGTCGATCGCGCAGCTTGCCCCCAGCGGATTAGCCGCCTAGCTCCGTGACGCATCCCGGACGGGATAGCCTGACACAGTTCATTGACACTGGGAGACCATCTTGATCCGTACCCCAAGACGCCTTGCGACGCTGGCAGTGATGGCCGCCGCGCTTATGGCTTGCACAACCCCGATGATGGAGACTGCGGGGGGCAGTGAGACCACACAGGCCGCGCCGCAACCGGATGCCGCGCTTGCTGCGGCGATCGCAAACCCGGCGCGCGCGGAAGCCAACAAGGTCCGCGACCCCTATCGCAATCCGGCGGCGACGCTTGCCTTCTTCGGCCTCAAGCCGGGCATGACGGTGATCGAAGTGCAGCCTGGCAGCTACTATGCCGAGATCCTGTCGCCCTACGCGAAGGCGACGGGCGGCAAGTACATCGGCACGGGCAACCAGATCGCAGCTGTCGCCGATCACGGTGTCTGGGGACCGCAAACCTACGTGCCGATCAGCCGCGAGTCGGGACCGCTCGCGCCTGCGGGTTCAGTCGACCTGGTCGTGACCTTCCGCAACTTCCACAACTGGTATTGGCAGCCCGGCCTCACCGACAAATACTTCGCCGACTTCGCGGCGGCCCTGAAACCAGGCGGGGTGCTCGGCGTTGTCGACCATCGCGCCGACCCACGACCGGAAGCGAACGTCAATGGCCGTCTCGGCGGAGACGGCTATGTTGCGAAGGCCTCGGTCATAGCAGCGGCGCAGAAGGCCGGCCTGGTCCTCGATGGTGAGAGCGAGATCAACGCCAACCCGAAAGACACCAAGGACCATCCCTTCGGCGTCTGGACGCTGCCGCCGAACTCCTGGACCTCGCCGCGCAACCAGGGCGAGACGCCGGCCGGCTTTGACGCCGCCAAATATAAGGCAATCGGCGAAAGCGACCGCTTCACCCTGCGCTTCCGCAAGCCGGCCTGATTGAAGCGGGGCCGCGCCGCGGATGGACCTTAAGGAGGAGCAATCCGTCCAAGGACCTAAGGCCCTGGCCGCGTGGGCGGCCGCAACGCCCCAGAGCTTCGGCCGCCAGCCTCCGATGAGCGGGGCTGGCGGCCAAGCTTGCTTTGTTAACCCCCGCCGGTTATAGCGCCGCCTCGGCCATACCGCCGGAAGCTGCCTTAGCTCAGCTGGTAGAGCACCGCATTCGTAATGCGGGGGTCACGTGTTCAAGTCACGTAGGCAGCACCATAAAATCAAGCACTTAGCTGACACGGCGAACGGTCCGAAGTGCGCGGAGTAGCACCGGAGTAGCACCGTAAAACTAAACTCTCCACAGTTTCCTGCCCCGTATCGCCGCGTTGGACGGCGACATCGGGTGTTGGAATAACCCAGTCGCCGACGCGAAATCGGATCCCAAAGCGCCTCCATCGCCGCACAAAACACCACGGCGAGACGGTCGAGTTGTCCGACGGTCAGGGACGATGATCTCTGTGTGGCGCGCCTCCCCGCATGAGGGGCAGACGTTCACAGGGCCGGCAATGTCTCGCGGATCGCTCATCGCTCGACCCATGGCACGGCAGGAGCGCTCGAAGCTGCTGCCAATGCGCTCAGCCAGCCGAGTTGGCGATTAGTCCGTGGAGATCAGACGTTGATCGCCTTCGCCGCTCATCTGCGAATGCCTGAAGATCGGCAGGATCATAACGTACCGCCCGGTCCGTGGCGCGAATGAAACGGGGGCCCCTGCCCGAGCAGCGCATCTTGTCCAATGTGGACTTGGACAATCCCAGGCGCATGGCCGCTTCGCGCACATCAAGAAGTCTATGTTCATCGCCGGGCTGGTGATCGTCGCGTCTCGGAATCTTGAAGGGGCGTCCGCGCTGCGGTTGCGCTCCCATCACATAGTCACGCAGACGCGCGTCAACGCCTTGCGCCGGTTCGTCCGTCACTCGATCTGTCACGCTCGGCGAAATCACCTGACGAGATGCAACGGCTTCTGACCGGGGCGCAGCTGGCGTAGGGACCGTCGCGTCGATATCTGACGAAACACTGAAGAGATCGAGCTGGCTCCTGGCGCCAGCTGCATCTTTGGTTTTGCTACGCTGCGCACGCGACATCCGTACGTCATCCTTTCGCACGAGCATTCATCCACAAGCTCCGCAACAAGCTCCACCACTTTCATCCAGCGGAAGAAAGCAAGGTGGATCCACGGTGCGGGATGGTCTCACGGAATCCGACCGGCGAGGAACTGAGCCCCGCTCCGCCCTCGATCGGTCATCCAAGGCCGAGGCCCAGCCCCATTGCGCGCTGCAGACTCCACGACAAGCCCTGCCCGCGCAGCACTCCGACAACCTCGCGTCCGGCAAATCGCTCAAGCGGCGGCCGCCAGGGAACCAGATTGGCCTGTCGTTCGCCGAGGATCAGCGCCATGCGGCCCTGCGCCATGTCGATGCGTCGCGCATAGATGCCGGAGACACGGTGAGCGCCATAGGTCAGCACGGGGATGCCCAGCTCCTCTCTCAGCGCGCTTGCCTGCGTCGTAAGCTCGAACTGGGCCATGCGCTGCAGCGTCTGTCGCGACGGCCCCGGCTCGTGCGCCCCCATCCAGCCCTGCTCGATCAGGAATAGCCGGCGCTGCTGCAGGGCCTGCTCAAATTCCCGCGCGACCTTGCTTTCCCCAGCGGGTCCGTGCGCTTCCCCCGCAAGCACGTGATCAAGAAGCGTGGGGCCGATCGCCTCGATCTGCTCGCCCAGCGACCAGTAGCTCGCAACCTGAGCCGAGAACGGCGCCCGGCGCACCAGCTTCTCCTCGAATGCCAGTGCCGCCGTGAGGTGATCGCCGACGTTGAACACGCCATTGCCAAGGCCTTCGACGAGGCCCAGCCGCCGCATGTTTTCGAGCCGGCGGATGTTCGCCTCCATGACCCCGCGGTCCACATAGGGCTCGAGGCTGGCATGGGCTGCAACCGAGTAGACCCCGCCGGTCTGGTCGGCGACACGCGCCACAGCGAGGTCCGATGGACGGAGCGTCGGCTCATTGGGCGCGAACGTCACCATTGATCCGGGCTCGATGTCAGCGAGGACGGCCAGGTCCTGTGGCCGCTCGAACCTGGCATAGCGAAGTTCCCCTGTCCCGGTCTCGATGACGGCGACGAACCGGTCGCCAAAGTCATCGGTCGGCCCATAGTGCACCAGCTCGCCCATGACGGGCGCCGTAAGGTCGGCGCCCAGAAGCAGCTGCGGCAGCCGACCCTGGACCTTCGGCGCAATGGCGCGGGCGATGTCGTCGTGGTCGGCCATCGCCCGCAGGCTTTGCACAAGGCCGGGGGCGAGCCGCCATCCGTCGGTGGCGCGGGTGGCAAGATCCCAGCCCTCCAACCGCTCCAGACGGGCGGCAAGGTCGGCACGCGCCGGAAAGAACGGCCCGGCCTTCGACGCAGACATGAGCTCCCGGTCGAGCTGGGTCGGCGCCCTGAGGCTGATGTCGTTGAACCGGGACTGCTCGATCTCGGTGCTGAGGCGCGGCCCCAGCACGCGGGTGACGATTGCCTCAGCATGCTCGCGGATGCCGGATGAGATGAGGCGAGATGGGATGAACAGTTCCTGCCCATCGGGTCGCCGGCCCCGGATCAGGACATGGGTGTGAGGATTGTCGGTATCGTGATGGTTGACCGCCAGCCACTCCAGCCGGGTTCCCAGCTTGCTTTCCAGGCCCGCCATCACTTCCCTGATGAACGGCTTGAGGTCGCCCAGCGCCTCGCCGTCCTCGGCGCTCACAATCATCCGGAAGTGGCGTGGATCGCCCGCCCAGCCCTGTGTCACGGCTTTCGCATCCACGGAGGAGCTCGCGCGATCGTAGAATTGGTAGGCAGGCGCGCCCACCTCCCCTTCGCGCGACAGATAGTCGATCGCCTGGGTCGGATCATGCGCTGGCGTCGGCTTAGCTTCAGTGACCGTCGGCGCTTGCGCCCGGCCGGCTACTTCTCGCGAGAGATAGGCGACATGGGCCTTGAGGGCCGCGACCTTGCCGCCAGCATTGGCGGCATAGCGCACCTTCACGACGACCCGCCGTGACGTTGCGGACACCGGTCGCGCGCGGCTCCTCGAGCCTGGTGCAAAGTGGGCGCGGATGCTCGGCTGACGCGGCTCCGATCCCGATGCCTTGCCTGACGAGTGGCGCCGTGGCGAGACCTGTCGTGCAACCGCGCGCGCGCCCTTCACCTTCGGCGCCTGATCGGCGGGCGGCTTGCCAAGTCGTGGTTCGAATTCGTTCTCGCGCTTCGTCATGGTGATGATCATCATCGTTACCAGCGCGATGAATTCCAGCGCTTGCACCCGTTCAACGAAGCGCAGCGCGTGCACCGCACGCCTCACGCTAATCCACCGTGTACGGAACTATGTGCAGACAGGGCCTTACGGCCCGACGCACCGTAGGTGCTTTATCTTGC
>VFQT010002407.1_pt1 | contig 19355 bp, 20 predicted proteins | sample 3512381 | NCBI WGS metagenome assembly VFQT01 (sample SAMN10412376, study PRJNA504923) | tailings metagenome | isolation source: Relicate 2 Philex TSF3 active mining site | place: Philippines: Tuba, Benguet | collected 2017-08-29
GTGTACGTGGCATCCGTTCTGAAGAAGATCGATGCCGCAGTGCTCCAGGCCGTCACGGATGCCCTTGCCGGTCAGGGTGGCGGAACCGACTACCTCGGCACGCTGGCCAATGGTGGTGTGGGTGTTGCAATCACCTCGACCATCACGGCTGAGCTGGAGGCCGAACTCGACGCAATCACGACCGGAATTATCGACGGTTCGATCGCAACGAGCTAGTTCGTCCTCGCCTTTTGGCGAGCAGTACGAAGCAATGGGGGTCGCGAAAGCGACCCCCATTGCGGTTTTCTGGGCCGAATCGTCGTCCTGAATTAGTCTGTGATGGATGGGGGCTGGGTGATGGATCTCGAGCTACGCGGCATCACCAAGAAGTTCCCCGGCGTGGTCGCCAACGATGACGTCAACCTGAAACTCGCAACAGGTGAAGTGCTTGCCCTCATCGGTGAAAACGGTGCAGGTAAGTCGACCCTCATGAGCATCCTCTACGGGATGTATCGCCCGGACGGCGGAAAGATCCTGATCGACGGAGTGGAGCGCACGTTCACCTCTCCCGCCGATGCGATCGCTGCCGGTATCGGCATGGTGCACCAGCACTTCATGCTCGTTCCCAATTTCACCGTCGCCGAAAACGTTGTGCTCGGTGTCGAACCGACGGGAAGGCTCGGTTCCCTCGACATCGATGAGGCGCGTCGGATGGTGAAAGAGATTTCCGATCGCTATGGACTCGAACTCGACCCCGATGCGGTCATCGAAGAACTGCCTGTCGGCGTCCAGCAACGCGTAGAGATCGTGAAGGTTCTGCTGCGTGACGCGAAGGTCGTGGTGTTTGACGAGCCCACCGCGGTGCTCACGCCCAAGGAGATCGTCGAGTTTTTCGCCATTGTGCGCACGTTGAATGAGGCTGGTCGGGGTGTGGTGTTCATCACCCACAAGCTGAAGGAAGCGCTGACCATCGCGCACCGCATCAGCGTGCTGCGTCGCGGCAAGGTCGTCGGCGAAGTGCTTCCTGCAGCGACCACCGAGTCGCAGATCGCCGAGATGATGGTTGGACGCCCCGTGCAATTGACGGCGAGTAAGGCAGTGCGAGCGCCAGGTGAAGTCATGCTCGCGGTCGAAAACTTGCAGGTCGTGGACCCTGATGGACGTGCGGTCGTCGTTGGTGTGAGTTTCGTCGTGCGGGCTGGGGAAATCGTTGGCATTGCAGGAGTGCAGGGCAATGGGCAGACCGAATTGGTCGATGCAATCACTGGGCTGCGTGCTGCGGCGAGCGGAACGATCACTGTCGCTGGGGATGACGTCACCGACGACGACCCGCGCGAGCGTCACGTGAAGGGAATGGCCCACATCCCCGAAGATCGTCAGCGTCAGGGACTAGTCGGGGCGTTGAGCGTGGCGGAGAATCTCGTGCTCACTCGATATCACGACGCAGAATTCCGCCGTGGCGTGACGGTGGACTGGGAGACTGCTCATGGGGTCGCCGAGAAGCTCATATCCGAATATGACATTCGCACGCCAAGCGCCGACGTCGGCGTTGGCACGCTGTCGGGTGGAAACCAGCAGAAGGTCATCGTGGCCCGTGAACTCAGTCGCGACTTGAAGGTCTCGGTTGCGTCCCAGCCCACACGCGGAGTCGACGTCGGGTCGATCGAATACATCCACTCGCGCATCGTCGAAGAACGCGACGCCGGCACTGCAGTGCTCATCGTCAGTACCGAACTGGACGAGGTAATGGCGTTGTCCGATCGGTTGCTCGTGATGTATCGCGGATCGATCGTGGCTGATTTGGATCCCAAGCAGGTGAGTGCGATGGACGTCGGTCTGTACATGGCCGGATCTCGTCCGGGTGGTGCGGCGTGAAGCGCGTGCCGGCATTCTTCGAGCGCATCGCCAAGATGAACGGAGTCGTGTTGACGGTGCTTGCGATCGCCTCAGCGATGATGGTTGGTGCATTCATCATCGTGCTCTCGGATATCGAGGCGTTGAAGCGGGGAGACGTGCTCTCTTCGCTCGGTACCGTGCCGAGCGCGTACTGGTCGGTGGTCACCGGTTCATTCGGTTCGTTGCGTGCGATCTCTAACACCATCAATTCCTCGACGCCACTCATTCTTTGTGGCGTGTCGGTGGCGGTTGCGTTCAAGGCGGGACTCTTCAACATCGGCGCTACGGGTCAGATGCTTGCGGGTGGAATGACATCCATAGTCGTCGGGTTCTCGATGTCCGGACCTGGAATCATTCAAGTGCCACTCGCGGTCATCGCTGGTGCACTCGGTGGTGCGGTCTATGCGGGAATTGCAGGAGTGTTGAAAGCGCGTACTGGTGCGCACGAGGTGATCACGACGATCATGTTGAATTCGATCGCGGCGTTCCTCGTGCTGTGGCTGTTGAAGTCGGATCTCTTCCAGCGTCCCGACCGGACTGATCCGATCTCCAAGCTCGTCGATCCGGCCGGTCGTCTACCGAGGATCTTTGGATTCTTGGACAATCGCCCCGATCTCGTTGCGCACGTCGGATTCATCGTTGCGCTTGCGGCGGTCGGCTTCTACTGGTGGTTCTTGAACAAGAGCTCACTCGGTTTCGAATTCCGTGCCTATGGGTTGAACGCAGATGCCGCACGGTATGCCGGCATGCACACCAAGCGCCTGACCGTGCTCGCGATGGTGGTTGCCGGTTCGTTTGCAGGTATGGCTGGTGCGGCCGAGGTGCTCGGCACATATGGCTATGCATCGCAGAACTTCGCCGGCAATATCGGCTTCGATGCGATTGCGATCGCGCTACTTGGTCGGTCCAGCCCGTTCGGCACATTGTTTGCTGCGATCCTCTTTGGGGCACTGCAGGCCGGCGGTCGACAAATGCAGGCATCGACTGACGTGCCGATCGACCTCATCGTCGTGCTGCGCGCGCTTATCGTGATGTTTATTGCCGCGCCGCTTCTTGTGAAGGCGATCTGGCGCGTGAAGGTGTCGGCGACGAGTGACGGCCAGACCTTCAGGGGGTGGGGATCGTGAGCGCCCCAGTGGTATCGGCCGAGCAGAAGAAGCGATCGCGCAACGTCGGGCTCACGCTCGTCGTGCTCGGCATCATCGCAGGCGCAATCTTCACCAATCGTCCCGGAGATGCGGGCTTCAAGCTGCTCGATGACTACATCTTCGTCATCCCGGCGCGACCGTTTGCAACTGCACTTGCCATCGTGCTCGTCGCACTCGGCGCGGCGCAGCTGTTGCGCGGTCTCGGGAAGGTCACGAATGTTGCGCTGTCTATTGCGACCGCCGCCTTCGTTATCGGCTTCCTCACGTGGGCGGCGTCTGGCGGCTCGTTCAGTTTCACCGGCATGTTGCAGGACACAGTTGCGCGCAGCGTGCCGATCACGCTCGGGGCGATCGCCGGAATCCTGTGCGAGCGCAGTGGCATCATCAACATCTCAATCGAAGGTCAGTTGCTGGGTGCTGCATTCACCGGATCCGTCGTCGGTTCGCTCCTCGGGCCGTGGATGGGGATCCTGGCCGCGGTGCTCACTGGGGTCGCCCTCTCGGGGATCCTCGCGGTGTTCGCCATTCGTTATCGCGTGGATCAGGTGATCGTCGGGTTCGCCGTCAACTTCTTCGCGCTCGGTCTCACGAGCTTCCTCGCATCGCGCGTGCTCACCGAGTATCCCGAATACAACTTGCTCACGCCGTTCAGGCCGTGGGCGATTCCGCTGCTTTCTGACATCCCAGTCGTCGGCACGGTGCTTTTCACTCAGACTCTCTTCGTCTATGCCTCGGTCATTGCGGTCGTCGTTGCCACGTGGATGATGTATCGCACGCGATGGGGGCTGCGCACGCGGGCCATCGGTGAGTATCCGAAGGCCGCAGGCACACTCGGCGTGGACGTCATTCGACTCCGCTATCGCAACGTGCTCATCGCGGGCGCGGTGGCGGGTCTTGGCGGTGCGTGGTGGCCGGTTGGCACTGTCGGACGCTTCGATCAGAACATCACCGGTGGTCGTGGCTTCATCGCACTCGCGGCCGTCATCTTCGGTCGCTGGCATCCAGTCGGTGCGTTCTCCGCTGCGCTCGTGTTCGGCTTCGCCGAGGCGATTCAGTTGAAGATGTCGAATTTGAACACCGGTATTCCCTCTGAGTTCCTGCTGATGGCGCCGTATCTCGTGACGCTCATCGTGGTCGCGGGCTTCGTCGGTCGCAGTCGTGCGCCGAAGGCCGCCGGTCAGCCATACGACGCGCAGTAAGGGTTACTTCAACTTCGGTCGAAATGCGCTGAGCCCGCCACCCACCTCGAAGTGCGCGCCACCGATGAGATCGATGCAGTAGGGAATCGCGGGCAACACTGCGCTCAGGCAGTCGCCGATCGCAGACGGCTTGCCGGGCAGGTTCACGATGAGCGACGAGCCGCGAATTCCCGCCGTCTGTCGCGAGAGGATTGCCGTTGGCACGATCGCGAGGCTCACCTGGCGCATCAATTCGCCGAAGCCGGGCATCATTTTGTCGCACACGGCCTCGGTGGCTTCCGGGGTGATGTCGCGAGGCGCTGGTCCCGTGCCGCCGGTCGTGACGATGAGCGAGCAGCCTTCGACATCGGCGAGTTCGATGAGCGCAGCTGACACCGCGGGGATCTCATCGGGCACGAGTCGCACTACTCCTTCCCACTCACTCGTCAGGTGCGTGGTGAGGAAGTTACGGATCGCGGGGCCACCGAGGTCTTCATAGACGCCCGCCGATGCACGGTCGGAGACGGTGACGATGCCGATGCGTGCAGTGCTCATGGGTGAGCGAAAACTACCACTGCAACAGTCGGGTGTCGCCCTTGCCGCGTGGGTTCGTAATGCGAATCCACAGCGACTTGCGCATCTGTTTAAGCCCATAGCGGAACCCCACGCGATGGAACGCCGAGCGACTGACGATCTTCAGGCGCTCGGTCGTCTCGCGCAGGTTGGTGATAAGAGCCTGCTGCAAGGGATCGAGCACGAGCGAGCTGGATGCTGCGGTGAACGTGTGCGGGGCGAAGTCGAACCAGCGATAGTCCTCGGCATAGGTCTCGGCGACCAGGTCGGCGGTGTGCTTGGTGTAGATCTGGGCCGGCGAGATGCCGAGACCGCTGTTGAGCCGGGCGAGGGTGACGTTGGTTCCGCCTCGCGCATTCAACACGAGGGCGAGGTCTTGCAGCGCACCGGGTTGGTCGACCCGCACGAGGTGGTGCAGTTCGTATTGGTCGCAATATAGCGAGTTGAACTGTGGGCGGAAGTGGTCGTCGGCCATGAACGAGGGCAGGTCGGCGTGCAACTGTTGGGCGAAGTTGGCGAACGTCGCAGCCACGTCGATGCGCCCGTCCACGAGGACGTCGGGACATCGATCGAAGATCACCTGTGGCGTTCCGGGTGCGCGCAGGAGTACGCGATTTTCGAAGCTCGAGTACGCGCGGCGGAGTGGGTCGCGCAGTGCGGCGATACGCAGCCAGTCTGGTGACGTGAGGATGTTCCACTGTTCCTTGCGCGGCAGTTCGAAGAATCGAGTGAGACCGTGCACGCGATAGTTGTGGATCGTTTGTTCCTGGGAGATGTTCGGAGTGATGATCTCTTCGGCGGCAGTTGCGTTGTACGTGCCCTCGATCTGTGAGACGAGGAGCTTCAGGCTGCTGCAGGCGACCTTCGTCGTCGGCACATACAGCACCTTGATGCGCGGGGCGACGAGGGCGTAGTTGAGTAACTCGGGAAGGTGATCTTGGGGCGTCACGCGATTCACGAGATCGCCTTCGTGCGCAGGTCGGCCACGATCGAAGCGAGGACCTCGACGGAGGTCTCGACGCTTTCGCTTGCTCGACCAAGGATGACCTCGGGGGTCGTCGGTGCTTCGTAGGGTGCATCGACTCCGGAGAGTCCCAACATCTCGCCGGCTCGTTGCTTGGCGTACAGACCCTTGGGATCGCGCTCAGCGCACACGACGAGCGGGGTGTCGATGAACACCTCGACGAAGGGGATTTTGGCGACGTGATGGGATGCGCGGACCGCCTCGCGCGAGGCGCGGAACGGGCTGATGATCGGCACGATCGTGACTGCACCGGCTTCTGCAAAGAGTTGTGCGACGTGACCCATGCGGCGAACGTTCTCGCGACGGTCATTGTCGGAGAACCCGAGGTCGGCGTTCAGTCCGTGGCGCACGTTGTCGGCATCCAAGACATATGAGTAGATACCGACGCTCGTGAGATGCGCATCGAGGGCATGGGCGATGGTCGACTTGCCCGAGCCGGAAAGGCCCGTCAGCCACAGCGTCATCCCGACCATTCCGTGGGCGGCGAGTCGTTCGGTGCGACCGACCGAGTGCTCGTGCCAGACGGGTGAGTTCATGTGCGTGGTGACAGCAGCATTCCAGCGCCGGCAGTTTGGCCGGTCGTCTCGTCGATCACGATGAAGCAGCCCGTCGTGCGGTTCTGGTGGTAATCGTCAAAGAGGAGCGGGGCGGTCGTATTCAGCGTCACGCGACCGATCTCGTTCATCTTCAGTTCCGTCACACCTTGCTCGCGATGGAGGGTGGAGATGTCGAGCCGATACAGCACCTCGTTGATGCGTGCGCGCACGTTGCGAGTGGTGTGTTTGAGTGCATAGATCTTGCCCGGCTGGAGTGGGGCCGCATCGTCCATCCAGCACAGCATTGCCTCGTGCTCTTGTGTGACGCGCGGACGGTTGTTCGGTCGACAGATCATGTCGCCGCGGGTGATCGACAGGTCGTCTGCGAGGAGGAGCGTGACGGCCATGCCGGGGGATGCTTCCTCGATCGGGCCGAGTGGTGAGTCGATGCCGGTAATGGTGGTCGTGAGACCGGATGGCAACACCATCACTTCATCTCCGACGCGCAACACGCCGCCGGCGACTCGTCCGGCATAGCCGCGGTAGTCGGGGAATTCCGCGCGCTGGGGGCGAATCACGAACTGCACGGGGAAACGCACGTCGATGCGGTTGTCGTCGCTTGCGGTGTAGACGTTCTCGAGGTGGTGCAAGAGGGTCGGTCCTTCGAACCAGCCCATGTTCGGCGAGCGCGTCACCACGTTGTCGCCGGCGAGCGCGCTGATCGGGAGGAACGTCACGTCCTGCAAGTCGAGTCGGGAAGCAAAGGATTCGAACTCTGCACGGATTTGGTTGAACACGTTCTGGTCGTAGCCGACGAGGTCCATCTTGTTCACGCAGATCACGAGGTGCGGCACGCCGAGCAGCGACACCAGCAAGCTGTGGCGACGGGTCTGTTCGACGACTCCGGTGCGGGCATCCACGAGGACGATCGCAAGGTCAACGTTGGAGGCGCCGGTGATCATGTTGCGCGTGTACTGAATGTGGCCCGGGCAGTCCGCGATGATGAACGAACGCTTAGGCGTGGCGAAGTAGCGGTAGGCGACGTCGATCGTGATGCCCTGCTCGCGCTCGGCGCGCAGACCGTCGGTCAGGAGCGAGAGATCCACGTAGTCGTCACCGCGGCGTTTGCTCACCGCCTCGATGTGCTCGAGCTGGTCTTCAAAGATGCTCTTCGAGTCGTACAAGAGTCGACCAATCAACGTCGACTTGCCGTCGTCGACGGACCCGACCGTGGCGAAGCGCAGGCGATCCATCAGAAGTACCCCGTGCGTTTGCGGTCTTCCATGCCGGCTTCCGACATGCGGTCGTCTGCTCGCGTTGCGCCACGTTCGGTGACTCGCGCGACTGCCGTCTCGGCGATGATGTCGGCCACGCTCGAGGCGCTCGACTCGATCGCTGCGGTGCAGGTGGCGTCTCCGACGGTGCGGAAGCGGACCATCTGCTCGACCACTTCCTCGCCTGGTTCGGGTTGCAGGAACTCCGTGACGGCCATCCACATGTTGTCGCGGCGGAACACTGGGCGACGGTGTGCGTAGTAGATGCTCGGGAGTTTGACGTCGTGTTCGGCGATGAAGGTCCAGATGTCCAGCTCGGTCCAGTTCGACAGCGGGAAGATGCGGAAGTGTTCGCCTTGACGATGGCGAGAGTTGTAGATGCCCCACAGTTCCGGGCGCTGGTTCTTCGGATCCCATTGACCGAAGGAGTCGCGATGCGAATAGACACGCTCCTTGGCACGGGCGCGCTCCTCGTCGCGGCGTGCTCCGCCGAAGACGGCGTCGAAGCGGTGCTCGGCGATCGAGTCGAGGAGGGTCACGGTTTGGATCGGGTTGCGGCTCGCTCGCGGTCCGACTGGATCGGCGACCCGACCGGCGTCGATGGAGGCCTGAACGGATCCCACGATGAGCTGCACGCCCATCTCTTCCACGCAGCGGTCGCGGAACTCGATGACCTCCGTGAAGTTGTGGCCCGTGTCGATGTGCATGACCGGGAAGGGGATGCGGGCGGGAGCAAAGGCCCGCACGGCTAAGTGCAGCATGACCACTGAGTCCTTGCCGCCGGAAAAAAGCAGGACTGGGCGCTCGAACTCTGCGGCCACCTCACGGATGATGGTCACGGATTCGTCAATGAGTCCGCCAAGCGCCGTGGTCATTGGATTCATCCTAGCGAGTGTGGATTTACAGAAAGTTTGCAGTCATCGCACCGTGCGTCTATCAGGGCATGGGGTACTGTGAGCCCATGAGAGTCGACGCAAACTTCTTCTGCACGGTTCCGATGGATGATGCGGGCAAAGTTGAACCGACGAAACGTCGTTACGACAACAACGCGGTTATCGAGTGTTACAAGAACTTGGTTGCGTGGGCGAAGACCGCCGATGAGGTTGGTATCGACACGATGTGGCTGACCGAGCACCACTTCCAATATGAGGGATACGAAGTGCTTCCGAACCTCATCCTGTTCGGCCAGCACCTGACGGGGCAGACGAAGAACCTTCGGCTCGGCCAGATGTTCAATGTGGTGCCTCAGTGGCATCCACTGCGTCTTGCGGAGGACTTCGCGATCGCCGACATCGTCACGGGCGGTCGTATGGAGTTCGGTGTCGGCCGTGGCACGGTGCCCCGCGAGGCGTGGAGTCTCGGAACGGTCGTTGCCTCCGGCGACAACGCGATGTCGGCCGAGCACGACCGCATCAATCGCGAGGTGTTCGAAGAGTCGATGGAGATCATCAAGACCGCGTGGGCCAACGAACGATTCTCGTTCCGCGGGAAACACTTCGTGTTCCCACCAGATGACATTCCCGATCGCGGAAGTTACGTGGATGACTTGACGCTCATTCCTCGACCGCTTCGTCCGATCGATGTCTATCAACCAGTCACTTCACCAGAGACCATCGAATATGTGCCGCGAGCGGGTCACAAGGCGGTGTATTGGTTGCAGAACGCCGATTCGCAGCTGCAGAAGTGGACTCGATACGCCGAGATTCGCGAAGAGATCGGTCGACCGGTTGCGCCAGGCGAGGATCGATGCCTCGTCATGAACATCCACGTCGCCAAGACTCGTGAGAAGGCGATGATCAAGGGCAAGCCCGGCCACGACGAATTCGCTAACTTCCTCTCGCCGTACGGTCGATTCTCCTCGTACCGCAATCCCGACGGAAGCAAGGTTGCCTTCAACCATTGCCCGACGGTTGAAGAGTCCAACGAGCAGAAGATCCAGATCGTCGGCTCCATCGACGATGCGGTCGACACGCTCGGCTTCTGGCGCGACTTGCTGGATCTCAAGCACATCTGTTTCTTCTTCGACTATCCAGGAGTGTCGCGTGAGGAGATGATCGAGCAGATGCATCTCGTCACCGAAGAAGTGCTGCCGAAGCTGGGAGAAAAGGTCGAGCGCCGACCGCTTCCCAATTTGGAACCGCTCGTCTGACGGCGACGTTGGGCTGATCGCGCGGAACCCGTGCTCATCACGAACGTCACGACTCCCGATTCCGGGGGAACTGTCGTTGCAGTGCGCATCGACGAGAGCACGGTCAGCGAAGTAGGGACGGGTCTCGTTCCGCGCGCGGGAGAAGAAGTGGTCGACGGTCGCGGGGGACTGCTCACTGAGTCACTCGTCGAGACGCACGCGCACCTCGACAAGGCGTATCTCGCCGAGGTGATTGCGAATCCGACCGGTGACTTGATGGGGGCGATCACCGCGATGATCGCGAACCGTCATCAGATGACCGTCGCCAACACGATCGAGCGTGCGGAGCGAGCGGTGCGCGCGATGGTGCGGCACGGTGTGACGACGATCCGCACGCACGCAGACGTCACCGAGGACAACTTGCTCACCTCAGTCGAGGCACTCCTCGAGGTGCGACGACGAACGAGCGACATCGTGGATCTGCAAATCGTTGCGCTTCTCGGGTGGCCCCTCGTCGGAAGCGAAGGTGAGATTCACCGTGGCCTTGCTCGCGAGGTGGTTGCGATGGGTGTCGACGTGATCGGAGGTTGTCCCCATCTCGATGTCGATGCACGGGCCGCAAACTCGGTGCTGCTCGACCTCGCGGGCGAACTCGGCGTGCCACTGGATCTACACACGGACGAGCACACCGATGCGACGCGCGTGTCGTTGGACGACCTCGCGGCACAAGTGAAGTCGACCGGATTCGATCGGCAGGTCACCGCAAGTCACTGCGTCAGTCTCGGCATGCAGCCCGAAGATGCACAGCGCAAGACTGCAGAGCTGGTCGCCGACGCGGGGATCGGCGTCATCTCGCTGCCACACACCAATCTCTTCCTGCAGGGTCGTGACATGCAGACGGCGATGCCGCGAGGTTTGACCGCGGTGAAGGTGTTGCGCGAGGCGGGTGCCAAGGTCGCGGCGGGAAGCGACAACTTGCAGGACCCGTTCAACCCGATCGGACGGGGTGATCCCCTCGATGCTGCCGGACTGATGATCCTTGCTGCACACCTCCTTCCCGACGACGCCTTTGCGAGCGTTACGTCGATTGCGCGAGCCGTCATCGGGGTGGAACCTGCTGGGCCTCGCGTCGGGGCCAAAGCGGACCTGATGGTGAGCTCGGCGACGAGTGTGCGGGAAGTGATTGCGACCGGGGCACCACGAACACTTGTCGTGCGCGACGGTCGTGTCGTTCATCAGCTTTGACGCCTCGCCGTTAACAAAAACCTAAGTCATTTGTGTCTGCACCCTTCTGGCGAGACCGCATCGTGGACTATTCTGCCTTCGTGGCTGGGGCGCTGTCATTCAACAATGTGGGCATGACGTTCCCTGACGGGACCCGCGCCCTTGGTGGCGCGTCCTTCGACGTGAACCCCGGAGAGTTCGTCACGGTGGTGGGCCCGAGTGGATGCGGCAAGTCGACCTTGTTGCGGATTGCCTCCAACCTCGAGATGGCGACGGAGGGAGAGTGCTCGGTCGACCGTGACAGCATCGGCTACGTCTTCCAGGATGCAACCCTCCTGCCGTGGCGCACGGTGTCGAGCAACATCGGGTTACTCGCCGAGCTGCACGGAATCGACAAGGCGGAGCGCGAACGGCGGGTACGCGGCGTCATCGACCTCGTCGGTCTGAGCGGGTTCGAGGACAAATACCCGAAACAACTCTCGGGTGGGATGAAGATGCGCGCATCGTTGGCGCGATCGCTCGTCATGAAGCCGCGGGTGTTCCTCTTCGACGAACCCTTCGGCGCACTGGACGAGATCACGCGTGAACGACTGAATGACGAATTGCTGCGGTTGTTTCGGTTGGAAGGTTTCGCGGGGTTGTTCATCACGCACTCCATCTCTGAGGCGGTCTACATGTCGACCAAGGTCCTCGTCATGTCGTCGCGCCCCGGTCGGATCGTCGCGTCGTTCGACGTGCCGTTCGCCTATCCGCGCTCCCACTCGCTGCGCTACGAGCCAGGATTCGCAGAGTTGTGCGGAGAAGTGTCGGCGGCTCTTCGCGGGGCACTCGTATGACCGACCTCAAGGCACAGATCGCCGTCACGCCACCGTCGACTCGTCGCCAAGACGACGCGCCGATCGAGTCGAAGAGCCGCGTTCGCACGAGCGACATCGTCGGCCCTGCGGTCGTGTTCGTATTGTTCATCGGGTTCTGGTACGCGCTGTCGACGGCGATCCTTCCCGAACAGAAGCGATTCCTTCTGCCGACACCCCACCGCGTCCTCCAAGAAGGGTTTCTCACCTGGTCGGCAGGCGAGCAACGCGGGCTGTATCCGATCCTGCGCTCGATGTGGAGTTCGATCCAGGTCGCGATCATCGGTCTCGTGATCACGATCGTCATCGGCACCGCTTTGGCGACGGCGATGGCGACGCGCCGGTGGGTCGAGCGCGCGACGTGGCCGTATCTCGTTGCGCTGCAGTCGGCTCCCATCCTCGCCATGACTCCGTTGATCCGAGCCTTGATCGACGGCATTCAGACGCAGCGCATCCTGGTGGTCATCTTGATCGCCTTCTTCCCGATCGTGAACAACACCCTGTTTGGTCTGTTGTCCGTCGAGAAGAGCCAGCACGAACTGTTCACGTTGCATGGCGCGAGCAAGTGGACGCGACTCACCAAGTTGCAGTTCCCTGCGGCGATGCCGAACATCTTCGTCGGCCTTCGCATCTCCGCCGGACTGAGTGTGATTGGCGCGGTCGTCGGAGACTTCTACTTCCGCCAAGGTGGCGTCGTGGGTATCGGCGCCCAAATCGACATCTATCGGGGTCGCCTCTGGGGTTCTGAGCTCGTCGCCGCCATCATCTTGGCGAGCGCATTTGGTCTTGTCGTGTTCATAGTCTTCGGCTTCATCTCGAAGAAGGCGATAGGCAAATGGCACACGACAACGAGGGGTCAATGATGACCGCCAACCGCAAACCAGCAAGCACAAACCAAACAAAAGGGGAGTACATGAAGAAGAAAGCAGCAGCCATCCTCGGCGTGCTGAGTCTGGTCACTCTTGCCGCATGCGGTGGGGGCGACGACGCAGCGACCGACACAACGGCCGCGGCGGCAGAAACGACGGGCGTCTCGCTCGCTGGGATCTGCCCCGACACGGTCACTTTCCAGACTGACTGGAACCCGGAGTCCGAGCACGGATTCCTCTATCAACTCGTCGGCGACGGATATGAAGTTGATGCCGCTGGCGTCCGAGTGACCGGTCCGCTCGTGACATCGCAGGGTGACACGGGCGTCAGGGTGCAGGTCCGCGCGGGTGGACCTGCCGTTGGCTTCCAGTCACCGACGTCAATGATGTATCAAGATCCGGATATCTTCCTCGGATTCGTGAGCACTGATGGTGCGGTTCAGGACTCGGGCGAGTTCCCGACGATGACCGTTGTCGCGCCGTTCAACATCAACCCACAGATCATCATGTGGGACCCAGCCACGTATCCAGATGTGAAGACGATTGCTGACCTGAAGGCAACCGGTGCGAAGGTTCGCTACTTCGGTGGCGCCGCGTACATGGAATACTTCACGGCCAACGGCATTCTCGACAAGGGTCAGGTTGACGGCACGTACGACGGCTCGCCAGCCAACTTTGTCGCCGATGGCGGCAAGGCAGCTCAGCAGGGTTTTGCCACCTCCGAGCCGTACTACTACGAGAACGTCCTCACGGACTGGGCCAAGCCGGTCGCGTACCAGACGGTGCATGATGCAGGTTGGACCGCATACGCACAGTCGCTCGGCGGCTTGCCTGAGACGATCGCCCAGTATGCCGACTGCTTGAAGCTGCTCGTTCCGATCATCCAACAGGCACAGGTTGACTATGTCACCGACCCTGCCGAGACGAACGCATTGATCCTGGATCTCGTCGGCCAGTACAACAATGGTTGGCTGTACGACGCAGGTCAGGCAGATGCTGCAGTAGCACTTGCCCTTCAGAACAACCTGATCGCCAACAGCCCCGACGGCACGCTCGGAAGCTTCGACCTCCAGCGCGTCGAGGACTTCATCGGCATCGCGGTTCCGACCTATGAAAAGATCGGCGCCAAGATGAAGGACGGCATCACCGCCGCCGACATCGTGACGAACGAGTTCATCGATCCGACGATCACGTTGCCCTGATCAACTGAGCACTGAACACGAGATGGCCCGGGGGAAACCCCGGGCCATCTTCATTTCTGCGAGGATGGGGTCATGTCTCAGGTGATCGAGATGTTGCACTTCGACGTCGCGCGAGCCGACCATGAAGAATGGCTTGACGTCGAACGACGAGTGTGGACTGGCTTCCTGCGAACCGTTCCGGGATTCCTCCGCAAGGAGACGTGGATCGACGACGACGACCCGGACGCGGTGACTGTCGTGATCTGGTGGGAGTCCCTCGCGCATTGGCGAGCCGTCACGGCGGAGCAATGCGCTGCAGTCGACCAAGAGATGGGCGAGTGGTTCAGGCCGTGCACGATGCGCTCGTGGCGCGTCGAGAGGGCGGACTAGCTAGCGACCAAAATTAAATATGGCGATCTCGCCGAGAGCGGCGACGAAGTTGGCCACCGCCGATTCGAACATCGTCTTTCCCATCGCCGCGGTGGCGTGCGTGGGGTCGCCGATGTGACCCTCGGGGAAGAAATCGTTCGACAGCCAGCCGAAACTGACCGTGCCGCCGAACCGCACGAAACGATTGTTGGCGATTTTCTCGGGGACGCGGCGCACGGCCTTCGACATGTCGACGAGGTCGGGTCGCAGATGCAACATGATGGCCGTTTCGTCCGTCCCGCCGTGGACGCCCATTCCGAGTTCGCTCGCTGCAGATGCACCGCCCTGATCCGGCGGGATGGAGGGGTGCGTCGTGAAGGTCTCGAGACCGTGGTGGAGGCGAAGCTCGCGATTGGCCACGTTCAGGAGCGCCGAATTGCCCCCATGCCCATTCAGGAAGACGATCTTGCGCGCATTCGTCTTGGCGATGCTGCGTCCGATGTCGTCGAGGACGGAAAGGAGCGTGGTGGGCGAGAGCCACACCGTGCCGGGAGCCCACGCATGCTCGTTGGACTTGGTGTACGACAGCGTCGGCAGGAGCCACACGTTCAGGTCGGCTGGCGCTGCGGCAACGGCAGCTTCCGCGACGGCCGTGGCGACGACCTCGTCGGTGTTGAGCGGCAAGTGTGGGCCGTGTTGTTCGATTGCACCCAGTGGCTGCACGAAGATCGCTGATGAGGTGATCTGCCGATCGACATCGGGTCCGCGAAGATCTCCGAGTCGTCGGGGCTGCGCCATGACCTCAGCCTACTGCTGTGAAATACTGCAGTGATGGTGCAGTCCGTGTCGCTCGACGCGCGCTTCGATGCAATCGTCGTCGGTGGCGGTCACAACGGCCTCGTGTGTGCGGCATACCTCGCCCAGTCGGGAATGAAGGTGCTCGTCATCGAGGCGCGAAGTGAAGTCGGCGGCACCGCAGCCTCCGAGTCGTTCGCTGGAGTGACGGTGAACATCTGCAACTGTGACCATCTCACGTTTCGAACTGCGGGCATCAGTGACGATCTCGGACTCGACCGACACGGTCTCAGGTACCTCGACATCGATCCGACCCAGCTCGCCACGTCGTGGTCGGACAGGCGAGTGTGGCCACTCTTCCATGATCTCGATCGCCAACTCGAGGTCATGCGTCGCTTCTTCCCGAGCGAAGTCGAGGGATATCGCAGCTACGCCAAGGCTGCGATGCCCGTCGTGGAGCTCATCCTTGAGGCCGGAAGCCAGCCCCCGACGCGTGCCTCACTGATTGGCAAGGTTCTCGCCAAGCGCGGTCGCGGGGCTTCGACCATGTTGAAGTGGAGCAAGATGTCCTCGGCGCAGGTGTTGCGCCAGTTCTTCACGAGCGAGTTGCTGCTCGGCCCGTCGCTCGTGACCGGACCGACGGTATGGGGCGTCTCCCCGCACACTCCCGGAACGGGTCTCGGTGCTCTCGTGTATGCGATGCGCCACGTCGCCAAGGTTGGTCGCCCGGTCGGTGGCAGTGGAATGGTGCCGACGTCGCTGCGTCGCAGCATCGAATCCAACGGCGGCGTCGTCGCCACATCGACGCGGGTGTCCGGAATACTCTGCGAGGGCAACGGTGTCCGTGGCATCGAACTGAGCGATGGGCGAGTGATCGAGTCCGCCCTCGTCGTGTCGGCGTGCAATCCGCACGACACGTTCCTCAAGTGGCTGAAGAATCCGCCCGCCTCGGCCCAGCCGCTCGTCGAGAAGTGGCGGACCACCCCGCACTATGAGGGATATGAATCGAAGATCGACGCCCGGATCACGCGTCGTCCCGTGTATCGAGATCTCGATGTCGACACCTTGCGCGATCTCGGTGCAGATCCATTGGCGGCGACGATGGTCGTTGCTCCGACGACAGCTGAGTTACACGAGGGCTTCGAGAAGATCGCCAGGGGCGAGATCCTCGACCGTCCTGCGATGCTCGTCAATCTGCCGTCGATTGCGGACCCCACGATGACCAACGGCGTGGACGAGGTGTTCAGTCTCGAGGCGCTGTTCACTCCGTATTCGTTCCGCGGTGGTTGGGCTTCGTTGGACGAGCCTCGGCGTTGGCTCGAGCGATACGCAGACCTCGTCGAACCCGGATTCTTGGATTCGATCGCCGAGTGGCGATGCATGAGTCCGGCGAGATACGAAAGCGAGTTCTTCCTCCCGCAGGGACATGCCACGAGTTTCGCCGGTGGTCCGCTTGCGGCGTTGTTGAACACGAACCCCGAGCTCACCCGGTATTTGACGCCGATCGATGGTCTCTACTTGACGGGCGCTGCGACCTTCCCGGGCGCTGGCGTGTGGGGTGCGAGCGGCAAGAACGCCGCGCTTACGATTTTGCGGCGATAACCGCGATCTCCAACTTCCATTCGGGTCTCGCGAGCGCGGGAACCGTGACGAGCGTGCTCGCGGCGAGATGCCCATTCAGTGCTCGATCACGTGCGGCCATCACGATCTTCAGATCATCGGCGAGCGTCGTCGTTGCCACGACATACGTGGTGACCGACACGATGTCCGTCGAAGTCATGTCTGCTTCGGCGAGGATCGCAGCGATGTTGTCCCAAACCAGGCGAGCCTGGTCCTCGAGTGACGACGGCGTCGTGCCATCGGCTGCCGTGGGTACGACGCCAGAGGTGAACACGAGGCGTGAGCCAGCGGGCACGTCGATGCCGTGGGCATAGGCGGCCGCGGGCGAGGCGAGCGACGTCGGTCGAAGTTCGTTGTTCATCGATCGAATGCTCGCAGAACGCCGTCGGCGGGTCAAACAGCTGACGGAATCGGCGTGCGACGAATCCGAGCAGGATCGATCGTCTCGAACATGATAAGGATCACGCGATTCACGCCCCACGACGCCCACTCCGCGATGGTTGCGTTGCCTGGCTGGAGGAGTGACTCGTCATAGAAGTCCCACACCGTCGCGGCGAACTCGTCACCTGAACCAGAGAGCCGGTGCTCATCGAGCGCACACGTGATCACCTCGCGCGCCTTCGGATTGGTGCCCCAGATGTTCACTCCCTGCGTTCGCCGACCAGCGATTCGTGCGAGCCGTTCACCGTTGACGCCAAGCAGGATCGGTGGTCGGGGTTGGGGCAAGGGGAAGGTGGCGAATTTCTCCTCACGAGTCGGCGACCACATCTCGTCGAGCACGTCGAGGGTCGACTCGAGGATGGCGTGTCGCTCCGCGACCGTGGCTGGAGGCACGATTCCCAGTGTGAGTCGCTCGCGTGCCGTCGCACTCGTCGGTCCACCGCCCGCACCGAGTCCGAGAAACAGTCGTCCTCCGGAGACGAGTTGCACGGTTGCTGCTGCGTTGGCGAGCACTCCGGGGTGCCGATTGCCGACGTTGACGACGAGCGGTCCCAAGCCGATGGTCGATGTCACGGCGGCGAGTGCGCCGAGCAAGCTGAAGCACTCGGGCATATCGGGAGCTTGCATCACCGAGCCTTGGAGGTGGTCCATCGTCCACAACGTCGAGAACCCGACATCCTCTGCAGCGAGAGCGACCTCGCGGATCGTCGGCCAACTCGCGACACCGGGGTTGATTTGGAGATCGAATTTCACCGAGGTGAGTGTGTCACGCAATTGGGCATCTCCACTAGTTTGTGGGCGTGCGCGACTACACCGTCGGTGGGCCCGAAGCGATGGTCGCCCAGGAGCGCGGGCTGGTTGAGGCGGACTGGTTCAAGCCGGTCGTCGATCGCGAGACGATGAAGCGTCTGATGGCGCGAAGCAACGCGACTGCCGCGCGTGACACTGTTCTGTGGCTTGTCTTGCTGGTGGTCTCCGGGATCGTCGCCTATCGCAGTTTGGGGTCATGGTTGGCCGTGCCCGCCTTCGCCGTGTACGGGGTGTTATACGGTTCGGCGAGTGATGCTCGATGGCACGAATGTGGCCATCGCACGGCATTCCGATCTCGGCTCATCAATGACGTCGTCTATCACGTCGCTGCTTTCATGGACTTTCGCGAGCCGGTGAGTTGGCGCTGGAGCCACGCGCGTCACCACAGCGACACGATCGTCGTCGGTCGTGACCCAGAGATTGCGTTCAAGCGCGGCGCACCACTTCGTCACGTGATTCTCGAACTCTTCGCGATTCGCACGGTGATTGCAGAGTCGAGGAAGCTCTTCCTCAACGCGGTCGGTCGGCCGACGAAAGAGCAAGCCGACTTTCAGCCGGCGGAAGATCGTCGCGCGAGCGCCTGGTGGTCGCGGTTGTATCTCGCGGTGTTCGCCGGAGTTGGAGCGTGGTGCGTCGCCGTTGGATCGATCTTGCCCGCGATGTTCATCGGATTGCCGACCTTCTATGGGCGGTGGCTGATGGTGGTGTACGGCATCACGCAGCACGCCGGACTTGCAGAGGACGTCCTCGATCACCGACTGAACACACGAACGGTGATGATGAATCGGTTCAATCGGTTCATGTACTTGAACATGAATTACCACCTGGAACATCACATCTTTCCGACCGTGCCGTACCACGCGCTTCCCGAATTGCATCGAGTCGTGGCGAGCCAGCTGCCGACCCCACATCGCAGCATCTGGCATGCATTGAGCGAGATCCTCCCGATGCTCGTTCGCCAGCGCACCGATCAGTCGGCGATGATTCCGCGGTCGGTGTCGTGATGGAGCACCGCTGGCGGGAAGTCGTGGGCGCCGATCAGGTCGAGCGCGGTGACGTCGTCGAAGTTCGGGTCGACGGCTGCCAGTTGGCGATCGTGCGGACACAGGATGACGCATATCTCGCGATCGACGCGCTCTGTACTCACGGCCGGGCGAACCTCGCGGAAGGGTTCGTGGATGGTGACGAGATCGAGTGCCCAAAGCACAACGGCAGGTTCAACGTGGCGACCGGCGAGGCGGTCGCGCACCCCGCCAAAGTGTCGGTTCGCACCCATCCTTGCCAGGTTCGTGACGGCCGGGTCGAGGTCCAGTTGTAGGACTCTCCAGCGGCTGAGGCCCAGCCAGCCAGGACGGGGAACCGTGTTATTCTCGGGGCGCGCGATTAGGCGTGCAACTCACAGGGCATCTGCGGAACGCAGAAGGGGAGAGATACATGAAGGTACGGAACATCAAGG
>VFQT010002408.1_pt1 | contig 19351 bp, 13 predicted proteins | sample 3512381 | NCBI WGS metagenome assembly VFQT01 (sample SAMN10412376, study PRJNA504923) | tailings metagenome | isolation source: Relicate 2 Philex TSF3 active mining site | place: Philippines: Tuba, Benguet | collected 2017-08-29
CACTTTTGCAGACAATTCGCCAGCAGGACGGCAGCACCAGCGCTGATGCTCAGGTGTCTCAGGCTGAATAGAGTTGTCAGTGGTCAGTTGCAGGCGCAACGATTCAGCATGGATTGAGCGTTCTGGCTGTGGCTTTTGACCGGGTGCAAACCACGGTTCTGCTGCGGCAGTGGGGATGGCTGCAGGACCATGCGGGGCCATGCGGGGCCATTCAGGGGTGTTTGTCTCTCAGGCCAGGACCTCATATCAGGCCACGAGTGCAGGGTTGCGGTTGGCAAAACCCGCGATTTGATCACCGCGATTCGTCTTCCGCTTTTCTCAGAGTTCCGCGTCGGTAGGCTCCTGCCATGGCCCGCGGGACTTCCGCTTCAGACAGCACCACTTGTGCCTGGTTTTCCTGCGTCAGGGCTCGCATTTCCTGTTCATGAGCAACAGCGGCGGCGCGACGTTCCTCGGCATGCGCCCGGGCGATCCGCATATCGGCCTCGGCCTGGTCGGCCTGCAGCCGGGCGCCGACGTTGTCTCCCACGTCGATGTCGGCAATATCGATGGAAACGATTTCGTAGGCGGTCTGGGAATCCAGACCTTTGGCCAGCACAGCTTTGGCGATCAGCATGGGATTCGCCAGGACTTCCTTGTGCGTTTCACAGGAACCGATTGCTGAAACAATGCCCTCACCGACGCGGGCAATCACGGTTTCCTCCGTGGCGCCGCCGATCAGTTGCGAGATATTGGTGCGGACGGTGACACGAGCCTTGGCTTTCAGCTGAATTCCGTCTTTGGCGATGCCATCGAGCGTTGGGCGGGCACTGCGGGCCGGGTCGGGGCAATCGATGACCTTGGTGCGGACACTGGTCTGGACCGCTTCCAGCACGTTACGTCCGGCGAGGTCGATGGCTGCCGCGGTGTTCCAGTCCAGTTCAATCTGTGCTCGATGTGCGGCAATCATGGCTCTGACCACCAGTGGTACCCGACCACCGGCCAGCATGTGCGATTCCATGGCCATTGTGGACATGTCGCCGGCCAGTCCGGCCTGCACGGCGTTGATGCGGCAGTCCACGATCACTTCGGGATTGATCCGCTTCAGTTTCATGACCACGAGGTGCACAGGCCCAATCGAGGCCCCCGACATCCAGGCTCGAAACCAGAGCTGTGCGACAGTGGCGAACATCACCACGAAAACCAGCAGAATCAGGCCGAAAATTGCGGCCAGCGAGATCATCAGCACGCTGCTGAAGCTCATCGGTTCCGCCCCTGCCTGTGCCAGCATCAACCAGTGAAAGACTGCCGTCATCGTCAACTCCTGTGCCTGCTGCCGGAAACCGCCCGATCGTCACGCGACTGACACTGCATGCGACTGCCAGTGCAGGTGGCAGTCGCCGTGCTGCATTCCGAGATTTCTCAGGGCGTCGGCTGTGGTGAGTAATCAGTCAGCTTCATGTAGACAGACTCGACCTTGTCCACCAGTTTGCCGTTTCGCTGAGTCTCTTCCGCCACCTTTTTCCATTCCGGATCGTTGCGGAAGGCTGCCCATGAGGCATCTGCTGCGGCTTTGTCCTTGTGGGCAATCACGTAGATCAGCGTGTTCGGTTTGTCTGTTGGAGTCCAGTACATGATGTTTTTCATGCCATGCTTTTCGAACAGCTTCATGGTGTGCTGGCGAAAACGATTGTTCAGTTCTTCCAGTTTGCCTTCCGGCGCGTAGTAAGTTCGCAGTTCGTACAGCATGCCTTCCCCTTTTGCCTTTTCATCTGCTGCCTGAGCCGAGAGCAGCAGACCGCTGCCGGCGATGACAGCAGAGACACCCAGAATCACACCCGCTCGGAATGACTGCCCCGCAACCACTCCCGACCACCACGAACGCGCCATGACAGGAACTCCGTAACTGAATTTCGCTGAATTCTTCGGTACTGTTTCGTTTTCCGAACCGGCGGGCAATCCGTTCGAACGGCAGGCCGTTCGGCTGGCTGTCCTGACATATGGTAGCAGCTTTGGTGGCAATGTCAGTTGAGTGGCAACCGAAAACCGGCCTGTCGCAAAAAGCTAGGCTCGTGGCACCGGCGGGGTATCCGTCAAAAAGCCTCGCGTTTCAGCCGCCAGAAAAATCGAGCCAGTGACGACTACGACACCATCCTGATCAGCAAGGCGTTTGGCTGCCTGCACGGCGGCGTCAGCGGATTCCGTCAGTTGCAATGGCGGGACGTGCAGTCCGGCTGCAGCCATTTCAGCGGCCAGCCGGGCCAGCAGCTCCGGTGCCACGCTGCGTGGATTGATGCGGAACTTTGTCAGCACGACCTGGTCAAAATGCGGCAGGATTTCCTGCAGCATGCTGCGGTAGTCCTTATCGGAGGACACGGCAAACACCAGGACTCGTCGTCGCTGTCGCCATTCGGACGCGGTCAGAACCTGTGCGAGCGCGCGGAGGGAATCTGTGTTGTGGGCGGCATCCAGCACCACAGTCGGATGTCCCTCGAGGACTTCGAATCGGAGTGGCCAGCGGGTATCGCCGAGACCGGCGATGATCGCCTGCTGGTCAATCCGGGGCCAGCGGGAGGACGCCAGTTCAGCGGCCATGACGGCAAGACTGGCATTGTGTGCCTGGTGTTTTCCCAGCAGTGGCAGCGTTGCAGACCGACAGGCTCCGCGGGGCGTCCAGAAATCCAGCAGTTGCGAGCGTCTGCGGACGTGACGGGCATCAGCGAATTCGTCCTCGGTCCACGTGAAGTCTGTGCCGCAGACATAGCGACGACACCCCAGCTCGGCGGCGCGGGCAGCCACCACGGCATCGGCCTCGGCAGGCAGCAGACCCTGCACGACCGGGACTGCGGCCTTCAGAATCCCGGCTTTTTCCCAGGCGATCCGGTCAAGGGTGCTGCCCAGAATTGCCATGTGATCGAACCCAATGCTGGTGATCACTGTGACGAGGGGGTTGCAGACATTGGTGCAGTCGAGGCGTCCCCCCAGACCGGTTTCCAGGACTGCCAGCTGCACCTGCTGCTCATCGAACAGCATCCATGCCAGCAGTGTGGCAGCTTCGAAGAATGTGGGCATACGATCGGCATCATCGACATCGGCAGATTCCAGCAGGCTCCGCAGCTGCTGCACCAGCCGCGTCAGCGTCTCGGGGGACGGCATGTGGCTGTTGACCCGCATGCGTTCTTCGAACTGTTCAATATGCGGAGAGGTGAACAATCCTGTGCGAATTCCGGCATGGCGAGCGATGGATTCAATCATCGCCGCTGTTGACCCTTTACCCTTGGTTCCGGCAATGTGGATGGCGGGAATTCGCAGGTGCGGAGAACCAATCAGTGTGAGCAAACGCTGGATGCGTTCCAGTCGGAACGGTTCCTGGCTGACTGGTCGCGTGCGTTCATAGTCGATGCGGTCATACAGCCATGCGATGGCTGTGCTGTAGTCGTTGTCGGCAGCAGAAGCGGGCTCCGGCAGGCTCATTCCTGAGGTTCCGAGTGGCAAACGGGTGTGGCTGTGTACGCAGGGTGTTCGCTCGCGATGGTTCGAATTCTAGCAGCGCAGGTGAGTTCCCCAAACGGCTTTTCCCGGGTGCCGCAGTTCGAATGCGGCAAAATTCTGACACGTCAGTCCGTTATTCTGCTTCATCCGATCCCGGAATCGCTGCCATGGATTTCACTGGCAGTTTGCAAAACACCCCGTTCTCACTAGGATTCAGCGTGCAGCAGCAGCGCTGCGAGCCTGCCACAAAATTCTTCCAGACGCAGACCATGCCCGCGGTCACAGGACCCTGGCACAGGTCTTCAGGATATCTTTCATGAATCACGCTGAACGAGCCGCCGGATATCTGCCGCAGATTGAAGCATCCAGCCCGGCCAGCCGGCCAGCCGGAACGACTCCCGGCAGCTTTTCCCGGGCTCCGCGAATTTCTGCCGGTCGGGCTGGTGCCCTGACGTATGCCTCCCCTGATACACCCGGGATGCCGGCTCCTTCCGAAAAGACGGCCTGGGATTTCATGCCGGCAGACTGGACGCTGCGTTCTGGTTTTGAGACGGATTACGAGCGTCCGGAGGCCTGGCAGGCTCCGGCCGGGTTTCAGCCGTGCACTCAGCTGGAATTTGCCCGCCTCGGAGTAATCACTCCGCAGATGCAGCGGGTTGCGGATCGCGAACCGCATTTGACGGCCCGGCAGGTGCGGGACGAAGTGGCGGCCGGGCGAATGGTGATCCCGGCCAACCGCAATCATCTGCAGTATCAGCTGGATCCGATGTGCATAGGTCGTGCATCGCGGACCAAGATCAACGCCAACATGGGAGCGTCTCCGGTTTCTTCGGGAACGGATGAAGAGGTAGAGAAGCTGCGGTGGGCGGAACGCTGGGGCGCCGACACGGTCATGGATTTGTCCACCGGCGGTGATCTGGATGCCTGCCGTGACGCAATCATTCGTAACAGCACTGTACCGATCGGCACAGTGCCAATTTATTCGATGATCATCGGCCGTCGCATCGAGCAGCTGAACATAGCGATCGTGCTGGAAAGTCTGGAGCATCAGGCTCAGCAGGGTGTGGACTACTTCACGATCCATGCGGGGGTTTTGCAGGAGCATCTGCCGCTGGTGAAGGACCGTTTGATCGGCATCGTCAGTCGTGGCGGTTCACTGCTGGCCAAGTGGATGATCGAGCACAATGCTCAGAACCTGATGTACACTCACTGGGAAGATATCTGCGACGTGCTGCGTCGTCATGATGTGACCTTCAGCATCGGCGATGGACTGCGGCCGGGTGGCCTGGCGGACGCCACCGATGCGGCTCAGCTGGCCGAGCTGTCCACGCTGGGTGAGCTGACGGAGCGGGCATGGCGGAAGGGTGTGCAGGTGATGATTGAAGGTCCGGGGCATGTGCCGCTGGATCAGATTGAATTCAATATGAAGCTGCAGCGGCGTCTGTGTCACGGCGCCCCGTTCTACGTGCTGGGCCCGCTGGTGACGGACATGTTCCCGGGTTATGACCATATCACCAGCTGCATCGGGGCTACCAGTGCGGCGTGGCACGGGGCCAGCATGCTGTGCTATGTGACTCCCAAGGAACACCTGGGACTGCCGAAGAAGGACGATGTGAAGCAGGGTTGCATCGCGTACAAAATTGCGGCCCATGCCGCTGACGTGGCTCTCGGAATTCCAGGCAGTCGTGATCGCGACGACGAACTGACTCGGGCTCGCGCTGCCCTCAACTGGGAACGCCATTTTGAGCTCAGTTTTGATCCGGACACAGCCCGGGCCTATCATGACGAAGATCTCGATGTGGACACCGACTTCTGTGCGATGTGCGGGCATGACTGGTGCAGTGTGCGAATCAGCAAGGAGATCCAGCTTTTTGCCAGCGGCAAGGCCGAGCATCTGCAGTGGGAGAAGGCGAAGGTGTCAGCGGCGCTGACGACTGAGCAGCAGGAGATTCTGGAGAAGCGCGGTGTGTTGTCTCCGGAAGACATTCATCGTCTGGCCAGCAAAACGCGTCGCACTGTCGGTGCTGATGCTGGTAAGGCGAACTGCCACAGTGACTATGTGGACGGCGAGGATGCTCGGAAGATTCAACTGGTGCAGCTGAACGGTTCGGCAACACTGCCCTAAGCGTCTGCCGGGCATTTGTACCCGCTGCAGCGGGCTCGGGTGTCACACTGTTACGGCAACTCCCTGGAATTTCCCGGTCCGCTGACCAAAAAACGGCCACCGATTTTGATTTCCCACCGGAAATGACTACTCTGGGGCCACTCGAGTGGTTCTCTGCTGAACCGCTCATCGCTGAACGCACGCACAGCAAATACGTTCATGGCTGATCTCAAGCAAGACTCATCCGATCTTTCCACGATACCAATTCGCGTCCTGATAGTGGACGACGACGAGGGCCATGCGCAGGCTGTGGCTGAGGCTCTGGAGCGGATCAACTGTGACTGTCGTGTGGCGGGTTCGGGCGAGCGTGGCGCGCAGCTGATCCATGCGGAATCGTGGGATGTGATCGTAACGGACCTGCGAATGGAGGACGTGGACGGTCTGGAGATCCTGCGGATAGCGAAGGAGGAGTTGCCTGAGGCCGAGGTGATCGTGCTGACGGGTCACGGGTCGATTCATTCGGCAGTGACGGCGATGCAGCATGGTGCGTACACGTATCTGACGAAGCCACTGGACATTACTGAGCTGCGATCGGCTGTTGAAAAAGCATCGGCGCGGCTGCGACTGATTCGTCGCAATGCTGAACTGCGTCGTTCGCTGGACGAGCGTTTTGGGTTTGAGGGGGTGATTGGCACCAGTCCTCAGATGCACGCGATTGTGGAAATTCTGAAGCATGTGGCACCGACGGACATTACGGTGCTGATTCAGGGTGAGAACGGTACGGGCAAGGAGCTGGTGGCCCGTGCGCTGCATCAGAACAGTCCGCGCAAGAACAAGCCTTTTGTGCCGCTGAACATTTCCGCCTTGCCGGACAGTATCCTTGAGAGCGAGTTGTTTGGTCACGAGGCGGGAGCCTTCACGGGTGCTCAGGGGCGTCGGATCGGCAAGTTTGAGCATGCGAATGGTGGCACGTTGTTTCTGGACGAAGTGGGTGAGATGCCTCTGGACACGCAGGTGAAGCTGCTGCGGGTTCTTGAGGACCGCCGGATTACTCGGCTGGGCGCCAACGACGAGTTGTCGATCAATGTGCGGCTGGTGGCTGCGACGAATGCGGACCTGCAGAAGAACGTGGCGGACGGGAAATTCCGTGAAGACCTGTATTACCGTCTGAACGTGGTCAGTATTTATCTGCCGCCGCTGCGTGAGCGTCAGGGCGACATACCGCTGCTGATGGAGCATTTTCTGCGTGAAATGTCGCGGCGGATGGGGCGTGAGGTGCAGGGTTTTTCGCGGGCTGCTCGCAAGGCTTTGCTGGCATACCACTGGCCTGGCAATATCCGGCAGTTGCGGAATGTGATTGAGCGAATGCTGGTGCTGGATTCGGACGGCATTTTGGACATTGACGGTTTGCCTCCGGAGATTGCAACTCTGGTGCGTGACCAGCTTCCTGAACCCGACGTGGATGCTCCGACCGGTGCTGACGCTCTGATTGGCAAACCGATGACGGAGGTTGAGAAGTATTACATTCTGCGGGCCCTGGATCTGGCGGACGGTAACCGCGAAGAGGCGGCGCGGATGCTGGATATCGGTGAGCGAACGCTGTATCGGAAGATCAAGGAATACGATCTGACCAAGTAGGACTGGTGGCGGGGACATGAGGATTCTGTTTCTGTCATCCGGTCCGCTGGTGCCTTCATCGCGATTTCGCATCCAGCCGTGGGTGCAGCGACTGCGTCAGGATGGGCATCGGGCGGTGGTGCTGCACAGTTTTCCCCGCAAGTACGACTACTTTCCGTGGATGGGTTTTCGTCCCAGTCAGTTGCTGAAGCGCAGCATCCGCTGGTGGCACTGGCTGCGAACGCGGCTGCAGCGATTCGATCTGGTTTTCATCGATCGGGAGATTTTTGACAACGAGACGCTGGACATGGAGCAGCGTTTTCGTGAGTCGTGTGGTCGTTTGGTGCTGGATCTGGATGACGCGGTGTTTCTGCGTTATCCGCAGAAGTTTGCGCGGCTGGTACCGCTGGCGGATTTGGTGGTCTGTGGCAATCGGTATCTGGAGGAGTGGGCGCGTCCGCTGAATTCTCGCGTGCTGCGAATTCCGACCTGTGTGGAGCTGTCACGCTATGAATTGCGTTCGTGGTCGGCAGCGGAAGCGGTTTTGGGCGGCGACTGTCCGGTGATTGGGTGGATGGGGACCACGGTGAATCTGCAGTATCTGTCCGAGGCGGCTCCGGCATTGAAGCTGCTGGCTGAGGAGCGTCGATTTGAGCTGCGGCTGGTGGTTCCGGACGCCAGTGCGGCGCGGGCGATGGATTTGGGTCGGGTGCACATGACTGCTCGCCCCTGGCAGGCTGCCACTGAGATATCGGACCTGCAGCAGTTCGACATTGGACTGATGCCGTTGTCGGATCGCGAGCAGTGGGCGGTGTACAAGTGCGGTCTGAAGCTGATTCAGTATCTGGCAGTGGGTGTCCCTGGGGTGGCTTCGGCGGTTGGTGTGAATGCGGAGATTCTGGAGGGCAATCGAGGTGGCTTCGCTGTGAGGACGTGTGAGGAGTGGCTGGTGGCCCTGCGGCGGCTGCTGGATTCGCGTGAGCTGCGTCAGCAGCAGGGACTGGCGGGGCGTCGTTTGGTGGAGCAGCAGTATGCGGTGGAGGCCTGTTATCCGCGTCTGCGAGATGCTTTGCTGCAGATGGTGTCAGCGAATGACCGGGCAGGTGTACCGTGAGTCAGGGAAAGTTTGGCTTCGCTGAAACTCCTGAGTGGGAGCAGGCAGCGCAGGACGACGTGCTGGTGGCGGAGGTGGTGTTTAATCTGCCGCTGGAGAAGCCGTATACGTATGCGGTGCCGGAGGGGCTGCGGGATTTGCTGCGTCCAGGCCAGCGTGTGCGGGCTCCTTTGGGGCGATCGAATCGCCTGGTAACCGGCTACTGCGTGGGGGTGGCTCCGGGCGAGCGTGGTCAGCGTTCGCTGAAGGAGCTGGAGAGTCTGCTGGACCGTGATCCGCTGGTTGACGATTCGATGCTCAGACTGACTCGCTGGATTGGCGAGCGTTATTTGTGTGGCTGGGGTCAGGTGCTGGACAGTGTGATCCCGGCGGGTGTGCGGAACAAAAGCGGAACTCGTGAGGTTCAGTATTTTCAGCTTTCGGAGCAGGCGCTGGTTTTGCTGGCCGGTCAGGAAACCGGCAGTCGACTCAGTGCGCAGCAGCGATCTTTGCTGCAGTCACTGCAGCAGTCGGGGCAGCCCATGACGGCGGCTGACCTGTGTGCCGCGGCGGGCTGTGGTCCGGCTTCGTTGTCGGGCTTGCGGAGGAAGGGGCTGGTGGTGCCCATGAAGCTGCGGTCTGAGCTGGATGCGGAGGCTGGTCCGCTGGGTCAGACGGAGGCTGACCTGCAGATGAATGATCAGCAGCAGCAGGCGTTGGAGGCGATACTGAAGCCGATCCGGGAAGCTCGCCATGAAACTCTGCTGCTGCACGGTGTGACGGGCAGTGGTAAGACGGAGGTCTATATTCAGGCGATTCGCGAAGTGGTCAGTTATGGTCGTCAGGCGATCGTACTGGTTCCGGAAATCAGTCTGACTCCGCAGACGATACGGCGATTTCGCAGTCGATTTGGTTCGGTGGCGGTACTGCACAGTCACATGTCGGATACTGAGCGTCACCGGCAGTGGCAGAACATTGCGGCGGGTGGTGTGCAGGTGGTGGTGGGAGCACGCAGTGCGGTGTTTGCTCCGGTGCCGCATCCCGGGTTGATAGTGATTGACGAGGAGCATGAGCCATCGTTCAAGCAGGACAGTACTCCCCGCTATCATGCTCGGGAGGTCGCCCGGCGTCGTTGTGAAGAGGCGCGGGTGCCGCTGGTGCTGGGTTCGGCGACTCCGACACTGGAATCGTGGCTGCGAGCGGCGCGTCGGCAGGACCGACTGGTGTCGATGCCGCAGCGTGTGGCGGATCGTCCGCTGCCGCCGGTACTGATTGTGGATGTGCGGACAGACCCGAGGATTTCGCGAGGTTCATCGATTGGGCGGGCCTTGCATCAGGCGATTTCGCGGGCTTTGCAGGAGCGTGGTCAGACGATTCTGTTTTTGAATCTGCGCGGTTATTCGCCGGTGGTGTGGTGTCGCAGCTGTGGTACCGGTGTGAAGTGTCCGGCCTGCGACATTACTCTGACATGGCATCGCGATCGCCAGGCGGTGATTTGTCACAGCTGTGGCTGGACGTCGGATCCGCCGCTGGCCTGTCCCTCGTGTCAGAGTGCGGCCGTGCGTTATCTGGGGGCAGGGACGCAGAAGCTGGACGAGGAGGTGAGTGCATTGTTTCCGCAGGCGCGGGTGCTGCGGATGGACAGTGACTCGATGAACAAACCGGGCAGTCATGATGAGGCACTGGGACGATTCCGTCGTGGCGAGGTGGATATCCTGCTGGGGACCCAGATGATCGCCAAGGGCCTGGATTTTCCGAATGTGACGCTGGTGGGAGTGGTTGATGCGGACACGATGCTGCGGCAGCCGGACATGCGTGCGGCGGAACGCACGTTTCAGTTGATTGCGCAGGTCGCGGGGCGTACGGGGCGCGGTGAACGCAGTGGTCGAGTGCTGGTGCAGACGACGTGTCCGGACGATCCGGCGGTGCGATTTGCGGCGAAGCATGACTACATTGGGTTTGCGGGGCATGAACTGGCGGAGCGGCGGGATACTCAGGCACCGCCATTTTCCTGTGCTGCGCGGGTGATTTTTCGTGGACTGGACGAACGTCGGACTCGCGAAGCGGCAATTGCCGTGGCGGATCGGCTGCGAGCGGCGTGCAGCGGTGAGCTGCAGTCGGTGCGGGTTCTGGGAGCGGCACCGGCGCCGATCGTCAGGCTGCGAAACTTCTGGAGATTTCATCTGCAGATTTGTGCAGCCACGGTTGAGCAGGTGCGGGGTGTCTGGCAGGCCGTGGAGCGGACTTTGGAACTGCCTGAGGACGTGGAGTTTGCAGTTGATGTGGATCCCATCAACAGCCGTTAGTCAGGGTGCAGTTGCAGATGAGTGTGCAGCGAGAGGACAGATCAATGGACGGATGCACTGACGCTGTTGCCAGGGCGTGGTCGGCGGAGGAGTTTGGCGCAGCGGCGGGGGAGTGGCAGCGGCTGCTGACGGAGCATCTGCGTGAAGTGATGGCGGGGCGGACGAAAGTACTGAACTGGTCTGACCCGCAGCAGTCTGCTCAGGCGGCGGCAGCGTGGCTGGAGCATCCGCTGGCGGCTGGTCCCGACGGTGTGGCCGGTGGTATGCGACAACTGCTGCAGCAGATGCTGTCGGCCGGCCAGAACCTGCATCATCCGCACTATATCGGGCATCAGGTGCCGGCATCGTCACCGCTGGCCGGGCTGCTGGATGGAGCCGCAGCGATTACGAATCAGGTGATGGCAGTTTACGAAATGGGACCGTGGGCTACGGCGGTTGAGCAGGCGCTGGTGAGTCGTTTGTGCGGTCTGACTGGCTGGGATCCGAGTACCAGTTCGGGAATTCTGACGCATGGCGGTTCGCTGGCGAACCTGACAGCACTGCTGACGGCTCGCAACGTGGTGTTACCGCAGTCCTGGCGGGACGGTGTGCCGGCGGGAACGACGATGGTGGCCAATGCGGACGTGCACTACTGCATTACGCGGGCGGCCGGAATCCTGGGGCTGGGGGCAGCGGCTGTGCAGAAGGTGCCGCTGGATGCTCGACGCAGGATGGACGTGCAGCGGCTGGATGATGTACTGATTGAGCTGCGACGGGGCAATCGCCCGGTGATAGCGGTTTCCGCCTGTGCCGGAGCGACTCCGACCGGGGCCATCGATGATTTGTCGGCAGTCGCGGACGTCTGCCGGCGACATGAAGTGTGGATGCATGTGGATGCAGCGCACGGCGGATCGCTGCTGTTCAGTCGCCGTTATCGTGACCGGCTGAAGGGGATTGCCGCGGCCGACAGTGTGGTTTGGGATGCCCATAAGATGCTGTTTGTGCCGGCACTTTGTACGGCGGTGCTGTATCGTCGCCGCGAGGTGCGGTTTGAAACTTTTCAGCAGGATGCTCCGTATCTGTTCGATCCGTCAGCTCCGGGAATGGCCGATATCGATGTGGGGATGCGGACGGTGGAGTGCACCAAGCGGGCGACGGGTTTTGGGCTGTGGGGGTTGTGGGCGTTATTTGGTGCCGAGCTGTTTGAGCAGCTGGTGGACAGAATGCTGCAGCTGACGATGCGATTTCGGGAATTGCTGAATTCCGAGGCTGATTTTGAGGCCCTGCACGAGCCGGAATGCAACATTTTGGCGTTTCGCCACCTGCCGGCGGAGGTGCGTCTGCTGTCGCTGGCTGAGCAGAACCGGTTTCAGCGGGAATTAAGGACTCAGTTGATTCGCGAGGGCAGTTTTTACATAGTGCAGACCACGCTGGACGGCATGGCGGCTCTGCGGGCAACGGTGATCAATCCGCTGACCACGGAGCAGGACCTGCGGGACCTGCTGACGGCGGTGCGGCAGTGCGGGCAGCGCGTGTGGAATCTGTGAATGGTCTGGAAAAGTCTGCCGGTTCTTGATTTCTCAGTTACAGATTCGGTGGCAATTGGGTGTTTCCGTGGCGGAAACCTTCTTGCCAGTCCGGCAAATGCAGTGCAGAATTCAGCCTGAGCAATCAACTGCATAAATCGGGGAAGCGCACAATGACCGGCCAACGTAAACGCATGCTGGTGTTTGGACGCGGATCTGAATCGATCCCGCATTTCTCGCTGGCGGACGACCCTGTGGACGTCGTGCGTGCCGGGGAGGTTCATGTTCCGGACGCTGTGGCTGACTATGTGCTGGTAGCTGGCTGCGAGCCGCAGCAGCTGTCGGATGTGCAGGTCGGAGCGTTGGGTGTGTTCCATGCTCTGCCCGATGCTGTTGTCCTGCTGGATGATGCCTTAACGGTGCTGTGGCACAATCAGACATTTCAGACGATTCTGCAGTCTGAGCCTGCCGTGAGACTGGTGGGATGTCCGCTGCAGGACGTGATCTCCCCGATGGATGGCACGGACCTGACGCGTGTGGCCATGCCAGCGACTGGTGGTGCGGTCGAACTGCAGGTGCGTCGTGAAAACCGCTCGGTGCTGTCTTTACGACTGTCCCGCCGGCCGATCAATCTGGGTGATGGCAAGCAGTGTGCGGTCATTCTGACAGTTCGTGATGTGACTGCCCTGATTCATGAGAAACAGAAGCAGGATGCGATTTATCGCGCGGGGCTTGAGCTGGGCAATCTGTCTCCGGACGAAGTGACCGGGATGACTCCGGATGAGCGTGTTGCGATTCTGAAGGAACAAATACTGCAGCTCACTCAGGAGGTTCTGGGTTATGATCGTTTCGAGATTCGCCTGCTGAATACGGAAACGAATGAACTGCAGCCGCTGCTGGAATTCGGCATGGCTCCTGAGGCTGCCAGCCGTCGCTTGTATGCTGAAGCCACCGGCAACGGTGTGACGGGATTTGTTGCCTGGAGCAAGCGCAGTTATCTGTGCGTGGACACCAAATCGGACAAGTTGTATCTGTGTGGTGCTGCCGATGCTCGCAGTTCCTTGACAGTGCCGCTGATGATCCGGGATGTCCTGCTGGGGACATTCAATGTGGAGGGCCCGGGGACCAAGTCCTTCAGTGAGAGGGATCTGGAGTTTCTGGTGCTGTTTGGCCGAGTGGTGGCCAGTTCGCTGAATCAGTTGCAGTTGCTGGAGGCAGAGAAGGCGACCGTCACGACAGAGAATGCCGATCGACTGCGGCGTGAAGTGGCCGAGCCATCGGATGAGATTTTGAAGGCAGCGACGTGGATTCTGGATCGTTATGTGGGGCACGATCCGGACCTTGCTGACCGTCTTGACGTGATCACTCGCAAGGTTCGCAAGATTCGCCTCGATGTGGGTGCCGTTGTGGGGCTGGATGCCAGCCCGGGGCTCAGCAGTCCGGCGATCCCGCGGCCGCCTCGGTCAGCACTGCGGAACCGTCGCGTTCTGGTGACTGACGAGGACGCCAGAACTCGCGAGGAAGCCCATACACTGCTTGAGCAGATGGGGTGTGAGGTGGATGCGGTGACAACGGCCGGTGAGGCCTGTTCGATGCTGCGAAACCATGCGTATGACGTTGTGCTGATCGATATTCGGCTCAGTGATGCGAACGGCTACGAGTGTTTCCGGCGTCTGCGGGAGATCAACACGGCCGTCCCGATCATTATGATGACCAGCTTCGGCTACGATTCGACGCATTCCATCGTCAAGGCACGTCAGGAGGGTCTGCGAGCGGTGCTGTACAAACCGTTCCGCCGAGCCCAGATGCTGGATGAGATTGAAAAAGCAGTGGCCTCGCAGGCTCGCTGAAAATTCACTGCGGGTAACCCCTCGCAGTGCCTCCGCACTGTCCCTCATCTGTGCTTTTTGTCTCGCATTTTTCGGGCAATGTGCGCAGTTGGACGCTAAACCGTTGGCTGTGCTGCTGCTGGCTCAGTACAGCCCCTCGGCAACCGGGTCGGTGGCAGCATTCTCTGAGCTAAAACTCCCGAACGATTGGTTCGCGCATGCCTGAGGATTGCCTGTCGTCTCCTGCCGAACCTCCGGAATGGTTGCGGAATATGACTGCCCGATTTTGTGCTGCCTTCGTGGATCACCCGAAAACAGCGTCGATTGGCTGTCACCATTACCTTGACGAAGAACTCAGGGTCTGGGAAGTCACAATGTTTTTTGGTCGCCTTGAGATCATCGGCGGTGCCTTTGATGGTCAGAGTTTCAGCGCCGGCTTCAGTCTTGATGTTACATCGCTGGCGGCAGAATTTGATCATCCGCCTGAGATCCGTTGGCGGGGAGCCGTGCAGAATCAGTCGGATGAGTTGGGCGTTCATTTGTCACTGGATGGGCTCTGGCACGGTCGCCGGATCTGGCTGCGAATATTGTCGCAGCCACCTGCCCATGTGGGAGCCGGCAGCCAGTTACTGGCTGCCTCCGGCCAGTTTCGTTCTCTGTGGTAAGGCTAAAGCAGGTTGTTCTTTTCACGCTCAAGCAGTCGAATCAGTTGGGCCAGTGAGTTCACTTCAAGTTTTTTCATGGCGTTTGCCCGGTGGCGTTCCACGGTCTTGATGCTGATCGAGAGACGAATCCCGATGCACTTGTTTGTCGCGCCTTCATAAACAAGTTCGACAACCTGCTTCTCACGGGGCGAAAGCCGTTCGGTGTATCTCTGACCATGTTGAAGTACCGGAGGCAGGTCCCGATCGTCGTTCTGCAGACTGTCAAGAAGTTCAAAGCCATCCTGAACTGCCTGCAACAGGTCTTCTCGCTCAAAAGGCTTGTCCAGGACCGTAATTGCTCCAAGTTTCATGGCCTTCACTGCGAGATCCACGCGTGGATAACCGGTGATCATAATCACTCGAAAATCAAGCCGCCGCGACAGCAATTTGGACTGAACCTCCAGCCCGCTGACAGGTATCATGAACTGATCTGTAATCACCATACCTCGCTGCAGTCCAGGTATCTGATCGACAAACTCCTGCGATGAAATGTAGCATTGCGGAGTGTACCCCTGCTCGGCCAGTGTCAGTCTGAGCATTTCCAAAAGAGCGGGGTCGTCATCGATCACGTAGACCTGCCGAGCACTATTCGCGGTCATTGAAATGGCAGTTTTCGGGTGCACAGCAGGCTCGGTCGCAGATGGCAGGGATTCCGACGAAGTACCCTCGGGAATGTCTGCACCGGTTTCAGGGGTAGTGTCATCGCCGTTATCAGATTGCGGGGACATACGGCCTCCATGTCTATGGCGGGGTGGAGAATGCTGGTTCGACAGCCAACCAATAAGAACGCTGAAAAGACCCTAAACAGCACCAAAGGGAAATCGCATGCAGCAGGAACAGAAGCAGCTGAATCTGATGTGAGTTGCCGTGGCAGGATGAATTCTTATGGGGCTGAAGTGCCTCATAGCGGAGTTCGGCATGTTGCAGGCCCCGATCTACTCAGCAAGGCTCATCCTAGGCAATTTGAGGGCTTACCAGAATCGGTATTTACCCTCAACACAATAAAAAGTTTTTTGTTATCACCGCTGCGTTATTGGTGTGGGGATATGTACATGGGTAAATGCACGCAAATGCTCGAAGCGGATACAGCATGGCGTTGCGGAATTGCACCAATGCAGCAGCCTCGCGACACACTTGCTGCAAGTGGCAACCTCATTGGTGTTCTGCGCGGTTGTTGCTTGCCGGTTGATGAGTCTTTTGATTTAGTCGCTACCGGGGCTTCTGCAGTCTTTCCCGCACCAGTTCCGGCAGGTACTTCATGGGTACGGAACCGTGATCCAGCACGGCCTCGTGATAACGTCCCAGGCTGAACGCCGGGCCCTGCTCACGCTGAATCTCCTGACGCAGGCGGTAATGTGCCATGCGTCCCGTGAAGTAAGTGCTCAGTTGCGTTGAGCTCTGCTTGGCTCGAATCACCTTCAGCCGAGCTTCGCCCTCGGACTGGTAGGCCTGCACCGTCAGCAGCTCCATCGCCTGCTCGTCCGTCATCTCTGTGCAGTGCATGCGATGGTCCAGAATCGCATTCACAACCGCACGCAGATAGAATTTGAGCTGATTCAGTCGCAGCTGCAGACTGCCCTCGCCGTAACCCTGATCCAGCATCATCTGTTCGGTGTACACGGCCCAGCCTTCGATAAACACACCGGACTGCAGTACCCGGCGAATCAGCGACGGGCAGCGATTCGAATACTCCAGCTGCACGTAATGTCCCGGATACGCTTCGTGAATCGTCAGAATCTGCAGCATGTGCGAATTGTACTCTTCCAAAAAACTGCGTACGCGTTCGGAACCCCAGTCGGTCGGTGGCGGGCTGACCGCGTACGAACTGATACCGCCCGGATCCAGGGGCAGCGCCGGATCCAGATAGGCCAGCGAATTTCCGCGGCGGAATTCCGGCATCTCAATCACCTGACAGCGATCGGGATCCGGCAGTCGCAGGATGTCCTGACGTCTAATGAAATCCTGAATCTGACCGACGGATGATCGAGCATCAGCGACCAGTGTTTCCGGGGCGCCGTGTTCCTGACTGACTGCGGCGATGACCTTCGTCACCGTTTCGCGGCGACCGGCAGCATCGTCCGGTGGCAGAACCGACTGCGGAAAGTAACGGCTCCACAACTGCCGCGAAACCACATACAGCTCGTCCTGGACTCGCAGGAATTCCGCTTCCGCATCCGCCAGAACCTGCTGAGCAGACACGCCGGCGTTCAGCACCAGCTTCAGCTTCTCGGCAAACAGGTCGGGACCCAGACGCCAGTTCCCATTGGCCCGCAGGCGACGACTGTCTTCCAGAAATGTCTGGTGTTCACGGAGAGCCTGCAAAGCCGGAGCAGCGGCGGTACGCAGCTCGTCCAGCTGAGCCGAGGCTCCGATCAGTTCGTAGATGCCCTTTTCATAAAACCCAATCGCTCCGCGGTTCTGCAGTATCGCAGTCTCGAGAATCGTTGGTGGAGAATCCCGCAGGGTTTCACGAGCGGTACGCACAATCCGGGGAATCTGCCGGATGCGGGCAATCGCGTTGCGAATGTTCGTTTCTCGTGGCAGTGTCGACTGCACCAGCAGCGAATACACGCTGTCGCTGATGTAACTGCCGTAGGTGCGGGGATCTTCTTCAAACGGACGAGTATTTTCAGCCAGCCAGATATTGCGGATCAGCTCATCCCGCAGGATTTCATAATCCACCTGGCCACCGCGCGTCAGCTGCTGCCGCGGAATCTGCTGCTCCAGTCGCTGCAGCTGGCTGCGGTAGTGCTGCAGCCAGCGCTGCCTGGCTTCTGCAGAGATGTCATCCAGCTGGTCATCAAACCGATGGTCGCCCAGCATCGTGGCTTCCAGCGGACGCATTTTGAAACACTCTTCCAGATGATTTTTGAAGAATGCTTCCAGCTGCTGATCGGCTGTCTGCGCCCTGAGCGGGGACATATTGACTGTAGTGATCAGCACCAGTATGCAGCAGGCCCAGACCGTCTTCATCGGAATTCTCCAGCACGTTTTTGTCACTGCTGCGGTACCGTCAGAACAGCACCAGCACAGCCAGCAGAATGTTGAACAGATTGAACAGGAAATGGACCAGGACACATGTCAGGTAGCTGCGACGACGCTGCCAGGTGTAGCACAGTGCGGCCGTCAGAGGTACCAGTGCAATACAGTCGGGAAAACCGTGCGCCAGAGTGAACATGGTGGACGACAGCAGTACTGCCAGTCGGGGAAATCCTGCCTGCTGCAGCCCCCCCAAAAGCACCACTCGAAACTGCAGCTCTTCCGCAATCGGAGCCACCACGACTGCCGTGAACACTATCAGCAGCAGCAGCAGCGGGCCGGTTTCTGAATTCAGGATTTCCAGCAGCGGATTTCGATCGGGAACGCTGCCGGTCAGTTTCGTCACCACCAGCACCAGCAGAAATCTGAGCATCATGGAGGGCAGGACGACGGCCAGAAAGATCTGCAGTGCATACCGCAGCTCGGTCGGCACATGCAGCGGTTCGGCAGTCCGCAAAGCGGCTGGTCGCGGCACCGCAGCCGGAGAAACCGGCTGTGCGGGCAGCGACTGCTGAGCTGCGGTCCTGTTCGCATCTTCGAAGTTCAAATTTCCCCATGCGGAAAGTTCTCGCACCCCAGCCGGCTGTTCAAAAACGGCAGCCGCCTGTGTTTCGGCAGCAGCGTTGTCCAACAGACGTCGCTTCACTGTGTAACGCCAGACGACCAGTCCGAGGACCAGCACCAGCAGGGCGTTGAAAAAAATTCCGTTCAGCACTATCCCGACCTGCCGACGCTGCAGTTCGGCGGGGGGCAGCGGAGTTGCAGCTCCTGCAGGCTGCGCTGACTCACTGTCGGGCTCTGGGGGTGCCGGACCTGACTCTGTGTCCCGGGCCGGTGGTGTGTCCCCGGCTGGAGGTGTGTCCCCGGCCGGAGGTGTGTCCCCGGCTGGTGGCGTGTCCCCGGCTGGTGGCGTGTCCCCGGCTGGTGGCGTGTCCCCTGCTGGCGGTGTGTCCCCTGCTGGCGGTGTGTCCCCTGCTGGCGGTGTGTCCCCGGCTGGCGGTGTGTCCCCGGCTGGTGGAGTGTCCCCTGCCGGTGGTGTGTCCCCGGCTGCGGGTGGTGTGTCCCCGGCTGGTGGTGTGTCCCCGGCTGGTGGTGTGTCCCCGGTTGGCGGTGTGTCCCCGGCTGGTGGTGTGTCCCCGGCTGCGGGTGGTGTGTCACCTGCTGGCGGTGTGTCCCCGGCCGGCGGTGTGTCCCCTGCTGGCGGAGTGTCCCCGGCCGGAGGTGTATCCCCTGCTGGCGGAGTGTCCCCGGCTGGTGGTGTGTCCCCGGGCGGTGGTGTGTCCCCGGCTGGCGGTGTGTCCCCTGCTGGTGGTGTGTCCCCTGCTGGCGGTGTGTCCCCGGCTGGCGGTGTGTCCCCGGTTGGTGGTGTGTCCCCGGGCGGCGGTGTGTCCCCGGGCGGCGGTGTGTCCCCTGCCGGTGGTGTGTCCCCGGTTGGTGGTGTGTCCCCGGGCGGCGGTGTGTCCCCGGCTTGAGGTGTGTCCCCGGCTTGAGGTGTGTCCCCGGCTGGAGGTGTGTCCCCGGCTTGAGGTGTGTCCCCGGCTTGTGGTGTGTCCCCGGCTGGAGGTGTGTCCCCGGTTGGAGGTGTGTCCCCGGTTGGAGGTGTGTCCCCGGCTGGAGGTGTGTCCCCTGCTGGTGGTGTGTCCCCGGCTGGTGGTGTGTCCCCGGCTGGTGGTGTGTCCCCGG